>Ga0268298_10003385_pt1 | contig 16358 bp, 14 predicted proteins | sample WWTPWeurt_MetaG_FD_194462 | JGI IMG/M metagenome (GOLD analysis project Ga0268298, IMG submission 194462) | Activated sludge microbial communities from WWTP in Nijmegen, Gelderland, Netherland - WWTP Weurt | ecosystem: Engineered > WWTP > Aerobic digester > Activated sludge | place... | reverse complement strand
GTGCCGAAAGGTATCACGGCCAGAACCGGACCAAAGACTTCTTCCTGGGCAATTCTCATATCGTTGTTGACGCCGGTGAAGACGGTAGGCTTAACGAAATAGCCTTTCTTCATTTCAGCCGGTGCTTCTCCACCGCAAGCCAATTTAGCGCCTTCGCCTTTGGCAATGCCGATGTAGTTCAAGATACGTTCTTGCTGTTCTTTGGAGACCTGAGGTCCGATATGGGTTTTCTCATCCATACCTTCGCCCTGGCGCATCTTACCGATACGCTCGGTGAGCTTGGTCATGAACTCGTCGTGGATGTTCTTCTCTAAGAAGAGCCGGGAGCCTGCGCAGCAGACCTGACCCTGGTTGAAGAAGATACCGGTGATGGCGCCTTTAACGGCGGCATCGATATCGGCATCGGCAAAAACGATATTGGGAGCTTTGCCGCCAAGCTCAAGAGAAACTCTCTTGAGGTTGGATGTGGAAGCTTGAACAATCAATTTGCCGGTCTTGTCTTCGCCTGTGAAGGCGACTTTGTCTATGTCCATGTGGTGAGAGATTGCTTCACCGGCAGAATCAGCACCAAAACCAGTGATGATGTTGATGACGCCATCAGGGAAGCCGGCTTCCAGAGCCAATTCACCAATTCTGAGAGCGGAAAGAGGAGTCTGTTCGGCCGGCTTGAGAACCACGCAGTTACCGGCAGCCAGAGCAGGACCCCACTTCCATGCCAACATGAGCATGGGGAAGTTCCAGGGGATGATCTGACCAACCACACCGACGGGCTCTCTCAAGGTGTAGGTGAAGAAATTGGTGTTGGCGTTGATGGTTTCGCCTTCCAGTTTGGTAGCCCAACCGGCGTAGTACCGGAAGGTCTCAACTGTCTGCGGAACATCCACGTAGCGAGACTCATTAATCGGCTTACCATTGTCGAGTGTCTCAATCTGAGCCAACTCGTCGGCATGCTTTTCAATCAGGTCGGCCAATCTAAGCATGATGCGCGCCCGCTCGGCGGTGCTCATCTTGCGCCAGGGACCGGTTTCAAAGGCTCTGCGAGCAGCTTTGACGGCCTTATCCACATCTTCCTTGCCGCCTTCGGCAACACGGCAAAGTACCTCTTCCGTTGCCGGATTCAGTGTCTCAAAAGTTTTTCCCGATACTGAATTAACCCACTTCCCATCAATGAGAAGCTGTTTGGGGCGGGAAAGGAATTCCTTGCAAAGTAGTTCTTTTTCTTGAACGACGGCCACGCTAAGACCCTCCGAAACTGACAGTTGTACGGACTCTGGACAACTAACTATTAGCTGGCTAGATTATCACGAACCGTTAAGTAACTGTCTGACTCAAGAAAACTCTTAAGTATGGCCTAATTATTTACAAGCCTCAAAGACCGAAGCGCTGGCGAATAGCGGACGAATAAGGCCGCTCCTGCCCCGGACGGAGATTGAAGTAATTGAAAATGCCCTGAGCGATACCCTTTGCCTCTAGCTGTTGAAAACGACTCTGGGGCATAAGGGCCCGGTCGCGAGGATTTTGAACGTTGGCGCCTTCAATGAGCACTCCAATAGCGTTAGTGCGACGCAAGCCATCCAGATAACCCTTGCCGGTGGCCGTATCGGGGTTGATGCAATCCTTCACCCCTTCACGTTCCCGCACTTGCCAGGCGTTTGCTTGAATGGAGCGGGCCAGCACCTGGCTTTCCTCACGCTTGGTGGCGGCGTAAAAGACACACTGCCCACCTTGCTTGGTGGTATCGGAATCGTGATGAATACTGACATAGACAGCATCATCGCCATATTTGGCTACATCCCGATTGACAGTATCGATACGGCGATCGAGATCCTGACTTTTAGGCACCGGCGGCGGCGGATTATTCACATCCCAGGTAGGAACAACATAAAGTCCCATGTTCTTGAGCTCTTTCATGAGCTCTTTGCCTACGGCCTTGTTGATATCGCATTCGGAATAGCCGGGACCGGCAAAGCCCTGATCGCTGCCGCCCACCCCTAAAGGATTCCGCTCGCCGCTAGTGCAATGACCGATATCGACGTAGACGGTTTTGGTCTTCGGCACCTCACCACCGGCAGCCACAAGTTGCAGGGAGTTTTGCTGGTCGCCTTTCAAAACCGCCGGCTGAAAAGCATTTACGTCAGCAAAAGTAATGCCGTTATGGTCTTGCCGACCGGCAAGATCAGGCTCCGATTCCAGCGCCGTTTTGGAAAAAGCGTTTACCAAAGCAACAACCTCTAAGTTTTGGGGGTGAACCCAGTTTACTTAGAGGTTGTGAAAGTTTCGTAAAAGTGGGCCAGTCCGCAATTACAACAGGATCAGGCGAACTTGGGAGTCAAGCCGGGGCTGGCGTCGCCGCCGCTGTCGTTCTGACTCTCTTTCATAACCGGTTGCTTCTCTTCTTCGCGGGTGACAATCACCGCCGAAGGAGGCTCTTGCCGATCATTGTCGGAAGAACTGGGGCTTGTCGGATCTTCACCGAGGGCAAGGCGACGATTCACCTCTTCCAGAATGGCGTCGACTTCTTTTTTGTCCAGGGTTTCCTTCTCTAAGAGTGCCTTCACAAGCGCATCCATGTGGGGGCGATGGGTCAGGAGTAACTCCTTCACCCGGGCGTACTGTCCGGAAATAATTTCCGAAACTTCTTCGTCGATGGCAGTGGCGATGTTCTCACCGTAATCACGCTCATGACCGAAATCACGACCGAGGAAGACCTGTTCATGGCGCTTGCCGAAAGTCATCGGTCCCAGTCTTTCGCTCATGCCGAACTCGGTAACCATGCGCCGGGCCAGCCCGGTGCTCTTCTCGAGGTCGTTCTGAGCGCCCGTGGTGACATCACCGTAAACCACTTCCTCAGCCACTCTACCGCCCAGGCATACACCAATCTGATCAACGATCATGGCCTTGGTCATGGAGAGCACATCTTCCTCCGGCACCGCCATGGTCAGACCAAGGGCAAAGCCACGAGGAATGATTGTCACTTTGTGCAGGGGATGGGCGTGGGGGAGGAGGACATTCATAAGAGCATGACCGACTTCATGGTAGGCGGTCATCTCTTTCTCTTTCGGAGGGATAAGGCGGGAGCGCTTCTCCGGTCCGGCAATGACTTTGTCGATGGCCAGTTCCAGATCGGTCATTTCAATTTCACGCTTGTCGGCCCGGGCGGCAATCAAAGCAGCTTCGTTGATGAGGTTGCTCAGGTCGGCGCCGGTGAAGCCGGGGGTGCGCCTGGCCAAAATCTTCAGGTCTACATCTTTGGCCAGGGGTTTGCCCTTGCCGTGCACGTTGAGAATTTGTTCTCGCCCGCTCACATCGGGTCTGTCAATCACCACCTGGCGGTCGAAGCGACCCGGACGCAGGAGGGCGGAGTCGAGAATGTCGGGGCGGTTGGTGGCGGCTACAACGATGATGCCGGTGCTGCCTTCAAAACCGTCCATCTCCACCAGGAGCTGGTTGAGGGTCTGTTCTCTTTCATCATGACCGCCGCCGAGGCCGGCGCCGCGCTGTCTGCCTACGGCATCGATTTCATCTACGAAGACGATGCAGGGTGCCTGTTTCTTGGCCTGGTCGAAGAGGTCTCTCACACGGGAAGCACCAACACCGACAAACATTTCTACGAAATCAGAGCCGGAGATGCTAAAGAAGGGTACGCCTGCCTCACCGGCAACGGCTTTGGCAAGCAGGGTCTTGCCGGTACCAGGCGAACCGACCAGGAGCACGCCCCGGGGGATACGGGCACCGAGAGCCTGGAATTTTTCAGGACTCTTGAGGAAGTCCACGATCTCTTGCAATTCCTGTTTGGCCTCGTCGATACCGGCCACGTCGTTGAAGCAGACTTTTACTTTGTTATCCATCATAAGCTTGGCCCGGCTGCGGCCAAAACTCATGGCCTGGTTGCCGCCGGACTGGGCGGAGCGCACCATGAACAAAAAGCCCACCACAATCAAAATAGGCAGGAAGAAGGAGCTGACCATACTGAAGAGCATGGCCGAGCGGTCTACACCTTTGACCTCAAAATTGATATTGGCCTTGTTTAGTTCCTTGACCAGATCTTCCTTGGCTTCACTGGGCACAACCACAGGTCTTTCCCGCTCGTTTTCGGGATTTTGCAGTTGCACCATGATGACATCTTCGCCGTTGGCGATAGTCACCTTCTTGATCTCGTTAGCTTTGCCTTCCCGGATCAAGTTGATAAACCCGGAATAGGTAAGTTGCTCTTCCCGCTTGCCCATACTCGCCAGAGAAACGGCGAATATCACCAGAATTAAGAGCATGAGCAAAACGGCCCAGGTTGTACCGTACTTCTTCATTTCATCCGCCTTGGGAATTCCATATCAAACAGCCCCAAATTATAACACTTTCGGCGGGAGAAGCCCCGTGGCGCCCCGTCATCGCAGAGTTGACACCCTGGCAAGCGATAAATTATCTAACCGTTGGTAACATTACTATTTCATATTAGCAAGTTGTGCTTGCCCCGGCTCCAATGTTTTCATGATGTTGACTGAGTGGTAAAAGTTCCAGCCGATGGGTGGGAACTCCCCCGCCCAGGCAGAGCCCCGAAACGGCAAGGCCCGGCGCCCAGAGCACTTGCTCCCCGGCGGCCAGTACCGGCAAAAGCCTGAGGGCCAGGCCCCTTCCATTCTCATTGAAAAGCCGCCGCATGGCCGCCCCGTAAGCCAGGGAAGCGGGCTCGTCGCCGCCCTGCATGAGGTTCTTGAGAGTCTGCCCCTGGCGCCCGCCCTGACGATGCAGAAAGGTCTTGAAAGAACGTTCTTTTGAAGTAAAAAAGCGATCGCCCGGTCGCCGGGGACGAAAATGAAGGGCACTGCCCCCCGACAACTTCACATATTGAACCAGTGCCGATGGAGGCGAGTCAGACCCTACCGCCTCAGCCAGGCAGTCCACCTTGACGGCCATATTGAGCCAGGCCACAGGCACGGTCAGACTGCCGCCAGCCAGCACCGGCAGGGGCACCAAAACGGGCGCCATTAAACCGGACAATCGCACAAGTTCCGACTCCGATACGGCATCTGCCTCTTGACCCTCGGGTTGCAAGTAAAGGAGCCCGTCGTCAAGAAGGTAGGCGGAAAGCCCGTCCTTGATGCTCTGCCGCGGCGAGCGTCCCTCCAGAACCGATTGCAGGCGTTCCAGGCAATGATAATCGGGCTCTACTTTGCAGCGCCGCAGGAAAGCAACCAGAATGCGACTCCTGATAGCCTCCGGTAAGCTTTCGTAGCCCCGGCGGCTGAGGGCCACGCCCTCCCGGCAATAGACGAAACATTCGCTCCGGGCTTCCTCCACAAGCTCATGGAAGTAGTCTTCATCCCTTTCAAGGCCCCTGCGAAAATGCTCGATATTTTGCCTGACGGCTGGGAATCGTTTTTCAATAACAGGTAAAAGCTTATGACGGAGGAAGTTGCGGCTGTAAGATGCTTCCGCATTGCTTTCATCCTCCACATGGGGCAAGCGCGCCTCCTCCAGGGCAGTCAATATGTCAAGTTTGGACCAGCCAAGCAGCGGTCGCAAGATAGTCAGCCCGCCCTCAGACTCAGGCAAAGCCGCCCGCCCTCGCATGGAAACAGCCCCGGCAGCGGCAGTCCCCCGCAAGATCCGGAAAAGCACTGTCTCGATTTGATCATCGAGGTGATGACCACTCACCAGATATGGTGCGCCTGCCTCAGCACATTCCTCGGCCAGGGCCTGATAACGAGCTTTTCTCAGCCTGGCTTCATCGCCCGGCCCAGGCGCAAGAACGCGGCAGCGAAAGCTGACTGCCAGGCGCAGGCAAAGTTCTCGACAAAAATTCTCATCGTCTAACGCCGCCGCTCTCACATTGTGATTGACATGACAGGCAGTAAGAAGCGCTTCCTGCCCCGCATCGGCATACAAACTCTTGAGGGCGGCAAGCAAGAAAACGCTGTCGGCACCGCCTGACAGAGCCACAACCAGGGGCGGCAGGGAAAGACGGTCATCGGTCCCGACTTGAGGCGGAAGCAGCTTGCAGAAATCTTTTTTAAACCGTTTTACTACCGGGTCTGCAAGAAGTTCGCCGCTCATCACTGGAAATTGCTCTCAAATCAAGCGAAAATAGGAAAGATGCTCTTAAGATAACAGTAAATGGTCGGGGCCAGTTGGAAACAAATAAAAGCCGGAGCAAATTGGTGATACAGGGCATGAAAACGAGGTTTTACTCCTTCAGAGCGCTACCGAACCCGCTTGCCGGGTCGGATATGCCGACCTTGAAGGGCAAGGCCGGGCGCCTGGCTCTGGCAGTGAGCGCTCTCAGCCTGGTCTTACAAGCCGCTCCCGGTTATTGCGATGCCCCCCTGCAGGGCAATGTGCAGGAAACCGGCGCCGTGGAAAATCAAACCTTCCAACCGGCAGTGCCAATGCTTGCGCCGGTGGTGAAGGAAAAGAAGAAAAAATTAGAAGGGGAAGCTCAGGGAAGCGGCCTCAGCGGTCAGGCCCAGGACCAGAACGACGGCTTGAACCGAGGTCAGGCGCAGGAAGACCAGCTGGACGGCCCCATGAAGGGGCAATTACAAGAACAGGGCGGCGTTTTGAAAGGATCTGCATCTGCCCAAGATACCGATTTGCAAGCCCAGGACCCGGACACAGCCGATCAGGAGCTGATGGTGGAATGGGACAAATGGCACAACCGGCTGCTCTGGTCTATACAATCGGGTGTGCAGGAGTTGATAAATAGCCCCGAAAACGTTGAACCACGCTGGGATGCAAAGCGTGGTCGAGTGGTAGTGGGACCAAACATTCCGCTGGGCACAAAAGCCACCTTCTTTGTGCGGGTTTCCAACGACAAGCGCATCGTCAAAGCTCGTATCGTCCAACCTTCAGGCTACCCGGACTACGATAAGGCCCTTCTGGATGCTATTTACGCCCTCGACGGCACGAGCATTTTGCGCTTTCCTCGCAATTCCAAACGCCAGCGCGTAAACGAAACAGCCACTATCATCACCTCCGACCGGGGCGACAGAGAATTCTTCAAGTTCGGCGACGTCGAAAAGTACACAGTGCCTGGTCGTTGAGACCTGAGGCGGCACTTGACTCAGACCAGGCAAAAGCAAAATCCAGGTAGAGCTTGCTACCTGGATTTCAAATTACCGAAACATAGCCTCTTGAGGCAATGAAAAAATTTGGCACAGGCGGGAATCGAACCCGCGACCTGGCGGTTATGAGTCGCCCGCTCTAGCCGACTGAGCTACCGTGCCATGCAGTCGGATTTCAGATTATCCATAGCGAGGCATGACTGTCAAGGCGACGGCCACCTACAAACCCCATCGCAAAACAAAAGTATAGAATCGGAAGTCAGGCACAAGTTCAAACCGGGAGCGCACGGCTCTCCTTGAACCATTCCACAAAGCGCCTCACACCCTCGTCAAAACTGGTGACGGGGTTGTAGCCAAGCACTTGCCGGGCGTGGGAGATGTCAGCATAGGTATAAGGAACATCACCCACCTGCATGGGTTTGAAAACGATATCGGCTTTCTTGCCGAGGTGCCGCTCAAGGGCTTGCACCATCTCCAACAAACCGACCGGCTCCGAGCGGCCTAGATTGATAATGTCGTAACCGTTGAAGTCATAGCTCATAGCGCTTTCAATGCCGCTGACAATGTCACCGACAAAGGTGTAATCGCGTCTGGTGGAGCCGTCGCCAAAGAGTTCCACCGGCTTACCGGCGTCGATTAAATGGCAAAACTTGTGAATAGCCAGATCGGGTCTCTGGCGGGGCCCGAAGACCGTAAAAAATCGCAGGCAAGTAACGGCCAGACCGGTAGCATAATGGCAGGCATAAAGCTGCAATTCATTGGAAGCTTTGCTGGCCGCATAGGGTGAAATCGGCTCACAAACCCGGTCCGTCTCCTTAAAAGGCTCTCCGGCCCGTTCCCCGTATACCGAACTGGAAGAGGCAAAAACCAGTCGAGTGCGCTCTACCGTCGGCAGAATATGATCAAGCAGCTTCTGGGTGCCGTTGACGTTCACATCAAAGTAATAGGCAGGCTGCTCCAGAGAGGGACGCACCCCGGCCATGGCCGCCAGATGGATGACCACGTCGAAAGGACCGTGACTGAAGGCTCTATCGAGGTCTTCGTTATTTCTAATATCGCCTTCCACCAGACTGTAATTGGCATTCTCGGCAAAAGCGGCGACGTTGCGGCGCTTCAGGAGCGGATTGTAGAAATCATTGAAGTTGTCTATGACGGTGACGCAGTCTCCCAGAGAAAGAAACCGCTCACTCAAATGACTACCGATAAAGCCGGCGCCGCCTGTAATTAAGATGCTGCGTTTTACCTGCGTCATGAGCGGTTCCTTATATTGTCTGCCGATAGAAGATTGGAAGGCGACGAATTGGTCGAGAGGTTGTTCAAAGACACGGCTACCAGTTCATCGAAAAGAGGCTTGTTGGTAGGGTAATCCCGCTCAGGATGCCACTGCACGCCAATGACAAAAGTACGTTCCGGCATTTCAATCGCTTCCACAACCCCGTCTTCCGCTTCAGCGGAAACCATCAAGCCGCGCCCCAGTTGCTTGACGCTCTGGTGATGGGAGGTGGGCACTGCAAAATTGTTATTGCCGTAAATACGGGCTATCTGCGTGTCCGGTAAGAGTTTGACCGGATGCTGAGTGAAGCCGTCCTTCCAACCATTGACGCTGACATGCTCAATAGTGGATTCAGGAATGAAGGTTTTGATGTCCTGAACCAGGGAGCCGCCCTGCAAGATATTGATCAACTGCGCACCCAGACAGATTCCCAGAATCGGCAAGTGCTGATTGGCAAGAGCCTGACGAGCGAGAGCCAGATCAAACTGCTGACGGCGGTCGTGGGCCAGGTCAAGCTTGTCGTGGGGCTCTTCGTTGTAAAGGGAAGGGCAGTAGTCAGCCCCGCCAATCAGCATCAGTCCGTCCAGTCGGCTCAAAGCGATATAAAGATCGGCTTCCTCCATGGGCGGCAACAGGACCGGCACGCCGCCGCTTTTCAAGATTGCGTCGGTATAAGTAGTCTGAATAGCGGCCTCTTCCGGAGGTCCCCCTTTGATATCTAGATTTATTCCAATTAAGGGCTTTCTATCCGCTTTATTCACCGTTCCGTTCCTATGCTTCCTGAAGAGATTCCTGACTTGGTTCGGGTTTGGAGCTGATTTAGTTCAGTCTCATGAAAGCAATTGATCCGGCCTCAGGGCTGTTCCGCCATTGGAAAGCGCTTCCGCGCCGGGCTTGCCTTTGTGAGAGGCACCGCTCCCGAAAGGGCTATTTTAAACCAATTCCAGCCCGCTCTATTGCTCCAAAGGACCGCGGCGGAGAAATCAATTTTAAAATTATGTGGGAACTTTCATGCAAGTAGGCAGGGGCCGGGTACTAACATAAGACCGTTGAGCAGGGTTATTGAATGAGAGGGGGCAAAAGTGAAGCCGGAAGAACTACTTAAGTCGGTCCAGGCCTGGCAAAGCGGACACTTTCTCCTCACCAGCGGGCTGCATTCCGATCAGTACATGCAATGCCAGAAAGTCTTGCAGTATCCGGAACACGGACTGGCACTGGCACGCACCCTGGCCGGCAAAATCAAAGCTGCCGGTATTGAACCCGAAGTAGTAGTAGGTCCGGCCCTTGGCGCCGTGCACATGGAAGTCTACATGGCTATCGCCTTGAATGAACTGCGTGACACCACCGGCGATGCGGCAGCCTCAGGCAACGGCTCCGGCAGCAAACAGGTGAGAGCGGTCTTCGCGGAGAGAGAGGGCGGCGGCGCCGAGTTTTCAATCAGACGCGGCGTTGAACTACGCCCGGGAGAGAAGGTGCTGGTGGTGGAAGACGTCACTACCACCGGCGGCTCGGCCAAGAAAGTAGTCGAGCTTATCAAAGCGCTGGGCGCCACACCGGTAGCAGTGGCAGCCTTGATAGACAGAAGCGGCGGCAAAGCGCAATTTGGACTGCCCTTCTTTAGCCTGATCGCCCTCAATCTGGAGACCTACGAAGCTGAGCTCTGCCCTATGTGCAAAGACGGCTCCGCTCCCATCAAACCAGGCAGCAGCAAGAAATAGTGCGGCGGCTAATTCTTGCCTTTGGGCATTAATGAGTCGAGAGCCAATTTTACTTCATAGTCGGCCGGCAAGAGCTTGCGAGCGCTGAGGAGCTGCGCTATGGCAGAATTGGTATCGCCCAGATCCTTAAACTCCAGACCGAGAGCCTTGTGCAATTGACCATTCTTGGGATCAATCTGCAAGGCCAGCCGATACTCGATTACGGCTGAAAGATGGTCCTTATTTTTAGAATAGACCCAGGCCAAATTGGAATGGCTGTCGGGATCATTCGGGGCAAGGGACACAGCCAGGCGGGCCTCCTTCAAGGCCTCTTCCAACTTGCCGGTACTGGCCAGAACCCAGGACAGCCCCACATGTCCTTCCGAATAACTGGGGTCAAGATCGGTGGCCGTCAGGAGCTGAGCAAGGGCTTCCTTCCACTTATTCTGCTTGCCCAGAGCCAGCCCGTAACGGGCATGCACGACCGGATCTTTCGGGCTGAGACTGATGGCGATTTGATACTCTTTCCAAGACTCCTCCGGCAAGCGAATTGAGTTATAACACTGGGCCAGTATCAAATGCGGTACTACCAGATCTTTTTTCAACCGCGAGGAAATCTTACACTCGGCAATGGCATCCCGAAAAGCGCCCTTCATGCGATAGCACTCCCCCAGATAGGCATGAGCGAGGGCATTGCCGCTGTCGATGCGCAGGGAGCGCAGATAGTCGGGGCGGGCCTCTTCATAGCGGCCAATCATACGCAAGGCCTCGGCCCTCATAAAATAGCCGTCGGAGGAGGTGGGGCGAATAGCCACGACTCGATCAAATTCCTTGAGAGCTTCCTCGTAGTCGGCCATACTCATCAAGACCTTGCCGAGCATGTAATGGGATTTAAAATTATCGGCTGAAAGCTTGAGTACGTCCTCATACTCAATCAAAGCATTGGTGAAATCTCGCCGGGCAAAAAACATGTCCCCCAGGCGTGTATGCTTCTCAATCTGCTTATTCTTGTCCGCTTCCTTGTCCTCGCCCTCTTCCAGAGCCAGGGCATCATCAAGTGGCTCTCGACCGGCCGGATTCTCGCCCTCCGGCTTCCGCCCCGATTTACCTTTCTCGTCATCGCTACCGCTCAAATCGCGCTCGACCTTTTCGCTTTCTTGCTGTATAGCCTTCTCATCAAGCTTGTAAGAACGCTTACGAAAGAAGAAAGGGGCCGACTCAGACGGGAACGGATTGAGCCAGGGCGAAAGCAGTACCGCCCCAGCCAGAAACACGCCGAAACCGGCTCTAGGTATTAATGATCGCCTCAACAATTCTATCGACACGGAAGGTTCTCTGGGCTCTCGACTTCAGGCAGTATGCGCTTAAGTATAAACTGCCGCGGCTTTCAATGACGGCTTCCGGCTGAACCGTGCGGGTGCTGAGAAACTCACCCTGATACTTGAGCTTGACCGTGCTACTGCTTTCAATAGCCGCCTCCAGAAGGCAGATATGGCTTTTGACACTCTCGGGCAAATGCTCTCGGCTGGCGGGACGCCCCCAGTCACTAAAGCTCTTGAGCGCTCCGGTGCCGTTCAGTTCTTCCACGGTGGTGAAGTGAGAAACTTCCAAAAGCTTACCGAAGAGCTTCTCCACATAGACGCTATCGGCCAGGGCGCGGTGATACTCAGCGCCGCCGAAGCCAAAATATTCAGCCAGGGTTTTGAGCTTGAAGTTTTCCGGTCCACTTAAAACGACCTGGGCCAGAGTGAGCGTGTCCAAAACCATCACCTCCGGAAGAGGCTGCTTCTGGCGCAAGAGTTCGATTTTCAAGAACTCCACGTCAAAGGGCGCGTTGTGAGCCAGCCAGACTCCGCCCCTGGCAAAGTGAAGGAAGTCTCTCAGAACCTGCTCGGCTTTTGGCGCATCCTTAACCATGTCATCGGTGATGCCGTGAATTTTGGAAACTTCAGGCGGAATCGGCGAGCCGGGATTGATAAGGGAGCTGAAGGTGGAGACATCCCGATGCCAGACATCGAACTTAACACCGGAAAGTTCCACCAGGCGACAGGCAATAGCCGACAAGCCGGTGGTTTCCACGTCAAAGGCAACGAACTGAAGCTCCTTGAGAGGACCTTTAATGCCAGCCTGGGCGTTTACGGCCGCTAAACTCATCTTGCCTTCCTTAAATTTCAAAAATACAGAGCTACCATACAGCAAAGCGCCAAAGCGGAAATTGGTTGTATGTAAGAGTAATTCTTGAAAGGTTCGGGCAGAGGGAAAATATTGGCACTATAGTGATGAATAATGCAATTTACCGGCAAAGACGCGGAAAAATGAAAAAAGCAAAAGCCTTCACGAGCAGAGGACATAGCCAAAAGATATACAGCATCTCAAGGGACGGCTTGCTTTCGGTCTTCGGCACCGGTCTGGCATTGGTACTGAGCCTGGTATGCATCAAGGAAGCACAGGCCTTCGCGCTCAAAGACAAAGATGGGCGCTCCATCCATGGGTCCATTACCAGAGAAGCCCTGGGCAATAAGTTTTCCTCGAAGAATCTGGCAGTCTTGATTGAAAGCGGCGATCAGACACTGCCTTCCACCGGGCAGTTCTTTTTTTCAAAAGGCAAATTGAAGAGTTCCCTCAGCTTTCTTGATAGAGAGCAAAAGAAAATCATCAACTACTGCCATGATGCAGACAGCAATCCCAAAGATCGGTACCGCGCCCTCAAGCACCTGGGAGCCCTATTGAGGGCCAGCCAGGACTTCTACAGTCACTCAAAATATCTGGAACTGGAATCGGAACGCCTCAAAAACCGCAAGGACAAAACCTTCGATCCCTACCAAATCGACCTGGTGGACTGGAGCAGGGTCACCGACCCCGACTATAAGGCACTGAACGGCAGCACCATCGATGATGGCGGCAGACCCATGGAAACCGAAGAAGAGGGCGCCGAAAAACTGGGCGGCACAACCTATTTCAGAGCCGCCCGCGAACTGGCGGTGAGAGAAACGGCGAGGCAGTGGGATATGCTCTCCACCCTCATTAAGCGCAAGTATAAGGACAAGTCGCTGACAATTCTGACAGCCTTACGGGAGGCCAGCGCTCCGCCCGTGGATGACGATGACGTCAACTAAGGTCTGCCGCAGTCGGGGCAATCTGACTTAGGATCCAATCCGCGCAGCACTTCCAACTCGCCGCTCAGCCCATCAAAGCGCATCAGTTCATTGCCCTGACTGACGCCGAAACCCGAGAGCAGCTTTATCACTTCCAGGGCCTGAAAGCCCCCCACAATGCTCTCTAGCGCAGGCAAGGAGGAAAACCGGGAAGCTTCTTCCCGGGGAAAATCCTCCATTTCCAGTTGAATGAGCAAACAACGCAAGCACATGGAGCGACCGGGCACCATGCAATAGACCTGACAGCGCAGACCTGATGAATGGCTGTGCACAAGCGGCTTCCCGAGACGCATGGCCACATCGGAAGCCAATAGTTTGGTTTGCCAGCGCTCCACTCCGTCCACGATTACATCGTAAGCCACCATCAATTCTTCCAGGTGCCCCATCAGAGGTTCGGAAAGCAATTGAAAACTGAGCTTGGAATCAGGGGTTTCCACGGAAGAGAGAAACTGCCTGGCGCTGCTCAATTCAGAAAGTGAGGCGGAGGCCAGCTTGATAGTTCCCACACCGCTCTGAGCAAGACTCATAGCCACGGTGCGAGATACGAAGGAGGCCCCGAGCAAAAGCACGGAACCCATAAAGAGCTTCTCTTGCTGAGTCTGACTGAAACCAGGAAGACCAAGCTGTCTTTCGTAGCGAAGTAAGCGCGCCGCTTCACTACCCAGCGAGTCTGAATCAGAATCGATACCAGCTTCCACTTAAACCTCTTTCGGTAGAACCAAACCAAGCCTCCTAAGCTTACCCATAGCGACCGCTTTTAGCTACCAGGGAAACAGCAGTAAAGATGCCTCCAAACCAAAAACCCCCCTTGCGGGAGGTCTCTGGCTGGCGTTGGCGGGGAAAAGGTGTTAGTTGAAGAGAGCAGCGTCGCGGGCGGAAGCAACGAGCCAGTTGATGCAACCGGGTGTTGCCAAACCACCGGTTACGCCGGCAGCTCCGAACAGTACTTTCTTCATGGCGTCATGGGAACCGGCAGCCATGTGCATGAAGCCCATGATCATGGTCGGTCCGCCCCAGGCGATACCCAGGATTTCCATACCGTTGGCGATGATGTTGAGCAAGGCTTCCAGGTTAGCCAAGTTGTTTACACGGACGGTACCGGCAGTGTTCACACCCTGTACTACAGTCGCTTCTACACCTTGAGGAGCGATGGTACCGTTGGTGGCACCTTGCAGGGTGGGCGACTGACCCAGGTTCAACTGTTGAGTCTGTGAACCGGTTGTCTGTGTTCCATAAGCTTGTGTACCCATGTGTCCGCCCGACTCGTCAGCTGAATTGGAACCAGGAGCGGGACCAGCACCATATGCATCTTGGGCTAGTGCAGGAGCAGTGAAGGAAAGTCCGACTACGACGGCGAGAGCGGCGAAAAGAGGCTTGAGAGACATAGTATGCTCCTCCAGAAATTTTTATGGTAATTAGTAAGGTTTTGAAGAATTTGAAGCGATTCGAATCAAATCTCGAATCGTGTACAGAATAATCGCTAACAGGAATGAAGTCAAGCACACTTTTGTTGGCTACACAACACTTTCTCGACAATTTCTCAAGTGGTTCACTTGCCGACCAATTTTGAAACCCAAAAGAGTGTTTGGTTGGGGATTCAAAAGAAAGACATCCGCTTTTCTCTTATTCCAAAAGATCCCAAAGCCACAGGCCGCCAGGCAGTCATCAACTCCTGAGCACAAGCGCAGAAGACTCCCAACACCCTGGAATGTGATTCGAGAGATTCTAAGGTTTTTCTCTAACTCCAAATCATCCAGGAGATGCACAAACCACTTTCAGGCAGGCAACCATCAAGCCCGAATTGCCATTGAAGAGGACGCCCCATGCACTGGGCCTTGAATCGAGCAATTCATACGTTTTTCTTTAACCCCAAATCGTCCAAAGACACGCCAGGTACCATTCAGCCGGATAACCATCAAGTCCTGAGCGCCAAGGGAGAAGACACCCTTCGGTCTGGATTTTGATTCGAGAAATTCATAGGTTTTTCTCGACCGTCTTAAACCTAAGAGCCTCTCCTAATAAGCGAAGCGAGCACCAGTACTGATTGCAACCGCATTGATTTACTGTCTGGAAAGCATTTCTAAAAACTGGTTTCAAGAAAAACATCAACTCTTCTTCCTACAATTACACATGACTCTGATCGGAGCACCTGCCTTGACGGCTTCAAAGGCAATTCGATCAAACTCCTTGCAAGACCTCCTGGAGGAGTAGGCGTTCTTTCGAATTCGAGATAACTAGCAGTAACGATCAATTTCCTTCCTGACAGCGGTGCGCCAGAGGTCGAATGCGCCGACCGTCAGGTCTGCCAGCGCCGAGGACCAGGCGACCCTCCTGGAAGCGGACCATTCGAATTAAGAAATCCCTGTAATTCTAAATTTCAAAGTCCACACCACAAACTACAGAGAGATGGGTGCAGCCACCACGGGAGAGCATAAAGATAGATGATTCAAGAATTGCCGCTGCTTTTCTCGAACGACTTACACAACCCCGGTGAAATCAAAGTACTTCAGCTCCGCGGACCGCTTTGGAAAGCAACTCAGCTTGTGCCAAAAGAAGAACTGATGTTTTTCTTTTTACCAGAAAAACATCAGTTCTTCTCGAACCCAATCTACTGAACCCTTCCTAAGCGAAAGGGGAGGCACTCGCCTCCCCTTTTTGCTGTTCGATTCCTTTGAATTAATTGAAGAGAGCCGCGTCGCGGGCGGAAGCAACGAGCCAGTTGATGCAACCGGGTGTTGCCAAACCACCGGTTACGCCGGCAGCTCCGAACAGTACTTTCTTCATGGCGTCATGGGAACCGGCAGCCATGTGCATGAAGCCCATGATCATGGTCGGTCCGCCCCAGGCGATACCCAGGATTTCCATACCGTTGGCGATGATGTTGAGCAAGGCTTCCAGGTTAGCCAAGTTGTTTACACGGACAGTACCGGCAGTGTTCACACCCTGTACTACAGTCGCTTCTACACCTTGAGGAGCGATGGTACCGTTGGTGGCACCTTGCAGGGTGGGCGATTGGCCAAGACCAAGTTGCTGGGTCTGAGAACCAGTCGTCTGAGTACCGTAGGCTTGAGTTCCCATGTGTCCGCCGGACTCATCTGCAGAATTTGATCCAGGTGCGGGGCCGGAACCGAAAGCATCTTGGGCTAGAGCCGGAGCGCCGAGTGAAAGAGCGCCT
>Ga0268298_10003383_pt1 | contig 16363 bp, 13 predicted proteins | sample WWTPWeurt_MetaG_FD_194462 | JGI IMG/M metagenome (GOLD analysis project Ga0268298, IMG submission 194462) | Activated sludge microbial communities from WWTP in Nijmegen, Gelderland, Netherland - WWTP Weurt | ecosystem: Engineered > WWTP > Aerobic digester > Activated sludge | place... | reverse complement strand
ATTGGGGAATACTGGAGACTCCGTTACTGGTGATCAGCCTGTCCGACAACGCACTCAACTAGCCCGGATTGCGTAATCACGCAATCCGGCATGATGCGCATTCAAGAACATCCTCACCGACCTGCCTAGCTCCAGAGCCGCGCTTGGGATCTGCCGGCACCCTGTCAGGGCAACTAAAGAGTTTAAGTTTTTGGTGAAGTTAAGGTAGTGGGGGCTTTACACATCACTAGTCCCGCGCAGGCTTATCGACAAGTCCGTGCCCAGCACTGTAGATATTCGATGAAGAATCAGAATCGAAGGATTGGCGATCCCTCGTTCCAACTGGGAGACATAGGTCCGATCCACCTCTGCCTGCAAAGCCAAGGCTTCCTGAGATAACCCAAGCCGTCGACGAGTCTGTTTGATCTCGTTGGCAAGTTCAGCGCGAAGGTCATCAAAGGATTTGGCCACCAACAAACAGTGCCGGTGGTGAGACTATCAATCCACGGAATATAATCTACATTTTTCACCTGTAGATTTACTTCTCATGTTCCAAACTCATCGCTCGGCAATCTTTCCCGTACAGTACGATCCCAACGTCAGCCTTTGGAATTGGGTAGAGCTCGGGGTCGATGCACCTTTCTTCATGCTGGAGATCGCATCCCAAACGGAGGATGGTGACTTTGTCACCCACAGAATGACATCCAACATCAACGTGCTACGTGATCACGCGGGCACTTCCGATGCTGGTGTTTTGAAACGTGTTTTCCTGCTTTCACCGGGCGATGTGAATGGCTCGGATGCCTTTCAGCTGGACGCCCTAGACAGCGTTTGTTCGTCGCCGAATAATTCGATAAATATGCTCTTCAAGCTGACCGATGGACGGACGCTCCATTTCAGTTTGGGGGAAGACCAGCTTGATGAGTCCCACTACACCGTCCAGGTATTCAAACGCGTGCCGGAAACAACTTAGCAGTACCGGGGACTGACCTGATCTGGCAAGGTCGCGATGACGACGGCGGTTTGCCCCGCCCGAGGTAGGCAGCGGAATGTGCTTACCCCTGTTGTCCTAAGTTCTGACCATCGCACGAGATAGCAATGATCAAGGCCATTTTGTTCGACGCATTTGGCACTCTTGCGGAGATTGCGGAGCGGCGACGTCCCTACGCCAAACTTTTGTCGCTTGCCGATGCCAAGACCCGCCCGACTCACGCCGACTACGCTGCCATCGTGATGGGGCGAGACTGGGCAATCCAGGAGACCGCCGACTGGCTAGGTGTTACGCAAACTCAAGCTCAGGAAGCTGGAGTTTTCGAGGGCCTTGTAACAGAACTCATGAGCATGCGTCTCTTCCCGGAGGCAGCAGAGACGCTTGCTCAACTGCGTGCGAACGGTTTCACTCTCGGGATCTGCAGCAATCTGGCTCAGCCCTATTCAGCCCCACTACGCGCCTTACTCCCCTTTGAAATGGATGCGTACGTATGGAGCTTTGAAGTGGGGGCTATCAAGCCTAGCCCCATCATTTTCCAGGCCGCTTGCGAGGCCTTGCAAGTGAAGCCGGACGAGATATTGATGATCGGTGACACGTATGAAGCAGATTGTCTCGGCCCTCGGATGCATGAAATGCAGGCGTTACACCTTGCCCGCACGGGATGCAGTCCGGATAGCATTTTCTTGAAGTCACTTTCGGGCCTTCACATGATCTGTGCCCCTGAAGGAGGGCATGACTGATGTACATCAGACGAGATGCCATGGGAATGCAAGGGGCTGGAGCGGACGATAGTTTCCGAACCATGTAGCCTCCGCATGAGGCCAGAGCGCGCCACCGTGTGCGACTGCGACAGTAGAATGGTGATATCTCAGCAGCGGAGACAACCGTGGAAGCAGCCATTGTGATGCAAGCGAAAAGCCTCTATCTGGCGTCGCCGGCGGAGCGCGTGAGGCTCATCCGCAAGCGAATCCCTGCGTCCCACCTCAAGGAACTCGCAGACAGTATGCATATTTTGCAGGGACGCTTACTGAGCATACTCAACCTGCCTAGTGCATCAGTCCGACGCAAGAGCCGTCAAGGCGCAATGCTCACTACCGAGCAAGCTGAGCGTGTAGTCGGTCTGGAGTGCCTGATCGGCCAGGTCGCGGTTATGGTGGAGGAATCAGGCGACACGATCGGTTTCGATGCAGCCCAATGGGTGGGAGAGTGGCTTACTCAGCCTGTCCCCGCCCTTGGGGGAGCGACTCCCGCTGATTTCGTGGAGACGATGACTGGACAAAAGCTGCTCTCCGGGTTCCTCGCGCGGTCGCGGGCAGGGGTGTTTGCGTGACGCAGACATATCCATGCACATACTAGGGTCTGTTGACAATCCCCCCCGAGAAATGATGCTCTCCTGACCAGCCCAGAAAGTCGTTTACGTTCAGCCGGTTGCGCAGGGGGCTGTTCACCCGGCGCCACTTGTGGTCCTATTCTGACTTTTGGGCAGACTCAGGATGGTGCGTGTGTGCTTGCGTGACGATCAATATGAGCGGATTGCAGGATGGCTGCCGGGCAAGGCGAGCGATCCGGGGCATACCGCAGCGGACAACCGGCTTTTCGTCGAGGCCGTCTTGTGGGTCGCCCGTACGGGTACGCAAAGTGAACTCCGGGGTATCCGACCTTACTCATAGGTGAGCATCTACGACGTGAGCCGATACTGCTTCCAGGGGCAGTAACCCGTGAATATGCATGCCTCACAGAAATCCCCCCCTCTTTAGGTTCGCAGCGGCAGCGACACTTGAGGCTCAAGTGCCTGCAAGACCGCATGGGCCTTCAAGATATCTTGATGCAGTTCAGGATGTTTCGGTGCAGACACTGTGACAACAAGCGCGTAGCGGATAGAGGGAGCCCCCGACGCTGCACCACCCGCTTCACGAGCGTTGTAATGCACATCAAAGACGGGCTCCAGAAGGCTACTACCCAAGCAGCCATTTTCCGCGTGGAGAACAGTCTCCCACTTCCCGAGATCCGAACGTAACTCCTCCTCCGTCCTGAACACAGCTTTAGGAAAGAATGTCTTCGACGCGGCGTTTTTCTTGCCGGCTGCCTGCTTTGTACGGTTCGGCCTAAAAGTGATTCCCAGCCCAGCCTTGGTGTAAGCGCCGGCGTCCTGAGGGTCAACCGGGCTCGCGTAGCAAAAGGTTGCCCGAATGCGGACCTTTCCTTCTAGCTGAAACTCAGGCAGCGGAATGGGGGCACGGAGGAACTTCCCAGCCCTCAGCTCCCCCTGATAAATGATCCGAGCCTCACCCTCTCCGCAAGTAATGAGTCGATTCATGTCGGACGGAACACGCCCCCATCCAACCTGCCGCACATCGTGATCGTCCGCACTATCGCAACCATGTACGAGAAGGGCCTTGATCGTCAGAGGATGGACGGGATCACCCAGGATGGCTCGGATGCCCACGGCGGACCGCAATGCCAGTGGCGCTGCAAAGCTCGTTCCGAGTGTCGCCGCCACGTTCGGTTTCAGTCCGGGTGCTGCGACATGGAAATACTCTTTCGGGGCTCCGCCGAAAGCAACGACATCAGGCTTGCGTCGTCCCGGACTCCGGCCTGGCCCTATCGCGCTGTATGCGGCCTTCTTCCATTCGGCGCCCGAACGATCCGCCGCGCCAACCGACAAGGCATTGACGCTATCTGCGGGCACCTGAATCCGATTGAACCCCAAGGCCTCATCGCGCTCCCCGTTGTTGCCGACCGCCACCGTCATCAAGGTTTCCCCGTCACTCAAGATGCTGTCGATGACAGCAGTCCACGCATGGACATCTTGATCCTCGACGGGCAGATCCGGCCCCAGGCTCAGGTTCACAAACTGATACTGACGGGACAGCAGAACCGTTTCCACATGTCCAAGTGTTCGATACAACTCGTAGGGGTCCTCACCTTCCACTTTGGCATCGAGCACTCGGTGGTGGTCAACGGGGGCATATGGACGCGCCGCAACCTCTTCGGGTTCAATTGGACCGAAAAGGAGTGCTGAGGTGACACCGAGACCGTGCTCCAAGTATGAGGGCACATCCAGTGCATGCTCGTCAGCAAGAAAATAGCGACGAACATATCGACCGAGAACGTGCTCAACGGGCAATCCTCCGTCCAACACGGCAACCTTGGGTTCCCGTGAAAGCGGCTCGGCGCTTGGCAGAGAAAACGGTACTGAGAGCGGCTGGCTCCTTGTGACGGGGCGCGCGGCTCGCAGGTGCGGCATCGGTCGAATCACCCGAGCCAGTGTAAATTGAGCCAAGCGTTCAAGCGCTGTCGCGTCGCCCTCCACGGCAATAAACAGCAGCCTACCAGCCTCGAACCCAAACTCCCCGTTGACGAGAAATCCACAGTCCTTGGCGTAGTCAGCAAAGAGTGACCGGACGTAGCCCGCGTCACCGTCCGGCGGCAGGTGAAGGCCGACCTCGAAGACGTGCCCAAGTTCTGTGCCCTCAAGCTGAAGCCGGTCGGCGGCAGTCATTGCGGCAAAGCTTTCGAGCTGGGCGAACTGCTCCCCAACCGGCATCTGCTCATTCAGGCTACGGGCGAAGGCCGGGAACTTCTTGAGGGCAGAGCGCGTTCCCGCAACGAATATCTCTGTGGTGTCGGCCTCGGCTGGTGCCTTCTTTAGCACCTGCCGTCGTGGTTTGATGCGGCGAGTCCGCGACCCCACTGACGTGAGCCCCACCTGATCGAAGAGCTGCTTGGGGAAAAACGACTTCGCTAAATAGGCGGGATGCAAGACCAGCCGCGCGACGGCTAGATCATCAACGCACGCCTTGCCCGGAAGCTCTTGAAACAGCACATTGGCAGCTTCGATCTGAGGGACGATGACCTGCTTCGCCTCACCAAGCGTGTAAGGGTGGGCCTTGTTGCTTGGGGCTTTCTTGGGTGCCTCAATGGGGTACGTCAGCAACTCTGCCCGGCCAATCAGGTATCGCGTGGTCATTTACTTGAGCCCCCTTCCTTTACGAGGCGACGGCCCCGCATGCTTGCGAATCGTATCGCGGGCAACACCCGTCATCTGGCTTATCTGAACATGGGTATGCTGTCCAGCTTTGGCGAGTTCAATGGCCAAATGCAACCGTTCAGCCTTACTGAGCATTTCCTGGTTTTGCCCCAGCACTGACGAGATCAACCTCTCGACGGGGGCGACTTCCAGCGTATAGCCACGCCGAAGCGCATTGATGCTTCGCTCCACATCGGAGAGCGATTGCCCCTGGAAGCCTGCAGCCAGCACATCGATCCAGGGCTGGAAGAGCCCCCGGTCTTCGCCCAGAAAACGCTCGATCGCGACGGCGATTGATTTCGCATCTGGTGCATCGAATTTCACGACCAAGTCAAAACGACGCCACAGCGCGGGATCCACCAATTCCGGGTGGTTGGTGGCAGCAAGCAGCAGGCCGCTGTCCGGCCACTGATCAACCTCCTGAAGCATGACGGTAACCAAACGCTTGAGCTCACCGATATCCGATTCGTCACTCCGACGCTTCGCGATGGCATCAATTTCGTCGAGCAAAAGGACCGCCGCATGCTTCTTGGCATGATCAAGCGCCATGCGCAGATTGTTTCCGGTCTTTCCCAGAAGGCTGCTCATCACCGCCGTCAGATCAAGGACCCACAGCGGCTTTCCGAGCGACTGCGCAATCCAGCGGGCAGACAGGGTTTTCCCCACGCCAGGCGGACCGACCAGGATGGCCGATCGAGTGGGGCTAATACCCCGTGCAGCCAAGCGCTCTGACTCCTGACGTTCATGGATGATCGCTCTGATCGCATCGCCTACCCCTACGGGAAGAATGGGTGCTGCCAATCCCTCTCGGTCATCGAATACACGAATCAGCGGCAGACGGGAATCTCCGTCAACAGGCAGCAGGATCTCCCGGTCATCGCTCACCGACACTCCGCGTCGAAGCACAGAACTCCCAGCCGATCGGGTTTGTGTTGTCTTTAGTGACTGATCCAGGCGTGAAGCCAACTCAGGGCGACCTTGCCGGTACTTACGAACCAATTTCGCCAACAGCAGTCGTGTGTCTTCACAAGAGTCCGCGGCAGCGAGTCTTGCCAAATTGGCGAGATCATCTTCCAGATCCTTGCATTCGCCCACCCCTTCAGATTTATTCACAAGAATCACCAGAATTATGAAAAATTATTATGGCGAATTTTATGACCAAAACTAAAAATCGTCAATAAGTCATGCAGGGATACATGCAGCGAAAAGTGCAGTGTAGCCATCCCTATCCTTCCTTCCTGTGCCGCGACATTGCCCATCAAAATTTACTTGTAACCACATCAACGAAGATGTAGCGTAGACGACATGACTCAATGGCTCTCGCTTATCACCAGTCTTCCCACCGAGAACGCCACGGCCCGGATGCGGGCCTGGCGGGCGCTCAAGGCATCAGGGGCCGCCGTCCTGCGTGACGGCGTGTATCTGATGCCTGAACGGGAATCCTGCCGCAATACGCTCGATTCCGTGGCCACCGACATCCTGGGTGCCGGCGGCACGGTTTTTGTCCTGCGTGTCGAAGAGCCGGATGGCGCTGCCTTCGTCAGCCTGTTTGACCGCCGTGAGGACTATGCGGTGTTGCTCGCCGACATCAGCAAGGCGCATGCAGGACTTGCTGCCGAGACCGCGGCCGACACCCTCAAGCAGGCACGCAAGCTACGCAAGACCTTCGCGGGCCTCGCTGAAATTGATTTCTTCCCCGGCGAGGCCCGGCGCCAGGCCGAGGCGGCTTTGCAGGATCTGGAGCAGCAGGCAGGCTGGGCCTTGTCTCCAGATGAACCTCATGCCGTCGCCGGCACGATTCCCCAACTGCCGCTTGGCCTGTACCTCGGCCGGACGTGGGCTACCCGTTGTCGTCCATGGGTGGACCGCCTCGCCAGCGCATGGCTGATCCGCCGCTTCATCGATCCGGATGCGCACCTGCTGTGGCTGGCGTCGCCTGCCGATTGCCCGCCCGATGCCCTGGGTTTCGATTTCGACGGTGCGACTTTCAGTCACGTCGGCGTTCGGGTCACCTTTGAAGTCCTGCTGGCGAGCTTCGGCCTCGAAACCCCCGCGCTGCAAAGGCTTGGGGCGCTGGTGCATTTCCTGGATGTGGGGGGCGTGCAGCCCCCCGAATCGGTGGGTATCGAGAGCGCCCTGGCAGGCCTGCGGGACACCATTGGCGATGACGATCAACTCCTGAACTTCGCCAGCACGGTCTTTGATGGCCTGCTGGCCTCCTTCGAGAAAGCGACTCCCGCAAAATGAACCACGCCACCACCATTCCTGAAGTGAGTCCTGACGCGCCACCCGCGCCGGTCAGCTTCTGGGAAGCCTTCGTTTTCTGGCTGAAGCTCGGCTTCATCAGCTTCGGCGGACCGGCCGGGCAGATTTCGATCATGCACCAGGAACTGGTGGAAAACCGCCGCTGGATTTCCGAGCGCCGCTTCCTGCACGCCCTCAATTACTGCATGGTGCTGCCTGGCCCCGAGGCCCAGCAACTCGCCACCTACATCGGCTGGCTGATGCACCGAAGCTGGGGCGGCATCGTCGCCGGGGTGCTGTTCGTGCTGCCCTCGTTATTCATCCTGATTGCCCTGTCGTGGGTCTACATCGCCTTCGGCGAGATGCCTCTGGTGGCCGGGTTGTTCTACGGCATCAAGCCGGCAGTCACCGCCATCGTTGTGCAGGCTGCCCACCGCATTGGTGGTCGGGCACTCAAGAACAAGGCCCTGTGGGCGATTGCCGCCGCGTCCTTTGTGGCGATCTTTGCGCTGGATGTGCCGTTCCCGGCCATCGTCGCGGTCGCCGCGCTCATCGGCTACGTGGGCGGACGGGTTGCCCCCGACAAGTTCAAGGCCGGTGGCGGGCATGGCAAGGCCGACAAGTCCTTCGGCCGGGCGCTGATCGACGATGACACGCCGACGCCGGAACATGCCCGCTTCCGCTGGACCGGGCTGCTCCGGGTAGCTGTGATCGGCGCCCTGTTGTGGGCGATTCCAATGGGCCTGCTCACTGCCCGCTACGGCTGGGACCACACCCTGACGCAGATGGGCTGGTTCTTCACCAAGGCCGCGCTGCTGACCTTCGGCGGCGCCTACGCGGTGCTGCCTTATGTGTATCAGGGGGCTGTCGGACATTACGGCTGGCTCACACCCACCCAGATGATCGACGGGCTGGCCCTGGGTGAAACGACGCCCGGGCCGCTGATCATGGTGGTGGCCTTCGTCGGCTTCATCGGCGGCTACGTGAAGGCGGTTTTTGGTCCGGACAGCCTGTTTCTCGCCGGTGCCGTGGCGGCCAGCTTGGTGACCTGGCTCACCTTCCTGCCATCCTTCATCTTCATTCTGGCCAGCGGGCCGCTGATCGAGACGACCCACAACGATCTCAAGTTCACCGCACCCCTCACCGCCATCACCGCTGCCGTAGTGGGCGTGATCCTCAACCTGGCGCTGTTCTTCGGCTATCACGTGCTGTGGCCGAAGGGTTTTGCCGGCAGTTTCGACTGGATTTCCGCGCTGATCGCCCTGGCGGCAGCCATTGCCCTGTTCCGTTACAAGCGCAGCGTGATCCAGGTCATCGCCGCATGCGCCGTGCTCGGCCTGCTCATCAAGACCCTGCTTTGAAACCCATCGCCCGGAGAACCCCATGACCGAAGCCTTCGACCCTAAACGCCGTGCTGTTTTACATGCTGCAGCCGCGACGGCAGCGGCCCTCGGCACCTCCCATGCCGCCAATGCCCAAGCGGAGAAAGCTGCCATGTCCATCCTGCCCGCCTTCGAGAGCCAGACGGCGCTCAAGCCCCTGGCCTTCGACCCTGCAAAGCTGAATGGCCTGTCAGAGCGCTTGATCCGCTCCCACTGGGAAAACAATTACGGCGGCTCGGTCAAGGCGCTGGGTGTTGTCAAAAAGCACCTCGCCGAAGCCCTCGCCAACAAGGACACGCCGCCCTTCATCTACAACGAGCTGAAGCGCGAGCACCTGCTGCGCACGGGCTCGGTCGTCTTCCACGAGTATTACTTCGACAACCTGGGGGGCGACGGCAAGGCGGGGGCGAGTGAACGCAAGATCATCGCCGACGCCTTTGGCAGCTTCGACACCTGGGAAACCGAGTTCCGGCGCATCGGTGCGGGCCTCGGCGGCGGTTCCGGTTGGGTGGTGCTCGGCTACAACATCCATACCCACCAACTGGAGAACTACTGGCTGGCCGATCACGCCCATGGTCCGGCAGCGACCCTTCCGCTGCTGGTGATGGACATGTACGAGCACGCCTACCAGATGGACTACGGTGCGGCCGCGGCCAGGTACATCGACGCATTCTTCAAGAACATCCAGTGGGATGCCGTGGCGGCACGGATAGACGCCGCATCAAAGACAAGAGTTTGAAGGGTTCTGCGGGTCGTTTCCGCGCGACCTGGCTGCTCCTGCTCGGCATCGCTTGGGCCGGCGGAGCGGATGCTGCGGGGCTGGAAAAATCCTGGCGCCCGGTCCGTGGAAGTGAATTGCGGGCGCTCTTCGCCGATCAGAACCTGGGCGATGAGGTGCATTTTGCCAATCAGTTTCACCGGGATGGACGACTGACCGGTACGGACATGGGCAAGCCGGCCCGCGGCAACTGGAAAGTGACTGGTCAGAACTTGTGCTGGACCTGGAGCCGGCCGGCGAGTCCCGAAGAATGCTACGAGATCCGACAACGCGGCCGTGAGGTGCGACTGTTCAGGGACGGTTACGAGGCGTTGTCAGGCTCCCTTACACCCCTGGCCATCCAACCGAAGGAAGTGAAACCATGAAATGGATTACCCGTGAACGCCCCAAGATCGACCGGATCGCCTGTCCGTGGCTGGTGGCGCGCTTCGTCGATGAAGCTCCGGAATTCCTCTACGTGCCGGCCGGTGACGTGACACGGATTGCGGCGGAGACCGGGGCGATCCCCTACGACGTGCCCGGTGTCGAACTTGGTCATCATGGGGATCGGTGCAGCTTCGATGCCTTCATCGCCAAGTATGCGATCGCGGACGTAGCCCTCGACAAACTCGCACTCATAGTGCGCGCTGCCGACTGCGGTCAGCCCGAACTGGCCGGGGAGGCGGCCGGCCTCCTGGCCATCTCGAAGGGCTTGTCCCTCAATTTTGCCGACGACCACGAAATGCTTGGGCACGGGATGGTGGTTTACGATGCGCTCTACGCTTGGTGTGCGGATACGCCGCTCAAGAAGGTCGCTCGTTTCCTGGGCCTAAAGTGATTTTACGCTGGCTCCTGCCGGTGGGAACGGAGCCTTCGATACGCCCTGTGCTCGTCGGGCGTGCCCTGCGCGCCTTCGCTGACGGCTACATGGCAATCCTTTTGCCGGTCTATTTGTTGGCCCTGGGCTTCGGCACCTGGGAGGTGGGGTTGATCGCCAGTGCCACCTTGCTCGGCTCCGCTGCGGCGACCCTGGCAGTCGGGGCGTGGGGGCACCGCGTTCACCACCGAAGTCTGTTGCTTGGCGCGGCGGTGCTGATGGCGGCGACCGGATTTGCCTTTGCCCTTGGGTCGAGCTTCTGGCCGCTGCTCCTGATTGCTTTCGTCGGCACGCTCAACCCAAGTTCCGGCGATGTCAGCGTGTTCCTGCCGCTGGAGCATACCCGCCTGGCTGAAGCCGCCCACGGGGAGGCGCGTACGGGTCTGTTCGCCCGCTACAGCCTGCTCGGTGCCCTGTTCGCGGCACTGGGCGCCTTGGCGGCAGGCGTGCCAGATCGACTTGTGCTGCTCGCCGACCTGACTCGCCTTGATGCGTTGCGCGCGATGTTCGCGTTGTATGGCCTGGTCGGCGCCATGGTGTGGCTTCTCTATCGGCGCCTGCCCGAGCCACAGGCCGATGAGGAACGGGTGCCGCCCAAACCGCTTGGGCCGTCCCGCGGCATTGTGCTGCGGCTCGCCGCCTTGTTTTCGGTGGATTCCTTCGCCGGTGGGCTGGTGGTCAATTCATTGCTGGCCCTGTGGTTGTTCCAGCGCTTCGAGCTGTCCCTGGGGGCTGCCGGGATGTTCTTCCTATGGTCCGGGCTGCTGGGCGCGGCTTCGCAACTGGCGGCGCCCCGGCTGGCCAGGCGGATCGGCTTGGTCAACACGATGGTGTTCACCCACATCCCGGCCAGCCTGTGCCTGATCGCCGCCGCCTTTGCGCCGCGCATGGAGTGGGCGCTCGGTTTGCTGCTGCTGCGCTCGCTCATGTCCCAGATGGACGTACCGGCCCGAAGCGCCTTCGTGATGGCCGTGGTGACGCCGGGAGAGAGAGCTGCCGCCGCCAGTTTCACTACCGTACCACGCAGCCTCGCCTCAGCAGTTAGCCCGGCGCTGGGGGGCGCACTCTTTGCCACCGGCTGGCTGGCCGTACCACTGGTGGCCTGTGGCGTACTCAAAATTGCTTACGATCTGGCGTTGTGGCGAGCGTTTCGCGAAATCGATACCCAATGACTCAGGCTGCAATCCGTGCCCAACACGCCGTTCGGCAGCACCTCGTTACAATAGCGCCCGTCCCAACTCCAAAGCCGCACGTCTTTTCAAGAACGTAGGGCGGCTTGCCTCATGGATTTAGCTCTAGTTTTTCTGCTTATTGTCATCAATGGCATTTTTGCCATGTCCGAGATCGCCGTGGTCTCGTCCCGCAAGTCCCGGCTTCAAAATCTGGCTGACGACGGCAGTCTGGGTGCCCAGGCGGCTCTCTCGCTGCACCACGAACCGTCGAGCTTTCTGTCCACCATTCAGGTCGGCATCACCCTGGTCGGCATCCTGAACGGTGCAATCGGTGAAGCGGCGGTGGCTGACCCGCTGGCTGCCTGGTTGGTCGGCATTCCTCTGCTGGAGCCCTACGCAAAGGGTATCGCCCTGACGGTTACCGTGGTTGGCCTGACCTATTTCTCGGTGGTGGTGGGCGAACTGGTACCCAAGCGCCTTGCCTTGCTGGCTCCCGAGGGCATTGCCTCGCTGGTGGCCCGGCCGATGATGATCCTGGCCCGGATCACCCATCCGCTGGTGGTCATCCTGTCCAGTTCCTGCTCGGGCATCCTGCGGCTCCTGGGCGCCAAGCGCAAGGACGAGCCACCGGTGACCGACGACGAGATCAAGGTGTTGATGGAGCAAGGCGCCGAGGCCGGCGTTTTCCATGAGAGCGAGCAGGAAATCGTCTCCAATGTGCTGCGTCTGGACGAACAGCGCATCTCGTCCATCATGACCCCGCGCCGTGACATGCTGGTCATCGATCTGGATGAAGACGAGGAAACCGTCTGGCAGCGCATCATCGAGACCGAATACTCGCGGCTGGTGGTGTGCCGTGGTGGTCTGGACCATGTTCTGGGGGTCCTTCAGACCGGCGATCTGCTCAAGAAAGTGCTTCCGGGTCATGGAATCACGACGGCCGATGTGGAGTCGATGCTTCGCCCGCCACTTTACGTCCCTGAGTCCGTCACCACTACGCAGCTTCTCGAAAGCTTCCGTCGGGCACGCCTCCAGTTCGCGCTGATCATCAACGAGTATGGGGATGTGCAGGGCCTGGTGACGCTGACCGACGTGCTGGCCGCCATCGTCGGCGAACTGTCGGTGCCTGAGGCCCCGGAGGATCGCGACATGCTGCAACGGGAGGACGGCTCCTGGCTGATGGATGGGGATGTGGGTGTCGAACGCCTGAAGTCAGTTCTCGATATCGTCGACGATCTGCCGGGCGAGGATGAGCACTCCTTCCACACACTGGGCGGTTTCATCATGCATGCCCTTGGCCGTGTCCCCGCGCCAACCGATCACTTCGAGGTGCTTGGCTGGCGTTTTGAGGTCATGGACATGGATCGCAACCGAGTGGACAAGGTGCTGGTGTCTGCTTCAATGCCATCTGCGACCTCAATACACTAGCTCCGCAGGCTCAATGTCCATGCCGGTGATGGATGTCCGGAAAATGATCATGGTTGTGATTTAGCGGTATGTGGTGATGGGGATGGGTATGCGGCTCCCGCCCATCCCACGCCGGAGTGTGGCTGTGTTGATGGTGTTCGTCGTGAATATGCGCGTGGCTATGGTCCAGCGGCTCATGCACATGCCCGTGCTCATGAGTCTCGGTCAAATGCAACCATACGCCAACACTCATCAGAACCGCGGCAATCCAGAACGGTGGTGGAGTCGGCTCTCCCAGCAGTGCAATGCTCACGGCCGCACCGACGAACGGCGCGGTGGAGAAATAGGCGCCGGTCCGGGATGTGCCCAGTTCCCGTAGCGCCCGCACGAAAAACACCAGGCTCAGACCGTATCCCAGCAAACCGACACTCATCGTCATGCCGGCCAGCGGCCAGGCTGGCAGGGCCTGGCCAAGAACGAGGGCCAGCCCCAGATTGACGGCCCCCGCCACCAGTCCTTTCGCGCTGGCAATGAACAACGCATCGGACGCAGACACCTTGCGGGTCAGGTTGTTGTCGATGGCCCAGCACAGACAGGCGCCCATGATCGCAGCCGGGCCGATCCAGTCACCCCGGCCAGCCTCTCCGTTCTGCCAGGAAAGCGCAATGCCACCGGCGACAATGAATCCCATGCCGGCAACAATCCGACGTCCGGCGTGCTCCCGGAACACAAGCCAGGCCAGCACCGCGGTCAGCACGGCTTCGAGGTTGAGCAACAGCGAAGCGGTACCTGCGCCTGTTCTGCCAAGCCCGACAACGAGCAGCAATGGGCCGAGCACACCGCCGAAGCCGATGGCGCCTCCAAACCAGCGCCAATCTGCACCCGACAGTCCACTCGCCTGCCAGCCCCGATCCCGCAGTAGCCGAGCCACGGCAAGGCCCAGGCCGCTGCCCAGGTAGAGCAATCCGGCCAGCACCAGGGCTGAGCCGTCGCCGATCAGGAGCTTGACGAACGGCGTGCTGGCGCCGAACAGGGCCGCGGCCAGCAGGGCCAGCCAGACGGCGGGCGTCGTGGTGCTCATACGACATCCTTGCGTTGCAGGGGTGAAGCTGGGCCTTGCTCCAGGCGCTTGTGGATGGCGCCGAAGCGCAGGTACAGCGCGGGCACGACGATCATGTTGAGCAGCGTCGAGCTGCCCAGCCCGAACAGGATGACGATGGCCATCGGCGACTGGATCTCGCTGCCCGGCTGCCCGGCGGCCAAGGCCAGGGGCACCAGCGCCAGACCAGCAGCCAGGGCCGTCATCAGAATGGGCACCAGGCGCTCCTCGGCACCGCGCCTGACGGCTTCGGTGGCATCGCCAACCCCTTCGTGCTCCACCAGGTGATGGATGTGGGCGATCATCATCACGCCGTTGCGGGTGACGATGCCGAACAGCGTGATGAAGCCGATGATCGACGCCACCGACAGCACGCCACCGGCGGCGAACACCCCGATCACGCCACCGATGATGGCCAGCGGCAGGTTGAGCATCACCAGCAGCGCATCCCGGGCAGTGCGGAAAGCGACGAAGAGCAGCAGGAAGATGCCCACGATGACGCCCACGCCCAGGAACAGCAGTGTCCGGCCGGCCTCTTCGGCGCTCTCGAACTGGCCACCGTACTCCACGTGGTAGCCCGCAGGCAGCTTGACCTGGGCCGCGACATTGCGCCGGATGTCGTCCACCACGCTCGCCAGATCCCGCCCGGCCACATTGGCCATCACGACCATCTTGCGCTGCACGTTTTCACGCGTGATGTAGTACGGCGCCCGGTCATTGCGAATATCGGCCAGGGCCGAAAGCGGGATGCGCGCTCCGCTGGCCGTGGTGACCAGCGTAGAGCGGATCGCATCGATATTGGCCTTCGCCGAAGGATCGAAGCGCACCGCCAGATCGTAGCTGGCCTGGCCTTGCTGGACACGGCTCACCGCCATCCCGGAAAAGGCCATCTCGACGGTTTCCGCCACCTGCCGGATGGACAGGCCATGACGGGCCAGGGCATCCCGCCGAAAGCGCAGGGTGAGGAAGGGAATATCGCCCTGCTGCTCGTCCGAAACATCGACCGCACCGTCAACCGTCTGCACCAGAGCCTTGATTTCGCCGGTCAGGCGACGCAGCTCGGGCAGCTCGGGGCCGAATATCTTCACCGCGATGTTCGAGCGGTTGCCCGAAAGCATGTGGTCGATACGGTGGGAAATCGGCTGACCGATGACGATCTGGGTACCCGGAATGCTGGCGAGGTCGGCCCGTAGCGCGGCCAGAAAGGCTTCCTTGCTGCGCTCCCGCATCTTCAAAGTCACTTCCATTTCCGACGCAGACACGTCCATCGCGTGCGGATCGCCCTCGGCCCGGCCGGTTCGACGGGCGGTAGCGACCACTTCAGGATGGGACAGCAGGATCTGCTCGACCTGTTGGCCCAGGCGATCGGACTCCTCCAGCGCGGTGCCCGGCAGCGTGGCGGTACTGACCGTCAGCGTCCCTTCGTTGAAATCCGGCAGAAAGGCCCGGCCTGCGAAGCTCAACGCGACCAGGGATGCCACCAAGGCAAGCACGCTGACCAGCGTCACCCCCTTCCAGCGGGTCAGCGTTGCGTCCAGCACACGCCGGTAGCCGCCTTTTATTGCATGCAGGAAGCGCGGCTCCACGTTCTGGCGGACGATCTTCGAGCGTGGCAGGACCAGCGCCGCCAGCACCGGCGTGACGGTGATCGCCACCAGCAGCGAAGCGGCAAGGGAGACGACGTAAGCAAAACCCAGCGGCACCATCAGCCGGCCTTCCACACCGGAGAGAAAGAAGAGCGGCATGAACACCAGCATGATGATCAGGGTCGCAAACACGATGGAGCCCTGGATCTCGCGGGTGGCATCGAAAACCACTTGCAGGACGGTGTGCTGTTCGCTCTCGGGCTTGGCCAGGTTATCCCGCAGACGCCGGACGATGTTCTCCACCACGATGATGGCGTCGTCCACCAGGGCACCAAGGGCAATCGCCATGCCGCCCAGGGTCATGGTGTTGATGGTGGCCCCGAGCGCCTTCATCGACAGGATGGCAGCGACCAGCGACAGGGGGATGGCCACCAGGGTGATCAGCGTGGCGCGGGCCGACAGCAGGAAAGCGAAGACGATGGCAACAACCAGGATGGCCCCGTCGCGCAGGGCGACGAGCAGGTTGTCGATCGAGGTTTCGATGAAATCCGCCTGGCGGAAGATGTGGCGCTCGATCTTCATGCCTGCCGGCAGGCCTGCCTGGATGTCCGCCAGGGTGCGGTCAAGCCGGTCGGTCAGCTCCAGCGTATTGGCCCCGGGTTGCTTCTGGATGCCCAGCACCACCGCCGGCTTGCCGTTATGGGAGCCAACACCACGCTTTGGCGCAGCCCCGATGCCGACTTCGGCGACGTGACGGATCAAGACCGGCTGCCCATCGCGGACGGTAATGACCGTTTCCGCAATATCGTCCAGCACGACAATCCGGCCCTGGCCCTGGA
>Ga0268298_10003381_pt1 | contig 16366 bp, 5 predicted proteins | sample WWTPWeurt_MetaG_FD_194462 | JGI IMG/M metagenome (GOLD analysis project Ga0268298, IMG submission 194462) | Activated sludge microbial communities from WWTP in Nijmegen, Gelderland, Netherland - WWTP Weurt | ecosystem: Engineered > WWTP > Aerobic digester > Activated sludge | place: Netherlands... | reverse complement strand
GAGTTGGCTGCGCGACGCAGTGAACGTCGACATCGACAACGCAGGTCGCGTCAGAAGGCGCAATGCAACGTCTCTGATTCAGGCTCTATCCGACCCGCACTCGCTCTACACGACGACCTCCGGAACGCGGTACATGGTTGTCGGAGGATCTCTGTACACCGTGACCCTGCCGGCATACACACAGACTCTGTTCAGGGTGCTGTCCAATGACGACCCGGTGAATTACGTCGAGTACGCCGGGTCGCTCTACTACTCGAACGGCACTGACTCTGGCCGAATAGAGTCTGGGGTATGGTTCCCTTGGGCGCTTCCAACACCAACGGCGCCTTCGGCTTCGGTCATCAGCGGGGCGCTGTATGCTGGTGACTATCAAGTATCAGTCTCGCACTACAACAGCGTCACCGGTGAAGAGGGCGGCATCAGCGCCTCGGCAGGTTACACGCTGGCTTCTGCCGGAGGGTTGCGGATCACTCTCCCTGGAACGACGGCCGGAGCGAACTACGTGAACGTCTATGTCTCCACAGTCAATGGGTCGATCCCGATGCTGGTGGCTACCATCGCCGCGGGAACGGCCCTCTACGACTACGTGACACCAGGCAGTGTCGGACGTGAGGCCAACCAACGGTACGAGGAACCGATCCCGGCAGGGGTTCCGTTCATTCACAACAGCCGGCTCTGCACCTGCTCAGGGACCACGATCTACATCGGCTTGCCTGCCCGCCCCGGGTACTACATTCCGACCGACCCTCGTCTTGAGTTTGCATCCGACGTTACCAACGCCATCAGCGGCCAGAACGGGGTTTACGTCACGGCCGACAAGACATACTGGTTTGCCGGGACCGACCTGCTTGATGCGCAGAGCGTGATCGACCTGCTGCCCTACGGCGCCGTTCCTGGAACCGGGTTCGTGACGAACGACGGCAACTCGATCGGCTGGTTCAGCGAATCAGGGATTGTCATAGCCACCACTGGCGGGGAGATCAAGGAAGCGATGGTTGATGCGATAGACCAGACTCCGCCGGCATCTGGAGTATCGGCCGTGTTCTCGGATGGGGGATACAACCGGGTCGTTTCGTGCGGGTGGTGCATGCACATGGAAAACTATGCTGCAACGCAATACACCGACTATTCCTTTACGTCCATCTCGGGCACTTATGCGACTGGCCCTGCCGGTATCTATGACCTGGAAGCCACGGGCAAACAGGACGCACACATCAACTTCGGCAAGGAAAACTTCGGGTCAGAAAACCTGAAAGGCGTTCCTGCCTGTTACATCGGCGTGGCTTCAGAAACCCCCATGGAACTCAGGGTGACAACGCCTGACGACGAAGACTACCGATACGAAGCTCGTTCGAGCAGTACGAGCCTGCGGATCCAGCGGATTGACCCCGGCAAAGGTCTCCGTGCAAATTGGTATGACCTTTCCCTTTACAACACAGAAGGCTCTGACTTTACGCTGGCGTCAGTCAGCTTTGCGCCGGTTGAATCCGGCAGGAGGATTTAACCGTGGCAGACATCATCGACCTATCTTCACAGCTTCTTACAGGGCCACTGTCTGAGGTTCGCCTGTATGCGGTTCCGAACGCTTCGATGCTGGTCTTCCAGGATCTCATCAACGCGACGTGGAACCTTGCGCTCACACAATCGACCGCAGTTGGCGCCAAGACGGCGGCGATTACTGCGGCTTCTGGAATGCTCGATCCAACCTTGGCGCCGCAGATATCTGGCGGGTCAGTATCAGTCCCGTCCATCACCGCTCCAGCAGTGAACATCCCGGCCAACATCACCGTCCCGTCACTGTTTGCCGACTGGAAGACCGAATATCTGGATCTCGCCAATTGGCTGGTCGGTGAATACACAAGCTGGATCTCCACCTACGCTCCGAACAACCAGGCGCTCTATGCCGCAGGAGAATCGTCCCTGCTCGCGGCGATTCAATCAGACACCTACATCCCGGCTGCGGTACAGGCGAACATCATGGGAGACGCATCGGCGGCCATCCTTTCTGACAAGGTAAGGGCACAGGACGCCGTTGTTGCGCAGTTTGCAGCTAGGCGCTTCCCGATGCCTGCCGCGGCATCGACATCCGCGATAATGCAGATCGAGCAGAAGGCGCAGGACGCAATGGCCGAGGCCGGCCGCAAGATCATGGTGATGTCGGTGGAGCAGTACCGGTTCGTCATCGAGAAGGTCATAGCTGCTCGCGGCATGATTCTGGAAGCGGCGAACAAGTACGTCCTGGCAATCGCCTCCGCTCCTGACGCTGCGTCCAAACTACTTGGAGTTGGTTACGACATCCAGACGAAACTGATCTCTGCGGCGGCACAGTTCTACAACGCGGACGCCCAAGCCAAGGAGGTCATAGCAAAGGTTGGGCAGTTCAATACGAGCCTGGCGCTGGATGTCAGCAAGGCGAACCAGGCTTCCGAGTTGCAGATTATCGAGGACAACCTGAAGGCGTTGCTCGGAGAGATAGGTTCCATTACGCAACAAGCAACTGCGCTGTTCAACAATCTGCACGTCCAGGCATCCATGAGCGCAGGCGGAACAACGGTCAGCACGCAAGCGATATAGACGATTTTGCTCAAATCACGTGGGGTGAGGTTAGCCTCATGCCAGTATCGACAGGAGTTAACACATGGCCGAACAAAACAACGTCACCGAGGCTCAACGCCTCCTTGCAGAGATGGACAGGAAGTACGGAAAGTCGGCGCCGGTAGCTGAACAGCCTGTACAGGCACCAGTACAGCCTCAAGAACAAACACCCAAACAAGAGCCTGGTGGTTTGCTCAAGTGGGGCGCAGACCTCCTCCTTAGAAACCGCGGCAAGCAGATTGACAAGGCGGCAGGATATGCCTGCGGTGGCAAGATCAAGGCGCACGCTGACGGCGGCAAGGTCAAGACCATCAAGGGTCCCGGAACCTCGACCTCTGACTCTATTCCCGCCAAGGTCAAGGAGACTGGAGAGAAGATACTGGTCTCCAACGGTGAGCGGATCCTATCCAAGAAGCAGGACAAGCTGTTGTCTCGCATCGCCCAGATGCTCGGTTACGAATCGACCGATGCTCTTCTCGAGTCAGGCACCGGGCGCCCGGTCGGGCCGACGATGAAAGGCGGGAAGCGTGCAGCAGGGTTGGGAGCTAACGGGGAGTGGATTCCAGATCCGGAAGATGATGCGGCGCCTGCTGGCGGGAAATGGGCAACACCGGTATCCAAGCCCGCTGCCGCCCCAACCGGAATGGACGTGTATGGTCCAGCCTTTGGCGCTGTGAAAGACGCACCTGCAAGCATGTTCCCCAACACTGCGCGCACCTTCAATGAGAGCGGAAAAGATGTCAGGGCAGCAATGGATGCCGGAAATTATGGAAACGCCTTGGGGCTTGCTACGCGAGGAATGCTAGCCACAGGCGTTGGGTTGGCTGATGACGTGATCGGTAATCCTTTGCGGGCAGCCATGCCGGCGGTAAAAGACACCCTCTCAGGAATAGCAGGAACGGTTAGTCCCGCAGCCGCCACCGCAGCTAACCCCGCGTCCACCCCAGCAACCACCCCAGCAACCACCCCTGCAACCACCCCAGCCGCTAATCCCAAGCCAGGTGACTCTCTGCTGCGAGGCCGTGACGCCAGCGGTGTAATCACTCCCGATTCCGTCAAGTCGATGTACGCCAAAGACGGCGGTCTATCTGGCATGAAGAGCGGGCAGTATTACTCCGAAATGGACCTCGCCGGCCAGAACGAGCGGATGGCGAAGTCGCTTGGGTATGCTGGAGTTGACGACTTCAACAAGCAGAAGAAGGATGCTGTCGGCACGGGAGCAATACTAAATCCTGACTACCGGAACCAAATCAATCGTGATAACGACGAGAAGACTCGCCGATGGATGGCCGAAGACATGATGAAGCGGGGCGGTCCTGCTGGTATGAATGCTGCATCGCATCTCATGGGGCTTGGCGCGACAGAGCGCGGGCAGGACGTGCAAGAGCGTGTTGCCGGATTGTCGAACGAGACGGCCCGCTATGGCCACGACGTCACGGCACAACGTGCGGCAGGGCATGATGCAACGCTGCTTGGAGTGGAGAAGATCAGAACCGCAGGCAGCCCGCTGGACAACCGCATCAAGGGGGCGCAAGCTGCCGACGCAGAACAGATTTCAGCTATGCGTGGAAAGTTTATTGACCCGAAGACTTCAGATACCGAGAGGGCGCAGATCGCTAACTATCTTCGTGCGCTTGGTGGCAAGAGCGGTGACGAAAACAAGCCCTGGGCGCATGTCGTTGGTGGTGGCGTTGATGAAGCAACCGGCCAGATGCGTCCGCAATATATCGTGACCGGACGAGGCGACCAGCCGACCAGTGCGAGCACAGGATCCGACATTGCCAAGCGCGGACAAGACAAGCCTGTTCCTACGGGCTATACGGTCGCCGGAACATCTGGTGGCAAGCGCGTTCTTCAGGACGCAAAAGGCAACCGATTCCTCGAAGGCTAAAGGCTAAATATGGCGCTGACCCCGTTTGACGGCGAACTCGATTCGCCTGCTGGACTTCAATCATTTACCGGAAAGCTTGATGGCGAATCAAAGGACCAAGACAGCGCCCTGGTGCGCGGCACCAAGAACGCCTGGAACTCAATCAAGACAGGCGGCGCACTACTCACTGGCGATGCCGACCTAGCATCACAACTTGCTGCCGAGCGCGATTCATACCGCAGGGCGAATCCTGGCACCAAGGAAGGCAACGAACTGATGAAGGCCTGGGAATCCGGAGACGGTATTTCAGGCGGCATCTCAAACGTAGCCGGAGAAATTTCCAAGGACTGGCGCGAGGCGCCCGGGGTCATGGCCGGCATCCGGGAAACCGGAAAGAACCTGTCGGCTATGGGCGGCGGCATCGTCGAGCAGATCCCTAACATGGTTGCTCCGATGGGTGGCATGTTGGCTGGTGGAGCGGCTGGATCAATGGCTGGTCCGATTGGAACTGTCGGCGGGGCATGGGCCGGTGCGACCGCGGGCAATACGCTTGTTGAGTCAGGCGAGCAAGTCGATCGCGCCCTGATGGCTGCCGGAATCAACCCGCAGGACAAAGCCGCTGTCCGCGACTTCTTGGCAAAGAACGGAGATACGGTTCTCGGCCAGGCAGGAACAAAGGGCGCCATCATCGGCGCCGTCGATACCGCCACACTGGGACTTGGTGGAGCCTTGTTGCGCGCCCCGGCAAAGGCCGCTATCGAGCGCGCCGTCGCCAGCGGCATCAACCCCGCAGATAACTTGGCGATCAAGGCAGCGGTCAATGCTGATCCTGTTTATCTTGCGTCCCAGAAAGGCGTCTCAGCGCTTGGCAGAAACGCTACCGTCGCCGGACTTGAGCCGGCCGGAGAGTTCGCTGGGGAATACCTTGGCCAGGGTGTGGCTACAGGAGACTGGGACACCAAGGGGGCTGCCCTCGAGGCACTGTCATCGCTTGGTCAGAGCGGGATCACATTCGCAGGTCAGAAGATTTACGACGCCGCGACAAGCCCTCTACGCAAATCCGCTCCGAAAGAACAGGCGCCGGCTGCCATCACGCCCGAAGACACCGCCCAAATGAACGCGCTCAACGCCGACCTCGGCGGCGCTCAGTTCAATTACGAGAACATCATCCCGAGCGAGCAGAAACTGCTTCCGCCTGGCGTTATCACCGTGCCGAATAATGCCGGTGGCGAGACGGTTATCGATGCCAGTGCCGGGCCGATACAGGGCGCCGCGGTTGCCGCGGTAACCAACTCGACAATTGCTGAAGACATCGCTTCCGGAATTCCGCTCAAAGGATACGCTCCTGATCAGGCCAAGGCAGAGCTTGCTTCCCGTCCTGATGCTGAACGGTACGAGATCCGGCCGCACCCGGTCAGCGGCGATCGTGGTCGTGTGGCTATCGTGCCGAAGTCGGCACAGGCGCTTGCCGAGATCGACGCCAAGGCATCCGCCGGAAACGAAGCTATGGCGCGCAGCGAACAACTCGCCGCGGAAGAGGGCGCCCGAAAGCAGCAGGCGCAAGTCGCGAAGGATATCCAGGCTGCACAGAAACAGGTGATCGATCTCCATCGTTCCGCCGCGTCGATAGAAAAGTCAATCACTCCGTCGACTCCCCCGCAGGATGCGGCGATCGCACGCGAGCAGGCGGCTGAACTGCGCAGCCAGGCCGCGGCGATCCAGACGCAGATTCAGACGGCGCGTGCGGCCGCAACGCAACAAGCGACCCAAGGCGTGCGGCAGCGGGCCGAGCAGAACGCGCCGGCAACAGAGCAGGCGCTGGCCCAAGACGCGGCGCAGCAGGAACTCGCGCCTGCCGTCGCACAACCGCTTTCCGAGACGCCAGCCAACCAGGCGATCGCCAAGCAGCGCACTCAGCACGCCACGCAGCAGGCCGGCGTTCGCGCCCAGCAACTGGCGCAGGAAGAAGTCGGAGACCAGCCGGCGCCCACCGTCAAAGTCCCGCGCCCGATGAAAGTTGGTGGCCTGCGTGCCGCCCGCTATTCCGACGAGCAGTTGCAGTCCGTGGTCGACAACGACAGCGTGCCGGCCACCTCACGTCGTGCCGCGGCAGCCGAGATTGCATGGCGCCAGGCAGAAGCAGAGGCTGCCGCCCAGGCCGAGATCGCGAAGAGCACCGGAAAGGCATCTACGCGCCGCGCTGGCGAGTCCGAGAGCGACTGGCTATACCGCAAGGCGGCGGAGAAGAACAAGGCCAAGGCGGAGCAGCAAAGGCCTTCTGAGCCGGTATCAGAGGTTGATGCGAAAGACCTAGAGGTTGTCGGCAGGGCAGTCACACCAACCGGCGACCTCGGCCTCTCCATCATCCGCGAAGATGCCATGCCCGACATGGACAAGGCAGGGCCGAAGGAAGTGTCGAAGCAGTCGGCAACATTCTTGCGCCACGTTGCCAAGTTGTTCGGCAAGGAGATCGTCTTCGTCGGCGGGATGAATGAGGACGGCTTCTACCAGTCCGGCAATAAGATCTACCTCTCGACCAAGTCCAACATCAATCAGTTGCGGGTGCTTGGCCACGAGATGCTGCATGCACTCAAGCGCCAGAACCGAGCGTCCTACGACAAACTGCTTGAAGCAGTAGGCGCTATCGCCACCGATGCCCAGTTGAAGGCGCAGTTCAAGGACTACTTCGCGCTCGACGCGGAGATGAACCAGAAGACCGGCGCCGAGATCGACGCCTGGTTGGCCGAGCCGAAGAACCGCGAGATGATCCTCGAGGAGATGATGGCCGACCTGTCCGGCAACCGCTGGGCGGAATCGTCGTTCTGGGAATCCGTCTTCACCAAGATAGATGCCAAGTACGGATCCGAGCAGGCCAAGGGAATCATCGCCAAACTACGCCTCGCCCTGGTCGCTGCGCTCAACAAGCTGATGTCTCTCGTCAAGGGCGGGCAGTTCTCTGTCGATGCCCGGGTTTCCGAACATCTCGAGTCCATCCGCGAAGCGCTGGCCACCGGCTTCGCCGACTACGCCAAGGCGGTGAAGGACAAGCAGGTCTCTGAGGGCGGGGTTGGGGAGGTGAAGTTCTCCGGCAAGCAGACCAACATCGAAAATCTCAAGAAGCTGATGACCGATCGCGAGAAATCGAAGGTCGGCAAGCGCAACGCAGAGCGCATCGTTGAGCTGTTCAACGTCATGCCGTCGGAAAAGGAAATGGCTGCCGTCGCCTATGCCGGCAAGGCCAAGCGGGGATGGTACAAGAACAGCGCCAACGCACTGACTCACTTGTTCGGTTCTGAGGCTCGGCGCTTTGCCGGGCTGCTTGCCGCTCTGTCGCCGCAGGTTTCGGTCGAGGTCAATACGCGCAACGCGCTGCGCATGTGGGCCAACTGGGATGCCTCTGGCCGCCCGACCGACAAGCCGTCCATCATGCGCCTGCTCGGCCAGAGCGTCGAAGGCTCCGGCACCGAGGCCAGCGTGATGGGCGCCTGGGTTAATAACTCCATGGATGCGCTGACGATCCAGAATCTTGACAACCTGACGCTGTCCGGGCCGAAGGTCAATAGCTTCATGCTGAACTTGGTCGGCAACTGGGAAGAGGTGACGAACGACGCCTGGGTTGCCAACTACGCGCTGGTCGATCAGAACCTGTTCTCCGGAACCGGCAAGAGCAAAGACGGATCTGATCCTGGCAAGGGGGCTGGTTATCTGGCAATGAACGTCAAGACGCGCATGGCGGCCAAGATCCTGTCAAAAGAAACGGGCGTCACCTGGGCGCCGGCCGAGGTGCAGGAAACCATCTGGTCGTGGGCCAAGACCATGCTCGAGACGCTCGACGCCTCGGGCGAAACACGCACTGCCAAGCAACTGATGGACGACGGCGTGATCACCGACGACCTGATCGCAGCCACGCCAGACTTCGAGTTACTGTTCCGCCAGGAGCCGTATGCAGGCATCCTGCGCAACGCGGGGATGGGCAGCAAGCTCAATTCCATGCCAATGCCAAAGCACGAAGACCCTGGTCGCGCTCCGTTCGCTGATGAGAAGCGCCAGAGCCTGCTTGATGAAGCCGCCCGCAGGATTGAGTTCTTGCAGCGTCAGCGCCGAACCAACATGCAGATCAGTTGGGAAGCCAAGCCGGGGCGCTCGACTGGGATATTGCCCAACATCTTCAACGCGCCGCTGCACATCCAGCAGCAGTACCTGGCCGACATCTTTGCCGAGTTCGACATGCTGCAAGTTGGCAAGAAGCTCGGCATCGACATGCGCCGCACGCTGTTTGGGCCGTCCGCTTGGAAGGGAGATGTTGCCGCTGGCGCTCAGACGATTCTGCAGAAGATCGGCATCGTTGCCGACAACATGGGCAGCGTCAAGGTCGACGCCGATTCGCGCAAGAATCTCGAGGTCGCTGCGTCGATCCTTGGCTATGTGCTGAACCAGGAAGGCGTCTATTGGCACTATCCGATCTATCGCGCTCCGGATAACCATGCCATGTACCCGACTGGCGTCGAGGTCAATTTCGGCCGTTCCCTGACCACGGCAGAAGTCGCCGAGTTCTACGGCATCGTCAGCAGGCTGGCCAAGCATCAGGATTGGGCGCCGGCCAATACCCCAACGGGCGTTCGTTTCCTCAACTTCACCAGCTTCAATGACAACCCGGCACAGCAGTTCGATCACGCTCAGTTCCGGGCAATCATCAAGCGCGCCTCCGGTAGGTTGAAATCCTGGGCGGATGGCGCACAATTGCGAGACTTCACCTTTGACGGTGATGCAATCGAAAACAACTGGAAGGAAAATCCGAATGGCGAAGATTATAGATCTCGGGTGGGCAAAGCCGGACGATCCGATCTACTCAAGTGGGCCGATGATCAGCTTTCGCCCGCAATTGACCGAGTCAACAAGCGATACGCAGACCAATACGGATGGGGGCCAGCGAGCCGGCTCGAACGCGACGCTGCAGCAACCGGCGCAACCCCAGACAACTTCAGCGCAAGATTCAGCCCCGCAAGATCCGATGCTGCCGGCAATGAACGGGCTGGAGGACGCGATGCTGCAGCAACTGGCAAACTTGCGAGCTACGGGCAACCCTCACCAGGCGCCGTCAGCGTCCAAGGGTTCCACTACTCCGGCACCGAAAGAAAGCAACTAGACGGTCGCTACTACGGCACGGGCGCGAAAGGCCGCGAGGCTGATCGCGTCTTTGCTGCCGACGACAAGCGGCTGCGCGAGCGCATCTACTTCTACGTGGATGCCGGCAAGGGTGTTACACCCGAGCAAGGTGTCGGCGCCAATGGCCACACCGTCAATCTCAACAATCTGTACGATGCCGACAAGGATGGGTTCGTCCAGCTTGGCGTAGATCCTGCGCTGCGCAGCAACGACGAGGCCTGGATGAACGCCTTCGAGTCCGCGGTAATCGACGCGGGTTTCGACGGCTACCTACGCGACTTCGGAACGCAGCGCGCAGCAGTCCTGATCGGCCGCCACAGTGTGCCGGTAACCTACGTCGGAACCGGCAAGCAGACTGGTGCGGTCAACGCCTCAGAAGCACAGAAACCCGCACGCCGTACTGACCTGCCGCTCGGCCAGATGACCGGTGCTGAGTGGAAGAAGCTGGAGCCGCGGGCTACCGATCTGGAGGATGGCAAGCGCTACTACCGGAGCGACATCAAGTTCAGCCCCGCTCGCGAATACATCGCCGAGATCGAAGGTCGCCTTGCAAAGATCAAGGCGTCCGACAACCAGGGCGGCCTATCCATGGTCGAAGCCAACCTCGCCAACATCAAGCGCGGCCTGGCCGGAGAAATTGTTCGCGATGAGCAGGGCAACCTGCTGGCGCCGAACGGACGCAAGTCCAAGCTGACCGAGCAGCAGTACCTGCAAGTGCGGACGCCTGCGTTCCGTAAATGGTTCGGCGACTGGCTGTCATTCCACAACGCGAAGAACGGCAACGGCGTTTGGACCGATGGCGACAGGGCGGTGTCCAAGATCGTCGATGAGAACGGCGAGCCACTTGTCGTCTATCACGGGACCGAGAAGGGCGGCTTTACCGTCATGCGTCCGGACAGGGGTGACAAGCACCGCTCGCCGATGCTGTTCGCGGCAGCCACCCGGCAGACCGCCCGCACGTATTCGTGGAAGGGCGACGAGATCGATCTGGCGCAGCCGGAGTTCGCTGGCGCTGTCGCCCGGAAGATCGGCAATGACTGGTTCGTTGTCCAGAAGTCCGGAGATCCATCAGAGGCGTACAACGTCTATGGCGAACTTGTGGACGTCGAACAGGCGGAAGGGTACGTCAGCAAGAAGGAAGCTGAATACTTCCGCGACAACGAACTTGAGCAGTACCTGCGTGACCGCGGCGAAGTGCAGACTGGTATCTACTCGATGTTCCTCAACATCAGAGACCCGATCGAACGCGACTTCGAGGGGGCAAACTGGGACGGAAACACGAACGATATGTTCGAGGTGCTTGGAGAAGACGGCGACAACATCTACGCCGACGACGGCCGGCGCCTGATGCCGCAAGATGAAGCAGAGGCGCTTGCCGAGCAGAACGAAGGGGCCGAAGTCAGTTCCGTCGAATGGATTGGCGAGACGACCAACACCGTCGCCGAAGAAGCCAAGCAGTATGGCCAAGACGGCGCGATCATCCGTCAGGTAGAAGACGATGGTGGTCGCTACCCTGGCGGAGTGCTTCGTCCGGACGACGTGTTCGTGTTCTTCGACAGCAACCAGGCCAAGAGCGCGACGCAGAATACCGGCGCGTTCTCGCAGAAGAATGATGACCTTCGGTACTCCCCACCCCGCTGGTACTTCTCCCCGCTAGAGAAGGCTTTCGAGTCGGCGCCGGATCGTGTCTTTACCACGGCGCCGCAACTGAAGCTGTGGCTGGCCGGTAACAAGGCGAAGCTCGGCCTGAAGGACGACGAGATCTTCTGGACCGGGATCAATGACTTTTTGGACATGCAGGGCAATCAGAAGGTCAGCAAGGCCGACGTGCTTGGCTACCTAGCTGGAAATGGTGTCCAGGTCGAGGAGGTGATGAAGGGCGTTCAAGGCTACGACGAGAATGATCCACAGCTTCCTGTTGGATCTGGCATGCGTGTCATCGAGGCAACCGACGGTGTAGAAGGTTACGAGGTACTGGCCAAGAACGGCCGCGTGATCGGTGTCGGCAAGACCGAGGCCGATGCAATCTCCGACGCTTACTCCGGAAACCCAGAGCATTGGGAAGGTTCTGAAGCAACCAAGTTCGGCCAATACACCTTGCCCGGAGGCACCAACTACCGTGAGTTGCTGCTGACGTTGCCGAATCAATCACAGTACCTGAAATTCAAGACCGAATTGGCTAAGAAATACGGATTCTATGGAAAGATGTTCGCGCCTATCGGTTCTCGCGCCACCGAAGCAGAGCTGGCCAAGCTAGAGCGGCTTGAGGCTGATGATGTTCGCCTTGGTCGCGGCGCCGAGAAGTACAAGTCTTCCCACTGGGAAGAACCCAACATCCTCGCACATATCAGAATGAACGATCGCACCGACGCCGGGGGCGCCAAGGTGCTGTTCATCGAGGAGGCGCAGAGCGATTGGGGGCAGGAAGGGAAGAGGCGCGGATTCCTAGACGGGAACAAGGCCAGATACGAAGCTGAGTACAGGGATTACGCCGATGAATTAATGGCTAAGTATGGGGTTTCACCAACAAGCGCTGGCGCAATTATGTCGTTGCGAAAAGCCATGTCTTCCGATGAACGTGCAAAGCTAAAAGAATTGAATGACAAGATTGTTGCTCAATCTGCTTCAGTTCAATCCGCCCCCTTCGTCACCGACACGAAAGCCTGGCTCGCCCTGGCCGTCAAGCGCATCATGGCCTACGCTGCGGCCAATGGTTACGACAAGGTCGCGTTCATCAATGGCGAGCAGAGCGCGGATCGGTATGATCTGTCGAAGCAGGTTGATCGAATTGGGTGGTTCAAGAATGGCAATACTGGCCGCAAGGTTATGGTCGACTTGGGTGATGTTGGTACGGCTGAGCTGCTTACAAATCAAGAAGGAAAGATCGTCGGAACTAGAGGCGCAAGAAACGCCTTTATACAAGCAGAAGGAAGAATGCTTGATGAGGCAATTGGAAAAGAGATTGCTGCAAAAGTGATGGAGTCACCAGAAGGCGAACTTTCTGGAGAAGGATTGAAAGTTGGCGGCGAAGGCATGAAGACCTTCTACGACCGCATCGTCCCGCAGGTAGTCTCTGACCAACTGAAGAAGGTTGGGGGGAAGATGGAGGCGGTTGAGATAGGGGCAATAGCCAAGAGCGAAATAACCGAAGCATATGGTCGGTTCTATATCGAACATGGCGAAGACACGGAGGTCTATAGAACCCGAGAAGAGGCAGAGATTGCTATTGGCTCGTCAGCGTCGTTGCAACAACCCGGCTTCACCGTCACCCCCAAGATGTCCGGCCCGCTGCCGCTGTTCTCCACCCGCCGCATCGTCGGCGACTCAGGTCGTCAATACGATCAGACTCAGCGCGACTTTTTCAAGGACGTCGGGCGCGACATCGAACAGAAGAACCTGGTCGAGCGGACGCTGGATTTCCTGAATAAGGACTTCTCCAAGAAGATGGCGGTTGGCCTCGTCGACCAGTTCCGCGGGCTTCGTGATCTTGGTGACAACGGGCAGGCCTACATGCTGGCCAGGCTCTCCAAAGGTACGGCCGGCGCTTTCGATGCGTTGCTGCACCACGGCAAGCTGTCGCTCAAGAATGGCGTCTATGATGCGGACACCTCTGGTGGCTTCGTGCAACGCCTTGGCGCCCCTCTCAATGGCGAACTGGACGACTTCCTTTGGTACGTCGCCGCGAACCGTGCAGAGAAGCTGATGCCGAGCGATCGCGAGCATCTTTTCACGCCGGCTCACATCGCTGCAGGCAAGTCTCTGGCCAATGGCACAACCAACTGGGACTACACGATCCAGACCGGGCCTCAAGCAGGCACCGTGACTCGCGTTCGCAAGGAAATCTTCGATGACGCAAACCGGGTCTTCAACGAGTTCCAGAAGAACACTCTGGACATGGCAGAGCAGTCCGGTCTGATCGATGGCACCTCGCGCAAATACTGGGAGAGCGAGTTCTATGTTCCGTTCTACCGGGTATCTGAAGAGGACAACGAGTTCATCGGCGCCAAGATGGGCGACGCCCTGGTCCGCCAGCAGGCTTTCAAGAAGCTCAAGGGTGGAACAGACAAGCTGAACTCGGATCTGCTGTCGAACACTCTGCTGAACTTCTCGCACCTGATTGAGGCATCTGCAAAGAATCGTGCTGCCAAGGCTTCGCTGGGTGCAGCGGAACAGATTGGTGCAGCGCAACGGGTAGCACCAGACATGGCGAGCTACGCCGCATCAAACGGAACCATGCTCCCGCCTGGAACGAAGAAAACCGTCTGGTTCCAGGAGAACGGCCAGAAGGTCGAGTACAAGGTCACCGACCCGTTCGTGATGACCGCCATCACCAGCCTTGAGTACGCCGGGATGCGCAACGTGTTCATGGACGCACTCTCCAAGTTCAAGCACTGGCTGACGATCGGTGTTACGGCGTCTCCGGCGTTCAAGGTGCGCAACCTGATTCGAGATTCGCTGCAAGCGATCGGTACGTCCAACCTGTCGTACAACCCGATCGCGAACGTGAGGGAAGGGTTCAGGCAGACCAAGCGCGACTCTCAGGAATACGTATCTGCCCTGGCGTCCGGCGCCCTGATTCGCTTCGGCACCATGCTGGAGGGTAACGAGTCGGCCCGCACCCGCCAACTGATCCGTTCCGGCGTCAAGGACTCGACGATCCTGAACAGCGAAGGAAAGTGGCAGAAGTTCTACGACAAGGTTTTGGAGCCTTGCATCACGGCCTACAACGAGCTGGGCAACCGCTCTGAAGAGATCAACCGGGCCGCGCTTTACAACCAGCTAATCAAGCAGGGCAAGAGCCATGCAGAAGCGGCACTATTGGCCAGGGATCTGATGGACTTCTCCATGCAGGGAGCTTTCCCAGCCATCCGATTCCTGACACAGGTGGTTCCGTTTATGAATGCTCGACTCCAGGGCATGTACAAACTGCGCAGGGCAGCCAAGGATAACCCGCGCAAGATGGCTGTTGTTACCGGTGCTGTTGCAATGGCATCGATCGCCCTGATGCTTGCCTACGAAGATGATGATGAGTGGAAACGAAGGGAGCCTTGGGACAGGGATAACTACTGGTGGTTCAAGGTCGGTGGAGAAGAGTTCCGCATACCGAAACCGTTCGAGTTGGGCGCTATTGCTTCTATGGCAGAGCGTGGCCTTGAGTACATGATCAATGATGAGATGACCGGTGAGCGATTCTTGAAGGAAACAAGAAACCTGGTCCTTAATCAATTAGCCATGAACCCAGTTCCGCAGGCAGTAAAACCGATCATCGATCTTTATGCCAACAAGGACAGCTTTACTGGGCGCCCGATCGAATCAATGAGTATGCAGCGCCTCGACCCGACCATGCGCTACAACTCGAACACTTCGATGACGGCACGGGCTGCGTCCAATGCTGTTGGCGGGGCGCTGTCTCCGGTCCAGGTAGATCATCTTGTCCGTGGGTACTTCGCGTGGCTGGGGGCATTCGTCAATGGCGGTGCCGACATGGCGTGGCGTGCAATGTCAAACGAGCCAACCAAGCCGACGATGGACTACTGGAAGTTCGCTACTCAGGGTATCGTTCAGGAAACCGACTCGGCCGGAAGTCGTTACGTCACCCAGGTATATGAGCAGGCGAAGGAACTTGAGCGGGCTCATGCTACGTGGAAGCGTCTTATCAAGGATGGAAAGGTCGAAGAGGCAACGGCCTATCGCGAAGATCACGCTGACGAGTTGCGTCGATACAAGCAAGTCGAGGCGGTCAAGAAGATCGAGTCAAACCTCAATGACCGTATCCACAGAATCGAAATCAGCGCAATTGATCCTGACCTGAAAAAGGAACAGATCAACAACATCAAGCGCATGAAGGAAGCGGCGGCGAAGAGGATATCACCCGGGGCTTATTGATACGGCTGGCGGCGACAGGCGCAGCATCTCTCCGGCCTGTGACTGGGTGACGTGCGGCGGGCGTGGGTGCGATTCGGCGTAGAGTCGCACGGCTGCGGCGGCGATATCCAGGGAAGTCATGGCTTCGGCTTCGTGGCGCGGATAGCGTCTGCGATTGCCTCCGCGTCGCGACCTGCTGCGGTATCCTCGGCGATAGTTGCGCACTCTTCAAGCACCTGATTCCGAACGTCAGCGAGCTGCTGGCGGAGTTCGGCAATCTCCACATCGCCAGCCTCCTTACCGCAGCGGTATGCCTCTGCGAGCGCGACAGGCGTATCGGCTCTAACAATCAAGTTCGCCAACTCAACTAGATCGCCCGCCGAATATTCTTGAGCATCAGGGACTCCCATGCGCTCAAGCATGTCTCGTGCGTTTTGTTCTGCGGTCACATGATTCTTCATGGCTTCGGCTCCGTTGCGCGGTATAGTGGCTGGAAATCAGGCATCAGTTGGTGGTCACTGCAACGCACAAGAGCTGATTGTGCTCCGCAGGCATGATGGACGAACCTGGATAGGTGGTCTGACTGCATCCAAACAACCGGCTCTTTCTCGCACAGGATGTACTGGTCTAGGCCATCGGTGGCGGCGAGTTGCTCATTGCGCTCTGATAGCAAGAAGGATGCCGCAGACATTTTTCGCTCCACTTCAGCGCTGAGTTCCACGACCTGCCTCCGCGCTGCGAATAGTTCCCGCTCAAGCTCTGCAACTTGATTCCTGAAAGACAGACGCCGCTCGGTTTCGAGTTCGGATTGCGTAGTGGCAAGTTCCTCCCGTAGCATCACTATCTGCTTCTGCGCTTCGATCAGTTGCT
>Ga0268298_10003380_pt1 | contig 16375 bp, 12 predicted proteins | sample WWTPWeurt_MetaG_FD_194462 | JGI IMG/M metagenome (GOLD analysis project Ga0268298, IMG submission 194462) | Activated sludge microbial communities from WWTP in Nijmegen, Gelderland, Netherland - WWTP Weurt | ecosystem: Engineered > WWTP > Aerobic digester > Activated sludge | place... | reverse complement strand
GCGCAGGAAACCGCCCGCAGCAGAAGCTCGGCAAAAGCAGGACTGAGATCAAGTACATATTTGCGGGGATCGGTGGCAAAGTCACTGCCTGGGCGACGGTCAGGGTAAGGATGATGGCCAGTGACCAACTCATAAAGAACGATACCTGTAGCAAAAAGGTCGCTGTTGGTTCCCCACTGTACCATCTTGCTCATTGCTCCTGGAAGCATATAATCGGGTGTGCCAATAGCAGTTCGGCCTGCCTCTCCGGCGGGTGTAGCTATATTGAAATCAATCAGCTTAATGCCTGATGGCGATAAAATCATGTTATTGGGCTTTATATCTCTATGAAGCCATCCTTGGTTGCTTAGAAGTTGAAATTCTTCATATTCCGGATCGTCATACCCAACCTCTCCACGATCAATCATGGAGCGTAGTTCGGCAATCCGGTCGACCTTGGGATGCGAATATTCCAGGGCGCCGAGCAGATCGATGATAATTTTAACAGCTTCTCGAATGGACAAGCGATGATCGGGATCAGTAAATCGGGCCACTTCTTCGCCTTCAACAAATTCACTGATCAGGTAAAAACGTCCGCTCTGCGCCAACTGGCCCCAAGTTTTCACTTTAACAATGTTGGGATGGACAAGTTGATTTAAAGCACTAGCCTCGTTCTGCAGAAACTTGTACGACTGCCTGGTATTGTTAAACACTTTCAGCGCATAGATTTCGTTCATCGTACCGTCATACACTTTGTACACCTGGCCGAAGCCCCCTTCAGCCACTTTTTTTCGCACCTCATATTTACCATCCATGATATCGCCTATCCGAAATACAGCCGGTTCAATAATTTCCGGCTCTGGGACAGCAGGAAGAATCGTTGGAAGCGGTGGAGAAATGGTGCCTGAAGGTTTTTCGCTGATATCATGCAAACGGTCCCAAACTTCCTGGGCAGATTGCGGACGCATGGAGGCGTCTATTAACAGCAAATCACACACCAGGGTGTTCAGCGCTTCGGGGACATCGCTGACATAAGCCAGCGGGCTGGTGCAGGTATCCGGCGTAGAGAGAGCATCCTGCGGGCTGTCATGCAGCGTCTTTCCTACCAGCAATTCAAACAAAATCATACCCAGGCTGTACAGGTCTGCTGCCGGGGTAACGGCTGCATTGACCAAAGACAGTTCAGGGGCAATGTAAGCCTGAGAAATGCCGGGCTCAGGCATACGGAGGCCCACCGTCTCGACGCCTGGCACATCCAGGCGGGCGTGTTCAAAGTTCATCAGACGCGGTGCTCCATCCGCGCCAATCAGCACATGTTCCGGACGCAGATCGCGGTGGATCACCCCGGCATTGTGGGCGGCTTTCAGTCCGGCGGTGATACCCAATGCCAGTTCCAGTTTGCGCTCCAAAGAGAGTGGGCCGGCGCTCATTAAGGAACGCAAGGTGCCGCCTTCCGACCAGTCGGTGATTTCCAGCAGCAAATTAGGATCATCAGGCGCGGCTTCAAAGCCGCGCAGGACAATCAGGTTGGGATGGACGCCGATTTTTTGCAGGGCTTCGGCTTCGCGGCGCAGGGACGCTTTATGGCGTTCCAGCCGATCGGGGGGAAGGTAAGGGTTGTAGGAAAAGACTCGGAGCCGCACCGGAAGGCTGCTAGGCAGAAGCAGGTTGCGCGCCAGGAATTCCGAGACCAGGTCGCGCCGCGAAAGGGTCTCAATCACGCGATAGCTGCCGTACTGCAGGGGTCCGATTTGGCGGCCGCGCGCTGCATGCTGCACAACAGTTTCCAGATGGGCGCGCTGCGGGCGCAGATCGCTGGCTTTGCCAGGAAGCGCAGCGGCATCCATCAGAAATTCACACAGGTCGGTATGGCGGAAGACGCGCTCGCTGCAGTTACCTTTCAGGATGATCTGCCCGATATCATCCACGATGGTTACCACCGCCTCGACCCAAACGCGCCCGAGGCCAGGCAGACGTGCTTCAAGGGTGCTCTTAAGCACGCGCGCCTTACTGTTGGCCGTCAGCCAGGGATTGGGACGGTGGTGAATGCCGCCCACCAGCCAGGTGTAATCGTCGCCCTGGATGCCGCCCAGCCAGCGTTTGACTTCCACCACATAGACAGCATGTGGGGCAATGACAATCGCGTCATACTCGAAAGGCGGATCGCCGCGTTGGATGATCTCAGCGTTGGGGATGATGGTGTAAGTACCCGGCAGCCCATCCACCAGCACATTGACGACCTGTGCTTCGGCAGGGTTGGCGGGCCGGGTATTGGGGAGATGAATTAATTTTGCCATGGTCGTTTACTGCTTATTTTCTTGAAAGTCTTCATATTCTTTAAGTACTTGCTCAATCACTGCCAGTGTCACTTCACACAACATGCGCGCTGGTTCTGCGGCAATGACTTCACCATGTTGGGTAATATTTCTATCTGGTCGAATAACCTTGTCAATCATTTGCAGGGTACCGCCCTTAAGAACGGCACCTGGAGCTCCCTTGATAGCCTGGATATATCCATCCATGTCTTTTTTAGGGGTTGGTATCTTTTCGAGGGCAATGATCTTCTTCAAAATCCCCTCCACACAAGGAACTAAAGCTTTGAAAACGCTAAATGGATCATCACCCTTGGAAAGACGGTCAAGTTCAACGAGTATTGGTTGACGCAAATCTCCAACCAAACGATTGTCTTGTAAAATACTGCGAATCCGGCTAATTTTGGAGGCTGATAAACTTAAGTCAGGATGCACTCCACTTAATTCTTGGTTTACAAAGAGGGGGATCAATGCATCATATGCACTGTCGCCAGTCAATACACTTTCTGCGAAAACTCTACCCACGTTAGTTAGAACCACCACATCGTTAGATATTTCCTTTTCTGGAGAACTGCTCGCCAAATCAAACAGTCGCAACCGTTTCAAATATTCCTCCCAGACACGCGGTGGACCAGGATTAAATTCATCCTCCGGTGGAAATTTGGCCAACATCGAGCCGTTCTTCTGAATATCTCCAAGAAATTCTAACGACATATGCCAGGCATCCCAGTTATCAACATGCAAAAAGATTTCCAAAGTCAGGAGGAATCTTGTCGCCTGCAGTTCTGATAAATTTAAGAGAATCACCCCAATACGAGTGAGCTGCCAATATTTTTCGCTTTGAAAGCATAAATGGTTAGCGACGGCATACTCAACAACTTCACTTTCCTGTCTCTCGGCTTCCATATTTACATAAGCCATTCCAAAAATGTCGTTTTTCTTGTGTGAATCTTCATTTTCAAGCCGATAACACAGGAATTCATCAACAAAATAAAATAACAATTGCTTGATTTGGGCTGGATCATCAATTCCTAGTTTCAGGATGGCTTTATAGAGCAGTTCGGAAGTCGATTGATTAAAATCGTCATATGCAACCTGAAATCGAGTACTTTCCGGAACCTGCTGGCCCTTTGACAGCACATATTTTTTTACCTCTTGAACAAGCGATACCGGCATCCGACGTTTAAGTAACATCGATGCTTCGGGATCGTAGTGGATCGTTTCTAATAATCGTTGAACATCGGCGGTAAATCCCATAGATCCCCCAAAAATTACGGTGGTGTTAGATAATATTGCATGCCACGAATAATAACTGTACCTATGTTAGGAACAAATTCATTATAAATATACTGTACGCATGCCTCAATCTCTTGTTCTGAAACCCCTCCAATATCTGGATCATTACCAAGAGCATTAACCATTTGACGTGGTGTCATTCCACGTCTTGCTCCCCTCAATATATCAGTTATTTTTTGCTTAAGGATTGGCCGATATTTCAAGACGGTCCTTGTAAATTGGTCATTATCCAACCTAAAGAGACGTCTTATGGCGATCAGTCGCGATACATTAAATTCAGGCGGAACAACAAAATGATCTTCGTCTTGGAGACGCCGCAATTCTTCAGCAACCGCCAAGTAAAGTCGATGATTTCCTCTTCCCAAGCTTTCGTCGTATTCCATTTGTATATATCGGAGATAACAAGGATAATTTAATTCATCAAAAGCAAATGCGCGAAGGGTAGGGAATAGAATCTGAAGCAATTGATCCAACATTAACAAACAACGTAAGGCCTCTCGTTGCTCAATCACATACCCCTGCACCCGATCAGTGTGATGCAATGGGTTACGAAAAGAATCTCGAGTTTGAAGAAAATAATTTGCGATTTCTCTATATAATGCTTGATCGGCAGCAGAGCGATTGGCAATAAAATAGTTCTCAATCTCAGATGCAAGCGTATGAAAAAACTTACGTGGCGTCAGGTGAAACTCGTCAATAAACACCCTAAGCATAATTTCTGCATAGTCAGGAACATTAGCATGGATCATTGGGCCATAACGAGTAGCATTAATGATACCGAGTTCAAAACTCAACTCAGCGCTTTTCAGAATAGCTTTTACCCGTTGCTCTACTGGCATACTATGATCCCAAAACTAATTGACATGATCTAATCTGAGAGCGCGTGCTAAAATGACTTGGGCCTGATCTTCCAATTCATTTGCCCGCTCTCGAATTTCGCAAATATATTGCACATCACTTTCAAACGAAAGCCTTATATCTGGTAAGCAATCAGGAATTGCCGTCTCTTTTACACCATTCTCTGAAAGTTTCCCCATTGATGTTCCAAATGAATGCTTTAATAGTAATCTCCTCCCCACTTCGGTGGATAGCCATATATACACAAATCCACGGTCTTTGTCGTTTTTTGGATAAATTCTCAGTAGATCTTCAGAAACCACAATATTATTTAGGTGGGATGGGAGAATTGTCGGTCTACCAAACAAACCATACCTTTGCCCACTTCTTTGGATAAGAATAGTGCCGGTACGCACCAAATATGTATCAAGACCTACCATCTTTCGGGAAATATACACTCGGGGTATAGGATAATAGTTATATAGATCCATTCCACTAATAAAAGCTATACCTTCTTTTCCAGTAAATGGCCGTTTAAACGGTGGTGGCCAAACTGGGTCAACCAATTTTCCTAGCTTTATTGTTTTCCCTAGGTACCGTTCAGCCTCTGCCACATAACCCACATGGTGAAAACTATCTAGGCGGTGGGAAGAATTGTGAAAATTTGTCGTTCTTGTCGCAAAGGCATGTTCGTTACGAAATCTCCAATGAATTTCACTTGGATCAACACCTAATACCTGGCGATAGAAACGATCCTGCGTCGCCCGTAACCTTTGGTCCGCCTCCACCCGCAACTCCGCCGCCTGCCCAATCAACTGGTGGATGCGTTCTTCCTGCTGCGGTTCCAGACGTGGAATGGGGATAGTTCCCATATGCGGTATTTCAATATGTTGGACAACAGCTCCATATATTCCTTTTTGGATTAATGCGGCACCCATATGGCTTGAAAGATATGCATATAGGTAACCCGGTTGAATTTGACCCGGCTTAGCCAGGATTCGTAGTAAATCGGGAGATCCAACCACACCATTAAATACCGATGTAACGTAAAGCAATCTTCCTATTGTCCCTGAACAAGACATCAGGATCATTCTTTCATAGAGAGATAGTTGTTGAATATAATCCCCGTGGCGAAATGACAGATATTTACAACCGTCCAAGGGATCCATCCTCAATATGCTATCGCCCGAAATGTAGGGCGCTCCATGTTTAGAATCCTCAACATAAATCCTTTTCAGCCAATCCCCCACAAACATAGTGGACACATCACCCAAGTAATCTAACCGAATTATCTTACCGCTGTTTACTAATTTCTGAAGGTGGTGCATTGATTTCACACCGAGGCTAGAATGATAACTGGCATCAATGCGAAACCCTTCTTCAAACAACTCGTCTGATACGGTAATGCTGGTTCTCATTCTTACACCTGCCCGGTTTTCAGGAATTTACTGTAGGCCTCGCTGATACGCGGTAAATCATCATCAATCATTTTGTCCTGCACGGGCATCTCCACTGGAACGGGCAATTGACGGTTTTTGCGCCTTCGCAGGGAAGTTTTCTTAACTGGGAAGATGATCTCAGCCCCATCAGCGTCGCGCTGGTAAAGGGTGCCGCCACGCCGGTCATGGCCAATTTTTTCGGCAATGGCCATAAAGACGGTGTAATCCTCCCGGCTACCCAACGCCTCGGCATCGATCTCAGCCAGCGATTTGCGGCGCAGGAAGAGCAGGCTGGCCTGCACCCCCACCTGTGGCAGGAAAGCTTCGACGGGCAGGTCCACGCTGGCCAGCACCTGGCAGTGAGTGAGGATCCAGTAGCGGATCGAGGCCGCATCCGGGTTGCCCAGGATGCCATCCGGCAGGACGATGGCAACTCTGCCCGTGCCGGGCTTGACCCATTTCACACAGCGCTCCACAAAGAGGACTTCGGGGGCGACACGCGCCTGCACATCATTCGTCCTGGCCCAACGCTCTCCATCTTTCACCCAGCGGTGGCCAAGATCAAACTGTTTGAGGATGCGCGGGTCGTCGATCGGGATTTTGGCCCCAAAAGGCGGATTGGTAAACACGAAGTCCAGTGTGCCCAGGTCGGCCTCCAGGCGGGCGCGCACCGGGTCGGGCAGGTCGGGTCCTTCTGATGGGTCGCGCTGCCCAGGCCGGACGGCATACTGAGAGCGCAGCTCAGCGATGGTTTTGTTGATCATCAGCGGGTATTCAAGCGAGTTGAACGAGAGCATGTTGCCGTGCCCATCATTGTTCAAGATCATGTTCATACGGGCAGCGCGCTTCAGGTCAGGGTCAAAATCAATCCCAAACAGGCAGCGGCGGGCAAATTCATGCGCCAGGCTGTTATACTGTGGGTGGCGGTCCATCTGCAGCACCTGCAGCATGGGGTGTTCATCCGGGAAAAGCTGAGCAGCCAGCTTGCGGCGCACATGATCCAGGGCATAGGTCAGGAAACGGCCCGAACCGCAGGCCGGGTCCAGGATGCGCGGCCAATTATTGGAATCGGTCAAGTCTTTATCTCCGCCCGGGTCCATCATCTCAATCATCAGGCGGATCACATTGGTGGGGGTGAAGAACTGGCCGCGCTGCGATTTGAGCATACTGGAAGTGATTTCTTCGTAAGCCGCCCCTTTGACATCCACATCCGTTTCCAGCAGGTTATAGCGGCTGAACTCGCCCACCGCGAACGCCAGGACGCGGTCATTGAGCTCAATTTGATCGCGCTCGGTGAAAACGCTGCTGTAGTTGGGGTCATTCTTGACTTCTTCAAACAACTCTTTAATCCGTTTGGCGATGGCGGCCTGGCCTTCGGGTGTATTGCGCTCGGTGCCGCGCACCCAGAAACGGCGTTTACCGGTGGTGCGCTCGTCATGAATTTTGCAGAAGATCAGGTTGAGCACCTGCCAGAAAGCTGCGTCCTTCTTCAAGCCCTGGTTGCCGTAGATATAATCGTGGACACGCGCAAACGCACGCTGCAGGTTTTCGCCGGTGGCAATACGCCCGGCCTGGCGGTCGGGATCATCCAGATCAGCAGCAGTTTCCCCATCGCCAGGCATATCGTACAAATCCTGGTACTCTGGCTCCAGCCGCAGCCCGCCCGTCAATTTGTGTTTAAAAACAAGATCGGTGCCGTTGGTCCACAGGCCGTACTCGCAGGCGGGCAGCCCGCCAAGCACTTCTTCCAGCAAATAGACGCCTTTGCGCGGGTCATTGGCTTTGGTTCCAGGCGCCTGAACACAGCAAACGCGGATGATGTTTTTGGGATCGCTGCGCGGCGCATTGGGAGCAAAAACTGCTACCTCGATCTTGCGGCGCACTTTACGCGTCTTGCCGTGTTCGTCAAATACTTCATAGGATATATTTTGATCACGTTGGAGCTGGGTATGGTCGAAATTGTACTCGTCCACCATGGCGCGAGCGATGGTTTGCAATACGCGCTCAACCGGCGTGTCTTTGACCGCCTGGTTGGTGACAAAATCATAGAGTTGGTTCTCGGCCAGGGATTCGGTGTTGTCCTGGTCATCTTGCAAAATGTCGGCAGTTGTTTCGTCTGTCATGATATTCCTTGTATAAGCGGGGTCTTGGGAGCGGCAGCAGCAGTTTCAATTTGCGGTTCGGCAGATGTGCGCATGATCCAGGTTTCCACCACCCGGCGGTGGAAACGCCAGTGCCGCCCCACCTTCTGGCCTGGGATCTTACCCTCCTGGGCCAATTTATAGGCTGAGGATAACGGGATCCTCAAATAGTCTGCAACATCTTCAATCGTCATAATCTCATGGACAGGATTTTCCACGGGCTGCCTCTTTATGGAAACTGACTCCCTCTGGTGATTCCAGTTGTTAAGTATTATTGCGGATAACTGCAATTGTGTCAACTCATTGTATGACATGATTTTGGGATGACACCTGTCATAAATCTAGGCGTCCGGCTCGACAATTTCAAATGCAGCGGTCTTGGAAGTGGAACCAATAACTGAAGCTTCCATTGGAATGTTGCGTACCAGATAAATGGGCACAAGATGTTCCGCTCTCAAGAAATTGTTGTTGGGTGGATAGATAAAGAATGGGATCAGTGGATCGGAGGGTTGAATGCTGCCCTTTACAACCTGGTTACAGAGATAGTTGATCACATTCCGGTATGTGCCTGCCAGCGTTGTGCCTTTCAGGTTTTTAGGATAACCATGCAAAAGGTTATAGTTACGGTAACCTGGCCCCTGGCCAAGTAAAAACTCTTGTTCAATCGCCCAATTCAAATTGAAAGGCAGCTCTTTTTTGAAAGTGTTAATTTTCCGGCTGAGCAAAATTGAGAGATTGGCTATGGCTTCTTCCAGGTTCGTGTCTTCCTGATCATATAACGTGGGTAAATACACATTCGCCAGATACGGTAAATACACCGGCTTGCCAGTCGCCAGTTCAAATACCAAAGCCCATTGCTCAAGTTTGAAGTGGAATAATTCATGCCTCAAGATGATCTGATATGCCACATCGAGGAGTTTAATCACGTTCATTTCTGAATTCTGTAAATTTAATCCAGAACGATACAGCAAGCGCATGGCAAGTTCTACCAATCTGCTTTCAGAAATATAGATTCCCCAGAATCTGAGATACTTCGGCCACAATAAGTGCAGCGGTAAATATGTTCCATAACCATCCGTACCATAACCAAACAATCGGCCACTTTGCGTGGCGGAGATGGTTTGTTGTTGTTCGGCAGCCTGTTTTCGAAACTTCTGTTCAGTATCCTTTTTAAGAATCAGCCGGGCTATATCCATCTGTGTCAATTCTTGAGATTTGACCTGGCTCAGCACATCTGTAAAAACCGACGTGTGCTCTACCATGGTACGACTTGGGATGGGATCAACCTGGTCTTCAAGTGCAGCCCGAAGCCGTGCTCGCATGACTGCATTCAAAAAGGCATTGACATCACCCGAAATTGAATAAGGGGCCAATTTCTCGACAAATTCATAGGCCCGCTCCATATCCGACCAAAGTAAGTCATTTTTAAATCGTGCCTCGCCGAAGAGATTTGTGAAATCATTCATCGCGTTTTCCCTTTTCCGCACCTGAGAAAACTTCTTCAAAGGGTCGGATAAACTGCTTTTCATCCGACCAATCTACAATCGCAAAAATGATTCTCTGATAAGCTCCAGGAAAGTTTTGACTGATCTGTTCCTGGAATAACTTGCTGACGACATTGCCGTCATTACCAAAAGCGCCACACCCCCAGGCGCCCAGAACAATGGCATCGTGACCGTGCTCCAGACCGATCCAAAGAACCTTTGCAATTCGCTCCCGAAAGACGTGAAGAATTTCTGAATGGCGGTGGGGAGGCATGTGTTTCGCATATGGAGCTGCAGCAGTAATGATCCCAACCGAATAAGGTTCTTCTAGCAGCTCGCCATTATCTGCTCGAAAGATGGATACAGCAGGAGAATAAAGCATATAGCTGGTGTATAGGGCGTCCTGTTGTCGCTGGTGGAATCCATACATTGCCTGATTCTGGAGACAGGCGTATAAAGTCGACGAACGCGCCAGATATTCTTCTTGCGCTCTGGCGCCGCTCAGAAATCCACCGCCGGGGTGGGTGGCGGAGGCAAAATTGAGCGCGACTGGATTCAGGCCTTGCGCCAACAGACGCCGAGCCGCCGAGAGTGTGGTTTCGTTTTCGACCTCAACCTGGGTTGTGTATCCCCCATGTCGATGGAGGGTGAAGGCCGCCTCTGGTGGGTATGCAATTGTACTTTGAACGGCCCGTTCGATGGCTGCGTCAAGTTCGATCTTGCGACCAGCCGAGCTGGTATAGCAGCCGTTGCGGATAATTTCCACGGCCTCCAAACCGTACTTTTGAGCCTGGTCACGTGGTATTTGAGCGTTAAAAGTGGTCACTGAATGCACCCTCCTGACTATAAAACCTGATCTGCCCATTGAAAATGGGTCCGCCACAAATTGACTATCTTATTGTACGCCAACTTTTATGGAGGTTATTCCCCAAATCTCTGCCAACTTTTTTAAAATTGCGGTAAAATAACGGTGCACAAGAACAGTTGTTCTGAAAGATGTTGTGCGTCATCTTGTTAGATTGAGTGACAAAAGGGAGTTGCCGCCCAGAATGAACCAGATGCAGGAAATACATGAGCGGGGGCTATATTTTTTGGCGCCACTTAAAGTGATTGATTCCGCGCTGTTAATGTACCTTTCGGATCGTTACAAAGAACTGTCCGAGTGGTGGCGTCTGGCATCCCAGATAAATGGGCTTTTTGAATACAATCTTTATCTTCCATACGAAGACGGTGCTTTGATCCGCTGTGGTTCACTTTGGCCACGGCCATTAGGTGAGGTACGCACCAATTTGAGGGCAATTTACCCCATCCATCCCTCTTCAGAGGATAGCTTTTCCATTTTACATTCTGAACCGAAATTCAAACTTACTCCCGCCGAGGAGGAGATGCTAGCTGCGCACAATCAGAACCAGTTACCGGGAAGGATGAGTATTTCAGAAGCCTCTGGCAGGGCATATGACGAAGCGGCATATCAACGCCTGATCGAGCAGAAGAAACTCGCACTCTATCAAAAACAGATGGATCAGCACAATGAAATTGTCAGCTATGTGTTGGATCGTCTTCGACTGGATGGCCTGCGACCAGAGGAGGTTGGGCGTGAAACACCCGCACTTCCCCGGTCCGAAAATGAAAAAACTGGTAACCCAGGACTACCGGAGCAGGAACTGATGCGGCGCCTGGCCCGGGCTATGTGGGCCGAAGAGATTCGCCAGGAAACACCCTGGATCACCTGGGGGCAAATAGCGCGTAAGGTTGGCTGGCTGCACCATTTAAAATTACTTCAAGATGCCCGCAACCGGTTGGCGAGGGTGCGAAAAAGCGGTGATCGGGCCTTGCTGGAAGCGGTAAGCGAACTCAAGGAAAAAATCCAGGCGGGTGCTGCCAAAGCGCCTCCTCCCAAACGTTTGTCATAAGCCAGAATCTTTGACAGGCCGCAAGGCCTGTTCTTTTTATATATGCCTATTGTATAGTAAAATAGGCTAAGGCAACCCATTGTGCGACACAATAACAGCCAGAACCTTACCAGTTCTCTACACTACTTTCCCAGTGGTGCAAGCCCGACCTGAAACCAGGCAGATTGAGGGAAAAGAAGTGCCGCTTACGTCATAGAAAAATTTGCAGGAAAGGAAAAAACTCTTTTGTTTTCCATTGCACTTCGGTATTCTATACAAAGAATGCTAAATCGACATTTAATTGGAGGTTTTGATGAATCGACTGTCCATCTATTTGAGTGAGTTGGAAACCGAGGCGCTGGCGCAGTGCGCTGCCGAGGAAATGCGCGAACCTCGCGACCAGGCTCGCTTTCTGATCCACCAGGAGCTCCTCCGCCGGGGACTGCTGTCGGATCCATCCACCCAGCCGCAGGTTGTTGAGGTTGGCAAATCCGGCTTACTGGGGAACGCCCCCGAACAGGCCGGATAAAACCTATACAGGAGAAACGTATGCACTCAAAACAAACGGGCGCCCCCGCCGGAGCGCCCAATGTAGCAGGTGCGGAGTTCCGCACCGATCACCGCCCAAATTATACCCCAAACCCCGGAGCGCGCCAAATTGCCCGCCTGATCGCCGGAGAACATCTGGAAGATCCGTTGGCCCTGGCAGAGCCCTGGCGAGCATTCGCCCTGGCGATTCAGACGCGCCGCAATGGTCACAGTGCGATTGATGTGTTTGAGGAGCTGATTACACTGCGTCCGGATGCTGATGATCTGCGTTCGGCTGTCCTGGCTGTGCGGCTGGACACAACCCACCCAATGGTTCCTGATGAATCGAGTTTCGATAACACAGATCTCAGTGGGCCCAACCTGGACCTGCTGGCTGCCGCTCCCGAACTGCCGCTTTGTGCCCGGCTTCCCAAACACCTGGAAACTGGCCTGGAAAACACTGGCGTCTGGCTCAGCCAGTACATTGCTTTTGCAGGTCAGGCCTCACCGATGAGCCCGCCGCTGTTTCACCTCAGCCTGGGGCTGACCCTGCTTTCCACGGCGATTGCCCGCCGGGTCTGCCTGCGGGTATCGAATTACAACCTGTACCCGAACATTTACACCCTGATCGTCGCTCATTCAACACTCTACGCCAAAACCACCGCTTTCGAGATCGCCCGGCGGGTGTTGGAGCTGGCTGATCTGTCCCGCCTGATGCTGCCGGTGGGCATTACCCCTCAGAGCCTGGTCAGCGAACTGACCAGCCGCCAGCCCGATACCTTTGCTTCCTGGGAACTGAGCGACCAGGACGATTGGCGCCAGGAACGGCCGTTTGCCGCCCAGCGGGTCTGGCTGATGGACGAAGCCGCCGGCCTGCTGGAGGCCTTTGACCAAAAGCACCTGGCAGATTTGCTCAACCAGGTGCTCAAGCTGTACGACTGCCCGGATAAGCTGACCGCCGCCTCAACTATCGCTCGCGGCCGCCAGACCATTCGCAATGCTTACCTGACCATTTGCGGCCCGACCACGCCTTCGGCCATGCGCGCCCACCTGGGCAACCGCTCGCACTGGGGCAACGGCCTGTTTGCCCGCTTTGCCTTCGTCACCCCAGATGTGCCGCCCCAGCGCATCTTTTATCCAGCGGAAATTGCGATCCCTGCCAGCCTGACCGAGCCCCTGCGCCGCCTGGCGCTGCAGCGATTGCCGATGCCCAGAGAAGCGGCTGCCAATGAAATTCAGAGCGCCGAGGCGCTGCCGGCGCAATTGGAGCGCGGTGTGTGGGAGCTCTGGGATGCCTATCATGGCGGATTGTGGGAGATGATCCGGACACAGGCCATCCCGGAAAAATTCTACGCCAGCTACGGGCGCCTGCACACCCTGGCGATGAAGATTGCCCTGCAGTTGGCCACAGCCGACTGGGCAGGCTCCTCCACGGCGCAAACCGTGACAGTCAGCCTGCAGCACTGGGCCAAGGCGCAGTTGATCACCGAAGAACTGCGCTCCAGCCTACACCGGATGCTGGCCGACGCCGGTCGGGTGAGTGAGGATGACGATCTGGAGGCGAAAGTGATCCGCCTGCTGCGCCAGGCAGCCAGAGGATTATCCACCCGTGAGCTGGCCATCGCCCTGAGCATGACCGAGAGCACCCGCCGCGACCAATTGGACCGCCTAGTGGAACGCATGCGTCGGGATGGATTGATCGAGCTGATCGAGCGCAAAAGCCAGCGCGGCCCGGCAGCCCAGGCCTGGGTGCTGCTCAGCAAGTCCGGAACCTCGCCCGAGCGATGACCTGGAGTTTCCTGTTCAAGTCATCAAACCCGGGTCTTGAATTTCGGGTTTCGGGTTTCGGGTTTCGGAAATGCGAAACCCGAAACCCGAAGGAGATCGCTCTAGTTTTGATTGGAGGTGTTGTGTGCAATCACAAGATTTAGTAGAACGAGCCCGTAACACAAATATTTTGACCCTGGCATCTCGCCACACCACGCTCAAACGAGTGGCAGCCACGCATGGAGGCGAATTTGCCGGGCCGTGCCCGTTGTGTGGCGGTCAGGACCGTTTTCATGTCCAGCAGGAAACCAACCGCTGGTTCTGCCGGCGCTGTACAGGCGACCCGCAGGCGGATGGCTGGCAGGATGCCATCGAACTGCAGATGCGCCTGAGCGGTGAAACCTTCCCACAGGCCGTGGCAAGCCTGGCACAGGGGTATTTCCCCGCTGCATCTCAGCCCTCTCGCCCAATTTCAGATTCGGATAAGGCTGGTAGCCCGCCAGGCGAGTTGTGGCAGAAGCGCGGCCGGGCCGTTATCGCCCGCGGAATGGAGCATTTGTGGGGCCGGGCCGGTGGAATACCCATCCCCTGGCAGGAAACGGATCCAGAAAGCGGGGAGGTTCGTGCCAGGAAAATCTCCCCTCGCAATTGGCTGCAGGAGCGCGGCCTGGAGCCTGCAGTCCTGCAGCGCGCCCAGATTGGGTTTATCCCCCAGGCCTGGCACGACAACCCGGCGCACTGGGGCCTGCAAGAAACACCGGTGCACCTGGCAGCGGGGATCCTGATCCCGGCGCAGGTCGGCGAAACGCTCTGGAGCCTCAAGATCCGGCGAACGGCCGGTAAACCCAAATACACCCAGGTGCGCGGCGGGCAGCCAGCGCTGTATCTTGCCGAGACCTTGCTTTCAGCGCCGGAGGCGGCCTGCATCGTTGAGGGCGAATTTGACGCCCTGCTGTTATGGCAGTGCCTGCAGCATGCCGCCAACCCACGCTGGCAAAAGCTGGGCGTGATCACCCTGGGCAGCAATGCCAATTATCCGACCTTGAAACAATGGGCTCGCTACCTGTACCCGATCAAACACTTTCTGCTGCTTTACGATCAGGACGGCAGAAGTGACAGGGTCATTCGCTTCTGGCAGGGTTTGAGCAGCCGGACCCGCCAGGTGACCTGGCGCAACCTGCGGCCGAATGACAAAGACCTGACCGATTACCACTGTGCGGGTGGGCGTCTGCTGGACCTGGTCTCGTGGGCCGTGATGCAGATCGAGTATGAAACCCTGGCTCAACCACCGGCTGGCCCGTCGTCGCTGATCTATGACCTGGCAAAGCTGCCGCCAGAAACAGGGGCGCTCGAACCGCTGCCGGCGACAGCAGCACTGCCGGCTGCAGCAACAATGCCGCCGCAAAGGCAGGCCAGAATCCTCTCGATCGAGGAGGCCGCCCGGTATATCCAGGGGCAGCATTTACACATCAAATCGGTCACATGGCCCGCAGGCACTCCCCACCCGATTATGGAGCTTGAATAGTTGTGCCCCGCTCATTAAAGCCGTTCATACTTGAAGAACACTGGGAAGAACAGACTGTCGCCCGAAAACAGGGTTTTCCCAGCCTGGCCAGCGCCCAGCAGGATGCGTTACAACCCCTGGCTGCCGATCTGGCAGACTCGCTGCGCTCTTTAATTGCCCAGGGTATCCTGGCGGTGGAACATGGCCTCATCATTGTAAAGCGCACAACTGCAGCCTCCGTGACGCCGCCACGCACTGCTCAGCCTCACACAACGTCAGCCCGCGGGACGCCATATTTCTCAAGAGAAGGTTAAACGAATGCCCGATTATATGCCTCCGCCTGCAGCCTTGCCGCCCGGTTCCATGGTTTGGGCCTATTTACGCGACTCGGGCGGCGATGGACAGGAACAAAGCGTGCCCCAACAGAAGGCTGAAATTCAGGCTTTTTGCCGGCGGCACAACCTGCTGCTGGGCCATATCTTTGCCGATGTGGCCCGCAGCGGCGGCAGCGTGATCGGGCGGGATGCCTTCAACGATCTGGTTGACATGGTCAAAGATCCGGACCTGCGCCCGCGCGGGCTACTGCTGTGGAACTTCGCCCGCTTTGCTCGCGAACTGGATGATTCCAGCTATTACAAAGCCCTGATCCGCAAACAGGGAGTGGCCATCCACTCCCTGACGGATCCGATTCCGGACGGCGCCTATGGCCGGGTGGTGGAAGTCATCATTGACATTACCAACGAAGAAAAGCGCCGCCAGACCTCCCGCGATGTCAAACGCTCGTTGGGTGCGCTGGTCCGGCAGGGCTACGCATCAGGCGGTTTCCCTCCACAGGGGTACCTGGCTGAAGAAGTGATCGTTGGAACCAAGCGCAACGGGTTGCCGCGCAAAGTCAGCCGCTGGGTGCCAGACCCGGAATTGAGCGATCTGGCCAGGCTCGCCTGGAAAATGCGAGCTCAGGGAAAAAGCTACGGCGAAATCCAGGAAGCAACGCTGGGGCTGCTCTACAAGGCGAAGAGCGGCTGGCCAACCTTTTTTGCCAACAAAACCTACCTGGGTATCGGCAAGTGTGGCGAGCTCGAAATCCCCGATCACCACCCTGCCCTGGTAGATCAGACCACCTGGGATGCTGTGCAGAAAATTCAGGGAGCCCACCCCAAACACGGCAAGGTCTCGGAGGTATTCCACCCTCGCCG
>Ga0268298_10003379_pt1 | contig 16376 bp, 15 predicted proteins | sample WWTPWeurt_MetaG_FD_194462 | JGI IMG/M metagenome (GOLD analysis project Ga0268298, IMG submission 194462) | Activated sludge microbial communities from WWTP in Nijmegen, Gelderland, Netherland - WWTP Weurt | ecosystem: Engineered > WWTP > Aerobic digester > Activated sludge | place... | reverse complement strand
CGACCACCTCGGCCGTCACCGGCGGGCTGCCCTCCATGCGCACCTCGCACACCGAGCCGACCGGCAGGCGGATGCCGCTGGCTTCCAGCACCAGGCCGGCCACGCGCACCAGGCGGCCCACCGTCTCGAGCGGCACCGGCTCGGCGGCGAAGTTCTTCACGTCGGCGAGGAAGCGGCCCCAGTTTGCCGTGGTGGCCAGCGCGCGCGCTTCGAGCTGCGAATTCATCATGGCGTGGGCTCCTCGCTGCTCCACGCCGCTTCGGAGCCGAGCGCCGCGGCGGCGCGCCGCCAGCGCGACTCGATGCTCGCGTCGATGATGCCGATGTCGGATTCAACCAGGCAGCCGCCGCGCGTGACCGCGGCATCGGCCACCAGGCGCGCGCCGCGCGCTTCCAGGATCTCGGCGGCGCCTTGCGCCACCAGCGGCTGGTCGTCGGGGTGCACGCGCAGCGTCACGTGGCGTGCCGACAGCAGCAGCGCCTCGATGGCTTCCTGCGCCACCACTGCCACCTGCTGCGCATTGGAGCGCAACTCGCCGCGCACTACCTGGCGCGCCAGCGACACCGCGGCATCGGCGAGCGCGCCGGCCATCTGCTGCTGCAGCTCGTCCATCTGCGCCGCGTAGCTCTGCATCAACGCGCCCATCTGCGCGGTGGCCTGCTGCGCGAAGCTCTGCTTGAAGCTCTCCAGCGCGGCCAGGCCGTCGCGGTAGCCGTCGTGGTAGCCGCCCTGGCGCGCGGCGCGCAGCGCCTCGGCCTGCAGCTCCTCGGGGCTCTTCTGCGGCTCGGCCGCGGCCGCGGCAGCAGCCTCGGCCTCGCCACCCAGCGAGCCGGGCGTCCAGGCCGCGAACGAAGACAGCTCCTCGCGCGGGATGAAGCGGGTGTAGGCGTGCGCGCTCTTGCCGCCGCCGGGGGGCGGGGGCACCTGCCTGAATTTGTCGCGGGCGGAGCTCATCACAGGAACTCGTCCTCACCGCCGCCGCCGAGCACGATCTGGCCTTCGTCGGCCAGGCGGCGCACGATCTTGAGCATCTCCTTCTGCTCGGCCTCGACCTCGGAGACACGCACCGGGCCGCGCGCTTCCAGATCCTCGCGCAGCGTCTCGGCCGCGCGCGTCGACATGTTCTTGAACACCTTCTCGCGCATCTCGGGCGTGGCGCCCTTCAATGCGATGACCAGCGATTCGCTCTGCACTTCCTTGAGCAGCGACTGGATGCCCTTGTCGTCGATCTTCTCCAGATCGTCGAAGGTGAACATGTTGTCCATGATCTTCTGGGCCAGGTCGTTGTCGACCTCGCGGATGTAGTCGAGCACCGCCGTCTCGACGCTCGAGCCCATCAGGTTGATCATCTCGGCGGCCGTCTTCACGCCGCCCAGCGAGGCCTTCTTGAGGCGGTCGCCGCCGGCCAGCACCTTGCTCATCACTTCATTCAGATCCTTGAGCGCCGAGGGCTGGATGCCGTCCAGCGTGGCGATGCGCACCATCACCTCGTTGCGCTGGCGCTCGGGGAAGGTCTTGAGCACCGAGCCGGCCTGGTCGAAATCGAGGTGCACCAGGATGGCCGCGACGATCTGCGGATGCTCGTTGCGCAGCAGCTCGCCCACCGAGCCGGCGTCCATCCACTTCAGGCTCTCGATGCCGGTGACGTCGGCGCCCTGCAGGATGCGGTCGATCAGCAGGTTGGCCTTGTCCTCGCCGAGCGCCTTGCGCAGCACGCTCTTGACGTACTCGTCGGTGTCGGTGACGAGCATGCTCTGCTCGCCGGCCAGCGCGTTGAACTTGTCGAGCACGCCGTCGACGCGCTCGCGCGGGATGGTCTTGAGCTTGGCGATGGTCTCGCCCAGGCGCTGCACTTCCTTGGGCGCGAGATGCTTGAAGACCTCGGCGGCTTCCTCCTCGCCGAGCGACATCAGCAATATGGCGGCGTCTTCGATGCCCTGGTCATCCATGGTCCGGTTCTCTCGTCAGGCGGCTTCGCCACTGACCCAGCCGCGCACGATGTTCGCCACGGCCGCGGGGTTCTCCTTGGCCAGGGCGCGCGCGGCGTCGAGGTGTTCGTTGCTCTTGGGCGCGGGCAGCGCGGGCGCACCGGCGGCGCCGGGCAGCAGGTTGTCGTCGTCGACCACGGCGCTGAGCTGCTGGCCGGGCGCGGGCGGCGGCGGCGGCGCGAGCGCGGCCTTCATCGCCGGGCGGATCATCCCGAAGAAGACGATCAGGGCGATCAGCGCCAGCCCGGCCGGCACCGCGGCGGCGCGCAGCATGTCGATGATCTCGGGCTGCTTCCACAGCGGGATGTCGACCTTCTCGATCTTCTCGACCTTGAAGGGCGCGTTGATCACCTTCACCGAGTCGCCGCGCTCCTGCTTGAAGCCGATGCTCTCCTGCACCAGCGCGGTGAGCTTGGCGATCTCGTCGCTGCTCAGCGGCGTGGTGCTGGTCTTGCCCTTGGCGTCGGTGCTGCTGCGGTGGTTCACCACCACGGCGGCGTTCAGGCGCTTGATGGCGCCGGTGGCATTGCGCGTCACGCGTACGGTCTTGTCGATCTCGTAGTTGGTGGTCGCGTCGTGGCGGTTGTTGCTGTTGCCGCCCGACTGCGCACCCTGCAGCGCGCCGGGCGAGCCGCTCACCGGCGCGGTGGCCGGCACCGGCGGCTGGTTGGAGGCCGCGCCGGGCACGCCGGAAGGCGCGCCGCCCGTGCTGCCGCTGCTCTCGCTGACCTGCTGGCTGCGGATCGCCACCGTGGCGTCCTTGCCCTGGTTGGGCGAGAACTCCTCCGAGGTGGCTTCGCTCTGCGAGAAATCGACGTCGGCGGTGACGGTGGCGCGCAGGTTGTCGCGGCCCACCAGCGGCTCGAGCAGTTCGAAGATGCGCTTCTGGTAGCCGCTCTCGACCTGCGCCACATACTGCAGCTGCTGCGCGTCCAGCCCGGCCTGCGGGTTGGCCTGATCGCCGGTGAGCAGCGCGCCGGTCTGGTCGAGCACGCTCACCGCCTTGGGGTTCATCTCGGGCACGCTGGACGACACCAGGTGCACGATGCCGGCGATCTGCGCGCGCTCCAGCGTGCGGCCGGGGTAGAGCGTCAGCATCACCGAGGCGGTGGGCTTCTGCTGCTCGCGGAAAAAACCGTTCTGGTTGGGCAGCGCCAGGTGCACGCGGGCGTTCTGCACCGCGGCCAGCGCGGTGATGGAGCGCGTCAGCTCACCCTCCAGGCCGCGCTGGAAGGTCAGGCGTTCCTGGAACTGCGTCTGGCCGAAGCGCGCGCCGTCCATCAGCTCGTAGCCGACCACCGAGCCCTTGGGCAGGCCGGCGGCGGCCAGCTTGAGGCGCGCGTCGTGCACCTTGGATGCCGGCACCAGGATGGCCGCGCCGCCGTCGGCGTGCCGGTAGGGCACGTTCATCTGAGAGAGCTGGGCGATGATGGCGCCGCCATCCTTGTCGGACAGGTTGGCGTACAGCACCTTGTAGTCACCCTGGCTGCTCCACATCGTCATCGCGACGGCGAGCGCGGCGAGGCCGGCCAGGCCGAGGCCGAACATCAGCTTGGTCTTCATCGGCATGGCCGCGACGCGGGCGCCGAAACCGGCGGGCTCGACCATCGGCAGGGCGGCGGCGTTGGCGTTGGCGCGGGCGGGAACGACGGCGTTGTCCATGTCAGTTCAGCGGGTCGACTCGAGTCACGGGCACGAAGGCGCCCGCATCGAAACCGATTGTTCGGGAACTGAAGGGCGCGCATGCGGCGAACAAGCCGGGCAATCGCGGCCAGTTCGGCGCTCCGCCGTGGCGGGGTGTGACTACGATCACTGCACTCCCCCGTGGTGAGGGCATGCCATGAACGTCAACCTGAAACCCTTCGATTTCGCCCAGGCGGCCGCCCGTGCCGGCCTGGCAACCAACGGCCAGCCGCTGAAATCAGCCGGCAAGGTCGAGGGTGGCGGCTTCCAGGCTGCGCTGACCCAGGCGCTGGGCTCGGTGAGCAACGCGCAGAACCAGGCCACGGCACTGCAGCGCGAGGTGCAGCTGGGCAACCCGGAGGTCAGCCTGGAAGAGACGATGGTGGCCATGCAGAAGGCGCAGATCGGCTTCCAGGCCACGCTGACGGTCCGAAACCGCCTGGTTTCGGCCTACAGCGAGATCATGAACATGCAGGTCTAGGCCTGCTTGTCGAGCTTCTCGCCCAGCAACGGCACCGAGCCGTAAGGCGAGGGCTGCTTGGAAGCAGGCTCCAGCTCGCGCGCGAGCCGGCTCAGCCACGGAAAGCGCGGCGCCTTGGGCAACTGTGTGGTCTCGTCGATCTCGATCAGCGATGCGGAGTTCGACGCGGCCGTGTCGGCCTCGGTGGAAGACTTGGTGCCAGCCTGGTCGGCCGTCCTGCCGGAAGTCGTCGGCAGCACGACGCGGCCGACGCCAGCGACGTGGTTCACGCTCATGATGCGCTCCTGTCGGGCGAAATTCCCCGTGACAGGAGCTTCGGCATCCGATCGGCGAACTTGAGGGTGAAATTGCCGCGGTTGTAACGCGGTGTGAACGATTGCCGCTTCGAGCGTCAGTCCAGCGACATGAGCCGGCGCCGCTTCTGCGTCTGGTCGATGAAGCGCTGCAGCGCGCGCTCGGCATCCTTGCCGAGCTGCACGAACTCGCAGCCCAGCCGGGCGCCCTTGGCTTCCGGGTTGAGCACGCTGACGTGCTGCAGCCGCACGTTGGCGACGATGCGCGTGTCGGCGTCGAGGTCGATCTGCACCTGGTTCATCACCATGCCGGGCTGCATGGCCGGCACGTCCTCGGGCAGGAACAGCGCGCAGCCGCCGATCGACACGTCGATCACGCGCAGCGCCAGCTGCATCTCGGCGATCACCGGGTGGCGCACGCGCGCCACCGGCGAGCTGCGCAGCAGCGGGCGCACGCGGAAGGAGTTGCGGCGCTGGAAGCGGAACAGCTCGCGCGGCAGCCGCGCGCTGATCGCGCTGCCGCCCACGCCGCGCACGAGCACGAGGCCCTGCACGTCGAACTGCACCTTGATGCTGTCGAGGTAGCCCACCGCCACCGCCTCGTCGCACTCGACCAGGCGCTGCGTCATCGGCGCGAGCGCATCGGCGCTGAAGCTGAGCTGGCCGCGCGTCGGGTCGAGCGACCACAGCGTGGTGGAGAGCATCGCGCCGTTGCTGCCGTTCAGGTTGAGCAGCAGATTGCCGTCCTGGAACTGCTTGAGCAGCGCGACGATCTCGCGCGGCGCGGTGATGCGGAACTCGTCCAGCCCGCCATTGCTGGCGGACAGCGACTCCAGCGGCATCGGCAGGGTTTCCATGTCGATGTCCCGGGGCGGGTCAGTGGACGGTCTTGGTGCGGCCGGCGAGCAGCTCGTCGAGCTGGTCCAGCCAGGGTTCGGCGAGATGGCGGATCTCGGCGTCGTTGACGAGGATGCGCTGCATGATGCGCGACTTGAGCTGCGCCTCCTCGCTGGCCAGGTTCTGGCGCGTGGCGGCGTGCTTGAGCTGCGAGATCAGCAGCGCGCAGGCGCCTTCGAGCTTGACCACCGTATCCCAGTTGCCGCTGCGCGCGGCGTCCAGCATGTCCTGGCTGGCCTTCTCGATGGCCTCGTAGTAGCTGAGCAGTTGCGACGGCATGGCGTGGGTCTTGTTCGTGTTCATCGAGGGCGCGCCGTTCACTGCGCCCTGGCCGTCACTTGCGGGCCGATCGCGCTCCAAGCGCTGCGCACCGGCTCCATCAGGCGCGCGCACTCGTCGAGCGCCTCCAGGTCGTTGTGCAGGTTCGCGTAGGTCAGCCGCACGCCGATGTAGGCGTAGAGCGCGTCCAGGTCGGCGGCGATGCGGCCGCCGTCCTTCTTGTTCAGCGCCGCCTTCAGGCCTTCCTCGACGATGCGCGCGGCGTGCCCGATGGCGCGGCCCTTGGCCTCGATCTGGCGGCCCAGCAGCGCGCCGCGGGCACGCGCCACGGCGTCGGCGAAGCCCTCGAAGAGCAGCTCGATCAGCTTGTGCGGCGTGGCGTTCGTGGTCGCCGTCTCCAGGCCGATCTGCTGGTAGGCGTTGGCCAGCGAGTGCAGGGCGCGCGGCGAAGCGTTGGTGGCTGCGAACATGGCGTGGGGCTCGTGCAGTGGCGTGTGCCTTCAATATCGGCCCGCGCTGAAACGACTTGAGATGTCGCCGCGCGCGAAAAGAGGCGGGCTTCAGCCGCTCTTGTTCCAGGCCGCAACCTGCTGCGTCACGTAGCTGCTCAGGCTGTTCAGCGAGGCCATCTGCTTGTCCAGCGCGCTGTACTGCTTCTCCAGGCGCTTCTGCGTCTGGTCCAGGCGCGTCTGCATGCGCTCCTGGTCGTCCTGGTTGCGCTTGAGCTTGTCGGAAAGCGCCTGGCTGCGCGAGCTGATGCCGCCGTCGATGCCGATCATGCCGCTGGTCAGCGTGCGCAGGCGCTTGCCGAAGCCGTCCAGCGAGGCGTCGGTGAGGCTCGAGTTGGAGAACAGCTTGGCGATCTCGGGCAGGTTGGCCAGCGCCTTGTCGAGCCTGGTGCTGTTGACCGTCAGGCTGCCGTCCTGCTGCATTTCCAGGCCGATGTCCGACAGCCGCGCGTAGGTGCCCGAGGCGCCGCTGCTCGAGCCGAGCAGCGAGCGCAGCTGGTTCTGCACGCCGACGATCGAGCTGTCGCCTTGCAGCACGCCGGCCTTCTTGGTCGTGGCGTCGTACTTGGTGTCGGTCTTGATGAGCGCCGCCAGCGCCGAGTAGGCGGTGGCGAAGTCCTCGATCTTCTTCTTCAGCGTCTCGGTGTCGGCCGCGACCGACACCGTCACCGCATCGATGGTCTCGGCGTTGAGCGTCAGCGTCACGCCGTCGAGCACGTCGGCCAGCGTGTTGCTCGCCGAAGTGATCGGCAGGTTGTTGATGGTCGCGGCGGCGTCGGCGGCCGCCTGCGAGAGTGTCGCGCCGCCGGTGCCGCTGCCCGCGTCGAAGGCGAGGCCGTCCAGCCCCGTGCCGCTGACCGTGGTGCTGAAGGCGTTGGCCAGCCCGGTGCTGTTGGAGCGCATCATCAGGCGCGCGCCGCTGCCGTCGTTGAGGATGCTGGCGGTCACGCCGGCGCCGGCCGAGTTGATCTTGTCGCGGATCGCCGCCAGCGTGTCGGTCGCTTCGATCGTGACCGCCACCGGCGTGCTGCCGCTGGCCGCGCTCTGGAGGGTCAGCGTGCCCGCGCCGAGCGTGGCCGTGCTCGAGGCCACCGCCGGCGCGGCGATGGTCTGCGCCCTGGCCAGGCTGCTCACCTGCACGCTGTAGCCGGCGGCGCTCGCGCTGCTGCTGGTGGTGATGCTCACCGCGCTCGACGAGGAGCTGCCGGTGGTCGTCTTCCAGAAGTCGCTGGAGGCGAGCTTGGCGGCGGCATCGTTGAGGGTCGACACCGCGCTCTTGATCTTGCCGACCTCGGAGATCTGCGTCTGGATCTTCGATCCGGCGCTCTGCAGGTTGGTCAGCGGCTGCTTCTCGATGGCCATCAGCTGCGTGATGATCGAGCTCGCGTCGATCCCGCTGCCGACGCCGAGCGAACTGATGGTGGCCATGGGGTCTGCCTTTCAGGAAATGACGAAGGCGCCGGCGCCTGATCCTCGCGGGGCGCTCGACGCCTTGCTTTCGGCGGCCGCGGCCCGGACTTGAGCCGCGCTGCGTGACGAAACGTTCAGCCCTTCAGCAGCTGCAGCACCTGCTGCGGCACCTGGTTGGCCTGCGCCACCATCGCCGTGCCGGCCTGCTGCAGGATCTGCGAGCGCGACAGGTTGGCGGTCTCGGCCGCGAAGTCCGCATCCATGATGCGGCCGCGCGCGGCGCTCTGGTTCTCGCCGGTGATCTGCAGGTTGCTGATGGCGAACTCGAAGCGGCTCATCGCGGCGCCGTAGGTGGCGCGGCTGGTGGTGATCGCGTCGAGCTGCGCGTCGATCGCGGCCACCGCGGTCGAGGCCGCGCCGGCGGTCAGGATGTTGCCGGTCACCGTCGCCACCGTCGAGGTGGTGATGGTCATCGTGTCGCCGTTGTTGGCGCCGACCTGGAAGGTCTGTGCGCCGGCGCCCGAGCCGACGATGGCCGTGCCGTTGAACTTGGTCTGCTGCGCGATGCGGGTGATTTCCGCCGACAGCTGCTGGAATTCGGTGTCGAGGTTGGCGCGGTCGCCGCTGCCGTTGGAGCCGTTCTGCGCCTGGATCGACAATTCGCGCATGCGCTGCAGCACGTCGGTGACGGTGGCCAACGCGCCTTCGGCGGTCTGCGCCAGCGAGATGCCGTCGTTGGCGTTGCGGATCGCGACGTTGATGCCGCGGATCTGCGAGTTCATGCGGTCGGCGATCGCCAGGCCGGCGGCGTCGTCCTTGGCCGAGTTGACGCGCAGGCCCGAGGACAGGCGCTGCATCGAGGTCGCCAGGGAACTCTGCGAGGTGTTCAGGTTCCGCTGCGCGTTGAGCGACGAAACGTTGGTGTTGATGGTCTGCGGCATGAATGCACTCCTGAAGGATCCGTTGTCTTGCCGGATCACTCGACCGGCGACTTCAGGCCCCTCTCGAGGTTTGGCCTGTCAGACGAATTCTTCGGCAGCCGCGCGGCGCGGGGTCGCTCGAATAGCGGCGCGAAACGCCGCCAGTTCGGCGCCGATGAAAAAGGCCGCCCGAAGGCGGCCTGTGGTCAAGCGCGGCGCGAGCCGGGTTCAGCGCAGCAGCGACAGCACGTTCTGCGGCAGCTGGTTGGCTTGCGCCACCATCGCCGTGCCGGCCTGCTGCAGGATCTGGGCGCGCGACATGTTCGCGGTTTCCTGCGCGAAGTCGGCGTCCATGATGCGGCCGCGGGCGGCGCTCTGGTTCTCGCCCGAGATCTGCAGGTTGCTGATCGCGAACTCGAAGCGGCTCATCGCGGCGCCGTAGGTGGCGCGGCTGGTCGTGATGGTGTTCAGAGCGGCGTCGATGTCGGACACGGCGGTGGAGGCCAGAGCCGCCGTCGTCAGGCCGCCGGTGACGGTGGTCACGGCCGAGGTCGTGATCGTCAGCGTGTCGCCGTTGTTGGCGCCGACCTGGAAGACCTGCGCACCGGCGCCCGAGGCGCCGACGATGGCCGTGCCGTTGAACTTGGTCTGATTCGCAATGCGGGTGATTTCCTGCGACAGCTGCTGGAATTCGGTGTCGAGGTTGGCACGGTCGCTGGTGCCGTTGGTGCCGTTCTGCGCCTGCACTGCCAGTTCGCGCATGCGCTGCAGCACGTCGGTCACGGTGGACAGCGCGCCTTCAGCGGTCTGCGCCAGCGAGATGCCGTCGTTGGCGTTGCGGATCGCGACGTTGATGCCCTTGACTTGGGCATTCATGCGGTCGGCGATCGCCAGGCCGGCGGCGTCGTCCTTGGCGGAGTTGACGCGCAGGCCCGAGGACAGGCGCTGCAGCGAGGTGGACAGCGACGCCGCCGAGGTGGTGGAGTTGCGCTGTGCGTTCAACGACGACACGTTGGTATTGATGGTCATGGGCATGATGAAGACTCCTGTCAGTGGTTTAAGACTCCAGTCGTCCGCTGTGTCGTGCAGTGCGTCGTGTTCTGCTCAACCTTTGGCCGGCTAACCGGACACGGCCCTGTTGCCAGAACCGTTGCGAGGGTTATCGGAGCCGTCCCGAAAGAACTTGAGGGGCTGGATGAAGGGCTCGCGAGTTCGTCAAGCGGCCGATCGTGGAAATAGCACGGCCAAGCGCCCCTTGATCCGTGCATCGCTTGCAATTCGTTGCGACTCGATGCGGGGACAATCCCGCGCCATGCGCAACGCCATCGCCCTGGTGCTGATCGCCCGCAACGAGGAGCGCTGCATCGCACGCTGCCTCGCCAGCGCGCGCGCGCATGTCGACGAGATGATCGTGCTCGACACCGGCAGCACCGATGCCACGCGCGAGATCGCGGCGCGCTGCGGCGCCCGCGTGTTATCGGCCGCGTGGCCCGACGACTTCAGCGCCGCGCGCAACCTCGCGCTCTCGCACACCAGCGCACCCTGGCGCCTGGTGCTCGATGCCGACGAGTGGATCGCAGCAGGCGCCGAGAGCCTGGATGCCGTGCGCGCGCGCGCGCCCGGCTTCCTCGGCCTGCTGCGCGTGGACAGCGTGGTCAACGACGAGCGCGGCGCGCTGCAGCACGCGCCGAGCTGGATCCCGCGCCTGCTGCCGGCCGGCGTGCACTATGAAGGGCGCATCCACGAGCAGCCGGCCAGCGCGCTGCCGCGCGAGCGGCTGGCGCTGGTGATCGGCCACGACGGTTATCTCGATCGCGCGCGCGAGGCCAAGGCCGGCCGCAACGAGCGCCTGCTGCGCCTGGCGCTGGCCGAGCATCCGGGCGATGCCTATCTCTATTACCAGCTCGGCAAGGATCTCGAGGTGCGCTCGCGCTTCGCCGAGGCGCTGCCCCACTATCTCGAGGCGCATCGCGCGGGCGAAGCCGCGGCGGCCTGGCGCCACGATCTGGTGATGCGGCTGATCTTCACGCTCAAGAAGCTGAAGCAATTTGCGCAAGCCGTCGAACTGGCCAGCCACGAGCTCGAACGCTGGAGCGATTCGCCCGACTTCTTCTTCACCCTCGGCGACCTGCTGCTCGACTGGGCGCTGGCCGAGCCGCAGCGCGCCGCCGAACTGCTGCCGCAGATCGAGGCGAGCTGGCAGCGCGCGGTGCTGATCGGCGAGCGCCCCGAGCTGCCCGACAGCGTGCGCGGGCGCGGCAGCTTTCTCGCCGCGCACAACCTGGCCGCCTTCCACGAGAGCCTGGGCCAGGCGGCGCAGGCCGCGCAGTGGCGCGAGCGCGAGGCACGCTGGCGCCAGGCCGAATAGCGCCGGCAAGACCGCGCTTTTCCGGCGCTGCGCGGGCGGGGGCGGCGCGTACGCTCGCCGCACCATGGCCCTTGCCCTGCCCCAACCGAACCCGCCCTCATCCGCCTCGCCCGCGCAGCAGCGCGCCTGGCGCCAGTGGCAATCCGCCCAGAGCCGTGCCGAGCACGAGCAGTGGGGCGAGGCCGCGCTCGGCTTCGAGCAGGCCTATGCCGCGCACGAATCCAGCGCCTACGGCCTGGCCGCGGCGCACGCGCTCATCAAGGCCGGCCGTGCCGACCTGGCGCTGCGCCGCACGCAAGCGCTGCGCGCGCGCGATGCGCGGCTCACGCTGGCCTACACGCTCGAATCGCATGCGCTGATGGAGCGCGGCCAGAACGAGGCCGCCGCCGCCTGCCTGCTGGCGCTGCCGGCCGAGGCGCCGCGCGACGCGGTCTGGTGGGTGTCGCTCGGCGCCGCGCTGCAACGCTGCCATCGAATCGACGACGCGATCGCCGCCTACATGCAGTCGCTGGCGCTGAAGATGGACGATGCCACGGTGCACTTCCGCCTCGGCATGTGCTTCAAGGACAAGGGCATGAAGGCCGAGGCCGCCGAATGCGCGCGCACCGCGCTGGCGCTCGGCCTGGGCAGCAGCGAGCTCGCCGCGCGCGCGCAGCTGGTGTTCCTCGAGCGCGAGGCCTGCCGCTGGAGCGCCGCGGGCGAGGCGCTGGCGACGCTGCGCGCGGCGATCGCCCGCGCGCCGGCCGACCGGCCCGCCGAGACCATGCCCTTTCCGCACGCGGTATTCGTAGCCGATCCGGCCGAGCAGCTGAAGGTGGCGCGCCTCTACGCGCTGCACGTGGCCAGCCGTGTGCAGCCGCTGCCGCGGCGCACGGCCAAGGCGCATGGCGGGCGGCTGCGCATAGCCTACCTCTCGGCCGATTTCCACCAGCACGCCACCGCGCAGCTGATGATCCAGATGCTGGAGGCGCACGACCGCAGCCGCTTCGAGGTGACGCTGCTCTCCGCCGGCCCCGACGACGCCAGCGCGATGCGCGCGCGCCTGCAGGCCGCCAGCGAACATTTCGTCGAGCTGCGCGGCCTCACGCACGCCGCGATGGCGCAGCGCATCCGCGAGTTCGGCATCGACATCCTGGTCGATGCCAAGGGCGCCACCTACGGCACGCTGATGCCGGTCACCGCGCATCGCCCCGCGCCGCTGCAGGTGAGCTGGCTGGGCTTCCCGGGCACCAGCGGGGCCGCTCCGATGGACTATGTCGATTACTTCATCGGCGACCCGGTGACCACGCCGCTGGACCACGCCGCGCACTTCAGCGAGAAGCTGGCGCAGATGCCGCTGTGCTACCAGCCCAACGACGCCAAGCGTGCGCTGCCCGCGCCGAGCCGCCGCGCCGACTGGGGCGCGCCGGAGCATGGCCCGCTGCTGGCGGCCTTCCACCAGTCGTACAAGATCTCGGCCGCGGTGTTCGACAGCTGGTGCCGCATCCTGCACGCCGTGCCCGATGCGACCCTGTGGCTGCTGCGCTGGAACACCAACGTGCAGGCGGTGCTGGAAGCGGCGGCGCGCGAACGCGGCGTCGATCCGGCGCGGCTCGCATTCGTGCCCATGCTGCCGCTCGAACAGCATCTCTCGCGCCTGGCCTGCGCCGACCTCTACCTCGACGCCTGGCCCTGCAACGCCCACACCACCGCCGGCGAGGCGCTGTGGGCCGGTGTGCCGGTGCTGACCTGGATGGGCGAGACCTTCGCGCAGCGCGTGGCGCCCAGCCTGCTCAACGCCGTCGGCCTGAACGAGCTGGTGCGCACCAGCGTGGCCGACTACGAGGCCGAGGCGATCGCGCTGGCGCAGGACGCGCCGCGCCGCGCCGCCTTGCGCGAGCACCTGATCGCACAACGCGGCGGCCGCCTCTTCGACGGCGAGCGCTTCGCGCGCGACATCGAGGCGCTCTACGAACGCATGTGGGCACGCGCCGTGGCCGGAGCGCCGCCCGAGCATCTGCCGGCGCAATGAGCAACGCCGCCACCCTGACGCGCCAGGGCGTCGCGCTGCAAGGGCAGGGCAGGCACCAGCAGGCGGTGCAGTGCTTCATGCAGTCGCTGGCGCTGAAGATCGACGACGCCGTCACCCACTACCGCCTCGGCGTCAGTTTCCGCGACTGCGGCATGAAGCTGGAAGCCGCCGAGTGCTTCCGCACCGCGCTGGCGCTGCGTTTCCCCGATGAACTGTTCGCGCGCGGCCTGCTCGCCTACATGGAGCGCGAAGGCTGCCGCTGGGCCAGCGCCGAGGCCGAATGGCGCGCGCTCGAAGCCGCCATAGCCGCGCAGCCCGAGGGCAAGCCGCTGCAGGTGAACCCCTTCGTGCATGCGGTGCTGAGCGATGACCCGCTGCGCATCAGGCGCGTGGCCGAGCACTACGCGCGCTTCTTCGCCGGGTTCGTCAAACCGCTGCCGCCACTGCGCGCGCGTGCGCATGGCGGGCCGCTGCGCATCGCCTACCTGTCGGCCGATTTCCAGCAGCACGCCACCGCGCAGCTGATGGTGCAGATGCTGGAAGCGCACGACCGCCGCCGCGTCGAGGTGACGCTGGTCTCCGCCGGCGCCGACGACGGCAGCGACATGCGCCAACGGCTCAAGCGCGCCTGCCACCGCTTCGAGGACCTGCACGGCGCCACGCACGAGGCGATGGCGCGGCGCATCCGCGCGCTGGGCATCGACGTCCTGGTCGACGTGAAGGGCGCCACCGACGGCACCCTGCTGCCGGTGCTGGCCGCGCGGCCGGCGCCGCTGCAGCTCGAGTGGCTGGCCTTTCCCGGCACCAGCGGCGCGGACTTCATCGACTACGTGGTGGGCGACCCCATCGTCACGCCGCTGGCCCACGCGGCGCACTTCAGCGAGAAGATCGCGCAGCTGCCGAACTGCTACCAGCCCAACGACGCCCTGCGCGCGCGGCCTGCCGCCACGTCGCGTGCTGCCGCGGGCCTGCCCGGCGACGCCATCGTGCTGTGCGGCTTCCACCAGTCGTTCAAGATCTCGCAAGCCGTATTCGCGCGCTGGTGCGAGCTGCTGCAGCGGATGCCGCAGGCCGTGCTGTGGCTGCTGGAATGGAATGCCAACGTGCGCGAGTCGCTGCTCGCCGCCGCGGTGGCGCACGGCATCGCCCCCGAGCGCCTGTGCTTCGCGCCGCTGCTGCCGCTGGAGCAGCACCTCGCGCGCCTGGCCTGCGCCGATGTCTTCCTCGACACCTGGCCGTGCAATGCCCACACCACCGCCGGCGAGGCGCTGTGGATGGGCGTGCCGGTGGTGACGCTGGTCGGCGAGACCTTCGCGCAGCGCGTCGGTGCGAGCCTGCTGCACCAGGTGGGGATGGATGAGCTGGTGTGCGAGCACGAAGCCGGCTACGTCGAATCCGTCGCCGCGCTGGCCGCCGATGCGCCGCGCCGCGCCGCGCTGCGCGAACGCCTGGAACGCGAGCGCACGACCAGCCCGCTGTTCGACGGCGAGCGCTTCGCGCGCGACTTCGAAGCGCTGTGCGAGCGGCTGTGGGCGCGCGCCTGCGCCGGGCTGGCGCCCGAGCACCTTCCTGCCGGCAATTGAGCGCCTTTCGCGCCTCACTTCGGCCCTTCCGGCGGGCGCGCAGCTCCTAAGCTTTCCGTGCAGCGGCCACCACGCGGGTGGCCTGCGCTTGCACACGAGAAAGGCCGCCGCGCATGAGCCCCACCGCCGACATCCACCTCAGCATCTGCCAGCCGCTGGGCTCGCCGCACTGGCTCGGCCTGCTCGACCAGGCGCGCTACTACCGCTGGATGTTCCGGCGCCTCGGCGCCAACGTCACGATCGCCAAGAACCGGCTGCGCCACGGCGCGATCAACTTCGTATTCGGCGCGCACGACGGCTTCAACCCGGCCGCGGCCGAGCGCCATGCCTGCGTGTTCGTCAACCTCGAGCAGCTGGGCGAGGGCGGGCGCCAGATGCATCCGAGCTTCATCGAGCTGCTGCGCCGCTCGGCGGTGGTCGACTACGACGCCGGCAACCTCGCCGCCTACGCGGCTGACCCGGCGGACGTGCCGGTGGCGCCCATCCTCTACGCGCCGTACCTGACGCCGGCGAACCCGATTCCGCTCGAGGAGCGCCCGATCGACCTGCTCTTCATCGGCAGCATGAACGAGCGCCGCAAGGCCTGGCTGGATCGCATCGAGGCCTGCGGGCTGACGGTCGCGATGTTCGACGGCGCGCTCTACAGCGCCGAGCGCGATGCCTACATCGTGCAGGCCAAGGCGGTGGTCAACGCCCACTACTACGAGAGCTGCCGCTTCGAGCAGGCGCGCGTGTCGCACTGCCTGTCGCTGGGCACGCCGGTGATCTCCGAGCGCACGCCGCTGACGAATCCGCACGAGGCCTTCGAGGACAGCGTGCTGTGGCTGCAGGGCGGCGAGCTGGAGCAGTTCTTCAGCGAGGACTTCGGCACGCCGGCCTACTACGAGGCGATGTACGCCGCGCTGGAACGCTTCCGCGCGCACGACCCCATCGAGGCCTATGCCGACGTGCTCGGCTTCGCGCGCGGCTTCGCGGGCGAACGCGCCAAGCAGATCGACACCGGAGCGTGGCGGCCGACGCTGATCAACCTCGGCTCGGGCAAGGACTATCAGGCCGGCTGGCTCAACCTCGACATCGTCGAGCGCACCCAGCCCGATCTGCTGCTCGACCTCGCCGAGCCGATCGAACTGCCGCTGCGCGCGAGCACGCCGACGCAGGGCGAGCTGCTGCTCGAAGAAGGCAGCGTCGAGCTGATCAATGCCAACAACGTGCTCGAGCACGTGCCCGATCTGGTCACGCTGATGGGCAACTGCCTGAAGCTGCTGGCGCCGGGCGGCGAGTTCCGCATCGAGGTGCCCTACGAGCATGCGCGTTCGGCCTGGCAGGACCCGACCCACGTGCGCGCCTTCAACGAGAACAGCTGGAGCTACTACACCGACTGGTTCTGGTACCTCGGCTGGTACGAGCACCGCTTCGAGATCGCCGACAGCAGCTACCTCGACGAGCGCGTGCAGCCCTGCGAGCAGGGCCAGGCCGCCTTCATGCGCCTGACGCTGCGCAAGATCGAGACCACGCCGGCCGAGCGCATGCACGCCCAGGCCATGCAGCCCGAGGTGCGGCTGCCGGAGGATGACGTTCGACCGCTGAGTTCCGTTCGCCCTGAGCTTGTCGAAGGGCAGCGATGCGCGCAGGGCTTCGACAAGCTCAGCCCGAACGGAATTCAGTCGCTCAGCCCGAACGGGATTCGCTCGACCCAATGCGAGGCGGCATGAGCAACTACTACGACGGCCTCAACCTCAAGCTGCTGGACGCGATTCCGGCCGACGCGAAGCGCGTGCTCGAACTCGGCTGCGCCAATGGCCGCCTGGGGCGCCGCTTCAAGGAGCTGCACCCCGGCGTGAGCTGGTGGGGCGTGGAGCTGATGGCCGATGCCGCCGCCACCGCCGCGCAGTTTCTCGACCGCGTGATCCAGCTCGACCTCGACCATGCCGACTTGACGCAGCTCGAAGGCGGC
>Ga0268298_10003378_pt1 | contig 16378 bp, 14 predicted proteins | sample WWTPWeurt_MetaG_FD_194462 | JGI IMG/M metagenome (GOLD analysis project Ga0268298, IMG submission 194462) | Activated sludge microbial communities from WWTP in Nijmegen, Gelderland, Netherland - WWTP Weurt | ecosystem: Engineered > WWTP > Aerobic digester > Activated sludge | place... | reverse complement strand
AATGAATAGCTTTACTTTGAACGTCCGCTTTTCCAGCAGTCGACTGGCAGCTAAGGGCACATAACAGTCGTCCGCTGAAAACGCGATCCCACGCCATCTTCCGGATACCCGGAAAAACCTCGCCCCGGACTTGATTCGGGGACGGGATGACCTTGATCAGTGCGGCTTCTTCGAGCCGCCGATGAAAGCGATCGGGAACACTGCTTCCGGACCCGAACCCTTCGCCGGCTGTGATCCGTAATCCGGCATCTGTTCGCCGATGCCGGCGGCCTGCGTCAGCTTGCCCAGCAGCACCTGCAGCTGGTCGGTCAGCCAGGCCTCATCGCAGCGCGTCGGCATGAACAGCAGTTCGCGCACGCGGTCGGGAATCTCTTCCGCGGGGATGATGTCGTTGGCCGCGTAGGCGGAGGAAAAGAAGGGCCCGGCGATGAAGCGCAGGGTCCAGCCTTCGCCATCGTGAGCCGGGTCGGGCAGCAGCAGGAAGACGCGCGCGCCTTCGGCCGTAGCGTTCTCGTCGTCTTCGTCGTCGCCGAAGACGGGCATCGCGGCAAACGCGGCCTTGCCGGTCTGCTCGACGAAGGCGACGGCTTCATTGAAGCTCAGGCGGTTCGGGCTGGTCTCTGACATGGGAATTCCTCACAACAGGGGGGCGAGCCATTTTTCGGCTTCTGAAATCGGATAGTGGGCCCGCTGCGCCCAATCTTCAAGCTGGTCGCGATCGATTTTGGTGATGGCGAAATAACGCGCCTCGGGGTGCGAGAGGTAGAAGCCGGCGACCGAGGCGGCCGGCGTCATGGCGAAACTTTCGGTCAGGCCCATTTCCGCGTTGCGCGGTGCGTCGAGCAGCTTGAACAAGCCGGCCTTGGCCGTATGGTCGGGGCAGGCCGGGTAGCCCGGCGCCGGACGGATGCCCTGGTAGTTTTCGGCGATCAGCGCCGCGTTTTCCAGCGACTCGCCCGCCGCATAGCCCCAGTAGTTGGTACGTACTTCGCGGTGCAGCCACTCGGCGGCGGCTTCGGCCAGGCGGTCGGCGAGGGTCTTGAGCATGATCGCGCGGTAGTCGTCATGCTGCGCCTCGAACTCGGCCAGCTTCTTCTCGATACCCAGTCCGGCCGTCACGGCGAAGGCGCCGGCGTAATCGCCGGCCGGCGCGACGAAGTCGGCCAGGCTCTGCTGCGGCTTGCCCTCCGGGCGCTCCTGCTGCTGGCGCAGGCCGTGCCAGGTCATCGCCGGCTTGCCATCGACCAGGAAGGCGATGTCCTCGTTCTCGCGCGTCACCGGAAAGAGGCCGAACACGGCATTGGCGCGGATCCACTTTTCGGCGACGAGTTGTTGCAGCATCGCCTTGCCGTCCCTGAACACATTGCGCGCCGCTTCGCCGACCACGGCGTCGTCGAGGATCTTCGGATACGAGCCGGCGAGATCCCAGGTCTGGAAGAAGGGGCCCCAGTCGATGTATTCGGCCAGCACCGCCAGGTCGAGGTCGCGCAGCACGGTCACGCCGGGCTTGTTCGGCCTGACCGGCGCGTAATTGAATCTGCCGGCATTCGCCCGCGCGGCCGCCAGCGTCACCAGCGGCACGCCTTTCTTTGCCGCGTGCTGGCCGCGCACTTTTTCGTAGTCGGCGGCGATCTCGTCGACATAGGCATCGCGCATGTCGAGCGACAGCAGCTTGGTCACCACGCCGACAGCGCGCGAGGCATCCGGCACATACACCACCGGCCCGGCGTAATTCGGCGCGATCTTGATCGCGGTGTGCGCGCGCGAAGTCGTCGCGCCGCCGATCAGCAGCGGCTGGGTGAAACCCTGGCGCTGCATCTCGCCGGCGATGTGGCTCATCTCTTCCAGCGAGGGTGTGATCAGGCCGGAGAGGCCGATCGCCTGCGCGCCGTGCTCCTTCGCCGCGTGCAGGATCTTGTCGGCGGCGACCATGACGCCGAGGTCGATGATGTCGTAACCGTTGCAGCCCAGCACCACGCCGACGATGTTCTTGCCGATGTCGTGCACGTCGCCCTTCACCGTGGCCATGACGATGCGGCCCTTGGAGGTCGAGCCGGTGCGCTTCTTTCCCTCTTCGATGTAAGGGATCAGGTGCGCCACGGCCTGCTTCATCACGCGCGCCGATTTCACCACCTGCGGCAGGAACATTTTGCCGGCGCCGAACAGGTCGCCGACCACGTTCATGCCGTTCATCAGCGGGCCTTCGATCACCGCCAGCGGCGGCTTGCCGCTCGCTGCAAGCGCGGCGCGACATTCCTCGGTATCGGCCACGACGAACTCGGTGATGCCCTTGACCATCGCATGCTCGAGGCGCTTCTCCACCGTCCATTCGCGCCACGCGAGATCGACCACCTGCTCCTTCGCCGCGCCCTTCACACGCGTCGCGAGTTCGATCAGCGTGTCGCCCGCGCCGACTTTTTTATTCAATACGACATCCTCGACCGCCTCGCGCAACTCGGGCGCGAGGTCGTCATACACGCCCAACTGGCCGGCATTGACGATGCCCATGGTGAAGCCGGCCCGGACCGCGTGGTAGAGGAAGACGGTGTGGATCGCCTCGCGCACGGCCTCGTTGCCGCGGAAGGAAAACGACACGTTGGAAACGCCGCCCGAGGTTCGCGCGTGCGGCAGGTTCTGCTTGATCCAGCGCACCGCCTCGATGAAATCGACGGCGTAGTTGTCGTGCTCGGGAATGCCGGTGGCGATGGCGAAAATGTTCGGGTCGAAAATGATGTCCTCGGCCGGAAAACCGTCGCCCACCAGCAGGTCGTAGGCGCGTTTGCAGATGGCGGTCTTGCGCTCGAACGTATCCGCCTGGCCCTGCTCGTCGAAGGCCATGACGATCACCGCGGCGCCGTAACGGCGGGCCAGCCGCGCGTGTTCGAGGAACTTCGCCTCGCCTTCCTTCATCGAGATGGAATTGACGATGCCCTTGCCCTGGATGCACTTGAGGCCCGCCTCGATCACCTCCCACTTCGAGCTGTCGAGCATCAGCGGCACCTTGCAGATGTCCGGCTCGGAGCCGACCAGGTGCAGGAAGCGCACCATCGCCGCTTGCGAATCGAGCATCGCCTCGTCCATGTTGATGTCGACCACCTGCGCGCCGTTCTCCACCTGCTGCCGCGCCACGGCCAGCGCATCGTCGTAGCGGCCTTCGAGGATCATGCGGGCGAAGGCTTTGGAGCCGGTGACGTTGGTGCGCTCGCCAACGTTGACGAACAGGCTGTCGTCGGTGACGTTGAAGGCTTCGAGGCCCGCGAGACGCAGGGAAAAGTCGGCGCTGGCGGGACGGCGAGGCTTGGTGTTCTGCAGCGCCTCGGCAATCGCGCGGATGTGATCCGGCGAGGTGCCGCAGCAACCGCCGGCGATGTTGATGATGCCTGCCTCACCCCATTCGCGGATCTCGTCGGCCAGCATCTGCGGCGTCTCGTCGTAGCCGCCGAAGGCGTTCGGCAGTCCGGCATTCGGGTGGGCCGAGATGAAGCAGTCGCAGAGTTTCGAAAGTTCCTCGACATGCTGGCGCAACTCCCTGGCGCCGAGCGCGCAGTTGAGGCCGAAGGAAAGCGGCCGCGCGTGGCGCAGCGAATTCCAGAAAGCCTCGGCGGTCTGCCCCGACAGCGTGCGCCCCGAAGCGTCCGTGATGGTGCCGGAAATCATCAGCGGCCAGCGCCGGCCGGCTTCGTCGAAGAACTTTTCGATGGCGAACAGCGCGGCCTTGGCGTTCAGCGTGTCGAACACGGTTTCCACCAGCAGGATGTCGGCGCCGCCCGCGGTCAGGCCGCGCGCGGCTTCGACATAGTCGGCCACCAGCTGGTCGAAGGTGACATTGCGCGCACCGGGGTCGTTCACGTCGGGCGACAGCGAGGCGGTGCGCGAGGTCGGTCCCAGCACGCCAGCGACGAAGCGCGGTTTGTCGGGCGTGGAGAAACGATCGGCGGTCGCGCGCGCCAGGGCTGCGGCGGCGACGTTGAGTTCGTAGGCAAGGTCTTCCAGCCCGTACTCGGCCTGGGACACGCGGGTGCCGTTAAAGCTGTTGGTCTCGATGATGTCGGCGCCGGCGGCGAGGTACTCGGCATGGATGCCGCCGATCACGTCCGGCCGCGTGATGCACAGCAGGTCGTTGTTGCCTTTGAGGTCCTTGCCGTGCGCCGCAAAACGCGCCCCGCGGTAGTCGGCTTCGACCAGGCCGTGGCGTTGCACCATGGTACCCATCGCGCCGTCCAGGATCAGGATGCGGCTTGCCATCAGGGCGCGCAATTCCGCGCTGCGGTCGGGTTGCCAGTCTTGCCGGGCGGCGGTGTCGTTGGATGCGGCGGTCATGCTTCTCTCCAATCCATGACCGGGGCGGGGGAGCGATGCCGATGTGCTGCTCACCCTGTGCCCCGGGGGATGTCCTCGGGTTGGTGAGCGCCGTTGAAAACAGGTTCCGAGCCTAGGGTCCCGGCCCGCAATTCAGGGCCAACCTTGCAGCGCTCCTCGGAAGCGAGGCGCGATTATAGCGCCGTGGTGCCAGCGCCGACTTTTAGCATTGCGTGCTGCAGGTCTCCACCGGCAGGCCGCGCTTGATCCAGCCCGGGCCGGCGCCGCTGCCGGCCATGCCTTCCTTGACGTTGTAGACCTGCGTGAAGCCCTGGTTTTGCAGGTAGCGCTGGACCTGGGTGGTACGGTTGCCGGTGCGGCAGATCAGGGCTATCGGCGCGGTTCGGTCGCCCTTCACCTGTTCCAGCAGGGCATTGGTGAAGCCCGGCGCGCCCTGCGGGTGCAGCATGTTCACCAGCTTCGCGCCCCTGGCGATGCCGGTTTCCTTCCATTCCGGCGGCGTGCGGATGTCGATCAGGGTGATCTTGCCCGCGGCCACCGCGGCCGCCGCATCCGGCGCGCTCATGTCCTGCGTGGCGCGGGCAAACCCGGCCGCCGCCAGCAGGGCAAGGGCGACAGCGAAACGACGCAAACTTGAAACAGGCACTGGAACTTCCTTTCCGTAAATCGGCGATCAGCAGCCTCCGACCGGGCGCATCGCCATTGGTTCAGGCCGGCCTCATCCGCCGCCGGCCGATTCCTCGCGGCGCGAGGTGCCGGTGACGAATCCGTCCGGGCTGAAATGGACATGGAACCAGGCGCGGTTGCCGGGCAGCGCCGCCTCGATGCGCCAGTCCCAGACCACTTCGGGCTTGCGCGGAAACTTCATTTCGGTGGCGGGCCGGCCCAGGAGGCGGCGCACCCGTTCCGCGCTCCAGCCGGTTTCGATGCGGGCGAAGTTTTCCTCCGTCAGCACCTGTTCGACGGTGCGCAGCACGCCGCGCGCATCCAGCGTCAGCATCCAGCAGCGCGTGCCTTCGGGGCCGCGCGGGTACTCCCAGGTCGCGCCGCCATCCTCGTTCGCCCATTCCGCCGCCGCCGCACCGAGCCGCTCGCGCACCTCCGCGGCGTTGGCGCTGCCCGGCTTCAGCCTGGCGAAATGCAGGGCATCGAAGCCGTAGAAGCCGACTTTGGCGGCCAAGGCGGCCAGCGTGCGCGACAATGGGTTCATGCGGTGACTATACCGGAGCGGCCCTTCCCTTGAGCCGGGATGAGGCTGGGCTAGAATCGCAGCTCACGAGCACGAGGAGTTGCCATGGAACACCTGACCCCCAAGCAAACCGCCCAGTATCTGCACGACAACCCCAAGGCACTGTTCATCGACTGCCGCAGCGAGATGGAATTCCTCTTCGTCGGCCATCCGGCGGGGGCGCTGCACGTGTCATGGAATGACGGCCCCGACTGGGAGGTCAATCCCCATTTCGTCGGCGAAGTGAAAAAGTACGCCGGCCACGCCCACGACCGCCCCGTGGTACTGATCTGCCGCAGCGGCAACCGCTCGGTCGATGCCGGCAATGCCCTCGAAGCCGCCGGCTTCACCAGTGTGTTCAACGTGCTGCACGGCTTCGAAGGCGAGCTCGACGACAACCACCATCGCGGTTCGATGAACGGCTGGCGCTTCGAAGGCCTGCCGTGGGAGCAGTGCTGAGCTGACCCCGGCACCCGACATGTTTCGGCGATGAGTCCGGACGGTTTCTTGCGCCGGCTGTTGCCGCAGAAGCGCTGGCAACGCCGGCTGCTCGAAGCGGCCCTGATCCTCGCCGTCATCTTCGGCGCCCAGTGGTGGCAGACGCGCGGCCTGCCCGAGGGCGCGGCGCCGCCGCTGGCGGGGGTGCTCACCGATGGACAAAGCACAAGAGTCGGCGCTGACGGCACGCCGACCCTGGTCGCCTTCTGGGCCACATGGTGCCCGGTATGCACCGCGGAAGAAGACAACATCGTTGCCGTGGCGAAGGAACATCGCGTGATTCCGGTGGCCATGCAGTCGGGCGATGCGGCGACGGTGCTGAAGCACCTCAAGGAACGCGGCATCGCCCTGCCTGCACTGGTCGATGCCGACGGTCGCCACGCGGCGAACTGGCGGGTGCGCGGGGTGCCGACGCATTTCGTCGTCGATGGCGCCGGCAACATCCGCTTCCGCGTCGTCGGCTATGCCACGACCTGGGGCTTGAAGGCGCGACTGTGGTGGGCGGAGACTTTCCCGGCGTGAGCGATCAGAAGAACTTTTCCCCGGCATCGCTGGCGTGGTCCGTCTGGGGCCTCGGCGCGCTGCTCTACCTGATCGGCTTCTACCAGCGCGTGGCGCCGGCGGTGATCACCGACCAGCTGATGCTGGAATTCACCATCGGTGGCGCGGCGCTGGGCAACCTCTCGGCCTTCTATTTCTATTCCTACGTGGCGATGCAGGTGCCCACCGGCATGATCGCCGACCGCTGGGGCCCGCGCCGCCTGCTCACCGCCGGCGCCGGCGTGGCGGCGCTGGGCACGGCGCTGTTCGCCTTCGCGCCGACCCTGTTCTGGGCCAACATGGGGCGGCTGCTGATTGGCGCCTCGGTCGCCGTGGCCTTCGTCTCCATGCTGAAACTGGCCAGCCACTGGTTCGCGCCCAAGCAGTACGCGCTGGCCTCGGGCATGGCGCTCCTGATGGGCGTGGTCGGCGGCGTGGTGGCGGGCGTGCCGCTGCGCTACCTGGTCGAGGCGTTCGGCTGGCGCGGCGTGATGGGCGTATCGGCGGCGCTGACGGCCGTGCTTTGCGTCGTCACCTGGCTGCGCGTGCGCGACGACCCGGTCGAGCGCGGCTATGCCAGCCACTTCCAGGGCATACATGGCGCGCACGAAGGATCCTCGCTGTGGCGCGGCCTGCTCGAGGTGCTGTCCTACCGCAACATCTGGATACTCACCCTGGTGCCGATCGGCTTTTCCGGCGCGGTGCTGACCTTCGCCGGGCTGTGGGGCGTGCCCTTCCTGCGCCAGGTGCATGGCCTCGACCCGAAGACCGCGGCGGCGATCACCTCGACCCTGCTGGTGGCCTGGGCGCTGGGCGGGCCGACGCTCGGCAGCTGGTCCGAGCGTATGGGCATGCGAAAGCCGCTCTACCTGATCGCCTCCGGCGTCGCCCTGTTCGGCTGGTCGGCCATCCTCTACCTGCCGCTGCCGTTGTGGGCGCTGGTGCTGCTGCTGGTGCCGACCGGCTTCGCCTCGGGCAACATCATCATCGGCTTCGCCTGGGCCAAGGAATCGGTGCCGCTGCGCCTGGTCGGCACCGCCTCGGGCGTCTGCAACATGGGGCCGCTGCTGGGCGGCATGCTGCTGCAGCCGGCGGTGGGCTGGATCCTCGACCAGCGCTGGAACGGCGCGCTGGCGAACGGCGTGCGCCTGTATGACGCCGCCGCCTACCGCTCGGCCTTCACCCTGATGTTTGCGGCAATGATCGTCGCGGCCTTCGTCCTGACGCTGGCGAAGGACAGCCATGCCAAGCAGATGCACGACTAGGGTGAAACTCGACGCCGCTTGCCGGATAGGCCGTGGGTGTTTGGCGGTCGGGAACCTTGGGCCTGCTTCCATTTTTCAGACTACCGCCGTACCGCCAGCGCCGACTTTCGATGGCTATGCAGAATCAATTCAACCCTGGCCCGTTATCCTTGCAGGAGACTCTCATTCAAGCCGACCCGATTGACCGCCCGCTGGACCCCGGCGAGGCCTTCTTCTTTCTTGCCGACCGCAACTCGTGCATGAATTTCGTCCTGTTCGCCGAACGTCGCGGCCATCTCGACGTCGAGCGAATTCGCGCCGGCCTCGCCGTGCTGCAACAGGAAAACCCGCTGCTTCGGGCCAGGATCGTCTGGACCGCCGAAGAAGGCCTGCGCTTCCAGTCCGCGCCGGGGCTGCCCATCATGCTCGAATGCCGGCAGACAAGCTCCGACGGCTGGCAGGCATGGATCGAGCACGAGCTCGGGCGCCCCTTCGAGAGCAACCAGGCGCCGCTGCTGCGCTGCCAGTATCTGCACTGGTCGTCCCCCGATCGATCGGTCCTGGCCTTGACCTTTCATCATGCGATTGGCGACGGCCGCTCCGGGGCCGAGTTGTTGCGGCACCTGCTCGACATCATGGCCACCGATGCCGCAGCGACTCCGCGCGCCGCGATTGATCCGTTGCCGCCGATGTACGAGGTGTTCCCGCATCGCTTTCGCTGGTCGGAACAACCGGATACGGCCGATCAGGTGGCAGACCGGATGATGGCCGACTACAAACGCCACGGCCGCGTCGGGCGCCTGCCCTGGCTTGCCGGTACGGAACTTTCGGCAACCACCCGCGCGCCGCGATTCATCCGTTTCACCGTGCCGCCGGAGGCTGTGCGGCGCCTGCTTGCATTAAGTCGCCAGCACGACGCCAGCCTGCACGGCGTACTGTGCGCCGCGCAGTTGCTGGCACAGTACCGCCTGCAGGCGAGCGGACAGAAGGAGTCCCTGTTCCTGTCCTGCCCCGTCGATATGCGCCCCTACCTCGAACCGATCCAGCCAGCCGCGCCGACCGGTCTCTATGTCACCCTGATTTCGGCATCGTTCGCCGTGGAGCCGAGCACGGATTTGTGGCAACTGGCGCGCGAGGTGGTCCTCCAGACCCGCCTGCAGTTGGCGCGCGGAGAAGGCCATTTGTTCTTCAGCCTGTATGGGCTGGACCAGGTCCCGCTTGTCCCCGACAATGAGGCACGTTTCATGAAAGCGCTGCTGGCTTCCCTGAACCACACCATGGTCAGCAACATCGGGCGGGTGCCCGCCGTGGAGAGCGATCCGGACGTCGAAGCGATTTCCTTTGCATTGTGCCCGATGCCATACCAGTTGTTGTTCAGCGCCGTCAGCACCTACCGGGACAGCCTGATCGTCAACGTGAATTTCGACGCCGGAAAGCTTGATGAACCGACCGCGTCCGCACTCGCCGATGCCATGCGCCGGATCCTGGTGGCGGCGAGCGAGGCGAGCGCGGTACGATGAGGCTCGATACGGTTTGAAAACCATAGGAAACCAAAGGAAGAAGGCCAAGCAACCAAAGGAGTCAGCGTGATTTGGTTCTCCGAGTACCTGATCCATGGCTAGCGGCCTCACTCTCCTGCTCGTCGGCGCCACCGGCGCCGTCGGCCGGGCGGTGCTCGAGCAGGCGCTCGACAAACGCGAGATCCGCCGGATCATCGCGCCGACGCGGCGCCCGCTGTCGCGGCGTGCGGCCAAGCTAAACAATCCGGTGCTCGACCTGGGCACCCTGACCGGCGACGAGGATTTCTGGGCCTGCGACGCGGTGATCTGCACCCTGGGCACCACGATCCGGGCCGCCGGGTCGCAGGCCGAATTCGCCCGCATCGACCGCGACCTGCCGATCCTGATCGGGCGCTTCGCCAAGGCCGCCGGCGCCACGCGCTATGCGCTGAATTCCTCGCTCGGCGCCAGCGCGACGGGCAACTTTTACCTGCGCACCAAGGCCGAGGCGGAACAGGGCATCATCGACCTGGGTTTTGCGGGCACCACGCTCGTGCGCCCCTCGCTGATCGATGCCGAGCGCGAACGGGCACGTCCGGCCGAACACCTGGGCGTGCTGTTCGCCCGCGCCTTGAAGCCGGTGATCCCGAAGAAGTACCGGGTCGTGACGCCGCAACAGATCGCCCAGGCCTTGCTGCGCGGGGTGCTGTCAGGCGCGCCCGGAGTGCAGGTCGTCGAATCCGACGCGCTCTGATGCGCGCCGCCGACCCGCGTTCGGCGCGCTTGGGTTATTGTTGCTGATCGACACCGGAATATCGACATGAACCCCGACATCCTCTGCCAGCGCGACGGCGCCATCGCCACCGTCACCCTGTTCAACCCCGACAAGCTCAATGCACTGAATGCCTTCATGTGGCGGCGCCTGCGCGAAACCATGGCGGCGCTGGCGGCCGACTCTGACTTGCGCTGCGTGATCCTGCGCGGCGAGGGTTCGGCCTTCGCCGCCGGCGGCGACCTCGAGGAATTCAGGACCGCGCGCGCCGACGTCGACAGCGCGCTGGCCTATCACGAGGCGGTCGGCGAAGCGCTGTCCGCGATCGAATCCTGCCCGCATCCGACCGTCGCCGCAATCCTCGGCCCCTGCGTCGGCGGCGGGCTGGAAATCGCCTGCGCCTGCGACCTGCGCATCGCCGGCGAGGGTGCGAAGTTCGGCGCGCCGATCATGAAGCTCGGCTTCTCCATGTATCCCGGCGAGCTCGCGGGCTTTCTCAAACTGGCCGGCCCGGCCGTGGCCAAGGAAATCCTGCTCGAAGGGCGCCTGCTGAATGCGGCCGAGGCTTATGCCAAGGGCTTGCTGACGCGGGTGGTGGCGGATGATGCGGTGGCGCGCGAAGCGCAGGCGACCGCCGCGCGCATCGCCGCGGGTGCGCCGCTGGTAGCGCGCTGGCACAAGCAGTGGATCGCCCGCTTGCTCGAGGACCGGCCGCTGACGGCGGAGGAAAAGCGCGCGTCCTTCGCTTTCCTGGCCACGCAGGATTACGCCGAGGGGCTGGCGGCCTTCCTCGAAAAGCGGCCGCCGCGTTTCACCGGGCGCTGAACGGCACCGGGATCGGCCGAACACATCCGCGCGTATGATCCGCCCACTCCATTCCGGTAATACGCCATGTCTGCTTACCTGATACTCGGCCTCGTGCTTTTCCTCGGCATCCATTCGGTGCGCATTTTTGCCAGCGACTGGCGCGAGGCGCAGGTCGCCCGCCTCGGCCTGTGGCCGTGGAAGGGCGTGTATGCGCTCGTTTCGGCGCTCGGACTGGGTCTGATCGTCTGGGGCTACGGCCTCGCGCGCGCCGACCCCGTCGTGCTCTGGGCGCCGCCCGTCTGGACGCGGCATCTGGCGGCCTTACTGACCGTGCCGGCCTTCATTCTGCTGGTCGCCGCCTACCTGCCCGGCAGCCACATCAAGGCGAAGATCGGCCATCCGATGGTGGTCGGGACCAAGCTCTGGGCACTGGCCCACCTGCTCGCCAACGGCAACCTCGCCGATGTCGCCCTGTTCGGCGCCTTCCTGGTCTGGGCGGTGGCCAGCTTTGCCTCCTCGCGCCGGCTCGACCGCATCGCGGGCCGCAGCTATGCCGCGCAAGGCTGGTCACGGGACGCCGCGGTTGCGGTCGTCGGCCTCGCAGCCTGGGCCGGGTTCGCCTTCTGGGGCCACACCTGGCTGATCGGCGCCAAGCCTTTCGGCTGAGCGTTCAGACCTCGAAGGCATCGCCGGTGGCGAAGAAGTTGCCGCCGGCCTGGTAGTGGATGCTGCGCCGCTGCGGGTCCGGGAAATGCCAGCGGCCATTGGAGAACGCTTCCGGATCGGCCCAGGCGGCGACCACTTGAGCAAGGAACAGGTCGTAGGTCTTCTGGATATGCGGCTCGGGAATCACGCGACACTCCAGCCACGCCAGGCAGCCCGCGATTAGCGGCGCGCCGACCGTGCTTGCCGCCGTCTCACCAACGCCGACTTTTTGAAACTTGTCCGCCTCGCGCCCCGATTGCGTGCCGACCGCCAGCGTCAGCGCGGCCTGCTCCCGCGCCGGCACGTTGAGCACGAATTCGCCCGATGCTTCGACCAGTTCGCGCGTCAGCGTGGCCTTGTCGATGACGACGGCCACCTTGGGCGGATCGAAGTCGAGCGCCATGTTCCAGGCCGCGGCCATGACGTTCCGCCTGCCGCCGTGGGCGCTGGAGACCAGCACCGTGGGGCCGTGGTTGAGCAGCAGGTAGGACTTGGGCAAGGGGATGGCGATGCGCGTGGTCATGTGTTTCCTCCGGTTCGCGGATTCTATTGGATCGGGCCGTTGCGAAAACTGTCGCCCCCCGGGCACTCACCCGGTTCGATGCGGTCGCCTCGGGGGGGGGGTTGGGGGGTGCAAAAAGTCTAAAGTGGGGCAGAATAATCGCCGGTAAGAGCGGATGTGAATCGCCCCGGCCGCCTGAAAAACAGCGATAGGCGATGCCGGATTGAGATAACACGGGGAGCGAACTCGATGAAACGATTGAGCGGCGCGGATGCCTTCATGCTGGCCATGGAGACCTCGCGCGCTTACATGCATACCTTCAAGATCGCGATCATCGATCCATCGACCGACCCCGATGGCTGGTCCTTCGAGAAGTATTTCAAGGACGCCGAGTCGCGCGTGCATACCGTGCCGATGTTCCGCTGGAAGGTCGTCGATGCGCCGCTGGGCCTGCAGTACTGGGTCGATGATCCTGATTTCGACCTGCACTACCACTTGCGCCGGGTCGCTTGTCCGCCGCCGGCCGACCACAGGGCGCTGTGCGAATTCATGTCCGCGGTGTATTCCTACCAGCTTGATCGCGACCGCCCCTTGTGGATGCAGTGGGTGGTCGAGGGCCTGGAAGGCGGCCGGGTGGCGCTGGTCATGATGGTGCATCACGCCTATGTGGACGGCGTCGGCGCCGCCTGGCTGTTGCAGCAGTTCTACCAGCCGCGTGCCGGCGTAACGCCGGCGTCGATACCGGAGTGGCACCCGGCGCCGCTGCCTTCCTACCTGACCCGCCTGGGCTGGGCCTTGCGCGACCTGCCGGCGGTGTTGCTGGGCAACCTGCCGAAGGCGGTGCTCGGCATCATGCGCAAAATCCGCCTCGAGCGCAGCCTGGCCCGGGCCGGCAAGCCGCACCCCTCGGCCGCCATGATGCCGCTGACGCCGATCAATCGCGTGGTGAGTGCCGGGCGCACCTTCGTCTGCGACACCCTGCCGCTGGAGAAATTCAAGCGTGTCAGCAAGGGCATGGACTACACCATCAACGACGTGTTCAGCACCTGTGCCGCGGGCGCCGTGCGCCGCCTGCTGCAGGACATGGGCCACGACGTCGATGCCGCACCCCTGGTCGCCGGCACGCCTTTCGGCGGCAAGCGCCCGGAGGGAATGGAGGGCCTGGGCAACTACGCCACGGCGGATTTTTCCTGGTTGCACAGCGAAATCGCGGACCCGCGCCAACGGATTGCGGCGATGCATGCCGCCAACGACGCGATGAAGGCGCACCTGAAGGCGGTGCGCGAAGCCGGCGCCGACATCAATGCCGTCATCCAGATCCTGCCACCCTGGGCGGTCAAGTTCCTGCGCCGGGCGATCCATCGCCAGCAGGGGCGCGTGGGCTTCTTCGGCAACGTGGCCCTGTCCAATGTGCCGGGCCCGAAAGAGAGCCTGTATCTCGATCGCTGGAAGGTCGCGAACTGGTTCTCCACGGGCATGATCATGGATGGCACGACGCTGAACATGACCATGTGGACCTATGCCGGCGAGGTCAGCCTGTGCATGATGATCGACCGCGACGTGCTCGAGGACGGCTGGATCCTGTTCAATTATTTCGTCGAGGAACTCGACGCGCTCGCGGCACTCGTTCCTCCCGACGCCGTCCCCCAGGAGTCCGCATGATCAGGATCAAGCCCATCGACATGGCATTTCTGCTGCTGGAAAATCCCAGCCGCAGCCTGCACATGTGCGCCTTCATGCTGTTCGACCCGCCGCGCGGGCAGGAGCAGACCTTTGCCGCCAGGGTGGTCGATACCTACCGCAAGAGCCAGGTGGCGCGCCCGTTCAACTACAAGCTCAAGTGGCTGGGCAAGGGCCTGGCGGCGTGGGAGACGGTCGAACCGGACATGAATTTCCATATCCGCCATATCGCCATCCCCAGGCCCGGGTCGATGGAGCAGTTCTACGACACCATTTCCTTCCTCAACTCGACGCTGCTCGACCGCGGTCACCCGCTGTGGGAGTGCTATGTGGTGGAGGGCCTGGAAAACAACCGCGTGGCGGTGATGGTGAAGGTGCACCATTCGATGATCGATGGCGAAGGCGGCCTGCGCGCCTTCCGCAACAGCATGAGCGATTCGGTGCGCGACAAGAGCATACGCGGCCCGTGGATGCCCTTTGGCGCAGAGGGCAAGCCGCGCCGCGCGCCGCCGACGTCGACGCCGATGCAGACGCTGCTCAAGCGCCTGAGCCGGCTGCCGGGCAATCTTGCCGGGTTCGGCAGCGAGGCCGTCAACCTGGGCGCGCAATCCCTCAACCTGAAACCTCGCGCCGGTTCCCTGCCTTTCACGGCGCGGCGCACCCTGTTCAACAACATCGCGCAATCGGGGGCGCGGCGTTACGCCAATACCGAGTTGCCGCTGGATGAAATCAAGTCGCTGGCCAAGGCCACCGGCACCTCGGTGAACGACGTGGTCATGGCGCTGGTCGACGACGCGCTGCACCACTACCTGCGCGAACACGGGCAGGCGACCGACCGGCCGCTGGTGGCCTTCATGCCGATGTCGCTGCGCGAAGAAGGCGCCGAGGACGGCGGCAACCAGGTCAGCGCCGAATTGATCGCCATGGGCGAGCCGGCTGCCAACATCACCCGGCGCCTGCAGCAGATCCAGGCTTCGACGCAGCGCGCCAAGGAGAAGGGGCGCGGACTCAAGCGCACCGTACGCGAGGTGTATGCCCTGTTGCTGATGGGCAGCCTCACCCTGGGCGACACCCTGCCGGTATTCGGCAAGGTGCCCAGCGCCAATCTGGTGATCTCCAACATGAAGGGCCCGGGCGAGCAGCTCTTCATGGGCGGCGCGCAACTGGTGGCCTTCCACGGCCTGCCCATCCTGCCGCCGGGCGCCGGCCTCAATGTCACCTTCGCCAGCGTGCACAAGGACCTTTGCCTGGGTATCGGCGCTTCACCCGAGGCGGTCAACGAACCCTTCCGCCTGACGCAACTGATCCATCAAAGCCTGGGCAAGCTGCAGGCGGCGGTCGCCGGAAAAGCCGCCAAGCCGCGTCCGGCCGCCCCGCGCAAGCCCGCAAAACCCCCGAAAACCAAAGCTACCCGGAGAATCCCATGAAGAACATTGGTGTCATGTTCAGGCAGCGCGCCGTCGTTTCCCCCCAACTCGAAGCCTATGTCGAACCATCGACGGGCACGCGGCTCGACTACACGCAGATGAACCAGCTGGTCAATCGCTGCGCCGGCGTTCTCACCGGCCTGGGTGTCGGCAAGGGCGACCGCGTTGCCCTGCTGATGGGCAACAGCGTGGAGTTTTGCTGCCTGTTCTACGGCGCAGCCAAGATCGGCGCAGTCGCCGTGCCGCTCAACACGCGTTTGACTGCCGCCGAACTGGAGTTCATCCTCTCCGACAGCGGCAGCCGGGTGCTGGTCTTCGGCGACAGCTTCGCCGCCACGGTCGAGGCGATCAAAGCCGGCACCACCCATCCCTGCAGCGTCAAGGACTGGGTGCCCGCCACCGGTGCCGGCTCGCTGGCCGAGCGCCTGCAGGCGGCGGACAACAGCGAACCCGCCGTCACCTGCGGCGGGGCCGACAACCTCTTCCTCATGTACACCTCGGGCACCACGGGCCATCCCAAGGGCGTCGTGCATACGCACGACTCGGTGCATACCGCCGCCAACGCCTGGTCGCTGACCATCGACGTGCGCTACAAGGACCGCATCCTGCTGCCCTTGCCGATGTTCCATGTCGCGGCGCTGACCACGGTGATCTTCTGCGCCATGCGCGGCATCAGCCTGATCTCGATGCCGCAGTTCGACCCGATGAAGGTCTGGTCGCTGATCGTCGAGGAGCGCGTCACCATCGGCGGTGCGGTGCCGGCCATCCTCAACTTCATGCGCCAAGTGCCGCAGTTCGCCGAACTCAATGCGCCCGATTTCCGCTACTTCATCACCGGCGGCGCACCCATGCCGGAAGCGCTGATCAAGATTTACGCGGCCAAGAACATGGAGGTCGTGCAGGGTTATGCCCTGACCGAGTCCTGCGGCGGCGGCAGCCTGCTGCTTAACGAGGATGCCCTGCGCAAGGTGGGTTCGGCCGGCCGCGCCTGCATGCTCTCCGACATCGCGGTGCGCACCGCCGAGGGCGTCATCAGCGACCGGGGCGAAGGCGAGGTGGTGATCCGTTCCGACTACCTGTTCAAGGAATACTGGAACCGTCCCGAAGCCACGGCCGAGGCCTTCGACCAGGGCTGGTTCCGTACCGGCGACATCGG
>Ga0268298_10003377_pt1 | contig 16379 bp, 13 predicted proteins | sample WWTPWeurt_MetaG_FD_194462 | JGI IMG/M metagenome (GOLD analysis project Ga0268298, IMG submission 194462) | Activated sludge microbial communities from WWTP in Nijmegen, Gelderland, Netherland - WWTP Weurt | ecosystem: Engineered > WWTP > Aerobic digester > Activated sludge | place... | reverse complement strand
ACACCGGTGAAGCCTCGGTCGTGTTCACCACCAAGGCCCTGCCCGAGAAGCTGGACCTCGAGCGCATGACCATGACCGTGGACCCGCGCGCCGAGTGGAAGCAGATCTTCGAGGACACCTGGCGCTGGTACCGGGACTTCTTCTACGACAAGGACATGAACGGCAACGACTGGACCGCCATCGGCGCCAAGTTCCGCGCGCTCGTGCCGGAACTGAACTCCCGCCAGGAACTCAACTGGCTGCTGAGCCAGATGGTGGGCGAGTTGTCCGCGAGCCACACCTATGTGGGCGGCGGCGACATTGGACCGGGCCGGCCCCTGCCGAACCCAGTCTTCCCGGGCCTGCTGGGCGCCGACTTCACCGCGGAGAACGGCGTCTACAAGTTCGCCAAGGTGTATGGCCCCACGGCCTATGCCCGGGACCTCAAGGCTCCCCTGGCGGACCCCGCGCCCAAGGTTAAGGAGGGCGATTACCTGCTGGCCATCGACGGCAGGCCCCTGCGCGCACCCGAGGCCATCCAGGCCCGGCTGCAAGTTATCAAGGGCCAGAAGGTGACGCTCACCGTGAACGCCAAGCCCACCCTGGAGGGCGCCCGCACCGTTGAGGTTGAGCCCGTGCCGAACGACTGGGACCTGCGCTACCACCGCTGGGTCGCGGGCAACATCGCCGCCGTGGACAAGGCCTCCAACGGCCAACTGGGCTACATGCACATCACGGCCATGGGCGACCAGAACATCGGCCAGTTCGACAAGTACTGGCGCGCCTTCCGCTACAAGAAGGGGATCGTCATCGACGTGCGCGGCAACGGCGGCGGCTGGACCGAGTACTTCATGATCGACAAGCTGGAGCGCAAGCAGGTGGGCTTCAACGTCATGCGCGGTGTCGAGCCCTTCCGCTATCCCAACACCGCCTCGGACGGCCGCTACGTCTTCCTCACCAATGAGCAGAACGGCAGCGATGGCGAGGCCTTCCTCATGCACGTGAAGGCCCGCAACCTGGGCACCATCGTGGGCGTCCCCAGCTGGGGCGGCCTGGTGGGCATCATCAACACCCAGTTCACGCTGGATGGCGGCACCGTGGAGCAGAGCAACAACGGCTTCTACGGCCGCGAAGGGAAGTGGTGGGTGGAGAACCACGGCGCCGACCCCGACCTCACAGTGGAGAACGATCCCGCCAGCCTTCTGCAGGGCCGCGACCCGCAGCTGGAGGTGGGCATCGCGACTCTGTTGAAGCAGCTCAAGGAGAACCCGACCCCGAGCTTCCCGCCGGTGCCGGCCTATCCGAAACGCTAGCCGGACTGGGCCTGTCTGGTCGCATGGACGGTGCCGAAAATATCCAAAAGACAATCAAGAAACTTTCTATGGAAAAGGCCACCACTCTCCGCGATAACTAGGGCGGTCCGACCCGTCCCAACTCATCGCCAGGAAGGTGGAACATGCTCCTGCTCCGTACGCTTCTCTTGACCTGCGCCATGGTGCTGAGTGCCCCCCCTGAGGATGGGGCACCCACGGCCGCACCCTGGCAACCCTTCAACCTCGGGTCCTACCACCGCAAGGTATCCACCCGAGTCCCTGCGGCGCAGGAGGCCATTGACCAGGGCCTCATCTGGGCCTTTGCGTTCAATCATGATGAGGCCGTTCTCGCCTTCCAGGAGGCCGCGCGCCTGGACCCCGGCCTCGCCATGGCTTGGTGGGGCATCGCCCTGGTGAATGGCCCCCACATCAACAACCCCACCCTGGATGATGCCCACGCCAAGTTGGCCTGGGATGCCTTGGCCGAGGCTAAGCACAGGTTGGCCACGGCCAGTCCAGTGGAGCAAGGCCTCATCGCGGCTCTGGGGCATCGCTACGCCATGCCCAATCCCGCGGACCGCAAGGCACTGGATGAGGGCTACGCCAAGGCCATGGGTGCTCTCGCGGCCCGGTATCCCAAGGATGCTGATGTGGCGGCGCTCTATGCCGAGGCCCTCATGGACGTGCGGCCCTGGGACCAGTGGACCCGCGCTGGCAAACCCCAGCCAGGGACGAAGGAGATCCTCGTCGCGCTGAAGCGGAGCTTGAGGCTCGCGCCGGAGCATCCCCTGGCCCTTCACCTCACCATCCATGCCACCGAAGGCTCGCCCCATCCCGAGTTTGGCAAGGCCGCGGCGGATCGCCTCAGAACCCTGGTCCCGGATTCGGGGCACCTCGTGCACATGCCGGGCCACACCTATGCACGCATAGGCGATTGGGAAGGGGCGGCCCTCGCCAATGAGCGGGCCATGGCCGCCGACACCAGGTACAAGGCGCGCCAGCCCGTGATCGGTTCCTATGGCCTGTACATGGTCCACGACGCCGACTTCCTCGCCTACACCGCGATCATGGAAGCCCGCAAGGAGGTGGCCCTCGCGCAGGCCAAGGATGTGGTGGGTGCCGTTCCGCTGGAGTGGGTCGTCAAGAACGCCTCCTTTGCGGATTGCTTCGGGACGAGGTATTGGGAAGTCCTTAAACGCTTCGGCCTCTGGGAGGACCTGCTCAAAGAGCCTGCGCCCGACCCGCGGCTACCGCTCTCCACGGCCTACCGCCACGCCCTGCGGGGCACGGCTTTCGCGGCCCTGGGAAAAGTGGACGAGGCCCTGAAGGAGCAGGCGGCCTTCGAGGAGGCGCGGACCAAGGTGCCAGCGACCTTCACCTGGGGCTCCAATGATGCCGCACCCGTCCTGCAGGTGGCCAAGGCCTATCTGGCGGGCGAGATCGCCTTCAGCCAGGGCCAGGTGGAGGTGGCGGTCGATCACCTCCAGGCGGCCGCACGCCTGGAAGACGCGCTGAAATACGACGAACCTCCCGCCTGCGTCATTCCTGCCCGCCATGCCCTCGGTGCTGTGCTGCTCTCAGCGAAGCGGCCGAAGGAGGCCGAGGCGGTCTACCGAACGGACCTCAAGGCATACCCCGCCAACTACTGGTCCCTGCTGGGACTCCATCAGGCGCTGGAGGCCCAGGGCCGGAAGGCGGCGGCGGCCAAGGCGGCGATTGCGCTGAAGAAGGCCCAGGCCCGGGCCGATGTGACGGCCGGAACCTCCTGCGCCTGCGTCAAGGGCGGGTCCTGAGGGGGGACATGGACCTCGGGGCCAATCAGAACCCCACCGCGTATTCCCCATTCCGCATCAACGCCACGACGTTGCCATCGGCCATGGTCAGGTCCACGGCCAGTACCTGCACGTCGGGCTGGGTTTCGGGGACGTAGACGCGGTCGATGTGGATGACGGCATCGGGGCCGGAGAACTGGGCGGGCCCGACCTGGCCACCGAAATGATCGCTGCGGCCGAAGGCCAGATGCAGGCCCAGCTTTTCATCCAGGAGGATCTCGCCGATGGGCTTCACGCCGAAAGCCGCCAGCACCCCCAGGCCCAGTTCGGCCAGGTTGCCGTAGGCGGGCTCCTTCGCGAGCAGGGCGGCCTCCTCGCGGGATTTCGGCCCTTCGCTGACCACTCCCACGGCCAGGTTCGCCACCAGGTGGTAGCGCACGACCTCGGCACCGAACTGCACGGGCATAATGCCTTCCGTGCGGCTGGGATCCTCCGGCAGCTCACCTTCGTAGGGCACGATGTAGGCCTCGCCTGAGGGCAGGTTGCCGGCCACGCCGGGCTTTGGCAACAGGCCACCCGAGGCGTGGCCCGTGCGGTGCCGCAGGTCCACGTGCAGCTCGCAAGGGCCGTCGGGCGTGGCGAAGCAGAAGTCCGCACCGTCGGCGCGGTCCAGCAGGTCCTTCAGCAGGTTCACGCGGCGGTTCACCTCGGTGTAGTCCAGCCGCAGGGCCGGGATCATGTCGGCGCGAAACCCCGGCATGGTGGCGGCCCGGATGGGGTGCTTCTTCGCGGCCAGCTTCAACGGCGCCGTGGCTGAGAACTTGGTGATGGCGATGAGGATGGGATGCGTCGCGAAGAGGTCGGCGAAGCTGATGGAGGTCGCCGGATCCAGAGTCTCAGCGGCGGGCAGGGGGCCGCCCGCGTGGAGCCAGGCCCGCTCCGGCAGGTCTCCGTTGTTGGTGTGCACGTTGGGGTAGACCACCAAGTGGGTCTCGAGCCCCAGCTCAGAGCGGTGGGCCTGAAGCTCATCCACCCACTCGGTGGCGATCGCCCGGCGCTCGGCCCATCCCGGCTCGTCAGGTATCCGGGCATCGGGTAGGTCCACGAGGATGGCCAAGGCCCGCTCACTTGGCTGGGGCTGGAACACCCTCTGCACTAGGGCCACCAGTTCCGTGCCGCTCAACTGCTCGCTCATGCTGTCCTCCCACCGGGAGGATGCCGCGTCCGCCGCGGCCTGTCGAGCCGGGAGGCGGCCGGCTCAGCCCTGCGCCTTCTGGGTCAGGGCCCGGGCAGCGGTCTGAAGGTGGGCGAGGTCCTCGGTGGGCACGGTTCCGGAGGGCCGCTTCTCGTGCAGAGTCTCCTGGATGAGGTTGGCGAAATCGACCCAGGAAGTCTTGTGCTCTAGGTGCAGGGCGACCAGGGCATCCCCGACCCGGCGGCGCAACGGCCAGGAGGGATGCCGGGCGTTCCAGGCTGCTCGGACCGCCACGTCCAGGGCGTGAGTCTGGGTCAGTGGCAGAGATTGGTGGGCCGTGCCGTGGGCCCGGGCCAGAGCCTCCACGGCCAGTGCATGGAGTTCCGGCGACGTCAGCTCTGCGGCCTTGGCGCAGAGGGCGATGGCGCAGGCGGGATCGCCGAGGTCGCGCAGGGCCTGGGCCAGGGCCACCTGGACCCGGGTGTTCTGCCCGGAATGGAGCAGGTTCAGCAGCGGGTCCACGGCCAGGGGGGAACCCAGGGCGCCGATGGTCTCCAGGGTGGCGAGGAGGATCGCCTCCTGCGGCTCGGAGGCCACCAGCTCCAGCAGCTGCGGGACTAGGGCATCGAGCTGGTGCATGGCGATGAAGCGCAGAGCCACTTGGATCTCTTCGGGGTCGGCAAGGCCCAGGCGTTCCCGGGCCAACCCTTCGGGATCGGGCAGCTGGCCAAGGTGCCAGAGGGCCCGCTGGGCCAGGTCCGAGATGGGATCCCGCCGCAGCTTCAGGAGCGTGGCCCGCAGCGCCGGATCCCGGCGCTCGCCCAGCACCTCCAGGGCCGCCATCCGCAGGGCGCCGTCCGCCTCCTGGACGAGCAGGTCGAGTAGCTCCTCTGACGTTGCCGGCACCAGCCGGGCCAGCGCCGAGGCGACCCCGGCGCGGCCGGTGTTGCGGCGGAGGCACTCGGCCAGGGGATTCAGCATGCGCTGGGGGTCGATGAAGCCCTGGTCAGCCAGGTCCGCCAGTCCCTGAGCCGTCGCGTCCAGGGCGAACTCCAGGCGACGGGCGCGCTGGGCGGCCTGCTCGCCCGCCTGACTCAGATGGCGGGCGAGGTGGGCCGGCTTCTCCTCCTGGGAAGCGACCAGGGTGTCCAGCAGGAAGGTGTCGAAGAGCCCGGGCTCTTCGTCTCGAATCCTCCGAATCGCACTCTGCACCCGCTCCGGCTGGTCGGAGCCCAGATCGACGGCGAGGACGGGGTCCTTGGACTCCCAGCGCTGGACCAACAGCCTGACGACTTGGGTCTGGACCTCCGGCCGTCCCAGGGAACGGAAGCCGGTGAGCTGGGTGCGCACGTCTCGATCCGCCATAGCGTCCTGGTGGGCTTCCTCCAGCAACTCGAGCAGGCAGTCCGCGGCCTCCGTGGACTGGATCTGCCCTAGCAAGCGGAGGGCGTGCCGGTAGACCAGCAGGTCCGGGTGGCTCGCCAGGGTACGGATGGGTTCCAGGGCCTCCGGGCTGAGCAGCTTCGCCAGCTGGTGGGCGCCCTCGTTGGCATCGGCGGGCTGGGCGCTGCCCTGGAGTAGGCGTGCGAAGTGGTGGTGGAAGGCCTCGGTGGGATCTGACTCGCGGAGCACGAGATCGAGGACGTCGCGAAAGGGCTGGGTGGCGCGGGTCGGGGCCAACTCCCGCAGCGCCTCCAGGGCTTCGGGCGTGCCGATCCGGCCCAGGGCCCGAGCGCCGGACTCGAAGACGCCCAGATCCTTCTCGTGCCGCAGCAGGCGACTGGTGACGGGGATCCACTCCGGCCAGGGGTGGTAGAAGCTGGCCTCGAGCACGAGCTGCCGCATGGCCGCCGGGCAGGAAGCCTTGAGGACGCGCTCGGCCAGCTCGGGCACGGCCCCGCGGCCCACATCGGCCAGGGTGCGGAAGAAGGCCAGCTGGTCCCCTCGCCAGGTGGGGTCCAGCCGGTCGAGGAACATCTCGAAGGGGTTCTGCCTCATGGCCGGGCCTTTCCGCGGCTGGTGCTGCTGACCGTCATGCTCACCCCCGCTCCAGTTCGGCGGCGACATGGTCGGCGATGAGCTCCCGGACGAAGGGCGTGATGTCCTGGAACTCGAGCCCGATGAGGACGTAGCCCGTGGTCTTCCCGGCCACCTTGCCCAGCATCCGCAGGATGGTGGCGGTCAGGGGCACGAAGGGCAGGTCGGGATGGTCGAGCACCAGGAACTCGATGGCGTCCCCCACTTCGAGATGGGCCGATTCCTGGAGCGGCACTTCCAGGCCGCAGCCGCCGGCGCTGAGGTTGGCCAGCTGGCCGTCGAGGATGTCGGTGCCCTTGGTGCGGAACCGCACACCGTATTCCCCGCTGGTGGTGCTCAGCCGGGGGTATCTCCGCTTGTCCTGCTCCATGGTCATGCCGGTGGATCTCCAAGCCCCAAGCCTGCGGAGGAGTGGCTCCACAGGACCCGATCCACACCTATCGGCCCTGGGGCTGGCAGACTGAATTGCAGGAATGGGACGGGGCGGCATGGCGAAGCAGAAGCAGGGATGGAAGCGGCGGATCCTGGTGGGCCTGGCCTGGGTCCTGGGTCTTTTTCTTGCGTTGAACATCATCCTGGTGCTGGTGTTCCGGTTCGTGCCGGTGCCGGCTTCCGGGCTGATGGTGCAGCGCCGGGTGGAGTCCTGGTCCAGTGGCAAGCCCTATGCGTCGCGGCACCACTGGGTGCCCCTGGAGGAGATCTCCCCCAGCCTGGGCGTGGCGGTGATCGCGGCCGAGGACCAGAACTTCACCGACCACTTCGGCTTCGACTGGCAGGCCATCGAGAAGGCGGTGCAGCACAACGAGAAGAGCCGCCGGAAGCGGGGCGCCTCCACCGTCTCCCAGCAGACCGCCAAGAACCTCTTCCTGTGGAGCAGCCGCTCCTGGACGCGGAAGGGGCTGGAGGCCTGGTTCACCCTGCTCATTGAGGCCGGGTGGTCCAAGAAGCGGATCCTGGAGGTCTACCTGAATATCGTGGAGTTCGGCGACGGCATCTACGGCGCCGAGGCTGCCGCGCGCACCTACTTCGGCAAGCCCGCCAAGCGGCTCACGCCCTCGGAGGCGGCACTCCTGGCAGCGGTGCTGCCCAACCCGCGCAAGTTCAAGGCGAATGCCCCCAGCGAGTACATCCGCGGACGGCAGGGCTGGATCCTCAACCAGATGCGCCAGCTGGGTGGCGATCAGGTGGTGAAGGACCTGGAGGCCTGAGCGAGTCTCCACCGGGGTGCCGGAGGGACCTTGGTCACGATTACCGACCTGCTGGTTTCCAGACCTGACGCGGGGTATAGAATGGGCCAAATCTCCCAGGAGGATCGAGTATGAAGACCCCCGTACGCGTGGCCGTCACCGGCGCTGCCGGTCAGATCGGATACAGCCTGCTATTCCGCATCGCCAGCGGCGCGATGCTTGGTGACGACCAGCCCGTGATCCTCCAGCTGCTGGAGATCACTCCGGCCCTGAAGGCGTTGAATGGCGTCGTCATGGAGCTGAACGACTGCGCCTTCCCGCTGCTGGCCGGCGTGGTGACCTCGGATGATCCGATGGTGGCCTTCAAGGATGCCGACTATGCCCTGCTGGTGGGTGCCCTGCCGCGCAAGGCGGGCATGGAGCGCGCCGACCTTCTGAACGCCAACGGCGGCATCTTCAAGCCCCAGGGCCACGCCCTCAGCGAAGTGGCCAGCCGCAACGTGAAGGTGCTGGTGGTGGGCAACCCCGCCAACACGAATGCCTTCATCGCCCTCTCCAACGCCCCCAAGCTGAAGGCCACCCAGTTCCACGCCATGGTGCGCCTGGATCACAACCGCGCCATCTCCCAGCTGGCCGAGAAGACCGGCAAGCCCGTCACAGCCATCAAGAACATGACCATCTGGGGCAATCACAGCGTCACGCAGTTCCCCGACCTCTACCACGCCACCGTGGATGGCAAGAACGCCTACGAGCTGGTCAATGACCACGCCTGGTACGAGACGACCTACATCCCCACCGTCGCCAAGCGCGGCGCCGCCATCATCGAGGCCCGCGGCCTCAGCAGCGCCGCCAGCGCCGCCAACGCCGCCATCGACCACATGAAGAGTTGGGCCCTGGGCACCCCCGAGGGCGAGTGGACCAGCATGGCCTTCGCCTCCGATGGTAGCTACGGCGTGCCCGAGGGCCTGGTCTATGGCTTCCCTGTCACCGTGAAGAACGGCCAGGTGGAGATCGTGCAGGGCCTGGAGATCAACGCCTTCAGCCGCGCCAAGATGGACGCCACGGCCAAGGAACTCGACGAGGAGCGCCAGGCCGTGAAGCAGCTGGGCCTCATCTAGCCCGATCCATCCAGGAACACGCAGGGGGGCGACCCCCTGCGTTTTTTTTGGGGGGTGGCTGGACATGGCGTGGAGACCTATCCTGGGTCACCAGCCGGAGGTGGACCATGATGAGTCCCGTGGAACGGCGTCAGACGTGGAGCAGGATCGTCGGGGTTGAACGGCGCGCCGCGCCGGTTCAGGTCCTGGACGGTCATCCGCTCCCGGATCCCACCCTGCTTGAGGACGAGGACTTCCTCGAGGCCCGGAGGCAGCGCGAGCGGGACAAGGAACTGACCCTGGCGCACATGGAGCGCTGGGACGATCCGACTCGCTTCAGCTAGGTGGGTTTGATCGATGGGCCATTCGCCTGGACGGGGCGCCCCCCGAAGGCCGCGGGGCCCCATCTCGGCCGTGTCGACAAGAACTTCGCAGCTTCGCAACCCCGATGATTCCCGAGGTCGGACCCGGGCATGGCTTCAGGGCGATGCCCCAAGGTCGTGTCCATTTTAGGGAGTAGGATCAGGGTTCATCGTGGCGGGGATCCCGCGTCCAACCCACCCCGCCGATGGAGGACCCATGACCCGCTTCACCCGCACCCTCGTGGCCATGCTGTTCGGCGGTTCGCTGCTGATGGCCCAGCTCCCCAATCCCCTGAACCTGCCGGATCCCCTGGGCCTGTCCAAGAAGCCCGAGCCGTCCCGCACGGCCCCCAAGGAGGGCCGCCGGGCTGATCGCAAGCCGAAGCGTGAGAAACACCGCGACAACGGGAAGCACAAAGGCCAGGAGAAGCGCCAGAACCACGACCGCGGAGAGCACAAGGGCCACGACAAGCACTAGGCGTTGCCGTTCTTTGGAGAGATCCCCATGCGCATCTATGTCAGCCATCGCGTCCGCACGGCGGGATTCTGCCTCCTGACCGGCTGGGTCCTGGGGCTCCAGGGCTGCGGCCCAAAAGAAGTGCCACCGGCAATTCCTGCTTCTCCAACTGCCGAGGCGAAACCCGGAGCCGTCCCTGCGGCCGCGCCGACCCCTGGCACCCCCGCCCCGACGCCGTCTGCCAAGCCCTCGGCGCCGTCTGCCGCGCAGCCCATGGCCTCCCCTTCACCCGCACCGGCGGTCTCCGCGGCGGCTCCGGCACCTGCGCCGGTCGCCGTGGCCCCGCCGCCTGGGCCTGAAGCGAAACCTGCCGCCCCGACCCCGGCTCCAGTGGCGCGTCCCATCATCGATCCCGGGGGCGAAGTCACTGTGAAGCCCACCAAGGCCGGGCTCACCAAGGTGGGCAGCAACGCGTGCAAGATGTGCCACCGCGTCCAGTTCGCCTCCTGGCTAGAGACAGCCCATGCGAAGCGCAACCCGCCGCTGGACTGCGAGGGCTGCCACGGCGCCGGCAGCGAATACAAGGCCATGGCTACCATGAAGGACCCCGCCAAGGCCAGCGCAGCCGGGCTGGTGCGGCCCGGCGCCCCTTTCTGCGCCACCTGCCACAAGGGCGGCTGGAGTGTGGGCCTGCTGAAGCAGGCCCACGCGCACAAGAGCTAGGCTGCAGCTCGAACGCTTCGAAAAGGGAAGGGCGGGATTGCTCCCGCCCTTCTTGTAACCTTGGCGCCCTTGATCAGCTGCAGCCCGTGGTGGCCCCGCAAGTCTGGCACTTCATGCAGGCGCCGTTGCGCACTAGGGTGAGGTGGCCGCACTCGGGGCAGGGGTCGCCGGTGTAGCCCTTCTCGCGGGCGACCTGGGCCGCGCTGACCGCGGTCCTGGCACCGGAGACGGCCACGAGGACGGGCTCGGGCGCCGGGGCGGGGTTCGCCGGGGCGCCGGCAGCCAGGGCCTCGGGGAAGGGCAGGGGCGTGCCAGTGGGCAGGCTGGGCATGGCGGCGGCGAGGCCGGGGGCCTGGCTGTTGGGCCGCAGCCCCGTCGTGGGATTCACCACCTGGTCGGCATCCACGTGGGCCAGGTCGTAGCGGCCCAGGTAGCTGATGGCCAGCTCGCGGAAGACGAAGTCGATGAGGCTGGTGCTCATCTTGATGGTGTCGCTGCCAGCCACCATGCCGCCGGGCTCGAAGCGGGTGAACAGGAAGGCGTCGCAGAACTCCTCGAGGGGCACCCCGTGCTGCAGGCCCATGCTCACGGCGATGGCGAAGCAGTTGAGGATGGCGCGCAGGGCGGCCCCTTCCCGATGGATGTCGAGGAAGATCTCACCGAGGCTGCCGTCCTCGTATTCGCCGGTGCGGAGGTAGATCTTGGTGCCACCCACGCTGACTGCCTGCGTGTAGCCGCCGCGGCGGTTGGGCATACGCCGCCGGTAGGTGCGCACCAATTGGTTGGTGAGGGCCTGGGCCACGGCGGGCGTCTTCTCAGTGCTGGTGGCCTGATCGTCCATGAGGGTGTCAACGCCATCCAGCAGGTCCAGGTTGGTGGCCATGGCCTGGCTCATCTTCGAGCCGTCACGGTAGAGGGCCACGGCCTTCAGCATGAGTTGCCAGCTGGCCTCGTAGATGCCGCCGATCTCCGCCACAGTGGCTTCCGCGGGCAGGTTGATGGTCTTGCTGATGGCGCCGCTGAGAAAGGGCTGGGCGGCGCCCATCATGCGCAGGTGGCCCATTGGGGCGATGTAGCGTCGGCCCGTGCGGCCACAGCGGTTGGCGCAGTCAAAGATGGGCAGGTGCTCATCCTTGAGGTGGGGCGCGCCTTCCACGGTCATGGAACCGCTGAGGGCCAGCAGGAAGGTCTCCACCTGCTCGGGGCTGAAGTCCCTCTTCAGTCGGTCCACGTCGAGGGCATAGGCGGGATCGAAGGCGGTCGGGAGCTTCTGCTCCACGAGGGCGATCTCCTCCTCCGCCCAGCCCGCGCCCTTCAGCATCGTGCGGGTGATGCCGGGCGTCTCATCGGTGATCTGAAGCCAGCCCACCACGTGCCGCTCGATTTCCTGGATCTGCCTGGGGCTGTAGCCCAGGCGGGCCAGGGCCTCGGGGATGGCGCGGTTCACCAGCTTGAAGTAACCACCGCCAGCCAGCTTCTTGAACTTCACCAGGGCGAAGTCGGGCTCCACGCCGGTGGTGTCGCAGTCCATGAGCAGGCCGATAGTGCCCGTGGGCGCCAGCACGCTCACCTGGGCATTGCGGAAGCCCCACTGCTCGCCGTAGGTGAGCGCCGTGTCCCAGCTCTCGCGGGCCGCCTCGACGATGCGCTTGGGCACGCCAGCGCCATGCAGGCCCTGGGGCCGGATGGAGAGCTGCTCGTACTCCGAGGCCGGGGCGTTGTAGGCGGCGCGGCGGTGGTTGCGGATGACCCGCAGCATGTGGTCGGCGTTGCGCTGGTAGCCAGGGAAGGGCCCCAGCTCCCGGGACATCTCGGCGCTGGCGGCATAGGCATCGCCCGTGAGGATGGCGGTGAGGGCCGCGCACCACTGGGTGCCTTCCACGCTGTCGTAGGGGATCCCCATGCGCATGAGCATGGCGCCCAGGTTGGCGTAGCCCAAGCCCAGGGTGCGGAAGTCGTAGCTGAGCTGCGCGATGGCCTCGCTGGGGAACTGGGCCATGAGCACGCTGACTTCAAGCACCACCGTCCACAGGCGGATGGCGTGGCGGTAGCCCGCCAAGTCGAAACCGCCGTCCTCGGTGAGGAAGGTGCACAGGTTCAGGGAGGCCAGATTGCAGGCCGTGTCATCCAGGAACATGTACTCGGAGCAGGGGTTGCTCGCGTTGATGGGGCCGTCCTCGGGGCAGGTGTGCCAGTCGTTGATGGTGGTGTTGAACTGGATGCCGGGATCAGCGCAGGCCCAGGCGGCGCGGTTCACCTTCTCCCAGAGATCCTTGGCGCGGAGCTTCTTGCAGGTCTTGCCGTCGATGCGACGCCGCAGCTCCCAGTCGCCGTCCATCTCCAGGGCGCGCATGAAAGGGTCGGGCACGCGCACGGAGTTGTTGGAGTTCATGCCGCCCACTGTGTAGTAGGCCTCGCCATCCCAGGAGGTGTCGTAGCCCGCGAGATCCCGCGAGAAGTCGCCCTCGGCCAAGCGGCCCAGGCACTGGGTCAGGAACGCGGCCGGCACGCCCTCGCGCTTGGCGCGGGCCAGGGCCTTGCGCAGGGCCTCGTTGGTCTTGGGGTCGGCGTCCCTGGTGGTGGAGCCCTCCACGGACTTGCAGATGGCGTCCCAGTGGCGACGCACCAGGGCGCTGCCGGCGGCAAGCATGGCCACCTTGCGCTCCTCCGTGACCTTCCAGTCGATGAAGGCCTCGATGTCGGGGTGGTCCAGGTCGAGGCAGACCATCTTCGCGGCGCGGCGCGTCGTGCCGCCGCTCTTGATGGCCCCAGCGGCGCGGTCGCCCACGGCCAGGAAGCTCATGAGGCCCGAACTGCGGCCACCACCGGAGAGGGGCTCCTCGGAGCCGCGCACCTTGGAGAAGTTGGTGCCGGTGCCGGAGCCGTATTTGAAGATGCGGGCCTCGCGGGTCCACAGGTCCATGATCCCGCCCTCGTTGACGAGATCGTCGGCCACGCTCTGGATGAAGCAGGCATGGGGCTGGGGCCGCTCATAGGCCGAGGTGGACTTCTCGAGCTCGCCGGTGACAGGGTTGACGAAGCTGTGGCCCTGCGCCGGTCCGCTGATGCCGTAGGCGTAGTGCAGGCCCGTGTTGAACCACTGCGGCGAGTTGGGCGCGCACATCTGGTTGGCGAGCATGTAGGTGAGCTCGTCGCAGAAAGCCTGCGCGTCCTCGGTGGTGTCGAAGTAGTGGTGCGTCTCGCCCCAGTGGCGCCAGCAGCCCGCCAACCGGTGGAACACCTGCCGAGCGTCCTTCTCGCCATTGTTCTGGGCGTCGATGCCCTTCCGGCGGAAGTATTTCTGGGCCAGGATGTCCACGGCCACCTGGGACCAGGTCTCCGGCACCATCACGTCCTTGGCCTCGAACACCACCGTGCCATCGAGCTTGGAGATGCGGCTGGTGCGCGGGACGAATGGAATTCCTTCCAGGGGATCGTGACCTGCCTTGGTGAAATGGCGGGCAATCTTCATGTGGCTGTCCTGCGCAGTGGGTGGAGAAGGACGGATCGAAAGACATGGCTTGTCCGCGAGGCGTACAAAGCTCTCCCCAGGGGGTGGGAGACTTTGGGGTGACCTCTATGGGTTGTGCCGGGAGAAAAGGATGGCCCCAAGATGTAGGGGTGTCAAGGGGGCGTAACCGGATTTTTCCATCGTTTAAAAACACTCCGGAAATCAGGGACTTTCAGCATAGATGCCAACCGGCGATGGTCGCATCTGCTGGTGTGCGTGGACCCATCGCGGCTACGCTGGGTCCAAGCCGGGCCCCATGCATCGGGGTGCGATGAACCGGGTCAGGTCGGAAGAAGCAGCCCTAAGTCGTTCCCCCGAGTGCCGTGGTCAGCCCGGCCCTTTTGCGCCTTTGGCGCGTCAGGGCCAGACTGACCATCGCTCAGGCTGCGCCTTCGCAATCGGCACTGGCCTGCGCTCCCAGTGTCCCACGCTCCGCAGAGCCCCCCGGGCTCTGTTCCGCGACCCACTTCGGTCGCGCACATGGTCAGCCCGGGCCTTCTTTTAGGTCAAGCGCGTAGCGCGAGTCGGACGCGCCTAGATGCTGCGTCCGACAGTAAAAGAAATCACCGTAGCCCGCAAAGCCGCGCAGCGGATTCGTGGTTGAGAAGATCGCCCGGAAGAGGGCGAACGATCGCGCGGTGCCTGAGGCAGCCCTCCGCGGACCATCCTGGCCTGCAGACTCAAGAATCCACCCATGAGGGGCTCGACAGGTTGAAGGTTGAACCTAGCCTTACCTTTCATGAGTTCGATGGAACCTACATCTCCCCCTTCCGACCAACCTGCTCTGGGCGCCCCTGAGCCGGGAATGAACAGGAGCCGACGATGACCAAGGTGACCCCTTTCCTGATGTTCAACGATCAGCTCGAGGCTGCGATCGCGTTCTACACCGCGACCTTCCCTGACTCAGAGGTGAAGCAGATGTCCCGCACGGGCCAGGATGGCCCCATCACCTCTGCGCAGTTCGTCGTCGGCGGCCAGGCCTTCATGGGCTACAACGGCGGGCCGTACTTCACGTTCTCGCAGGGCTTCTCGCTCTTCGTGGATTGCGAGGATCAGGCCGAGGTCGACCGGTACTGGGACCGGCTCATCGCTGCGGGAGCCACGCCCTCCCAGTGCGGCTGGATCACTGATCCCTTCGGTATTACCTGGCAAATCGTCCCCCGGCGTTTCATGGAGCTGATCGCCGACCGGAACCCCAGGAAGGTCCAGGGAGTCATGGCGGCGATGATGGAGATGGTGAAGCTGGATGTGGCCGCGCTGGAGAAGGCCTACGAGGATGCTTGAAGGCTGCGGACCTCAGCTACCTCAGGGGACCTGCCGTGGGCTTGGAGCCCGCCCGACACACCGAATACAAGGGACACGCCGAACAGGTGCTGCGTTTTCGCACGCCGGGACAGTCACCCAGGATTCCCAGGTGGCTGAGGGCGAAGTCGTAGCGCAGGGGATCCGCGGGATCGAGGCGGCGCAGGGACTCGGTGATCTCGCGGGCCATTTTCCCGTCCGGGGTGGCGCGACCGCTGAGGCCGATGAACCTCGACACGCGGGACACGTGGGTATCCAGGGGCATGACCAGTCCATTGGCGGGGTAGCGGATCCATAGGCCGAGATCGGGCCACCCGGTGCGCACCATCCAGCGCAGGAACATGCGCCAGCGCTTGCAGGCGGCGCCCTCCAGGGGATCGGGGAGAGAGAAGCGGGCTCCATAGGTGGCCGGCAGCTCCACGCGGAGCCGCTGCACCAGGCGGGAGAGGGCCTCGTCCGGCTGTTCCCCCAGGCGGGGCAGGAGGTGGGCCTCCAGGCCGTGGCCACTCTCGGCATCCAGCTGCTTCCAGGCCAGCAGCCAGGCCACCAGATCCGGGCCCGTGTGGAAGCGCCAGGCCCAATCCGCCAGGACACGGGTGAGCTCCTTTCGAGCCGCCGGGACGGTGCGTTTCCTCAGCCACTCGGCAGGGTGGGGGCCCAGGGGCGCCAGGATGCCCTTCACGGCCCGGATCATGGGTTCCACCCGCCCATAGGCCAGGTGGGCGGCCACGAAGGCGGCCACCTCCCGGTCCAGGGGGGCCTCGTAGGCCAGGACGGCGCTGAGGGGATCGCTTCCGAGGGCCCCGGCCGTGTCATAGCGGGCGCAGAGGCCGTCCAGGCGGGCCTTCAGGGCAGTCTTCGAGGTCGCCATGGGGCCAGTGTCCCAGGATCGACCGTGTGACGCCCCGGGAAAAACCCCGCCTCGTGCCTAAAATCACTATGTAGATGAAGCACTTCCCGTTAGTCTGGTGGACGGTGGCCCGTGGCCCCTCTGGAGAAACAACCGCACATGATGAACCTGCGTGGCCTTGGCAACCTGGCGAAGATCCTTGAAGAAGCCGCAAAGCCTGATTCCGTGTTGCGGGAAGACCGTGAAAAGCCGAAGCCGAAGGTTCTCAAGAAGGGTGAGAAGGCCGGGAACATCCGAGTCATCGATCCCAAGCGGAAGGTCTGGTACGAGAAGCGCCTGAAGGAGATCACAGCCAAGGCAAACGCCCCTGCTGAAGAGTCTGCTTCTGGCCCCGTGAGCGCCCCCGTGGTGCCCGCCGCGCCGGCCCTGGCCAAGAACGTGGCCTCCCTGCTGGGTGGATCTCTGCTACAGACCCTGGCTGCCGCCAAGGATGCGAAGCCCAAGGCCGAAGGCCAGAAGCGCTCCGAGGCCTGGCGCCGCAAGCCCGGTGAATCGATCTTCTAGCCCATCGCCTTCGTTGAATCAGGCCCCGGT
>Ga0268298_10003376_pt1 | contig 16388 bp, 15 predicted proteins | sample WWTPWeurt_MetaG_FD_194462 | JGI IMG/M metagenome (GOLD analysis project Ga0268298, IMG submission 194462) | Activated sludge microbial communities from WWTP in Nijmegen, Gelderland, Netherland - WWTP Weurt | ecosystem: Engineered > WWTP > Aerobic digester > Activated sludge | place... | reverse complement strand
AAAGATAAAGAACAACAACTCGAAATTTTTATTCCTGCCGGTCCGCGCTTGGGCGATGTAGTAATTGAAGCGCAAAATGTAAGTAAATCATATGGCGATAAACTGCTTTATGAAAACCTGAATTTCTCCCTTCCAAAAGGAGGTATTGTGGGAATAATTGGCCCGAACGGGGTAGGTAAAACCACCCTGTTTCGCATGATGATGGGACTGGAAACACCCGATACCGGAACATTTAAAGTAGGCGAAACTGTAAAGATTGCCTACGTTGATCAATCGCATAAAGATTTGTTGCCAGAAAAATCTGTTTTCGAAGTTATTTCTGGCGGAACCGAAACTATGCTGGTAGGCGGCAAACAATTTAATGCGCGCGCCTATATCTCAAAGTTTAACTTCAGCGGCACCGATCAAAGTAAAAAAGTGGGTGTACTATCGGGCGGGGAGCGAAACCGGGTACATTTAGCAATGACCCTGAAAGAAGGAGGCAACGTATTACTTCTTGACGAACCAACCAATGATATTGACGTAAACACTTTACGTGCTTTGGAAGAAGCCATTGAGAATTTTGCAGGTTGCGCGGTAGTTATTTCGCACGACCGCTGGTTTATTGATCGCATTGCAACCCATATTCTCGCATTTGAAGGAAACTCACAGGTGTATTTCTTTGAAGGAAACTACAGCGAATACGAAGAAAACAAAAAGCAGCGATTAGGCGACACACAACCACACCGGGTGCGCTTTAAAAATATGCTTAAAGCTTAATGCCTTTCAATAGCTATTACTGTATCCGGATTTTTAATCTGCCGATCCACATTTTTAAATGTAATAGCTGAAAGATCGCGCACCAGTTGTTCCTTTTGCTCTTTGGTTCCACCACGTGTCATCACCCCTAAAATAAACGGTTTGCCCGGATAATACACAATACCGAAATGATGTAGCTGGTAACCTTCTTGCAAGCCCCCTGAGGCATCGTGCACATCTCTGATTCCGTATTTATGTGCCACACCTATTGAATCGGGAATTCCTGCACGGATTCCATTCTTATAACTTGAACGCGATAACAGGGAAAGTGCTCTTTCAGACATCTCCTTATTCAGGTATGATGAATTAAACAGGATTCTGAAAATGGAGGCATAATCTTTTATACGCACAAAATTGGTGGTATTAGTAGCATTTTTAGGTATAGAAAGGTTAAATGCTTTTTCAACTGCAGCTACTTTTTCCTCACCAAAATACTTCATTAAAATAAGAGCCGCTGCATTGTCGGAGTAATCTACCATTTGGCCAATGAGGTCTTCAATAGAATAATATTGTCCGTTTACTTTTTTAAAGCCGGCTTCCTCTGTTACTCCTTCAAAGTCTTTTTCATTGTAAAGGATTTTCACACCAAGCACAGACGGATCTTTTTCCGCCTCCTTATAAGCCGCAATCATAATAGGCAGTTTTAGTAAACTTGCCGGGCTAAACTCGTACTTCTCGTTTATACCAATCCACATACCGTTGGTAAGGTCGCGAAAATAATATGCCACCTGAATATCAGGTTGCTTTGCCCTAACTTTAGAAATATAACTGTCTAAATCGCCTCGGAACCAATGAAGCTCACGCATAATGAATTCCTTTCCGCAAAAATCAACGCACCCCGACATCGGATTAATATACGAGTAATTGTTATCAGTCCGCGCCACTGGGGCTAAGGTGTATGTGGCTTGACGTTCTTTTTTGTGAAAGACAAGGTATCCTAATAACACTCCAACTGCTAATGCAATAATCGGAACCAGAATTGGTGTTATTCTCAGTTTTTCCTTTTTTCCCCCCATAACTATTCGAAAAAATGCGGCACAAATATGATTAAACTTTTTGATAAAATGTCTGCTGTTCTGCTAAAAATCGGCTCCACTCTTTCACAATTTGTTATATACACAAGTGAAATCTATATCTGCAGAAATCTGAAATAAGGATATACAAGGTAGACGTATTCCAAATAAGGGTAAAATAAAAATTTAATACACTGTTTTACAGTAAATTAAATTAAAGCCTAAAAATTTCGTGCAACCATTTTCACTAAATAGTAAGTAACTGTATTAAATTCGATTTACCTCTTTAACCCAAAGTTTTGCAGCTACATATGAAGTAAATTTTAAACACCACCTCACGTAAACCGGCCTATGAGACAATTAAAAATCAGCAAACAAATTACCAATCGCGAAAGCCGTTCGCTTGATAAATACCTGCAGGAAATAGGGGCTGTGCAAATGGTAACTGCCGAAGAGGAAGTTGAACTTGCCCGAAGAATTAAATCGGGTGATAAAGTGGCATTGGAGCGTTTGGTAAATGCCAATCTCAGGTTTGTAGTTTCGGTTTCTAAACAATACCAAAATCAGGGTCTCACTCTTTGCGATTTAATTAACGAAGGAAATCTGGGTTTGATTAAAGCAGCGCAACGGTTTGATGAAACAAGAGGATTTAAATTTATCTCGTATGCCGTGTGGTGGATCAGGCAATCTATTTTGCAGGCGCTGGCCGAACAGGCACGCATTGTACGCCTGCCGCTAAACCGGGTGGGAGTACTAAGTAAAATTTCAAAAGCTTACTCGGCCCTTGAGCAGCAATTTGAACGTGAACCATCGGCAGCCGAATTGGCTGCTGTACTTGAAATAGACGAAGATGCCGTTGCCGAAACACTTAGAATGTCGGGCAGACATGTTTCGGTTGATGCTCCGATGAAAGACGGGGAAGACAATACGCTGCTGGGCGTGATGGAAAGTGACCATGAACCCGAACCCGACAAAATTTTAATTACCGAATCCCTCTGCAAGGAAATTGACCGCTCGCTTTCTACACTTTCTGAAAGAGAAAGAGAAATTATTTGCCACTATTTTGGTTTATTGGGAAGAACTGAAATGAGTTTGGAAGAAATAGGTGAAAAATTTGGTCTCACCCGTGAGCGGGTACGTCAGATAAAAGAAAAAGGTATCAGACGTTTGAAATTTACTTCGCGCAGCGTGAGGTTGCGTACTTTTCTCGGATAGTTTCGCCAAACCTAAAATCATATTTTAACAAAAAATGCCCGCTGAAAAATCAACGGGCATTTTTGTTTTATCTTTTACCTGTTTTCTATTCAGCATCCATAAACGGATAACGATAATCTGCAGGCGGCACAAATGTTTCTTTAATGGTGCGGGTACTCACCCAGCGCATCAGGTTTTGCATAGCTCCTGCTTTATCATTGGTACCGCTGGCACGCGCACCGCCAAAAGGCTGCTGCCCCACCACAGCTCCGGTAGGTTTATCATTTATGTAAAAATTGCCGGCAGCGTTTCGAAGTTTTCGGGTGGCTAAATCAATAGCATAACGATCTTGAGCCAGTACCGCACCGGTAAGTGCATAAATGGAAGTGCCGTCAAGCAAATCGAGTGTTTCCTCAAATTTATTTTCGTCATATACATATACGGTGAGCACCGGGCCGAAAAGCTCTTCGCACATCGTGGTGTATTTAGGATTGGAAGTAACAATTACCGTTGGGTCAATAAACCACCCCTTGCTTTTATCATAAGTTCCTCCTGCAATCACTTCACAACTGCTGTCCTTTTTAGCTTCATCAATATACTTTGCAAGTTTATCAAATGATTTTTCATCAATCACTGCATTCACAAAATTTCTGAAATCTTCTACCGGCCCTACTTTAAATGTTTTTATCTCACTCACCATTTTTGCTTTAATGGCCGACCACAAATTTGAAGGCAGGTATGCCCGCGAAGCAGCCGAGCATTTTTGCCCCTGGTACTCGAAAGCCCCGCGCAACAAAGCAGTAGCCACCACATCGGCATTTGCCGATCTGTGGGCAATAACAAAATCCTTTCCTCCGGTTTCGCCCACAATGCGCGGATAGGTTTTATATTTATGAATGTTGTTTCCTATGTTTTTCCAAATATCCTGAAACACTCCGGTTGAACCGGTAAAATGAATTCCTGCAAAATCGGGATGATTAAAAATAACTCCGGCCGCTACGGGTCCGCTTGGATAAATGAGGTTAATAACTCCATCTGGTACACCGGCTTCTTTAAAAATTTCCATCAGTACATTGGCCGAATACACTTGAGTATTGCTCGGTTTCCATACAACCACATTTCCCATCATGGCTGCACTGGTAGGCAGATTGCCCGCAATGGCTGTAAAATTAAACGGAGTTAATGCATAAATAAATCCTTCCAGCGGGCGATACTCAAGGCGATTCCATATTCCTTTGGCACTTTGAGGCTGATCTTTATAAATTAAACTCATAAAGTGTACGTTGAAACGCAGGAAATCTATGATCTCACAGGCACTGTCAATTTCGGCCTGAAAAGCATTTTTACTTTGTGCCAGCATGGTTGCGGCATTCAGTTTGGCGCGGTATGGCCCGGCAATTAACTCGGCAGCTTTTAGAAAAATAGCGGCCCGTTGTTCCCAGGTTAACGCTTCCCATTGGGGTTTAGCAGCCAGCGCTGCATTAATGGCATCGGTAACATGATTTGCGTCACTTACATGAAACTGACCAAGCACATGCTTATGGTCATGTGGCGGACGAATATCAACCGTTTTACCACTTCTTATTTCACTTCCTCCAATATACATCGGAATATCAAGTTGCTTGTTTCGGGCTGCAGAAATAGCTTCTTTTAGTGCCTTGCGCTCGGCACTTCCCGGAGCATAGTTCAAAACAGGTTCGTTTTGTGGAATAGGGACATTGAAAAATCCGTTCATATCAATTCGTTTAAATAATCATTTTAAAAAAGTGCAGCAAAGATAAGCTGACGGGTATTAGAAAAAATGATTTTAAGCAGAAATAACCGTTGATAGCAATTGGCTGAAAAGCACAGGAATACTATTGCATGGCAAAGGCGTAAAAAAGGTTACGCATTCTTTTTACTATGCTTTAATACCTTGGCTTCAATGTAAAATATAATTTCTTCGGCAATATTTTTAGCCTGATCCCCTACCCGCTCAATTTTACGAATGGTAGAAAGTATATGAAGGGCCTGTTCGCTGTTGGCAGGATTAGCCAGAATATATGCTGCAATATTTTTATTAGCTGCCCTGTTCACTTCATCCAAAAATACATCCTGCCTGAAAATGCTTCGGGCCATAGCAGTATTCTCCTGTTCAAATGCCTCCGATATATCGTCCATCATTTTTACCGCGATATCAAACATTTGAGTAATCCGTGTTTCCTCCAGCAATTTTTTATCAAAAGCATTTTCCGATTCTAATAAAAAACGGGCAATCCCTTCGGCAATATCTCCGGTGCGTTCCAGGTTACTGTTTATTTTTAATACAGCCAGTATATATCTGAGGTCAACCGCCACCGGATTGTACAATGCGAGAAAATTTTCACAATCGCGGTCAATGCTTAACTCTTGCGCATTCACCCGCTTTTCGGTAAGCAATATTTCATGCGCCAAATCTTTATCCAGCTCGTGCAGGGCTTTGTTTGCCTTCGCCAGCTGAGCATGCACCAGCATAAACATGATGGTTACTTCCTTTTTTAGCGCTTTTAATTCTTCCTCTAAATGTGTCATGTTGTTATTGTATTATTATCCAAAACGACCTGTAATGTAATTTTGAGTTTGCTCCTTCTTAGGATTGATAAAAATAGTTTTTGTTTCATCCAGCTCCACCAATTCTCCCAAGTAGAAAAACGCAGTATAATCACTCACACGTGCCGCCTGCTGCATATTATGGGTAACAATGGCAATGGTAAAATCTCTTTTCAACTCGTGTATCAGTTCTTCAATTTTTGAAGTGGAGATGGGGTCGAGAGCCGAGGCCGGTTCATCCATTAATAATACCTGCGGCTCAACAGCCAGTGCACGTGCTATACAAAGCCGCTGCTGCTGCCCGCCTGATAAAGCGAGTGCCGATTTTTTCAATACATCTTTCACTTCACCCCACAAGGCAGCCTGCTTTAAACTTTTCTCAACACGTTCTTTAATGAACGATTCATCCCGCACACCGTTTACACGTAATCCGTAGGCAATATTTTCGAAAATTGATTTAGGAAACGGATTGGCCTTTTGAAACACCATGCCTACCTTTTTCCGTAATAAATCAATATCCATTTTATCTTTATAAATATCTTTCCCGTCAATCAGCACATCCCCGTCAATCTTCACTCCGGGAATCAAATCGTTCATGCGGTTGAGTGTGCGCAGAAAGGTGGATTTTCCGCATCCTGAAGGACCAATAAGCGCGGTTACCGATTTAGCAGGCATTGAAAGCGAAATGTTTTTTAACGCATGGTATTGCCCGTAGTATAAATTCAGATTCTTAGAGTCAATCATGTTAATTTACTTTCAATTTTTTATTCAGTTTCTTTCTAACTATGGTAGCTGTAATATTTAAAATCAGTACCATCATTATTAAAACCAGTGCCGTTCCATAAGCCATTCCTCTGCTGGCCTCCACATCGGTTCCGCTGGTAGTTATTACATATAAGTGATATGGCAGTGCCATTACCTGATCAAAAATTCCGGAAGGAAGTTTAGGCAGAAAATAAGCTGCAACAGTAAATAAAATAGGTGCCGTTTCCCCCGAAACCCTTCCTACCGAAAGAATAAATCCGGTGATGATATTCGGATAAGCCATAGGCAACACCACTCTCCGAATGGTTTGCAGTTTGGTTGCCCCCAGTGCATAACTTCCTTCGCGGTAGGTGTTATCAATGCTTTTTAAAGCTTCCTCGGTGGTGCGAATGATTACCGGAAGTGAAAGCAATCCTAATGTAAGTGAACCGGCAAGAATACTATCTCCAAAACCAAGCGTATTCACAAACAAACTCATTCCGAATAAACCGAAAACAATGGAAGGAACTCCGGCCAGATTATTCGTCATGAGTTTCATGAACCTTTTAAACCAGCTTGCCCTCATGTATTCGTTCAAATAAATTCCGGAAAGCACTCCCAGCGGAAAAGCAAATAACATGCTTCCTCCAACAAGGCAAATGGTACCAACTATTGCCGGAAAAATACCGCCCTGCGTCATTCCTTCTTTAGGCATGGCGGTAAGAAATTCCCAGTTTATTACTTTGGCCCCACGCACCACAATAAAGGAAAGTATAGCTACCAGTACAAGCACAATAATCAGACTCAGCAGCCGGAAAATATTAAATGCAATAAACTCTGAAATATTTTTTGTTTTCATCGTTTAATTCTTTTGCCGCCCGAAATAAACTCAACGGTTATATTCACTAATAATGTAATCAAAAACAAAATACATCCCAACGCAAAAAGCGCTTTGTAATGCATTCCGCCTTTAGCTGCTTCACCCAATTCGGCCGCAATGGTTGCTGGTATGGTACGCATGGGTTGCAAAATGGTATGAGGAATAATAGCCGCATTTCCGGTTACCATAAGTACCGCCATAGTTTCGCCTATAGCACGACCGATACCGAGAATTACAGCTGCCGTAATCCCTGATGAGGCATAAGGTATAATTACCCGGTAAATAGTTTGCCAGTGGGTAGCTCCCAATGCCAGACTTGCTTCTTTCATAGAACGCGGAGTATTGCGAATAGAATCTTCGGCCACAGTGATGATGGTAGGAAGAGCCATTATAGCTAATACAATACTTCCTGCTAAACCTGTTTCGCCCACAGGCAAATTGAATAGTTGCTGCACCAGTGGTACAATTACAATCAAACCAAAAAAACCGTATACCACCGAAGGAATTCCGGATAAAAGTTCCACCACCGGTTTTAGCATATTGCGCACAGAAGGCCGGGCAATTTCGGCCATATATACAGCCGTGGCCAAACCAAATGGAAGCGCAATTAATATAGCAAGTAAACTAACCCATAAGGTACCTAAGAGCAATGGCAATATTCCAAATTGCGCAGAAGGCTGAGAGGTAGGAAACCATAATTCTCCGCCAAAAAAACCGGATACCGTTACAGGTTCTACCTCTATGGTTTTTACCTTATCATTCAGCACCAGTTGTTTTTCGGGAATAAATGCCACCATACCGGTTTGTTTTCCCACCAATTCGCTCACCTTTTCATTAAGCAATTGCATATTGGTATCTACTCCGGCAAGCTCATCTTCGGTATAGTAATTAAAAATATCATCAATACGAAAAAGCAGGATACTGTCATTGGAACCACCTACTGTTTTCCAATTAGTGTACTCCTGATCAAAAATATTCTTCAGTTCATCAGAAGTAAGATTATTGACAGGATTTGATTTGTTCACTAATAAAACCTGCCCGTCTTCAATTGGTTTTTGCCCGAACAGTCCTAGCCCTTCTCTGAAGAGAAACAAAATAATAAGCAGCACTGTAATAATACTTACGGTGCTGCTGGCAAAAAGAACAGCATGTGCTGCTTTTTCGAATATTTTTTTCAAACTAATTACTTCAGTGTAATGAACCCTTCTTTCTCTACAATTTTCTGACCTTCGGGAGAAAGTATAAAATCAATAAATGGCTTTATAAGTTTGGCAGAAGAAGCAAGAGAATAAAAATACAATGGTCTGGAAATGGGGTAAGATTTATCTTTTGCTGCTTTTGACGAGGGCGCTACAAATTTCTTTCCTCCGTCAAACGATATCTTGAGCGCTTTGATATTATTTTCGATGTAAGCAAAGCCCACATAACCAATTGCGCCTTTGGTCTGACTTACCGACTGAACAATGGCCCCGGTAGCTGGCATGCTCATTACCGAAGGTGCATAATTTTTATTATTAAGTACATGCTCTTTGAAAAAGTCATAAGTACCCGAGCTGCTTTCGCGGCCATACACCACAATGGGCATGTTCTCTCCGCCAACTTCTTTCCAGTTTTTAATTTTACCTGTGAAAATACCTTCCAGTTGTTCGCGGGTTAACTGACTCACCGCATTATTGGGATTTACAATAACCGCAAGTGCATCATAAGCCACCACCGTTTCCACGACTGTTTTTTTACCCTCAGTTATTTTCATTTTCTCACTTAGCTTCATTTTTCGCGATGCCATGGCAATATCAGTGGAGTTCTCAATCAGTGCCGAAATTCCGACACCGCTACCGCCACCGGTTACGGTAATACGGGCGGATTTATTTTTTTTCATATACTCTTCCGCTTCCTTTTGAGCCAGCGGAAGTACCGTGTCGCTTCCCTTCAACTTTTGAGCATTTGCACTATAAATTGCAACGAGGCTTATAATTACGGTTGCTATTATTCTTTTCATAATATTATAGAATGTGAATTAAAAATTAATTTGTGCCTGCAATCTCAGTAAACTGCCTTGCTGGAAATTGTTCTTGTTGGCAGAGTCCTCGAACCTTCTTGAAGAAATAGTATACATGGTAACCAACTCAAATTGCGGAACAGGCTGCCATTCTATCCCGATTTCAAGTTCATTTACCTTGTAACTTCTGGCGTCTGTTTCATGCTTTTTCCCTCCTTCATAATATTGAATTCTGCTGAATGGAATAAGAATCTGATTTTTGATTTTTGTCATGTAAGATAGTGTTACATACCCTCCTCTTAAAACTTGTACTTCAACTGAATCAGTTTGTTTATTATACTCAGGCCCCCGGCCTATATTATATTCAGCCTGAATGCCTATTGGTTTTGGATACATAATAAAAGAAGCAGCAACCCGCTCATCTGCATAACTCTTGTTCTTATTGATTTTAACCCCTGTAGTAAGTTGATCCTTTGGTATTACGAACTGCCCGGTATACCCCTGTAAGCCCGGTTCGAAAATTTGACTCCCTAAGCGAAAAGGATAAGAGAACCTTGCTACTGTATGAAGTTCGTTATTTAACTCTGGTTTATTGGCTGTTTGTCCATTGTAAACACCCAATCCAAACACTCCATAATCCCCTGAACCCTTTAAACCATCCTTCACCAAATCAGAAAATAGTTTTCGTGTTTTCTGAGGAGCCCAGTAAAAAAAAACTCCTAAATCACGCTCATTAGATACTGCACTGTTCAACGCATCATTTCGATCTAAGGGTAAACGGTTCTGGCTTGACTGCATGTTTTCAAAACCAAACGGAACCTTGCTTTGGCCTATTCTTAATCTGAATTCATTCTTTTTTTCAAGACCCACATCAAAGTATGCATCCCGTAATTGACTAAAGTGAAGGCTTGTAGAAGAGGCTGAACTGGCAAAATCAGGTTGTATATAGAAATAAACATTAGGACTGATTTGCCCGTAAAAGATGATTCGCATTCGTCTTATAAAAAATCCACCATTTCCTCCCCAACTTTTATCACATTGCTCGCACTTAAGTTTACCGTTGGTTTCAAACAATCTGTTATAACGAACTTGTGTGTACCCCCTTATTGAAATGCTTTCGAACCATTTTTTCGCTGTTTCCGGTTTTTTTGTTATTACACTATCCCCTCGGGTTTGAGCTTCAAGTGACATAGAAAAGCATGTTAGCAACAAAAGTAATATTCCATGCCTTAGACCCAGGGAATTTAATATTACCATTTGATTAATTAATTTATTCATTGATTTACAAAATTCTGGTACGAAGGTCTTATCAAATTGTGACCACAGTTTTAACAGAATGTTAAGCAAATGTTAAAGTTTACCTTTAGTTAACATCGATTAACTAAGGTGAAGTAATTGTAACCAAACAGTTAACTAAATGACTTTAAGGACGTAAGATGTAAATTTAGGGAAATATCTGTCAGCCCTAAAGCCCTGGAGATGCCTGTTACTCTAAAGAAGATTTTTCGACATAACGAACCAACTCTTCTGAAATAAGCCGGTTAAAATTAGACGTAGGATGCCCGTCAACGGGGATAAAGAAATTGACGATATCATCATTGTTTTTGAGATTCCGGTGCATAATATCTTTGGTCCAGATAACCGGTACATGATTTTGTGTGGTATACTCCTTTATGAAATTTTCCCTCCAGTTTTCACCCGGAGGAGTTATAAAATCATCATAACAGGAGAAAATCAAAAAAACGTAATCACACTTTGATGACTTTAATTTAGCCAGTGCTTTATCCAGAATAAGTGTGTTGAGGGCTATTTTTTTATCGATTTTATAATCTATAAACTTTTGCATAATTTTATGGTACTTACGCATACCGTCACTCTCCCCCTGCATATACAACAGTTTCCGCCATAAATAAGAGGTTGCCCCAGGACTGTTGTCTGCTACAAACTGCGCAGGTGTTTGTTTTAAATGCTCGGTATGCAACAGCAACGAATCATTTTCTATAGTGTAGTACGGTTTGGATGAATCGCGAAATGGAAGAATGCTTCGGTCGAGGTCAAACGTAAGAAAGGCAAAAACCACAAACGGTTTATTGTACCGGTCAACTGTTTGCGACATCAGTAACTGAATCTGGTCAACCCCGAACCCGCCCGTTCCGAAATTCAACAAATGGTGTTTTTGCGAAAATGAACTATCGGCATTTAAGAACTCATCAAAGCATACGGTACTGTCAACACAACTCGAAAACGAGTCGCCATAAAGCAAGACAGGTCTTTTCTCTCCTACCGCCTTGTCATCGGTGTGCTCAAATGTAAGGCCGTTGTACCGTGGGGTAACCCATCCGATTAGAGGTATGGAAAAGGCGGGAAGGTATCCGTTTAAATTCCATTTGGTGAGCAAATACCAGTAAACATATTCCGAATTCCAGTCGGCATAATCTCCGGGATTGCGCAGGTTGGTAAATTTTTTATTCTCGCCAAAAATCATCCAGCGGAACGTCATTTCAGCAGCACCAAAACACAGCAGCAACGTGATCATAAAAATAGCTGTGTTGATGAGTATATTTTTTGCCTTTGCTTTCATTGATTAGTTTGTTAACCACGAAGGAGGACCGGCCGCTATTACAATCGCTTCTCCCGTTACCGGATGTGTAAACGAAAGCTCAGCCGACTGAAGGCGAATGGCATGTTCAGGCAGCGGTTTATCCGACCCATATTTGGTATCTCCTATAATGGGGCAACCTAAAGCGGCAAGCTGCGCCCTTATCTGATGCTTGCGCCCAGTAAGTAATTTTATTTTCAGAATGGTGCTGTTCTTTTTATTTCCCAGCACTTCATATTCAAGTTGCGCTTTTTGCGTACCCGGTGCTTCGTTTATAAATGCTTTGGTAAAATTTCGCTTCTCGTCCCGTTTAAGGTAATGGGTAATTAATCCTTCTTCTTCCTCAGGAACTCCATGCACATTGGCTATATACCATTTATGTACCTCCCGGTCGTGAAACAATTTGTTCATCCGCTCAAGTGCCTTGCTGGTGCGGGCAAATAAAACCACTCCGCTCACGGGCATATCCAACCGGTGAATTACCCCCAGAAAAACATCGCCCGGCTTGCGGTACTTATCCTTGAGGTATTGTTTTACCTCTTCTTCCAAACTTACCGGCTTGCACGGTTCAGGCTGCACGGATTGACCACTGCGTTTTTCAACCGCAATTAAATGGTTATCTTCAAAAAGAATTTTCAAATTAGTATTGCTCCTTTTTATTAGGGAAATCCCCGCTTTTCACATCATCAACATATTGTTCAACGGCCTTCTTAATTTCATCAAACAAATTAAGGTACCTGCGCAAAAACTTGGGAGAAAAATCTTTATTTATTCCAAGCATATCATGGCTCACCAATACCTGACCCGCCACATGCGGACCCGCACCTATTCCAATTACCGGAATCTGAATAGAATCCTGCACACGCCTGGCAAGGGTAGCCGGAATTTTTTCGAGCACCAGGGCAAAACAACCGGCATCTTCCAGTGTTTTTGCATCACGAAGTAATTTTTCGGCTTCGGCTTCTTCTTTTGCACGCACTTCATAGGTGCCAAATTTATAGATGCTTTGCGGAGTTAATCCCAAATGCCCCATTACCGGAATACCCGCTGTTAAAATACGTTTGATTGACTCCACCACTTCTTCGCCACCTTCTAATTTTACCGCGTGTGCCTCGGCTTCCTTCATTATACGAATGGAAGAATTAAGCGCCTCTTTCGAGTTTCCCTGATAGGAACCAAAAGGCAAATCAACTACCACCAAAGCTCTGTCAACAGCCTTAATAACTGCTGCGGCATGCGAAATCATTTCATCAAGCGTTATTGGCAGCGTGGTTTCGTGCCCGTGCATCACATTGCTGGCCGAGTCGCCCACAAGCAAAACATCAATGCGGGCTTCATCAAAAATTTTGGCCATACTGTAATCGTAGGCCGTGAGCATGGAAATTTTTTCACCGCGCATTTTCATTTCCTGCAAAACGTGCGTGGTTACCTTTTTAACTTCCTTATGAGTTTGGGTAGACATAAAACAAAATGTTTAATGCAGCGAAGTTAGCTGTTTTTAAGAAGGAGCAAATTTTTTACGGTTTTTGTGCCCTGCACGCTTCCAGTTGCCTGCGCAATTCCTCTACCTGCTTTTCGAGTAAAATTAGCTTTTGCTCATCGGTAAGGGCCGAACTGTTTGGGGCCGTGGTGTTTTGTTTAGCTATACCGTCAGCAGGTTTTACTACCGACTGCAACGCCACAGCCTTTTTTAAGATGGTAAACAAATCGAAATTTACATAAGTATTGGCTGCCACAAACAAACCAATGGTGCAGCTTTTAAAATTTTCGTCAGAAAAACTAAAAGCAGGATAGTCGTTAAAGTACACCTCATAATTTCCGCTATCGCTCTTAATTTCGATAGTATTGGCTGCTTTTCCTCCCTTAAGCAGGGCAGATTTTTCCCAGCCCTGCTCATTGCCCCCGCTCAGGTATATCTTTTCGTCACCGCGTTTGCTCCAGAGCCGGTATTGTTTATTGGCATTTACCTCAAGCACCATCAGGTTTAACAGTACGGCATCGGCCATAAATACTACCCCGGCCGATTGATTTTTATTGCTGTGCGCATCCAATGACAGCTGAACTGTGAGATCAAAATGATCGAGAACAGGAATAAGCGAATTAAAATAAAACTCCCCCGTTTCGGTGTTATGCCTCTTTATGCAATACCTTCCTTCACTAATAATGCAAAACTTATCGGCATTGCTGTTTTGCTCCCACCGCAGTTGATTGTTATCAAATGTTTCGGCAATAACCTCTTTACTAAAATCGGCCACAACGGATTGAGCCCATGCAACCCTTAATAGAATAAACAGGACTAAGCACACACAACCGATGACTTTTTTAAACGGCATGAATAAAAAAAATAAGGCACTTCAAAGTTTCCGATTAAGGATTAAATTTGCCGCCATGTTTAAACACAGCCTGTGGGCAACCGGCACAACAGTGTTGCTTATTTTGTTCAGTATTTCGTGCTCTACCAAGCTTGAAATCAATGCACCTTATAAAACTACAGCTGTGGTTTACGGGTTACTTGATATAAACCAGCCCCGCCAGTACATACGCATTATGAAAACTTACCAAAACGGGAGCGGCAATGCGTATGATTATGCTAGAATCACCGATTCGCTCTATTTCAAAAATATTACGGTAAAACTCATAAACGTGGCCAATGGCAACGAGATTATTCTGAAAAAGGACAACTCCATTCCCATGAAACCGGGAACCTTTGCCAGCGACAGCAACTTTATTTATTACACTGATGCGCCACTAGACAAATACTCGGCTTACAACCTGCTCATCACCGATAACGATACTAAAGAAACATTTCAGAACGAAAGCCCGGTAAGCCTTGTTGACTCCATTACCTGGAAAAATCCGTCACGTTCACTTTTACTTCCGTTCGAGGTAAAGTCAAAAAGCCTGAACGGACAGGATCAATATTACCCGGTAAGCTGGAAAACGGCCGCTTATGCTTATGCCTGCGATTTAATGGCCCGCATTCACTACACCGATTATGTTCTGAACCCTCAGGGACAGATTATTGATTCGGTTCAGCAGGTGCTCGACTGGTCAATTGAACCTTATATTCCCACCCCTAACCGAAGCGGTGGCGATGCCTTATCGAAAAACATTATTCAAAACGATTTTTTCAATTTTCTGCTAGCCAATGTACCGGTAAAATCTAATGTCAAGCGCAGGGCTTATTCCCTGGACTTCAGGGTTTCAAGCTCATCTGAAGAGCTGTCCACTTACGTATTGCTCAATGCACCGAGTTTTGGCGTGGTACAAAAAAATGTTACCTACACCAATATCAAAAACGGGTTGGGCATTTTTAGCAGCCGCAACATGAATGAAATTAAAGGAATTCCATTCTCGGCCAATATGCAATCAATTATGGCCAATGCCCCCTCACTTAAAACCCTCAAGTTTTTCTAGGATTCTGCCTTTTTGACACCGTAATTTTTCCCACCCTCTTTTTATTTCCTGACATTGCCTGCTGTTTTTGGCAGAAAATTCCTTTGGCAAGCGGCTTGATAAGCACAGGACACAACAAAACACAGAAACTTTTAACATTTATGGGAAAAATTATAGGAATTGACTTAGGAACCACTAACAGCTGCGTATCGGTAATGGAAGGAAACGAGCCGGTGGTGATTGCCAACAGCGAAGGAAAAAGAACCACTCCTTCTATTGTGGCATTTATGAAAGATGGTGAACGCAAAGTGGGTGACCCTGCCAAACGTCAGGCGATAACTAACCCTAAAAACACCATTTTTTCCATTAAACGTTTTATGGGTAACAGCTACGATCAGGTAACTGCCGAAATTAAACGCGTGCCCTACACCGTTGACAAAGGCGACAACAACACCCCAAGGGTAAATATTGACGGACGCCTGTTTACCCCTCAGGAAATATCGGCCATGATACTTCAGAAAATGAAAAAAACTGCCGAAGATTATTTGGGACAGGAAGTAACCGAAGCCGTAATTACCGTGCCTGCCTATTTTAATGATGCCCAGCGTCAGGCTACCAAAGAAGCCGGAGAAATTGCAGGACTCACTGTTAAAAGAATTATAAACGAACCTACCGCAGCAGCCCTTGCCTATGGTATGGATAAAAAACACAAAGACCAGAAAATTGTAGTGTTCGACTGCGGTGGAGGTACACATGACGTATCGGTACTTGATTTGGGTGACGGAGTATTTGAAGTAAAATCAACCGATGGCGATACCCACCTGGGTGGTGACGACTTTGACCAGAAAATTATTGACTGGTTAGTTCAAGAATTTAAAGACGAAAACGGAGGGCTTGATCTGAGCAAAGACCCGATGGCTTTGCAACGTTTGAAAGAAGCTGCCGAGAAAGCGAAAATAGAATTATCAAGCACCAACACCAGCGAAATTAACCTGCCTTATATTATGCCGGTTGACGGAATACCGAAACACTTGGTACGCTCGTTAAGCCGCGCCAAGTTTGAACAATTAGTTGACGATTTAATTCAACGTACCATTGCTCCTTGTAAATCGGCTTTGGAAAATGCTGGTTACAAAACCACCGATATTGATGAAATCATTTTAGTAGGTGGTTCAACCCGTATCCCTGCCATACAGG
>Ga0268298_10003374_pt1 | contig 16398 bp, 22 predicted proteins | sample WWTPWeurt_MetaG_FD_194462 | JGI IMG/M metagenome (GOLD analysis project Ga0268298, IMG submission 194462) | Activated sludge microbial communities from WWTP in Nijmegen, Gelderland, Netherland - WWTP Weurt | ecosystem: Engineered > WWTP > Aerobic digester > Activated sludge | place... | reverse complement strand
TCGCCATCAAGGGGCCGACTCCTGGCTGGCCGCGCTCTTTGCCAGAGAACTACTCATTCGAGCGGACACCGCTCACTGCGTGAGCGGCTGCGCCCCCTTCGGGGGTGCCGCACAACTCGAACGTTAGCCGGCAGCAAGACCGTGCGAGTCCATTCGCTAATCGGTTTCCATTGCTCGCCGTCGAAGAACTGCCCACCGTAGTAGCGCCATGAAGTCAGTGCCGTTCCATAGTTGTCGCAACCTACTTGGCAAACAGACCAGCACTGGCGGTCGTCGTCGTGGAAAACCCGCAGCGTTCCTCGTTTCCATGGCTCTCCGTAGTTGTCCACGGCGTCGTTCATTTGCGTGGTGTTTCTCGTATAGTTCGGCATCGTTTCCCTCGTGTCGTTTCCGGCTAACTCTACCTTGCACGGGACCGCTTTCAGCGGCCCGTGAATTCCACGTTGGGCCTCTTATGCCGCACTTTGATCCATACGATTCATTGGTGCCTGTGTTTATCGAAACTGAGATTCCGAAGCGCGTGCATCAGATGGGTACTGCCATCTTTCGCGAAATGTGGGGCGAACCCTTTCTTATCACGGCCGCGCACGTCACAGACGAACTGAAAAATGGCGTATTGCTCGTTCCAACCGTCCAAGGGCTAAGCCCAATCGACGGATACATGGCATACATCGACTTGCCGCCGGAGGTTTCTCGCCTCGAAGACAATGTCGACATCGCTTACTACCGGCTGTCTTCCGAGTTTGCGGCGCAGCTTTCATATCATTTCAAACCCCTGCCTCAAGGCCGCGGCGAAGTTATTCAGTCGGCCCTTGAACTCACCGTATGCTCAGCATCCGGTTATCAGGATCAGGAATGAAAACTTAAAACTTCACAACGCTTGCGAAAAACGGGGAAGCCCTTGTAGTAGAAGTGAGCGGCCTGCGCGGCTTTTCGCGCAGGTCCGCTCGACTGCCGGGTTGGGCGACTTGGAGGACATGGCTATCCGATCGTTCATCGATCCCTGCCGGGTCGGTGCGAGAAGGTGAAGGACTGCGGTACTACAACCGGTCATGTTGGGCAGTTGGCCCGGACCCTGATGCAAGACGCGCGCGGGGGCCTCATTCGTTAGCCGGGAGTTGCTTCCTCCCCTGGAGGTGATCAGGCGCTCCCCGCGCGGGTCCAACCCGCTTCACATCAACGCTGGCAGTGCTTCGGTGGTGCTGTGCCGTTGGCGGCACGGAATGTCCTTTCCGGTGTTTCCCTATAGACGCTTTTTGCGGCCAGTCAGGCCGTCTCGGCGTTCAGACGGAAATCCTCGCCATAGTGCAGGACGGCCCAAGCCAACCGCAGGTTCTTGGCGGCAATGGCCACCGCGGCCTTCCAGTAGCCCCGCCGTTCGACCAGACTCCTCGCCCAGCGGCTGAAGCGGTCCTGTTTCTCGCCCAGTCCAGCCAGAATGGCCCGGGCTCCCATGACGAGGAGGCTTCGGAGGTAGGCGTCCCCCACCTTGGTGATCCGACCCAGACGGGGTTTGCCGCCGCTGCTGTATTGTCCTGGGACGAGACCGGCCCAGGCGGCGAGTTGCCGGCCGTTCTTGAAGTCGTGCCCACCGCCCAGGCTGGCGATGAGGGCGCTGGCCGTGGTGGGGCCAATGCCGGGGAGTTGCATGAGCCGCCGGCTACGGAGGTCTTGCCTGGCCGCCACGGAAATGGCCCGGTCGTACTCTTCGATGCGTTCTTTCAAGCGGTCGGCGTGGGCCAGCAGATCTCCGACGCAGTGGTTGGCCCAGCCGGGAAGGGCTTCCAGGTGGGCGCCGATTTCCCGGCGTAGCCGTTCGACCTTTTGCGGCAGCACAATGCCGAATTCGGCGATGAGGCCCCGCAGCCGGTTGTAGAGGGCGGTGCGTTCTTCGACGAAGCCTTGCCGGGTGCGGTGCAGGCAGAGGATGGCTTGCTGGTCGATGTCCTTGACCGGGACGAAGCGCATGTTCGGTCGGGTCACGGCTTCGCAAATCGCGGCGGCGTCCGCCGCGTCGTTCTTGCCGCGCTTGCCGCTCATCCGGTAGGGGGCGACGAACTTCGGGGCCATGAGTTTGACGGTGTGGCCGTGGCGCCTGAACTCTCTCGCCCAATGGTGAGCACCGCTGCAGGCTTCCAGGCCGATGAGGCAGGGCGGTAGCTGGGCGACCAGTTCGAGCAATTGCCCACGAGCCACCTTGGGTTTGATCAAAACCGCTTTGCCATACTGGTCAACACCATGCAAAGCGAATACATTCTTGGCGAGATCGATGCCGAGCGTGACAATAGCCATGGACTTCCCCTTTCGTGAAATGACTGACGTCTGGAAACTCAATCATGGCAGCTCTCGCTGCCCGCGGCTTCCGCCGCAACCTCGGGACGGGGAAGTCCCTTTCATTCGTTAGCTGCTTAGTTCTTCCGCCATGACAGAGCTTCAGACTATCTACCTTGGGAAAATCAGTGAAGCACTTGCTAGGCTCTCGGGCTGCGAGCGTTTTCTCAGTGCATACGGCCATTCCAAAGATGTGTTTGCCTTAGAGTCGGCCATCCTGCAAATGCGCAAGGCTCTGGAAGCGGTTGCATTTGGTGCCATTGCTCCCAACAAGAGTCATTATGCGGAGTATCGGGCGCAGGCCCGGATAAACTCTGACTTCACAAAAGACTTCAATGCCAGATCGATCTTGCAGTTCCTGGGCAAGATTAATGCTGATTTCTACCCCTTGCCTGCTTCAGCTCCAATCGCTGTATCTCCTGGGAATTGGCACTTCGATCGGAGGCAAGACAACTCTCTCTCGAAGGAAAAATTTGAGAGTTTCTATGATCGATTGGGAAAGCACTTGCATGCTGACAATCCTTGGGGAAACGACAAAGGCCTAGACAATCTGGCCAAAGATATTCCCGAAGTTATTGCGGCTACTCGCTCTCTTCTGTCGTGGCATTTCACAACAATCCGGACGCCGCAATTTTCTGGTGTATGGGTTGTTGAAGCACCTAGCAGTGGCGCGCCGCCGCGAGTAATCGTTGGCCAAGCCGATGGTGAGTTCGTCGTCCAATGAATTCCGCAGCTAACAATTCCATCGAGAGGGACCGCCTATCGGCGGCCCCTCATGTCAAACGCTAGAAAACATGACCTACGAATTCATCCCGTTACTCGCAGCGGTATCGGCGGCATTAATCGCTGGCTACTTTAGCTTCGTTACGCTCATCAACTCAAAGGAACAGAAAACGTCCGAGTTCAGGCAAAACTGGATTGATTCACTAAGGAAGGAAATCGCAGAGTTCACATCTAGCGTCTACTTCTTGAAGTTCTACTATCAACAAGGCTCTAAGAACACAGATCCAGAATTTATTAACGGGCTAAAGGACTTCCACAGCAAGTACGTTTCGTCCAGCACAGCCATCCTGCTCAGAATTAACGCGAACGAAACGGACAAGTATCTCAAAGTGGTTAACGACGAGTTTCTTCGCACATTGACTGACATCCTCACGGCTGTTAATGCGGGCAAGTACGCTGAAGCAGCTACGAATTGCAACACCCTCATCGATAAGGCAAAGCCTCTGCTCAAGGAGGAATGGAAGCGCGTGAAAGCTGGAGAGCTAAGCTACCGAGCAATCAAATATTTCTCAATCGTTCTATTTGTTGGCGCTGCCATAGTTGCAACAAATATTGCGGTCGCTCCTCATGAAAGCAATAGAGTCGTCAAACAGGGTAGTAGCGAGGTTGATGCCAAGCCGATTGAGAAGACTAATAATTCGCAAAGCTGCAATCTATCCGTTTCAGTAGAACCTTCTCGTTCCGTGAAATCAACTGCCACTCAGGCAAAAACAACGGCATGCAATGATGCCAGCAACAAATAACTATGTTTTCTAACCCGGCGCTCAACCTCGCTCCTTTCAGTCGCTGGACGCTGCGCGATAAAGCCGCGCAGCGCCGGTTAGCTCTACGTTGAGGCTGCAGAAGAACTCATTCCCGCACAAATGGCCAAAACCCAGAAGATTCAAGCCGGCACAATCGCACCGGAATCAACGATCGGCGCCTCGGGAGACATACATCCTTCGCGAAATTCATCCGTCAATTTCCTGACCGTGATTTTTCTGCGGCCTCGTTAGGCACCACAATGCTGCCAGGACTAGTTCTATTTGCGATTTTTCTCATAGCAGCCTCCAGCTCGTTCAACGTCATTGTTTTCCAGCTGAGTACTGAGTATTTCAATGCCCCAGACTTTATGAGCTTTATTGGGCTAGGTACCGTAGCCTCCGCATCTGTTTCAACAGCATTTCTTGGTCTATTAATAATAAACTTCAGTAGCTTTCGAAAGCCATTTATTACACATCCAGTGATTTACATCTTTGCGCTTGCTAACATTATCTTACCAATATTCCTTATATTTAGAATTTTCAATCAAATGAAATAGGCGGATTAGAGCTTCCAAGCGCACTCCCATGGGCCACTGCTTATGCGGAACTTTTCACTCGAATCTGCTCCTGGCGGTCTCTTGGAAGTGCCGCAAGCAATACGCAACTTACTCTGAGCATTGGGTATCCGAAGGCGACCATCACAGGCTGCAACCGAGTCATTCTTGAGATACAAGCCCTAATCGCAGAAGGAATAGCCGCATGGCAATAGATATCGACAAACTGACCGAGCCTGAGCTCGTCGACCTCAACAACCGCATCGTCGCTCGCCTGAAGTTCCTTCAACAAATGCGAGCCCATGCTGCCATGTTGGAGTTCAGTCTCGGCGAACGAGTGTCTTTCCAGCCCGAGGGACATCCCGTCCTCTTCGGCGTTATCGCCAAGTACAACCGAAAGTCGGTCACGGTGATCACTGAGTCCGGGCAACACTGGACAGTGGCACCAATTTTCCTGCGCAAGATCAAGCCCGTACGCGACACCGAGTCCAAAGGCGGAAAGGTCGTGAGTCTGTCCAAGAAGTGAATCCCGTCCTTCACCACACCGACATAATCGACGTCACGACCCTCCACGCGAGCAAACCAGCTTGGTCGCCGAAGGCTCGGGGTTTGTGCGTTCCGTGCCAAGGGCGCGGTCTACGAGGCTTACGCGACGGCGCTTGTGAACTGACCCCCATCCCCTGCAAAGACAAGGTTGGCCTACGGGCACCCGGGGGAAACCGCTCTTTTCGCAGTCTTTTCCATCACAGGAGGAAATCGCCATGCGCATCGACGAAATGATCGCGGCAGTTCAGACCGAGCTCGGAATCGAGGTTGACGGGAAAGCCGGCCCCGAAACGTGGGGAGCCATCTACAAGCGGCTGGTCAAACCCAAGATCGGCGGCCAGGAGCCGGCGGAGGCCCTTTCGCCGGTCGATTCCCGGAGCGAGAAGGCCATCGCCACGCTGCTGCCGGAGGTCCAGCCGATTGCCCGGACTCTGGTCCAGAAGGCCCAGGCGGCGGGAATCACGATCAAGATCATCAGCGGCCTGCGCAGCTACGAGGAGCAGGACGCCCTCTACGCCCAGGGCCGCACCGCACCGGGCCCCATCGTCACCAACGCGCGCGGGGGGCACTCCAATCACAATTTCGGCATCGCCTTCGATATCGGCGTCTTCGAGGGCAACAAGTACCTGCCGGATTCCCCGAAGTACAAGGCCGTCGGCGTCCTGGGCGAGGATGTGGGACTCGAATGGGGGGGCAACTGGAAGACCATCGTCGACCAGCCGCACTACCAGTTGCGACCGTCCTGGGCGGCCAGCCTGACCGAGAAGCAGATGCTTGCCGAACTGCGGCAGAGGCGCGCCAACGGAACGCCGGTCTACGGTTGAGCGGGACGCCATTCCCCCCGGAAACTCAGGCGGGAATGGCGGGGCCGGGTCGGTCAGTCGACGGCGATGGCAATCCGGCGCGGCAGGGCCTGTTCGGCCTTGGGGATGCGCAGGGTGAGTACGCCGTGGACGAATTCGGCATTGATCTTGCCGGGATCGAGTTCTCGCGACAGGGTGAATACCCGGCGGTAGCGGGCGAGGCCGACTTCGGTATGGGTCGCTTCCGTTCCGGCTGGCGCGTCGAGGGCGATTTCTCCCTCGATGGTCAGGCTGTCGCCCTCCACGTGAAGGTGCAGGCGGTCCTTGGGCACGCCGGGCAGGTCGGCGTAGAGGGTGATCCCGGCGGTATCCTCGACGACGTCCACCGGCGGGACGAGGCTGGCGGCGTCCCGGGGGGACTGGGCGGGGGCGGTGACATTCTGGGTCATGGCAATCTCCTGGGCGGGCTTATTCAACGGCAATGCGGCGCGGCTGGACCGCGGCGCGGCGGCGGACGCTCACGTGCAGCACGCCGTCCCGGTAGCGGGCGCTGACGCCGTTGGGATCGATGTCGTCGGGCAGGCTGACGACGCGCCGGAAGCGGCCGGAAAAGCGTTCGTCGCTATGGGCGGTGGCCCGCGCCTCGGCGGGCGGCAGGACCGACTTGCGTTCGCCGGCCAAGGTCAGGACGCCCTTTTCCAGTTGGACATCGAGGGCGGCGGGATCGAGCCCGGGGGCGAAGACGTAGATCTCGACCGATTCCGGGCCGCTGCCCACATTGATGGCGGGAAAGCCGCTGCGGCCCGCGCCGCGTATGCTGGGGGACGCGTCGAAATTCTGCTGAAATTCGCGCTGCAAGCGCTCCAGTTCAGAAAACAGATCCCGGGGAAACAAGGTGCGATAAAACATGAGCATCTCCTTTTGGCAGGGAAGCGGACGCCGTTGCAGCGCCCATGCCCCCGATATGGGTTCCATTGCACCGGTTTCAAGAGGGGTCATCAGGCAGACCTGCGGGTGATAATATTCGCCGCCGCCCGATCCCTGCCGCCATGCGCCAGCTCCTTCTCGAACTCCTGCCGGAAAGCCCGCCCAGCCTGGACAACTTCGTCCCCGGAAGCAACGGCGAGACCCTGGATGCTTTCACCGGCTGGCTGGCCGGCGAGCGCGGCGAGTTCTCCTTTTGCCTGTGGGGCGAAGCCGGGTCCGGTTGCAGCCATCTCCTCAAGGCGAGCGGCTTCGCCTACCTCGACGCCGCCGCCGACCCCGCCCTGGCCACCCTGCCCGCTGCCGACCGGCTGGCCGTGGATCACGTGGAGGCCCTGGACGCCGGTGGCCAGATCGCCCTCTTCAACGCCTTCAATCGCAAGAAGGCCGCGGGCGGGCGGCTCCTCACCGCAGCCCCGCAACCCCCCGCCCATCTGTCCCTGCGGGAGGACCTGCGCACCCGCCTGGGCTCCGGTCTCATCTACCGCCTGCAACCCCTCTCCGACCCCGAAAAAGCCGCTGCCCTCGCCACCCAGGCCCGGGAGCGGGCGCTGAAACTTTCCCCCCAGGCCATCGACTATCTGCTGCGCCACGCCCCCCGCGACATGCGCACCCTCGCCGCCTTCGTCGTCGCCCTGGACCGCTACACCCTCGAGCACAAGCGCGCCGTCACGCTGCCTCTGCTGCGGGAATTGCTGCTGCCGCGGGAGGCGGCACCGCCCTTGTCTTAGCACTACAATGTAACTACACTCATGGCATGAGCGTACTGCACTTCCAGTGGGATGATGCCAAGGCCACTGCCAACTTCAAGAAGCATGGCGTGAGTTTCGAAGCGGCCAAATCCGCGTTCTACGACGAACGCGCCAAGCTGATCAACGATCCCGACCATTCCGCCAAGGAGGACCGTTTTATCCTGCTTGGCCTAAGCACTGCGCTCAGGCTCTTGGTCGTCTGCCATTGCTATCGTGGCGAAGGCGGGCTCATTCGATTGATTTCCGCTCGCAAAGCGACGGCCCAGGAAAGAAAGTTCTACTTGTAAAGGTGCCCCATGCGCAAGGATTATGACTTTTCCAATGCCAGAAAGAATCCCTACGCTTCCCAATTGAAGCGGCAGGTCACGATCCGCCTGGATGAAGAATCAATCGGCTACTTCAAGGCTCTCTCCGAGGAGGTTGGCATTCCGTACCAGAGCCTCATCAACCTCTACTTGAGAGACTGCGTGACCTCCCACCGTAAATTGAATCTCGACTGGAAGTAGCCGATTGCTCCGCGCGGCAGTCCGGTTGATTTTTCGTCACGTTCCACGGAGCCCGTGATGTTTGGTCTATTTCGGAAAAAATTCGATCTCGAGGAACTCATCGCCGGAAGCGTCGAAGGGCTCCAGATGAGCACCGACGCCCACCGGCGAATCTGGCATCTCGGCGACGAGGAGTCGTGGGACGTCGATCAGGACGAGGGGCAGATTTACTTTTCCTTCGCTGACGGCACCACCGCATCCGCCCCGGTGCAAATCGTCGGCACCTTCAATGCTTCGGCTCCACACTAGGTCTCATGGAATACGTACTCGACAGCGGAGAGGAGTTGCACCGCGAGTCTCCCGACACGTTCCATCTCCCCTCCCGTGTGGCGCGAGAAACTCTGTTGCCGGGGGAGTTGGTCAAGCTGATTTTCCGCATCTCCACAGGGACGGAGGTTCATATCGAGCGCATGTGGGTATGCATCCAGTCACGAACTGAAACTGGCTATGTGGGATCACTGGACAACGACCCCTATTGCACCGATGAGCTTCGCTCCGGCGCTTCAATAGCCTTCGGCCCTGAACACGTCATTCAAATCTATGAACCCCTGCACGAGGCCTGACATTTCCTCCGAGACTTGGATTCACTCCGCCAAAGGGGCGCCAGCCCGCCGGCTCCGTGCCCCGCAACCTCTTTGTCTATCTGCATCGTTTCCATGGCATTTCACGACCTCGAACTGAAGAGAATCGAAAACAGACTGCACACGTTTATCGAATCCGTACGCCCGGCTCCGGCCATCCGGCCAAAACTGGATTTCGGCTTTGACATTTCTGACCAGAGCATCGAGCTGGTTGAAATCCGGCCCCAATGGGACGATGCCTCGGTGATCCACCGCAGGCCCTTCGCCAAGGCCACCTTCGTCAGGACACAGAAAATCTGGAAGGTGTACTGGATGCGTGCTAGCGGAAAGTGGCAGGCTTACGAACCAGCGGCCACGGTGCGCTCGGTCGGAGCATTTCTCGCTGCCGTCAGAACCGACCGATACGGATGTTTCTTTGGATAGACCCATGAACCTCGCCCTATTCGACCTCGACAACACCCTTCTCTCAGGCGACTCGGATTTCGAGTGGGCCCAGTTCCTCATCGGCAAGGGAGTGGTGGACCGGGAAGTCCAGGAAGCCAAGAATCTCGAGTTCTACGAGCAGTACAAGGCCGGGACCCTGGACATCCAGGCTTTTCTTGCCTTCCAGCTCGCGCCCCTCACCCGCCATCCGCGGACGGAGCTGGATGCCTGGCACCGGGAGTACATGGAGCGCCACATCCGCCCCCTCATCGGGGACGCCGCCCGCGCCCTGGTGCGCGGGCATCGGGAGGCCGGCGACCTGTGCGCCCTGGTCACCGCCACCAACAGCTTCGTCACCGGCCCCATCGCCCGGGAATTCGGCGTGCCGCACCTGATCGCCACCGTGCCGGAGTGGGAGGATGGCCGCTTCACCGGCCGCGCCCGCGGTACGCCTTCCTTCCGCGAGGGCAAGATCCTGCGCACGGAGGCCTGGCTGGAATCCCTCGGCCTGTGGTGGGGCAGTTTCGAACGGAGCCTCTTCTACAGCGATTCCCTGAACGATCTGCCGCTGCTGTCCACCGTCGATACGCCGGTGGCCGTGGACCCGGACGACACCCTGCGTGCCCACGCGACGGAAATGGGCTGGAGAATCATCACTTTGCGGTAGAATCCGCGTTTTTCCGCTGCTTGCCGCTCGCCCATCGGCTATCCGTGATCCGCAAACTCATATCCCGCGTCTTCGGCGGCAGGAAGGCCGATACCAGCCGCCACGAGCCTGCCGTCATCCCCGTCGCCAACCACGGCATCACCCGCGACCGCGTCAGTTCCGGCAGCCGCCGCGTCTGCGAAACCCTGCAAAGCCACGGCCACAAGGCCTTCGTGGTGGGCGGCGCGGTGCGCGATCTGCTGATCGGAGCCGACCCCAAGGATTTCGACGTGGCGACCGATGCCACGCCGGAGCAGATACGCCGCTACTTCCGCCGCTCGCGCATCATCGGCCGCCGCTTCCAGATCGTCCATGTGATGATGGGTCAGGAGACCCTGGAAGTGACCACCTTCCGCGGCACGCTGGGGGACGACGTCAAGACCGACGAACACGGCCGCGTGCTGCACGACAACGTTTTCGGCAGCCAGGCCGAGGATGCCGCCCGCCGCGATTTCACCGCCAACGCCCTCTACTACGACCCCGCCACCGAGGCGGTGGTCGATTATCACCACGGCGTCGCCGACCTGAAGCAGAAGACGCTGCGCGTGATCGGCGAACCGCGGAAGCGCTACCGGGAAGACCCGGTGCGCATGCTGCGGGCGGTTCGCCTGGCCGCCAAGCTGGGGCTGATCATCGACCCGGCGGCGCGCAAGCCCATCCGCGAAATGGCGGAACTCCTGGAAAACGTGCCGCCGGCCCGGCTTTTCGACGAGATGTTGAAGCTCCTCACCTCGGGCTATTCGGTGCAATGCCTGACCCAATTGCGGGAAGAGGGGCTACACCACGGTCTTCTGCCGCTGCTCGACGTCATCCTGGAGCAGCCCCTGGGCGAGAAGTTCGTCATGCTGTCGCTGGCCAGCACCGATGCCCGGGTCAAGCAGGGCAAGCCCATCTCGCCGGGATTTCTCTTCGCGACGCTGCTCTGGCACGAGGTGCTGGCCCAGTGGGAAAAACGCAAGACCGCCGGCGAACCGTCCATCCCGGCGCTCTTCCAGGCCATGGACGACGTTCTCGACAGCCAGGCCGAAAAGCTCGCCATCACGCGCCGCATTGCGGGCGACATCAAGGAAATCTGGGCTCTGCAACCACGCTTCGAAAGCCGTGCCGGCAAGCGCCCGTATGCGGTCCTGGAGCAGCCCCGCTTCCGGGCGGCTTACGACTTTCTGCTGTTGCGGGCTGAAGCCGGCGAGATCGACGGCGAACTGGCCAGCTGGTGGACCGCGTTCCAGAATGCCGACGGTGAGGCCCGGGCCGCCCTGCTGCAACCGGAAAAGGCCGGCGACAAGAAGCGCCGCCGCCGGCGCCGCAAGCCCCGGGGCGAAGGGACCGCCCCCGCCGACGAATGACCACGGCCTTCGTGGCCCTGGGCGCCAATCTGGGCGACCCGGCGGCGACCGTCCGGGCCGCCTGCGATGCCCTGGCCGGACTCCCCGCCACCCGGCTGGTCGCCCGCTCGGCGCTTTACCGCACGGCGCCGGTGGGTCTCCTCGGTCAGCCCGATTTCATCAATGCCGCCGCCGCCCTGGATACGGGTCTTGCACCCGAGGAATTGCTGGCCGCCCTGCTTGCCGTGGAAAAGCGCTTCGGCCGCGTGCGGGGAGAGAAGAACGGCCCCCGCCGGCTGGATCTCGACCTGCTGCTGCACGGCGATGCGGTGCTTGCGCTGCCCGGCCTCACCCTGCCCCACCCCCGGCTGCATTTGCGGGCCTTTGTCCTCGTCCCCCTGGCGGAAATCGCCCCCGACCTCGCCCTGCCCGGTCGCGGCTCCGTGGCGGCCTGGCTTCCCGCCGTCGCCCTCCAGGCCATCGAGCGCCTATGAACCTGCCCGTCCTCTGGCAGACGGTCATCCTCCTGGCGTTTTCCAACGTCTTCATGACCTTCGCCTGGTACGCCCATCTCAAGCATTTGAACGAAAAGCCCTGGTGGGTGGCTGCCCTCATTTCCTGGGGCATCGCCCTCTTCGAGTACCTCATCCAGGTGCCGGCCAACCGCATCGGCAATACCGAACTGACGCTGGCCCAACTGAAGATCCTGCAGGAGGTGATCACCCTGACGGTCTTCGTGCCCTTCGTTGTCTTTTACATGAACCAGCCCCTCAAACTCGACTACCTGTGGGCTGCGCTATGCATGCTGGGGGCGATATACTTCGTTTTTCGACCTTGAGGCCCGCCGCCGTCTGAGAATCGGCGACTCGAGGCCGAACAGGCTCAAATCAATAAAGAGACGACATACGGAGGCGACATGGGATTGTTTGGTGGGAACTCCCGGGAACTGGACGAAGCACGCCAGCGCATCACCCAGTTGGAAAACGACAATACGGCCCTGCGCGGGCAGCTCAGCGAAAGTGAAAACCGGCGCCAGAGCCTCGAGAGTCAGCTCGACAAGGGCAACCGCCAATCCGCCGGCTGGGACGTTCTGCTCAAGAACCTGGAGTCCTTTGGCTCTTCCCTCCAAGCCTCGCAGCAGACCCTGGCACTGCTGGCCGGCGACTTGCGCGGGACCAAGGACGAAGCGATCTCCGCCGCCAGCACCTCAGCGGCCAGCAGCGAACTGATGCAGCGCATCGGCGCGGATCTGGGTTCCCTGGCCGACGACTCCCGCGGGACCATGGAAAAAGTCGAGGGATTGAACGACAGCGCCAACAAGATCGGCAGCATTCTGTCCCTGATCAAGGAAATCGCCGACCAGACCAATCTGCTGGCCTTGAATGCCGCCATCGAGGCGGCCCGGGCCGGGGAAGCGGGGCGGGGTTTCGCGGTGGTGGCGGATGAGGTGAGAAAGCTCGCCGAACGCACGTCCAAGGCGACCAACGATATTTCCGCCCTGGTCCAGGCGATCAGCCAGGAAACCACCAGCGCCCACTCCGCCATGGAAAAGCTGGCCGCCAAATCGGCGGGCTTCGGCGCCGACGGCAACGAGGCGTCCCAGCGGATCAGCGGCATTATCGACACCTCGCGCAAGATCGAGAAGGACGTTGCGATTTCCGCCCTGCGCAGCTTCGCCGAGCTCGCCAAGATGGACCACCTGGTCTTCAAGTTCGAAATCTACAAGGTCTTTTTCGGGTCGTCCCCCAAGACGGCGGCCGATTTTGCCGATCACACCGCCTGCCGCCTGGGCAAGTGGTATTACGAGGGCGAAGGCAAAGCCTGCTTCTCGCGTCTGGACGGCTATTCGGCCATGGAAGCCCCCCACCTCGCAGTGCATAAGCATGGCCGCGAAGCCGTGCAGCGCTTCCGCAACGGAGATTTCTCCGGCGGCACCGATTCGGTCGGACTCATGGAAAGCGCCAGTCTGGAAGTGCTGGCCTGCCTGGAACGCATGGCTCAACACGGGGTCAACAACCCGGACGTTCTCTGCGCCCACTGACCCCCTTCGGAGCCTCCCTTGTCGGCCCAAACCATCACTCGCCGCCTCTCCCACCTGGACCTCGCCCAACTTCGGGATACCGGCGAAAAGATCGCCGTCCTCACCTGTTATGACGCCAGTTTTGCCCGTCTGCTCGACGATTGCGGCGTCGAAGTGCTGCTCATCGGCGACTCCCTGGGCATGGTCCTCCAGGGCCACGATTCGACTCTGCCGGTGACCCTGGACGATATCGCCTATCACACCGCCTCCGTCGCCCGCGGGTCGAAACGAGCGCTCATCGTCGCCGACATGCCCTTCGGCACCTTCCAGATCAGCCCGCAGGAAACCTTCGCCAACGCCGCCCGCCTGATGGCCGCCGGCGCCCAGATGGTCAAACTGGAAGGGGGCGAGGAGATGGTCGAGACAACCCGCTTCTTAACCCGCCGCGGTATCCCGGTCTGCGCCCATGTCGGCCTGACGCCCCAGTCGGTCCACCAATTGGGCGGCTTCAAGGTCCAGGGACGCGACGATTCGGGGGCAGCCCAATTGCTTGCCGACGCCGTCGCCCTCCAGGAAGCCGGTGCCACGCTCATCGTCCTCGAAGCCATCCCGACGCGCCTGGCTTCGCTCGTCACCGCCCGCCTCGCCATCCCCACCATAGGCATCGGCGCTGGAGGGGACTGCTCCGGCCAGGTTCTGGTTCTCCACGACATGCTCGATGTCGCCCCCGGGAGGAAGCCCCGCTTCGTCCGCAACTTCATGGACGGCGCCGGCAGTCTGCGCGCCGCTGTCGAAGCCTATGTCAAGGCGGTGAAGGACCGCAGCTTTCCGGCACCCCAGCACGCCTACGAGTAGCCCGCCAGAGCCCCTCCGCGGGCAATCCCGCTCTCCCGCCAACCCGACCAAGTGTCGGGTTTTTTTACATCTGGCCCAGCCACGGCTCCGTGTAATTCATTCAACATATTGAATTTTAATGATATTCAAGAACTGGTGTAATATTTGCTTGACATTCATTGCTGTTCAGGTTTTTCGCATTAGTCCGCTATCTGGGCCACGGCCCACACCAAGAGGAGACATAAATGACCAACAAAACCCAACTCGGAGCGGTGGTCCTGGCCCTCGCCACGACATTCGGATTTTCCGCACCTGCTTCCGCCGCTTTCATCACCATCGACGATCGCAACGTCAATTCCGTCACCATCAGCGCGGGGGATTTTGAGGGTGGATTCTTCGTCAATGGGGACCTGCTCACGACAGGCCTCGGCAACAGCGGCTCGGTTACCCTGGCCGACGGCGGCTTTACCATCTCGGGCAGTTGGATCGATGAGGGCGGAGCCGACGATCTCCGGGTGGATATCCTCTTCGCCTTTCTTACGGACATCTTCGCCGTGACCAGCGGAATCGAATTCGGAACCACCACCGATGGCCAAATGGGAACTCTTTCCGGCAGTTTCGGCGCGCTGATCGACTTTCCCTACTTCGACACCGGCCTCGCCACCTTCGACCAGAAAGACCCCACCACGCGATTTGGTGGCGTTCCCTTCCTTTCAGTCGCCTTCACGCCGGAAATCCCCGTCGTCGTCCAGGTTCCCGAACCCGGCACCCTGGCCCTCCTGGGCATCGCCGGCCTGGCCGCCGCCCTGCGCCGCCGCGCCTGAGCCTTACGCGCGCCGAAGACCCCGCTGCGGCGGGGTTTTTTATTTGACTCCGGGGGGTTGAAGCAGGGCGCCCTTTCCCGCCTGGGGCCGATCCGGTTACGATGCTTCTCCCTCGCTCCCACCTTCGATCCCCATGCAGATTCACGCCGCCATTGCCGACCTGCGCGCCGCCCTCAGCGCCCGCGGCCCCGTCGTCTTCGTTCCCACCATGGGCAACCTCCATGAAGGCCACATCAGCCTCATGGAACAGGCCCGCGCTTACGGCCGCACGGTGGTCGCCAGCATTTTCGTCAATCGCCTGCAGTTCGGCGCCGGCGAGGATTTCGACAAATACCCGCGGACCTTCCAGGCCGATTGCGACAAGCTCGCCGCTGCCGGAGTGGACGTTCTCTTCGCTCCCACCGAGGCCGACCTCTATCCCGAGCCCCAGCAATATCTGGTGGACCCGCCGGATATCCAGCACCTCCTCGAAGGCGAATTCCGCCCCGGCCATTTCCGCGGCGTCGCCACCGTAGTCCTGAAACTGTTCAACTGCGTCCAGCCCCAGGCGGCCGTTTTTGGCAAGAAGGACTATCAGCAGCTCATGGTCCTGCGCAACATGACCCGCCAACTGGCGCTCCCCATCGCCATCGTCGGCGGCGAAACGGTCCGGGCAGCCGACGGGCTCGCGCTCTCCTCCCGCAACGGTTACCTGTCACCGGCGGAGCGGGCCGAGGCGCCGCGGTTGTACGCCGAACTGAACCGCATCCGCGACGCGATCATCGGTGGCAGGCAAGACCATAGCGCCCTCGAATCCGCCGCCGGAAAAGCCCTGGACGATCATGGGTGGAAAACCGACTACGTCGCCATCCGGCGCCAGGCAGACCTCCTGCCGCCCGATTCCGACGCCTCGCCCCTCGTCGTCCTTGCGGCTTCCCGTCTAGGCAGCACGCGCTTGATCGACAACCTGGAAATCTGAAGCAATGCCACTCCCGGACTGAAGGACCAGATGCATCGGCGCGCTGGCCCGCACGTCGATCAGGACTGCTTCCGTGCGTGCCAGCGATTTTCATCAAGCAGATTGTCATGTAAAGTCGCCTGGATAATCAGCAGACCGGCCCCTCGCTCGGGCTCGCATCAAATTCGGGAATGATGGCAGAAACTGCAACAAGACTTGGCCGGTACGAGATTCGGGGGGAACTCGGTCGCGGTGCCATGGGGAACGTCTTCGACGCCTGGGATCCAGTGATCGAGCGCCGGGTCGCCTTGAAGACCATACGCCCCGACCAGCTGGAAGGCCAAGAGGTCGAGGACCTGAAGAGCCGCTTCCTGCAAGAAGCCAAGGCTGCCGGACGCATCAACCACCCCAATGTGGTCTCCATCTACGAATACGGCGATGACCAGGGTACGGCCTATATCGCCATGGAGTTCGTTGAAGGCCGCGACTTGAAGAGCCTGCTCGATTCCGGCGACACACCACCCCTGAACGATTCCGTACGCATCGTGATCGACGTCCTTGCCGCCCTTGGGGCCGCCCATGAAAAAGGCATCGTGCACCGGGACGTCAAGCCTGGCAACGTCTTCGTTCAGCCCAATGGCCGGGCCAAGGTGACGGATTTCGGAATCGCGCGGCTTGAGTCCTCCAATCTGACCATGGTTGGCTGC
>Ga0268298_10003373_pt1 | contig 16399 bp, 14 predicted proteins | sample WWTPWeurt_MetaG_FD_194462 | JGI IMG/M metagenome (GOLD analysis project Ga0268298, IMG submission 194462) | Activated sludge microbial communities from WWTP in Nijmegen, Gelderland, Netherland - WWTP Weurt | ecosystem: Engineered > WWTP > Aerobic digester > Activated sludge | place... | reverse complement strand
GTCGGTTGATGACGATCACTCTACGGGTCGACAGGCTCACCAGATGAGCTTGGCTGACGCTTGTTGCTAATCAGGAAAGGTTTTCAGATCCTGAACGATGTTCTTGACGCGCGTGAGGCCTTCAAGCGATTCGGCCAGCAACGATTTCACATCCTCGCGGATGAAGGCAATTTCGCGTTCCGCCTTGGCCGTGCGCAGCCTGGCGATGGCCTGGGGGTCGCGGGCGATCAGCGGTTCCGCTGCGGCGTAGACGTCGAGCACGGCAAAGGTGTCTTCGATGTATTCGCCGAGCGTGGCAAGGTTGGAATTGACGAAGCCGATCGGGTTGTTGATCTCGTGCGCGACACCGGCGGCAAGCTGGCCGATCGAGGCCATCTTCTCGCTTTCCAGCAGCCGCATACGCGTTTCGTCTAGCTGGAAGTTGGCGGTGGCCAGCAGATTGCGTTCCTGCAACAGCGCCTCGTTGACCGATTCGAGGACCTTTGTCCGCTCGTGCACTTTGGCGTCAAGGTTGCGGTTTGTGTCGCGCAGTTGCGCGTTTATGGTTGCCAGAGCCGAGTACAGCTTCTGCGATTCGCCAAGCTGGATGACGGTCTGGGGGGTACTTGGCAGCGGCTGGGAATGGGAGGCGGGCATTGGTTCGGCCAGGGGCTGGTTCGGCGAGCTCGCCAGTACTCGACGCGCCATGGCGTGATCTTCGCCAATAATGTGCAATATCAGCCACGAAGACAGGTAGGCGTTGAGCAGACTTGCGCGTTCGTCGGCTGTACCGGAATAGTCGTCAAGAAGAAAATCAAGCTGCGCGACGTAATCCAGATGCGCTGCTTGGTGACGAGCTTGCTCGCCTTGATCGAGCCCGGCTCGCGCCCACACACCTTCTTCGGTGTGGAAATGGTAGTTGGCATAGTCACGAACTTCGGCAGCAACCACCGGCAGATCTGCCTTTGAGTCGCCGACCAGGATCCCGCCAAGCCGGTTGATCAACTCGACCAGACGCTGGTGCTGACCATCGATGACCGGAATTCCGGTCAAGAAACGCGGCCCCCAGACGAATGCTTCGAACGTCATGCGGGATCTCCGGTAGATTTGGCAGTCGCCGATTTCGCGGTCTTGTGCGCATGCGTGACGAAGGCCTCGCGGATCACCTCGCGCAGATCCTCGTCGCCCCACGGTTTCGTCAGGAACTTGAAGATTGCCCCACGGTTGATGGCGTCGGTCAGGGCGGCCACTTCAGTGTAACCGGAGAGCACGATGCGCATGGTGTCCGGGTAGAGCTTCTTGACGCGCCCGAGAAACTCCGACCCGCTCATGTTCGGCATGCGCTGGTCGGAAACGATCACCTGAACGCTGTTCAACGCCAGCAATTCCAGCCCTTCCGCCGCCGAACCTGCGGTGAGAATGCGGTAGCCGCTGCGGCGGAGCAGGCGCTTCAGTGCATTGAGGACATCCGGCTCGTCGTCGACCAGAAGCAGCGTGCGCTCCTGCCGTTCGCTGCCCTCGGCCCATAGCAGGGGCGAGCGCGGTTCGCGCAGGAAGGCGGCAAGCTCGGCGGCAGGCAGTGGCCGGCACAACAGATAGCCCTGGATCTCGTCGCACAGGTGGCTGCGCAGGTAACGCATCTGGCTCTCGTCCTCGACACCCTCGGCGATGACTTTAAGTCCGAGGCTATGGGCCATGGCGATGACCGCGACGGCGATCACGGCGTCGTCGGGTTCGGTGACAATGTTCTGCACGAAGGAGCGGTCGATCTTCAGTACATCGAAGGGGAAGCGCTTGAGGTAGCCGAGGCTGGAGTAGCCGGTTCCGAAGTCGTCCATCGCCAGCCGGATACCCATCTGCTTCAGGCGCATGAGGAAATCCGTCGCGACTTCCGGGTTGGCCATGACCAGGGATTCGGTGAGTTCGAGTTCGAGCCAGCCAGGGTCGAGCCCGGTTTCGGCGAGGGTATTTGCGATTTGTTCGACCAGGTCGGGCTGGCGGAACTGCATTGGCGAGAGATTGACCGCCACGCGCATCGGCGACAGGCCATCCAGTTGCCACTGCCTGGTTTGCCGGCACGCCTCGCGCAGCACCCAGGCACCGATGGCAACGATCAAACCGCTTTCCTCGGCCAGCGGAATGAACTGTGCTGGCGGCACCAGGCCGCGCGCCGGGTGTTGCCAGCGGACCAGCGCCTCAACGCCAGTGACCTGGCCGGAATACAGGTCGCCCTTCGGCTGGTAGTGGAGAAGCAGTTCGCCGCGTTCGAGCGCGCGCCGCAAATCCCTTGCCAGCGCAATCTGGTCTTGCGAGCGCTGGCTCATTTCGGGCGCGAAGGAGCGGAAGGCGTTGCGCCCACTTTCCTTGACTTCGCACATGGCCACGTCGGCCAGGCGCAGCAGGTTCTCGGCGTCGCTCGCATCCAGCGGGTAGATGGCGGCACCGATACTGGGCGTGACGAAGATTTCCTCGCCGCCGATTTCGAACGGGGCGGCCAACTGCTCGATCACCAGCTGGCCGGTGCGCGGCACGTCCAGAATGTCTTCGAGGTCGGCCAGGAGCAGCACGAATTCGTCACCGCCCAGCCGCGCCAGCGTGTCGCTGTCCGGTACCAGGCCCTTCAGCCGGCAGGCCACCATATGCAGCAGGACGTCGCCGGCGCCGTGGCCGAGGGTGTCGTTGATCTGCTTGAATTTGTCGAGATCGATCAGCAGCACGGCCACCAGCCGTTCGTCGCGTTGCGCGCGGGCGATCGCCTGCAGCAGCCGGTCTTTGAACAGGGTGCTGTTGGCCAGGCCGGTCAGCGGGTCGTGCGTGGCCAGGTGCGCGAGCTGGCTGTCGCGCTGAATGCGCTGGCTGACATCGGCAATGACGCTGACGTAGTGGGTCACCACCTGTTCGGCGTCGCGTATCGGCGCCACGTGCAATTCGTTCCAGAACTTCTGTCCGTCCTTGCGAAAGCAGCGCAATACCGCGCGGCCGGCGTTGCGCCCGCGCAGGGCATGGCGGACGATCGCGATTTCCGGCTGTTCGCGTTCGCCGGTAACGAGGAGGCGAATGTTCTTGCCGAGTACTTCATCGGCTTCCCAGCCGGTGATGTGGGTGAAGGCTGGATTGACGTACACGATGGGATGGTCGGGTCGCAGCGCGTCGGAGATCGCTATGCCGTCCAGCGTGGACTCGATCGCGCCGGAAAAAAGCCGCAGCATCACTTCGTATTCGGTTCGCACCCATTCTTCACGCAGGGCGTGAATGCCATGGGTAAACTGGCTGGAAAGATCTTGCAGCAGCTTCGCTTCCTCTCGGTTGAAAGCGTGCGTCTGGGTCGAGTAGATGCTCAGCGCACCGAAGCACTTCGAATCATGGATGAGTGGCAGCGCGATCATCGAACGCAGCCCGAGGCGTTCGTTCAATCCCTGCCATGGTGAATATTCGGGGGCCGGGCCGATGTCGTGCCGGATGACGATCCGCCCGGTACGTACGGCGATGCCGGTCGGCCCGCGTCCGCACTCGTGATCCGCGTCGCAACTGGTGACCAGTTCGTCCGCCGTTGCCGTGTCGTCGCCGCTCCAGGCCGCCGGCAGCATTCTCTGGTCGGGATCGGGAACGATCAGGCTGATCAATGCGAAACGATAACCCCCGGTATCCGTCAGCAGGTGGCAAACGGCGGAAAACAGTTTTCTTTCGTCGCGTTCCTGCTGGATGACCTGGCTGCATTTGCCCAGCAGCAAAAGGACGCGGTTGAGCCGGCGCAGGCCGCTTTCGGCTTCCTGCTGCGCACGGAGATCGCGCGCCACGATCGCAAAACGATCGCTGCCTGCCGGGCCGAGGCGCACCGCTTGCAGGGAAACCGGCAAATCGATTCCATCGGCATCGGTGAGCGCCATCTCTTCGACGAAGGCGTCTCCGGCAGACGCCTGCGGCAAGGCCACCTGATAGATCCGCGCACAGGTCGTTGCCGGCGCGATCTGCTCCAGAGTCAACTGGCGTGTCGCCGCTGCGTCGAGACCGAGCAGTCCATGGCCGGCAGGGTTGAGAAACTCGACCTCGCCGGTCTCCTTGAGGACGCAGATGAGGTCCTCGCTGGCGAGAGTGATTTCGGAGAGGCGCTGCAGTTCGGCCTGCAGGCGGCAGCTTTCAGAGATATCCGCCGTGACGACCTGGATGCGGTCGACCGCGCCGCTGGCGTCAAAAGTGGGCAGCATCGCAAGCGCTGCCGTGAGCATGCGGCCGTCTCTTGTGCGGTGAGCGCTTGCCGGGCGGTAGAGCGGTTGCCCGTGCCGGGTGCTGGCCAGCATCAAGAGGAACTCGTCGCGCTGTGCGTCGTCGATGACGGGCAAAAACCGTCCAAGTGCTTCGCTTGCGCTCCAGCCGAAGAGGTGCTCTGCCGCACTTCCCCATTCGCGGACGATACCCTGCTGGTCGATCTGGTAGCTGGCGGCAGGCGTGAACCGGCCGAGCAATTCGAGAAGTCCAGTGCTCACGGGGGTGGCCGATGCAGCGGGGAGCATCAACTGGCTGGGTGGCAGGGGGTGTTGAACAGACTCGGCCACTGTTTCCCGAGTTACTGCGGAGACTTCTTGCATGGCGATGAATCCGGCGCGCGCATCACGGTTTTCCGTCGTCACCGACAGCGGAACCTTGCCTTCGCCACCGCGCCGGTGTTTGCCACTGCGCCGATCACCCACCCGGGCGGCGTCATTCTCGGTCAGGTCACGCAGTCGGTAATTGCTTTCCCGGTGGCCCATGGCGTTGCGTATTTTGTGCAACATCCGGGTGGCGGTGATCCACGACACGCCGATCTGTTTGGCAAGGAGCGCCGCAGTGACACCGTCCTTGGCCGATGCCGTCAGGTAGATTGCCCAGAACCATTTGCCCAGAGGCAGATTGGTCGAATGAAACAGCGTTCCCGCTGTCACTGACGCCTGGTAATGACAACTGGAACACTCGTAGCGATGACGCGTGGTGATCGCGTAGCCATGGTCATGTCCGCAACGCGGACAACGAAAGCCTTCCGGCCAGCGCTGTCGCACCAAAGCCTGGGTGCAGGCTTCTTCCGTTCCATACCGCCTCTGCCAATCCGGCAAGTCGGTTTCCGTCGCCTTCATGATTGCATCGTCCATTCATCAATCATAGAACATTTGTCAGTAAAAACTTAAAATAGTTCCAATAGGCATAATTCAGGATAGTCCATTGGCCGTTTTGCTCCCCATGACCGACAGGTGGAGCGCAGGCATTGGGCCAGAGTCCGGTTCTCCGGAGGACGTGACCTCCCTTGGAGCCGCGCTGCTAGAACACCCCGAGCACCAGTCCGGTCGCGAGTGCAGCGCCGAGTTCGGCGCAAAGGGCGAGTTCCGGGGCGGCGATGATCTTGGGTTGCAGGATCGCCTCGGGGGTTTGTGCGTGGGTGCACACGATCAGGGGCTCGGCGACGGGTTTCAGGCGCCATCCGGTCGCAATGCGGGCAATCTGCCGCGCCGCGCCGCTGCCGTCGCTGCCGGCACAGATCAGGGCCGCATAGGGCCGTCCATTCAACCGGTCGAGCGCCGCATAGTAGGTCCGGTCGAAGAAGTCCTTGAGCAGGCCGGACATGGAACCGAGGTTTTCCGGCGTCGCGAAGAGGTAGCCATCGGCTTCCAGAACATCGTCCGGGCCCGCCGCCGACGCATGCAGCAAGCGTGTCCTCAGGTCAGGCTCGGTCGCCGCGCCCTCCATGGCGGCCTGCGCCATCTGCAGGGTGCCGCCGGTCAGCGAGTGGTAGACGACAAGCAGCGTCTTCATGGGCCAGTGCTGGCGACGCTGTCGTCAAGCTGCCTTCGCCATGGTCGCGACAGTGCAGCCGCGCTCAATACGGCCGCGCCGGGACTGCCTGCCAGCCTTCGGGACACGCCTTGGTGTAAGGGTAGTACATGGCGCTCGACCCGCAGTAGTACCAGGTGCCGGCGGGATCGGCGGGAGCTGCGGCAGCTTCGGGCTGACCGTCGCTATAGCCGCCCTGCGGCGCATAGGCCGGTTCGGCATTGTACGGATCCGGCTCGACCTGGACTGGCCTGCTGCTCTCGGCGAGGATCGCCAGGCCGGCAAGGGCGCCGAAAATGGCCAGGCCGGCCCACGGCGAGACACTGCTCCCGCCATGATGTCCATAGCCGCCAGAGCCGCCGTGATAGCGATTGCCATCGCGGCCGTAGTATCCGCGGTCGGCATGTGCCGGCAGCGTTACCAGAGTCAGCGCTGCGATGACTGGGACAAGGAGTTTGCGCATTTCTTTTCCAATGGCTTCGGCGCCAGTATCTACCAATATTGCGCATGGCGCGCATGTGAGTTGAGCGTTTTGGCGCCCGGCGCGTCAGTGCCGATCCCAGTGGCCGCCATGCTGCTGCCAACGGTCGCCATCCCGTTCCCAGCGGTAGGGCACCCATCTCTGCCCATGACGCGGCGGTGCCCAGTAGCCCGGGCCCCATTCATAGCGCCCGCCACGCCAGTGCCAGGCGCCGGAAATCCATACATACCCGACCATCGGTGGGGGGGTGTAATACTCGACTCGCGGGGGCGGTGGCGCCACCATGACCGGCTCCACGTACCTTGGCCTGCCGGGCGGTGCAACGATGCAACCGGCAAGCGACAGCGCTGCGATTGCGAGCGTTGATCGGAGAAACCGGGATCGGTTCATTGCATCGTTCCTCAATGGTGGTAGCCAATTCTAGGCAAAGCGGGAAGCGGCCACTGTAACCAGTCGTAAAGACTTGTAACTGCCGTTCCGGTCGGTTACCAGGCCCGTGTGTCGGGGCCCTCGGGCGCGGCAGGAAACGGATCAGCAACTTGGGGAATTGAGGAATCCGAGGCCCGGGGTCGGCGCCAGCGACATCCGGCCGCCGACGATCTTCGGCGCCTGCCCCGTGTCGCTCGCCAGCCAGTCGGCGGTGGCCAGGCCATGGCAGGAGTTCGGGGCGATGGCCGTCGCGAGATGGGCGCAGGCGGTCAGTCCACAGGCGCTTTCCAGGCTCGACGTGACGATGCACTCGACACCTGCCGCCCGAGCGCGCAGGCCGACTTCGACGCTGCCCAGCAGGCCGCCGAACCGGCCTGGCTTGATGACCAGACGGCGAACCGGAGGCGCCCGCCAGAATCCGCTGTCGATCAGGTGGAGCGATTCGTCGATGGCCAGCGGGAAGGGGACCGACGCTTGCAACCGGTGCAGGATCGCACCATCCGGGGCGTGCACAGGTTCTTCGATGGCGTCGATGGGCATCGCTCGGCACGCTTCGAGAACGCGTTCGGCTTCGCTGATGTCCCAGGCGCCGTTGGCGTCGAGACGCAGAGCGATGCTGGCGGGCAGGGCGGCGCAGAGATGCTGCAAGCCCCCGATCTCGTCCGCCAGCCGGTCAACGCCGACCTTGATCTTGAGTACGCGAAAGCCGGCTGCCAGCGCGGCTTGCATGACCTCCGGCGTCACCGTGGAAATGGCCCCCAGCGTGGCGTTGACCGCAACCGACTGAATTGGCGGGCCACCGGCCAGCCAGCAGCCCAGCGGCAAGCCGGCGCGTTGGGCGGCAAGATCAAGCAGCGCGCATTCCTCGGCCAGATCGCGCGCCGCCGCTTCGTCGATGCCGAATTCCGGTAGCGGCGCGCAATCGCCCCAGCCGGTCAGGCCATCGCTGGTGCGCAGCCGGAGCAGGCAGCCATGGCGCTCGTCAAGCCTGCCCTGGCTCGTCAGCCACGGACGCCGGAGCGGCAGGCAATAGGGCAGCCAGTCGGCGGAAACCACACTCACGGACGTTTGCGGTATTTTCCGAAGTTTGGCGGGCGGCGTTCGAGCCAGGCGTTGCGGCCTTCCTGGCCTTCTTCCGTCATGTAGAACAGTCCGGTGGCGTTGCCGGCCAGTTCCTGGATACCGGCCAGTCCGTCGGTGTCGGCATTGAAACCGGCCTTGATCAGGCGCAGCGCCATCGGTGACAGTTCCAGCATCTGACGGCACCAGTCGACCGTTTCCGCTTCCAGCTGGTCGATCGGCACGACGGTATTGACCAGGCCCCAGTCGAGGGCGGTGGCGGCGTCGTACTGGCGGCACAGCAGCCAGATCTCCTTGGCCCGCTTGAGGCCGATGGTGCGCGCCATCAACCCGGCGCCAAGGCCGGCGTCGAAACTGCCGACGCGCGGCCCGGTCTGCCCGAAGCGGGCGTTGTCGGCGGCGATGGTCAGGTCGCAGACCAGATGCAGGACATGGCCGCCGCCGATGGCGTAGCCGGCGACCATCGCCACCACCGGCTTCGGGCAGCGGCGGATCTGCATCTGCAGGTCGAGCACGTTGAGGTGCGGGGTGCCGCCCTCGTCGAGGTAGCCCTCTTCGCCGCGCACCGTCTGGTCGCCGCCGGAACAGAAGGCTTCGCGGCCGGCACCGGTCAGGATGATGGCGCCGATGCCGTTGTCGCGGTGGGCGCGGTGGAAGGCGTCGATCAACTGGCTGACCGTTTCCGGGCGGAAGGCATTGCGCCGCTCGGGACGGTTGATGGTGATCCGGGCAATGCCTTCGGCGGCATCGAAGAGGATGTCGGAATAAGTGGCCTGGGGCTGCCAGGCGGGGAGGCGGGCGGACATGGCGGTGGGCAGGGTTGCGGACAGGCTGCGAGTATAGCCGTACCCGCGGCCCGCCGATTTGATGTGGTCTCGCCGGCTCCGTGTCGAATGCGTTGATGGTTCTCGACCGGCGGCCGGCGCGGAAAGTTGCTACCGGGAGCGGCCAACGAACCCCGGGAGACCGGCAGCCTCGGGAGAACTGGCCAGATACAGCGCGTAGGAGATTTGATCCTTGTAGTTGTCCGGGTCTTCCTTCTCGATGTCGGCAAGGGTCATCTGCATGCTGTCTTCCTTCTTGCAGGTCAGCTGTTCATCAAAGATCACGCGGGTGCGGAAGAAACTGCCCCACTTGAACTCGGCAAAGATCGCATTGTTGGGGTCCTTGACATAGCCGAAGCGCTCACGCACGACCCATGACAGACTACGGTAAAGGTCGTTGTCGAGGTCTTTCACATGCTTTTTCAGGGTGCCCGGATTGAACGGCCCCGCGCCCATCGCGTCAAAAGGGTAGACCCAGTTGTTGGCGGCCATTTCCTTCCAGAAACGATTCCCTTCAATCCGGCTCCAGTTGCGCGTAACGACGACCGGGACGTCCACGTCACCCTTGGCGCGCCACAGGGATATCGTCAGATGGTGGTGGTCGATCAGGTAGTACTGGGCGCCGTTTCCGATGATCACGGGGACGGCGCGCGGCAGCAGGTAGTTCGCCAACTGGTCGCCGCTTCTGCCCTTCATTCCGGCGACCTTGGCGTTGACCTCGTCCATACCTACGGCATTCTGGGTGGGGCACAGCTTGCTGAGCTTGAGACGCCCGACCGTGCCTTGCGGGCTGTCGGCTTTGATCTCGGGGAGAAAGCCACATACATTGTCATTTTTGTTGGCCATCGGTTACTCCTGGTTGGTTGGGGCAATGAAAGGGAGGATGCCTGGGTGTCCAGGCAAAGTGCGCCCGCGTCTTGAGCAACGGGGGTCTTCACGGTACCAAAGCGCGCGGGTCCGGGATGGCACGCCGAACAGGACACGAAATCCATTCCTCGCTCGGGCGTGTCAGTGACGAGAGGGCAATGAAACCCGACCGCGCCAGGAAAAGTATATGTTCCTCCTGCGGCCGTGGTCAATCATTGATCTTGCCCGCCTGCCCCGTGCTGCGGTCAACCGTCCAGAAAGGGCATTTTTCGGTTTTTTCGCTGCCGAGTTGCCGCACCATTGATTTTTTTGGGTAAGTTATGTCAGTTCAAACCCGATTGCCCAGCAAAGGAGAGTCACCATGTTCAAGGGAATCCTCATCACCAAGGACGAAGCCGGCTACCACGCCGCCGTTCAACAGATCGACGATGCCGTGTTGCCCGCGGGCGACGTCACGGTCCGGGTCGAATGGAGTACGCTCAACTACAAGGACGGCCTGGCGCTGACCGGCAAGTCGCCGGTCGTTCGGCGCTTTCCGATGGTGCCGGGCATCGACTTTGCCGGCACTGTCAGCGAGAGTTCGGATCCGGCCTGGAAGGTGGGCGACCGCGTGGTGTTGAACGGCTGGGGTGTCGGCGAAACGCATTGCGGCGGTCTGGCCGAGGTGGCGCGGGTCAGGGGCGAATGGTTGGTGCCGCTGCCCGCCGCCTTCACGACCCGCCAGGCGATGGCGATCGGTACCGCCGGTTACACCGCGATGCTCTGCGTGCTGGCTCTCGAAAAGCACGGGATCAAGCCCGGGGACGGCGAGGTTCTGGTGACCGGAGCCAATGGTGGCGTCGGCAGCGTGGCGATCGCGCTCCTCTCCCGGCTCGGCTACACCGTCGTGGCGTCGACCGGGCGCCCCGCAGAAGCAGAACATTTGAAGGCGTTGGGCGCCGCCGAAGTCATCGACCGCGGCGAACTGTCGGCGCCGGGCAAGCCGATTGGCAAGGAACGCTGGGCTGGCGTGGTCGACACGGTAGGCAGCCAGACGCTGGCCAATGCCTGTGCGACGACCAGATATCGTGGTGCCGTGGCCGCTTGTGGCCTGGCCGGCGGCATGGATTTTCCGGCGACCGTGGCGCCGTTTATCCTGCGCGGCGTGACGCTTTATGGTATCGACAGCGTCATGGCGCCGCTGGCGGTGCGTCAGGAAGCCTGGGTGCGCCTCGCGCGGGATCTCGACATCGCCAAGCTCGACGCCATCACGAATGAAATCGGCCTGGCGGAAGCCATTGACGTGGGTGCCCGCTTGCTCGAAGGCAAGGTACGCGGTCGGGTCGTCGTCGATATCAAGCGCTGAACGGCGACGCGACCGGACAGCGACCGGAATCTGGCCGTCTTGCGGCGTCGACCCTGGGGCCAGCCGTTGCTTCCAGGCTCGCAACAGGCTGATTTACTGCGCCGTTTCGGCGCCGATGACCGTGTCGTCAAGGCCGCCGGTGGCGAGAATGAGCAGCAGGATCAGGAACCGGAATTTGCGGAACATGGGGTGCAAAATCCCTCAAGTTGCCGTTCCCTGCCCGAATTGACCGGCCTCTCGGGCCGATAAGGCCTCGTTGCAGGGCACTCGGCTCTGGCCGCATAATGAACGCACGAGATTCACTGCATCTACGGACTCCTGTGTCGATTAAACCGCTGCCAGGCCTCAGCACCCCATGCTAGTCCGCGTCCGTCCGCGCGTACTTCCGGGGGGCAGGATTGAACCGCATGCATCTCATGGTTGCCCGCCGCTGGTGCTGGAGGCCATGTCGCCCCGTGTCTGCCGTGGTGGCCGAGTCCCGATGGCGGTCTGCGCTTGAATTCCGTGGCGGCCGAGACCGCACGGAATCCGTGGTACGAACCGTTGCCGGTTTCCGCCATTTCCGCGGCGGCGGGCTGGCAGCGGCCGGTTCGTCGCGCGCGCTACCAAGGCAGGCGGCTCAGCATTTCGCTGCTGCTTTCCCTGCTGTTCCACGCACTCCTGTTGAGCCTGATTTTCGGCGGACAGGAATTCGGGATTCCGGGGTTCGCCTTGCCCTGGCAGGAGCGCCGTGCCGAGGTGCCCGATCTGCGTGTCGAACTCGCGCCTGCGCGAATGGCAGACCCGAAGCCAGTCATCCAGTCAGCCCCCATGCCATTGCCGCCGGCATCGACCGCGCAAACCGCTGCCGGTGCGCCGGCGGTCGTGACATTCAGGTCTGCCAAGCGGCCGCAGGTGCGGCCAGACACGGCAAGTGTGCCGCGAACAACGCCCAAGGCGAAGCCGGGTCCGAAGCCAAAGGCAACGCCCGGCAAAGCGCCGGCAAAAGCGAAGGCCGGTCCAAAGCCAAAGGCTCCGACCAGCGTAGCCAAGGCGAGCACCCCCCGAGGCAAGTCCAGGGCGTCGGCAAATCCAAAGCCAAAGGCCGCGCCGGGCGCAGCATCGGCGAGCGCGTCCCGGAGGCCGCCCAAGGCGAAGGCGGGTCCAATACCAAAGCTAGCTAGCACGGCCCCGCCTGGCGCGCTCGCTGATGGGACAGCCAGGCCGAGGGCATTTCCCAACGTGATCGCCCTGAATGAGTCCGGCGCGGCCGAGTTTGTCGTTCCCCCTGTACCGTTGAAGCCTGCGCCTGACGTCTCGACAGTTCCAGAAGATGCCGGCGGGGCCGAGCAACCCCGAGTCGAGCAGGCGGCGCGGGAAGAACTGGTCGCGAATGCCGCGCGAGTGGAGTCCGTGCATCAGGAGCACGCACGAAAGGAAGCATTGCTTCAGGAGGCCGCGCGTCAGGAAGCGGCAAGGGCTGAGTCTGCACGACTCGAAGCTGAACGCCAGGAGCACGAACGACAATCCAAAGCCCGGCAGGAATCAGCGCGGCAGGAGGCGGCACGGCAGGAGGCAGCGCGGCAGGAATCAGCGCGGCAGGAATCAGCGCGGCAGGAATCAGCACGGCAGGAATCAGCGCGGCAGGAATCAGCACGGCAGGAATCAGCACGGCAGGAGGCAGCACGGCAGGAATCAGCACGGCAGGAATCAGCACGGCAGGAGGCAGCACGGCAGGAGGCAGCACGGCAGGAGGCAGCACGGCAGGAGGCAGCACGGCAGGAGGCAGCACGAATGAGGGCCGAGCGCCTGGAGGGCGCACGGCAAGCAGCAACTCAACCCGAGTCTGCGAGGCGTGAAGGGGCACAGCTTGAGGCCGCGCGGGATCAGGACGCAAGACGGGACGCCGCGCGTCGGGCGATGGGCCGACAACTGGACGAGGAAGCCGCACGCCGTGAAGCGACTCAGGCGGCAACGAGACTGTCACCGTCGTCGAGCACCCTGCGTCGGGCCAGGCTCTTTGGGCGCACCGACCCGAACGCCGAACTCATTCGCTACGCAGAAGCCTGGAGCCGGCGAATCCAGTTCAACATGACGTTCGACATGGTGCGCGAGGCGGCGAAGCAGCCCCATAACGATCCCGTGGTGACCGTCGCCATAAGAAGCGACGGCTCGATCGAGTCCGTGACATTTGTCCGCTCCAGCGGTGTGGCCGCCATTGATGATGCGATACGGCGCATCATTCACAGCCAGACCCCGAATCTGCCGTTCCAGCCGGCGCTGGCCCGAGATTTCGACGTGATCGAGATCCGCCGGACTTGGTATTTTGATACGGCTGTAAGGTTGTATTGACGCGCGTTGCCCGGGTCATGGACCGTCGCGCCGAGTAACGATTGATTTGAGCTGCCGGCATCCCAGGGGCTGTTGGCGCGTCGTTCGAAGCGGGCCAAATTGAGGCGTTGCTATGAGGGTCTTGGCAGACGGTGCCGCAGAAAGCCGATTGCCATGAAATGCGGACGCCAATACAAATTCCAGCGGGGAATGAAAAACCCGGCCAAGGCCGGGTCGGGTTTTCGTTCAAGCTGGCGTCGAATCAGGCGGTGACCGGAATCTTGCCGATCTTGATCTGCCATTCCTTCGGTCCGGTGTTGTGTACTGAAGTGCCGGAGGAGTCGACCGCAACCGTCACCGGCATGTTCTCGACATCGAATTCGTAGATGGCTTCCATGCCGAGATCGGCGAAGCCGACGACCTTGGCCGACTTGATGGCCTTGGCCACCAGGTAGGCGGCGCCGCCGACGGCCATCAGGTAGGCCGACTTGTTGTCCTTGATCGCCTCGATGGCGGTCGGGCCACGCTCTGACTTGCCGACCATCGAGATCAGGCCGGTTTTCTCCAGCATCATGCGCGTGAATTTGTCCATACGGGTGGCCGTGGTCGGGCCGGCGGGGCCGACGACTTCGTCGCGTACCGGATCGACCGGGCCGACGTAATAAATGACCCGGTTGGTGAAGTCGACCGGCAACTTCTCGCCCCTGGCCAGCATGTCGGCGATGCGTTTGTGGGCGGCATCGCGGCCGGTCAGCATCTTGCCGTTGAGGAGCAGCTTCTGACCCGGCTTCCAGGCGGCGACTTCTTCCCTGGTCAACGCGTTCAGGTCAACGCGGGTGGCCGCCTTGAAGTCGGGCGTCCAGGTCACGGCCGGCCAGTCTTCCAGCTTCGGCACTTCGAGTTTGGCCGGGCCGGAGCCGTCGAGATGGAAATGGCAGTGGCGTGTGGCGGCGCAGTTTGGCACCAGGGCGACCGGCAGGTTGGCGGCATGACAGGGATAGTCGAGCACCTTGACGTCGAGCACGGTGGTCAGGCCGCCCAGGCCCTGGGCGCCGACGCCCAAGGCGTTGATCTTCTCGTACAGTTCGAGGCGCAGTTCCTCGGCGCGGTTCTTCGGGCCGCGTGCCTTCAGTTCGTGGATGTCGACCGGCGCCATGATCGATTCCTTGGCCAGCAGCATGGCCTTCTCCGGAGTGCCACCGATGCCGATGCCGATGATGCCGGGCGGACACCAGCCGGCGCCCATTTCCGGGATCTTGTGCAGCACCCAATCGACGAGGTCGTCGGACGGGTTGAGCATGGCGAACTTGGCCTTGGCTTCCGAGCCGCCGCCCTTGGCCGCGCAAATGACCTCGACGTGATGGCCGGGAACGATCTCGAAATGGACGACAGCCGGGGTGTTGTCCTTGGTGTTCTTGCGGGCGCCGGCCGGATCGGCCAGTACCGAGGCGCGCAGCGGATTGTCCGGGTTGGCGTAGGCGCGACGGACGCCTTCGTCGATCATCTGCTGGATGCTCATCGTCGCATCCGGCCAGGTGACCTGCATGCCGACCTTGATGAAAACCATCCCGATACCGGTGTCCTGGCAGATCGGGCGATGGCCTTCGGCGGCCATGCGCGAATTGGTCAGGATCTGGGCGATGGCGTCCTTGGCGGCAGGAGACTCCTCGCGGTCATAGGCTTCGCCCAGCGCCTTGATGTAGTCCAGCGGGTGGTAGTAGCTGATGTACTGGAAGGCATCGGCGACGGACTGGATCAGGTCTTCCTGTTTGATGGCGGTCATGCGCAACTCCGGGTCAGTGGTTTTTCTGGTGTTGAAGGGCGAGGGTCTGGGTCATGGTCTTGTCGACAATCGCCATGGCCAGGGCGGAAATCAGGAACACGACATGAATGATGACCTGCCACTTGATCGTGTGCTCGGACAGGTTGTCGGCATTGATGAAGGTCTTCAGCAGATGGATCGACGAGATGCCGATGATCGCCGTCGACAACTTGATCTTGAGCACACCGGCGTTGACGTGCGACAGCCATTCCGGCTGGTCGGGGTGGTCTTGGAGATCGAGGCGCGAAACAAAGGTTTCGTAGCCGCCGACGATGACCATGAGCAGCAGGTTGGCGATCATGACGACGTCGATCAGGCCGAGGACGGCGAGCATGATGTCGGTTTCGCTGATCTTGGAGGTACTCAGGGCGTTGTGGGCAAGGTGGGAGAGTTCCACCATGAACAGCCAGCAATAGACCACCTGGGCGAGGATCAGTCCAAGATAGAGCGGTGCCTGGATCCAGCGGCTGGCGAAGATGAACGTTTCGAGGAATTTGACTAGCGAATTCATGGCTTGAGCAGCAGTATGAAAGGTGCGAATTTTACCATGGCGCGCTGGCATGGCGCGGCGCCCGCTTCGGGCGGCGGTGATTTGCTGCGGCGCAGCGTGATTTCGTAAGGGCTTTGTAAGATTATCTGCGTCTAATCCTGCGCAGCACTGGCGAGAGGAGTGGGTTGTTTTCCAGTTTGCGTGGCTTTAGGTGTCCCGGGTGACAACCCGAGGCCGGTTCGGTTGTTCCAATATGGATGCGAAGTACCTCAGAGGAGAGAATATGTCTAGTGAATCCGTGAAACTGATTTATCCGTCTGACGAATCCGTCAGGAATGCGACGATTTCCGGGATGGACGCCTACAAGGCGCTGTGTGCCGAAGCCGAAACCGACTATGAAGGTTTCTGGGCCAGGCACGCACGGGAACTGGTCAGCTGGAAGGAGCCGTTTACCCAGGTCCTCGATGAGTCCGACGCTCCGTTCTTCAAATGGTTTGCCGACGGCAAGCTCAATGTGTCCTATAACTGCCTCGATCGCAACGTCGAGGGCGGTCTGGGCGACAAGGTCGCCATCGTTTTCGAAGCCGACAACGGCGACGTCACCAAGATTACCTACAAGGATCTGCTGGCCAAGGTGTGCAAGATGGCCAACCTGCTCAAGTCCAAGGGTGTCAAGAAGGGCGATCGTGTCGTCATCTATATGCCGATGACCATCGAAGGGGTTGTTGCCATGCAGGCTTGCGCCCGCATCGGCGCCATCCACTCGGTCGTCTTCGGCGGCTTTTCCGCCCAGTCGCTGCGCGATCGCATGAACGATGCCGGCGCCGTCATGCTGCTAACGTCCGACGGTCAGTTCCGCGGCGGCAAGACCATCTCCCTGAAATCGATCGCCGATGAGGCGTTTGATCTGGGTGGCTGCGAATGCGTCAAGAATGTCATCGTCTTCAAGCGTACAGGCGGTGAGTGCAACATG
>Ga0268298_10003372_pt1 | contig 16412 bp, 13 predicted proteins | sample WWTPWeurt_MetaG_FD_194462 | JGI IMG/M metagenome (GOLD analysis project Ga0268298, IMG submission 194462) | Activated sludge microbial communities from WWTP in Nijmegen, Gelderland, Netherland - WWTP Weurt | ecosystem: Engineered > WWTP > Aerobic digester > Activated sludge | place... | reverse complement strand
TTCCGAATATGCCAAAAGAACGGGCGCCCGAGGTTCACGCCGATCATCGCGATCGCGAAGCCCTTGTGCAGCTTGCCGACGAGCTGGTACGGCTCGACGCGAACGTTGTCCAGGATCAGCTGGGCCTCGTTGCCGCCGACGCTGCCCCACATCCGGATCACGCGCTGCAGGCTGAAGCCGGGCGCGTTCGTCGGCACCAGGAACGCGCTGATGCCGCCGCGGCGCTGCGCGGCGCGCTCGGGGTCGGTGACCGCGAACACGATGCAGTAGTCGGCGTAGGGACTGTTCGTCGTCCAGATCTTGCTGCCGGACAGGCGCCAGCCGTCGCCGTCGGGCGTCGCGCGCGTCTTCATCATGATCGCGTCGGAGCCCGCGCCCGGCTCCGACATGCCGAAGCACATGCTGGTCTCGCCCGACATCATCCCGGGGAGCAGCTTCTCGCGCGCCTGCGGCGTGAGCTCGCCGAGCACCGCGCTCGGCCCGAACGCCCAGTGGCTGACCGCGAAGTGCCCGAGCCAGTATTTCTCGGCGCAGAAGTGGAAGATCCGCTCCCACGCGCCGAACCACGCGACGTGGTTCAGGCCCTGCCCGCCGAGCTCGGCGGGCACGCACATCGTGTAGTAGCCCGCGCGCGACGCCGCCATGCGGATGTCGCGGATCATCTCGAGCACCTCGGGACGGTAGCGGCCGTCTTCGGTGTAGAGCTGTCGCTCGTCGTCGAGGATCGCCGCGTGGCGCTCGTGGCGCGCGACGACCTCGGTGCGCAGGAACGCGGTCAGCCCCTCTCGGATCGCACGCACCTCGTCGGGGTATTCGAAAGCGATCGCAGGCATCTCGGGTCTCCTCTGGGCGGTGTCGGGTGAAGTGGGTCGGGGTTCGATGGGGCTCGGGCGCCGCGGGCTCGCGAGCGCTCGGGCCTTCGCTCAGTCGCGCGCGGGCGCCGGCTCGGGCGCCCCGAGTTCCCGGCCGTGCGCGCCGAGCGCCGGCGCGCCCCCGCGCATCAGCGGGCGGCGGCCGTCGAAGCGCAGCGGAATGCGCGCGAGCCGCACGTGCGCGCCGGGGATCTCGTCGAACATGTCGAGGTGCCGCACCTGGGGCTCGGCGAGCACGTCCGCGAGCGAGTTGACCGGTGCGCACGGCACGCCCGCGCCCTCGAGCCGCGCGATCCACTGCGCGGTCGGCGCGGCGCGGAAGATCGGCTCGAGCGTCGAGTGCAGGAACGCGCGGTGCTCGATGCGGCGCTTGCCGGTGCGGTAGCGCTCGTCGGCCGCCCACTCGGGCCGGCCCACCACCGCGGCGAGCTTCGCGAACAGGCGGTCGTTGCCGGCCGCGACGACGATCTCGCCGTCGGCCGTGTCGAAGCAGCGCTGCACGCACACCGACGCGGCGCCCGAGCGCGCGCGCGGCGCCTGGCGGCCGGATTCGGACGTTCCCGCCAGGCCGATCGAGAGCATCGCGAGCGCGGTCTCCACCAGCGAGCCGGTCACGACGCAGCCCTGCCCGCTGCGGCTGCGCTCCATCAGCGCGGCCATGCAGCCGAGCGCGACCCACATGCCGGTGCCGATGTCGAGCACCGAGAAGCCGACGCGGCTGGGCCGGCCCGCCTCGTCGCCGTTGACGCTGAACATCCCGGCGAACGCCTCGACGACCTCCTCGTAGCCGGGCTTCTCGCGCAGCGGCCCGGTTGCGCCGAACGCCGACACCGAGCAGTAGACGAGCCGGGGGTGGCGCGCGCGCACGCGCTGCGCGCCGAGGCCCACTTCGTCCATCGTCCCGGGGCGCAGGTTCTCGATCAGCACGTCGCAGCACTCGAGCTGCGACTCGACCCACTCGATCGCGTCCGGGCTCTTCAAGTCGAGGCACACGCCGCGCTTTCCGCGGTTCATCGTGTGGAACATCATGCTCGCGCCCTCGACGAACGGCGGCCCGAACGCGCGGCAGTCGTCGCCGGTGCCGGGGCGCTCGATCTTGATCACGTCGGCGCCGAGCGCGCCGAGCGTCTGGCCAGCGATCGAGCCGGCGATGTTCGTCGTGAATTCCAGCACGCGGATGCCCGACAGTGCCTGCATGCGATCCCCCCTGGCCGGATCCAGCGCCCGCCGCGCCCGTCGCGCGCGGCGTGTGCGAGTCGCGCCGACCGCGCCGACCCGTCGAGTCTAATGCCGCGGGACACGGCCGACGCCGCCGCCGCCGCCCGGTGCTGGCAGAATTCACATGGGTGAACCCTTGGCCCGGAGGCCGCGAACCGTGCACGCCCGCAGACCGCCGTCGGTGAAGTCCGCCCGCCGCGCGATGGAGGTGATGGAGCTCTTCGAGAAGCTGCGCCGGCCGCTCGGCGTGCTCGAGATCGCGCGCCTGCTCGAGTACCCGCAGTCGAGCGCGTCGCTGCTGGTGAACGCGCTCGCGGAGATGGGCTACCTGAACTTCGACTCGCGCACGCGCAAGTTCGCGCCGACGCTTCGGCTCGCGCTGCTCGGCAGCTGGATCCAGGGGCGCGGCGCGGACCCGGCGCGGCTGATCGCGCTGCTGCGCGAGACCAGCCTCGCGACCCGCGAGACCGCGGTGCTGAGCACACAGAATGCGCTGAACGTGCAGTACGTGTACCTCGTCGAGCACGTTCCGCGCGGCCGGCTGATCGCGCGGCCGGGGGCGCTGCGCCCGCTGTGCCGCAGCGCGCCCGGGCTGGTGCTGCTGTCGCGCTACCCCGACCCGCGCATCGCGCTGATCGTGCGCCAGCTCGGCGACAGCGGCGCGGGCCGCGAGGACCTCGCCGACGTGATGACGCGCGTGCGCGCGATGCGCGAGACCGGCTACGCGTGGATCGCGGGCCGCTTCGACCCCGCGATCGGGTCGGTCGCGGTGCCGCTGCCGTTCGGCGACGTCTTCGACAAGCCGCTGGTGCTGTCGATCGCCGCGGCGGCCGGGCGCGTGCGCAGCCAGCACGCGCGGCTCGGCGAGCAGCTGCTCGGCATCGTGTCGCGCGCGTCGGCCGCGCCCGGCAGCCCCTAGCGCAGCGTCCTGAAGTACGCGCGCACGTCCTCGACGAAGAGCTCCGGCTGCTCGAACGCGGCGAAGTGCCCGCCCCTGGGCATCTCGCGCCAGTAGCGCAGCGCCGGGAAGTCGGCCTCCATCCACTTGCGCACCGGCGCGACGATCTCCTTCGGGTACACCGACACGCCGGTGGGCACGGTCACCGTCCCCGGCGAGCCGCCCTTGCGCCCGAAGCTCTCCCAGTAAAGCCGCGCCGACGACGCCGCGGCCGCGGGCACCCAGTACATCATGACGTTGTCGAGCAGTTCGTCGCGGCCGAGCACGTTCTCCGGGTGGCCGTCGCAGTCGGTCCAGGCCCAGAACTTCTCGAGGATCCACGCGGCCTGGCCGGCGGGCGAGTCGGTGAGCCCGTAGCCCAGCGTCTGCGGTCGCGTCGACTGCTGCTTGGAGTAGCCGGAGTCCCAGTCCCTGTAGAACTTCGCGCCCGCCAGCGCACGCGCCTCCTCGGGCGTGGGATCGCCGTCGAGCTTCGGGCGCGTGGCCATCGCGAGCGTGACGTGGATGCCCGCGCAGTGGGCGGGGTCGTCGGCGCCGAGCTGCATCGTGACGCGCGAGCCCCAGTCGCCACCCTGCGCGCCGTAGCGCGCGTAGCCCAGCCGCGCCATCAGCGTCGCCCACGCGGCGGCGATGCGCTGCACGCCCCACCCTGTGGTGGCCGGCTTGCCCGAGAACCCGAAGCCGGGCAGGGTCGGGCACACGACGTGGAACGCATCGGCCGCGCTGCCGCCGTGCGCGGTGGGGTCGGTGAGCGGCTCGATCACCTTCGAGAACTCGACGATCGACCCCGGCCAGCCGTGCGTGATCACCAGCGGCATCGCGTTCGCGTGCGGCGAGCGCACGTGCACGAAGTGGATGTCGAGCCCGTCGATCGGCGTGACGAACTGCGCGAATCGGTTCAGCCGTGCCTCGCGCGCGCGCCAGTCGTAGCGCTCGGCCCAGTACTCGCACACTTCGCGGATCCAGGCGAGCGGCGCGCCCTGGCTCCAGTCGTCGACCGGCTCGGCCTCGGGCCAGCGGGTGTTGCGCAGGCGCGCGCGCAGGTCGTCGAGCGCCGCGTCGGGAACGGCGATGCGAAAGGGGCGGATGTCTTCGGCCATCGGGGGCTCCGTGGTGGGCGGTGACTCGCGCCGTCACCCGAGGGCGCGGGCGCGCCGGCGAAGTATCGCGCAAGTTCGGCCGGCGCCGGGCCCGCGATACCGGAGGTGATAGAGTCCGCGGACCTTTTCGGGAGACAAGCCGGTGAACGGATTCGAAATGGCGTCTCGCCGCGCGGCGCCCGGGGGCGTCGCGTGAGGGTCGCGATCCTGGGCGCCGGCGCGCTCGGCACGATCTTCGCCGCCCACCTGGCCGACGCCGGCGAAGACGTCGTCGTGATCGCGCGCGAGCCGCGCGCCTCGCTGCTCGCGCGCGATGGCCTGCGCGTGACGGGCCTGGTCGACAAGACCGCGCGCGTGCCGGTCTTCACCGACCCGGCCGCCGCCAACGACGCGGACCTCGTGATCAACGCGCTCAAGACCTACCAGAGCCCGGCAGTGATCGCGGCGCTGCGGCCGCGGCCCGGCGCGCTCGCGCTGTCGGTGCAGAACGGCGTCTACAAGAACGACGAGCTCGCGGCGGTCTTCGGCCCCGAAGCCGTCCTGGGCGCCACGGCGCTGATCAGCGGCGAGGTGCTCGCCGACGGCGCGGCCCGCTTCACGGTCAACGAGCGGCTGCAGGTCGGCGAGCGCGCGGGCGGCGCGTCGGCGCGTGCCGACGCGGTCGCCGCGATGTTCGAGCGCGCGGGCATCCGCGCCGCCGCGTCGGCCGACATCCGCGGGCTCGAGTGGTCGAAGTACGCGATGTTCGTTCCCTCGTTCTGCCTCGCGGTGATCACGCGCCTGCCCACGTACCGCTTCATGTCGCACCCCGGCTCGGCGGGGGTCGTGGTGGCGCTCACGCGCGAGATGGTGCGGCTGGCGCACGCCGAGGGCGTCGCGCTTCCGGCGGCGGGCGGCGGCTATTCGGCCGCGTCGCTCGCGCGCGCCGATGACGACGCCGCGCTGGCAGCGGTGCTCGCGTACGGCGAGCGGATGCGCACCGCCGCCCCGGCGCACAAGGTGTCGGGCCTGCAGGACCTCGAGCGCGGCCGCCGGACCGAGGTCGAGGAGACCGTCGGCTTCGCGGTCCGCCGCGCGCAGGCACTGGGCGTCGCGTGCCCGACGCTGCGTACCTGCCACGGACTGTGCGGCGCGATCTCCGCGTCGGTCGGCTAGGTCACGATGCGAACGGGCCCGCGCCGGGGCGCTGCGCAGCGCTGGGCGAGGCGTCGACGTCGCGCGCGTCAGCCGATCCGGCGCTCGGTCCCGACGCCGCGCACGTCCATCTCGTAGTCGAGCCCCGCCACCGGCGGGCGCGCGAAGTGCCATGCGATGCCGGCGGCCGCCGCGCCCCGCGCACACAGCGCGTCGCGCATCAGCGGGTGGACGTCGTGCACGGTGTAGACCTGCGTCGCGGACGCGTCCGCCCATCCGCCGCCGAGCGCGGCCATCCGGCGCTCCATCTCGCCCAGCACCCACGCCGCCTTCTCGCGCAGCCCGGCGGTAGAGGTGTCGCCCGGGCGGATCACGTGGTCGCGATAGTTGCCGCGGCCCTCGGGCGCCTCGCCGCTGCCGGCGACGACGAAGCCGGCGCGCGCCCCCGCGGGCGCCGCGACGGTGTACGAGAACGCGTGGAACGCGGGCTGCGCGGGCGGATCGACCTCCGGGCACACGTTCGTGCGCGCCACCGGATTGACGTCGCCGATCACGATGCCCCAGGCCCGCAGCGGCTCGACGTACGCACGATTGAACGCGGCGAAGCCCTCTTCGGAGAACGGCGCCGGCGAGCGCAGCTCGCACGCACACAGGGCGACGGGCGGCCGCCCGAGCGCCCGCAGGTGGGCGGCGATCGCCTCGAAGCCCGCCGCGAGCGGCACCGGACGGTGGAACACCGCGCGCTCGATCGCGAAGCCCGGCTGCGCGGCGACACCGGCCGAATACTGGAAGACGCCCGGCACGTATCGGTAGCCGCCGGGCTCGAAGACCTGGGTGGTGCTCATCGGAATCTTCCTCCTCGTTGGATTGCTGCCGGCGGGCGTCAGAACGACGGCGGCGAGCTCATCCAGATCGCCTCGGCCTGCGCCTTGCCGCGATTGCGCCAGCGGTGCGGCAGTTCGCTGTTGAAATAGATGCTGTCGCCGGGGCCCAGCACGTGCCAGACGCCGCCGACCTCGATCTCGAGGCGACCCTTGAGCACGACGACCCCGTCTTCGCCCTCGTGCGAGAACGAAGGGCCGCTCTCGGCGCCGGAGGCCGCCGTGAGCCACAGCAGCGACGCGCGGCGGCGCAGGTCGGGCGTGAGCAGCTCGTAGCGGATCGTCGATTTCGGGAACCCGATCTGCTTGCGGTCTCCGCGCCGCAGCACCGACACCGCGGGCGGCGCCGCGCGCTCGGCCGCGTCGAACATCAGCCGCCCGGCGGGAATGCCGAGCGCGTCGGCGATCTTCTTCAGCGCGGAAACGGACGGCGCGAGCAGGTCGCGCTCGACCTGGCTCAGGAAGCTGATCGACAGCGCGGTGCGCTCGGCGACGTCGCGCAGCGCGAGCGACTGTGCCTTGCGCGCGGCGCGGATCAGCGCGCCGACCGACGCGCCGCCGCGATCGTGCGTCTTCGACGGCTTCGCGACCGCGCGCGTCTTCGGCGTCGTAGACGCCTCGACCGCCGGGCTCGGCATCCGGACCGCGCGCGCCCTCACGGCGCGCCCTCCCGCGCCACGGAGTCCTCGCCGAAGAACACGCGCTCGACCGCGCCGGAGTCGAGCAGCGACGCGCTGTCCTGCGCGAGCGCGACGCGGCCGTCGCGCAGCACGCAGGCGCGCGCGCTGATCTGCAGCGAACGGCGCACGTTCTGCTCGATCAGCAGCACCGCGACGCCGGCCGCGTTGATCCGCTGCAGCGCGCCGAAGACCTCGTCGCACATGCGCGGCGACAGGCCGATGAACGGCTCGTCGACCAGCAGGAGCCGCGGGCGGCTCATCAGCCCGCGCGCGATCGCGCACATCTGCTGCTCGCCGCCCGAGAGCGTGCGCGCGACCTGCGACGCGCGCTCGCTCAGGCGCGGGAACAGCGCGTACGCCTGCTCGAGCCCCTGCGCGATCTGCGCGCGCGGCGCGCGCGGCCCGCAGCCGAGCTCGAGGTTCTCGAGCACGCTCATGTACGGGAACAGCCGATGCCGCTCGAGCACGTGCGCGATCCCCAGCCCGATGCGCGCGTGCGCGGGCAGCGCGCCGATCGGGCGGCCGTCGAAGACGATCTCGCCGGACCACGGCCGAACGAGGCCGGAGACGCAGTTCATCAGCGTGCTCTTGCCCGAGCCGTTGGGCCCCATCAGCGACACGATCTCGCCGGCGCCGACCGAAATCGAGACGTCGCGCAGGATGCGCGTGCCGTCGTAGCCGGTCGACAGCGAGCGGACGTCGAGCAGCGCGGCGCCGGCCACTACGCGGCCTCCTCGACGCCGAGATAGGCGCCGACGACGCGCGGGTCGGCGACGACCTCGTCGGCGCCGCCCTCGGCGATCTTGCGCCCGAGGTGCATCGCGATCAGGCGGTCGACGACGCGGCGCACCGCGCCGAGGTTGTGCTCGATCAGCAGCACCGTCAGGCCGTCGTCGCGCAGAGCGTGCAGCAGCTTCACGAGCCCGTCGACCGCCGAGATGTCGACGCCGCCGAAGGGCTCGTCGAGCAGCAGCAGCACCGGGCCGGTGGCGAGCGCGCGCGCGATTTCCAGGCGCTTGCGCTGCCCGGTGCTCGCGCCGAACGACGGGTTCGCGGCACGCTCGGCGAGCCCCACGCGCGCCAGGCACTCGCGCGCGACGACGCGCGCGCGCGCCATCGACACGCCGGTCGCGAGCGCGCCCACGGCGACGTTCTCCTCGAAGCTCATCGAGCCGAACGGGCGCGAGGTCTGGAAGGTCTTGACCAGCCCCGCGCGCGCGACCCGCTCGGGCGCCCAGCCGGTGATGTCGCGCCCGGCGAACCGCACCGTGCCGGACTGCGGCGGCACCTCGCCGGCGATCGTGCCGAACAGCGTCGACTTGCCCGCGCCGTTCGGGCCGATGATCCCGAGGATCTCGCGCGGCGCCAGCGTGAAGCAGACCTCGGAGAGTGCCTGCAGCCCTCCGAACGCGCGGCTCACGCCCCTCACCGACAGCAGTTCGCCCGCGCCCCGCGCCGTCGCCGAATCGCCCACGCCCGGACCCCGTCGCGCTCGCTCACGCGCCCTGCGGCACGATGCGCACGCTGATCCCCTCGCCGCCCTGGCGCCACACGCGCTCGCCGATGCTCTCGAGCAGCGGGAAGTACTCGGGCAGGATGCGCGCCCACACGTTGACCGGCGCGTCGCCGCGCCACTCGCGGACGATCTCGGGCCCGTAGAACATCCCGATCGCCTCGAAGCCGGTGTACTCGTACTGCTCGGCCCACTCGAAGAAGTAGATGACGTCGCCCAGGCTCGCACGAATGGTCTGGCGCTCGCGCGGCGGCTTCTTCGGCAGCCTGATCGGCACGAAGATCTCGCGCCCCGACCAGCGCGCCTGGAACACCTTCGCGTCGATCGGCATCTGCGAGGACAGGCACGCGAACGTCTCGCGCGCGTGCGGCGACACCTCGGCGCGCAGCACGCCGCCCCTCTCGAACTCGAATTCGACGAACACGTTCTCCCTCCTTCGTTGATGGGTGCGCGTCAGCCCGCGCCCCCGGCCCCCGTCTGCGCGCCGGCGCCCCGCGCGCCCGCCGGCGCGCGCGCGCCGCGCAGCGCGTCGCCCAGCACCCCCGCCAGCCCCTGCGGCCGGTAGACCGAGATCAGCATGATCAGCGCGCCGTAGACGAGCAGGTCGACGTTGCGCCCCGTTCCCGAGAACCACACGCGCGAATACTCCGACAGCGGCACCAGCACCGCCGCGCCGATGATCGGCCCGGACACGGTTCCGATGCCGCCCAGGATCGGGATGAGCGCGATCGTCACCGACAGCGACAGCGCGAGCACGCTCGGCGGGTCGACGAAGAGCACGTACTGGGCGAAGAACCCGCCGCAGGCACCGACGATCGCGGCGCTCAGCGCCATCGCGACCTGCTTGTAGCGCGCCGGCGAGAAGCCCAGGCTGCGCACCGCGGCCTCGTCGTCGCGGATCGCGCGCAGCACGAAGCCGAAGGAAGAGCGCTGCAGCGCCCACACGAGCGCGGTCACGAGCGCGAGCATCGCCAGCGCGACGTAGTAGTAGCCGGTCTTGTCGCGGCCGAACTGCAGGTTCGCGAACCCGTCGGGGCGGATCGGCAGGTTCAGGCCCATCGCGCCGCCCAGCGGCTCCCACGCGTTCACGAGCAGGAACGCCGACTCCGCGACCACCAGCGTCGCGATGACGAAGTAGTGCCCGCGCAGCCGGAAGCACGGCCAGCCGATGGCCACGCCGATCAGCGCCGCGGCGAGCGCGCCCGCGGGCAGCGCGAGCCACGGGCTCGCGCCCAGCAGGCCGACCAGGCACGCGGTCACGTAGGCGCCGGCGCCGAAGAACACGCCGTGCCCCAGCGAGGACTGGCCCGCATAGCCGCCGAGGACGTTCCAGCCGTGGCCGAGCGTCGCGTACAGGCACACGATCGTGAGCATGCGCAGCTCGAACGGGCGCTCGCCGAGGAGCGCCGGCGCCGCGAGCGCGGCCAGCCCCCCGGCGGCCAGCAGCGCGGCCCACCGGGCGGAGAACCGCACGCGGTCGCCCACTCAGATCCGCCCGAACAGCCCGCGCGGGCGCACGAGCACCACGAGCAGGTACAGCGCGTAGACCGGCACGAACTTCAGCTGCGAGCTCACGTAGAAACCCGCGAGCGTCTGCAGCAGCCCGATCAGCACGCCCGCGACCAGCGCGCCGTGGATCGAGCCGAAGCCGCCGAGCGCGACCACCACGTACGCGACCAGCACGAACGCGCCGCCCACGCGCGGGAACACCGGGTAGAAGCTGGACAGCAGCGCGCCCGCCGCGCCGACCGCGGCCGCGCCGATGCCCCACGCGAGCGCGTACATGCGGTCGGCGTCGATGCCCAGCGTGCTCGCGGCGACGCGGTCCTGGGACGCCGCGCGCAGCAGCCGGCCGGTGCGCGTGCGGAACACCAGCACGTACAGCAGCGCGGTCGCGACCGACGCCCCCGCCATCGACGCGAGCTGCGGGCCGGGCAGCGCGATGCCGCCGATCTCGACGACGCCGGAGAGCACCGACTGCTGCACCGCGCGGTAGTCGGCCCCGAAGAGGAACTGCGCGAGCGCCTGCAGGAACACCATCAGGCCGAAGGTGGCGAAGATCTGCGAGTGCATGCTCTTGCCGAGCACGCGGCGCACCAGCAGCCAGTACACGCCGACGCCGAACGCGAACATCGCCGCGGCCACCACGGGCACCGCGACGATCGGGTCCACGCCCCACGCCTGCCACGCGAGGAAGCTCGCGTACATCGCGACCATCAGGAACTCGCCGTGCGCGAAGTTCACGACGTCCATCACGCCGTAGATCAGCGTGAGGCCGATCGCGATCAGCGCGAAGATGAACCCCATTCCGAGGCCGCTGACCAGCAGCTGCGCGAAGAGCTGTTCGGACACGGCGTGGCGGGCGTGCGAGGATCCGGGGGCGGGGACGCGGCGGCGGCGCGATCCTTCAGCGCCAGGCCGGGCGCGGCCACACCAGCGCGGCCGCGGCCTGGTCCGCCGGCCACACGAGCTTGGGCGCGCCTTCGAGGGTCTGCACGAAGATCGCGCCGGTCAGCGTGTTCTGCCCGTTCGCGTCGAACTTCACGCCCGCCCACGGCATGATCAGGTCCTTCGCGGAGAGGTTCGTCGCGGCGAGCGCGGCGCGGATCTTCTGCGGGTCGGTCGAGCCGGCGCGGTTGATCGCGTCGGCGAGCACCATCATCGCGGTGAACGCGCGCGCCGGCGTGCCGTCCATGTCCTTGCCGTAACGGTCCTTGTACAGCTTCGCCACCGCCGCGACCACGGGCGCGCGCGGCGCGAGGTCGCGCGACCAGTGCTCGCGCACGAGGAAGTAGTTCGCGTCGGCACCGAGCGCGTTGCGGAACGCGCTCGATCCGAACGCGGCACCGATCGCCATCACGCCGCGCGGCGCGAACTTGAACTGCTTGTAAGTGCGCGCGAACAGGATCGCCTCGTTGTCGTAGGAGGCGTGCAGGACGACGTCGGGCTTGGCGGCGATCAGCTTCTGGACCTCGCTGGTGACGTCGGGCGTGCCCTGCTGGTAGGCGATGTTCGCGACCAGCTTCACGTCCGGGTACTCGGGCAGGTAGGACTCGACCGACTTCGCGAACTCCTGGCCCCACAGCGTGTTCTCGTGCACGACCGCGATCGTGCGCACCGGCTGCGCCGAGCCCTTGTTCATCTGCGCGATGAACGTGAAGAAGTCGCGCGCCTGCGTCTTCGAGCTCGGCGTCGTGCGGAAGAACATCTTGAAGCCGCGCTCGGTGAGGTTGGTCGCCTCGGACTCGCCGGAGATGTACGGCACGCCGAGCCGCTCCGCGACCTGGCTCGACGTCGCGGCGACCGAACTGTGGAACGCGCCGATCAGCGCCGCGACCTTGCGCTGGACGACCAGCCGCTCGGCCTCCGCGGCGCCGGTCTCGGGCGAGCCCTGGTGATCGGCCGCGACGATCTCGATCTTCGCGCCACCCAGGTTCGGCAGCCCGGCGGTCGCGGCCAGCGGCAGTGCCAGGTCCTTGAAGCTGCCATTGACGATGTCGGCGGCCAGGCGGATCGCGTTCAGCGTGTCCTCGCCCGACTTCGCGACCTGCCCCGACAGCGGATAGAGCGCACCGATGCGCACCGCCTCCTGCGCCAGGGCCCCGGTGACCAGCGCGCCGGACGCCGCGCCCAGCAAGGCCTTGATGAACACTCTGCGGATCGTCGACATGGCAATTCCTCCGAGGGTTACGGGTCAGGCCGCGGGGCGGCCGAGTTCGAACACGAGCCGCGGGCGCGGGCTGTCGCCGCACGCGACCTGGACGTCGAAGAGCGTACCGCACTCGCGGCAGCAGAACTGTCGCAGACGGAACCTTCCGCGGTCGTAGTCCTCGCCGCGCACCGGGCCGGCGGCCGACAGCGGGGTCTCGATCTCGCCGACGTAGCGCATCAGGTTGTCGCCGATCGCACCGACGAGGCCGGCGCAGTGGCCGCAGCGCACGACGCCGCCGGCGGCGTCGACCACGAGCGCGTCGCCGTAGCGGGCGTCGCGCGAGCCCAGGAAGCGCAGCTCGCCGCCTTCGCCGGGCGTGCGCGCGGCCACGCGGCGCACCTTCCGGATCGCGTCGCGCCGGGCCTGCGTGGCCCGCGGGTCGGCCTCGCCGTCGGCGGCGAGGACGACACCGTAGATGTCCCGGGCCGCCTCCTCGGAGACCGCGCCGCGGCGCACGTCGAGCGCGACGCGCCCCGGCTCGCGCGCGAGCGGATCGCCGTAGCCGCCGCCCGCCTGCCAGCTGTGGAACCAGACGTCGCCGGCCGCCATCGGCGCGCGCGGGTGCTTGGGCATCAGGATCTCGCGCTCGCCGCGGATCGCGTCGAACGACGCCGGCAGCGGCTCGCGCCGGCGCATGCGCTCGACGATGTCGGTGTGCACGAAGCGCGCCACGCGGATCGCCGCCCCGGGCAGCCCGCCCGCGATGCCGATCGCGTTCGGCATCTCGGCGCCGGTGCCGGCGAACAGCCCCTCGAGGCGCCCGTCCGGCGCGCGGTGCATCGTGTACGCGAGCTCGGCGGAGCGCCCGCCGCGGAAGCGCCCCGGCCCGCCCGAGTCGCGCAGGTGGCGGCGGAAGAGGTACAGGACCGGGTACTCGGCCTCCTGGTCCTCGATGTTCGGCATGTTGGGCGTCGTGTTGAACACGATCCCGGCCGTGTCGACGCCGTCGTCGTACGTCCGCGCGCCGCCCCCGCCGCCGAAGTGGCTCATCTCGGTCGCGGCGAACGGGAACCCGTGCTGGCTGGTCCCGGCGAAGATCGGCGCCATCGACGTGCCCGACCACACCGCCATCGCCTGCTCGCGATACGCGTCGCTGGCCGTCAGCAGGTGCGACAGTGCGCGCCAGCACGCGTCGATCGTGACGATCACCGCCGAGATCGTCGCCATCGCGCACGGCGACGGGTAGGTCGCGTTGTTGACCGTGCCCGGCTCGGTGACGATGTCCAGGCACTCGCGCACGCCCTGGTTCCAGGGCGTGTCCCAGCACAGGTTGATGTACACCGACGAGAGGACCGCCGCCTGCAGGCCCGAGTACGTGGCGTTGATCAGGCCGCGCGCGGCGGGGCTCGTCCCGGTGAAGTCGAACGTCAGCCGGCCGCCCTTCTTCGTCAGCGTGCACACGATCCGGTAGATGTCGGTCGTGTGGCCGTCGTGGTCGATGAACTGCACCTCGCGCCACTGCCCGTCGGGCAGCTCGAGCAGCCGGCGCTCGAGCTTGCCGCGCGCGTGCTCGATCGAGCCGTCCATCACCGCGCGCACCGCGTCCAGGCCCCAGGTTTCGATCAGCTCGAGCACGCGCCGGCGCCCGGTGTTCAGCGCCGCGACCTGCCCCTTGACGTCGAGCGCGACCAGCGGGTCGCGCACCTGGTTGCGGATCCACGCGAGCACGTCCTCGCGCATGCGCCCGCCCTCGACGATCTTCACGGGCGGCATCCGCAGCCCTTCCTGGTGGATGTCGACCGCCTTGACCGAGAAGCCGCCGGGGTCCATGCCGCCGGTGTCGAGCTGGTGCCCGGACGCGCCGATCCACGCGACGATCTCGCCCGCGTGGAAGATCGGCGCGACGGTGGCGAAGTCGGGCGCGTGGATCGCGCCCAGGTACGGGTCGTTGCAGATGAAGACGTCGCCGTCGCCGATGCCGACGTCCGGGTGCGTCAGCCGCTTCGTGCTCTCGACGATCAGCGGCAGCACGTTGCCCTGCGTGACGATGTACGGGCCCACCGCGACCAGCGCACCGTCGGCGCGCATGATCGCCGTGGCCGCGTCGTTGCCGGTGATCAGCACGTTCGAGCCGGAGCAGCGCATGTACTGGATGCCCATCTCCTCGGCGATGCTGAGCAGCCGGTGGTTCAGGACCTCGAATCCGACCGGGTCGATCCCGGCGCCGATCTCGTGCTTCATGCGCGTCCTCCGCCCAGCCCGGTGTCGATCCGCGTGTGGCGGTGCTCGTCGATCCGGGCGCTCTGCCCCGTGTGCACGACGATCGTCGTGCCCGGGTGTTCGATGATCGCCGGCCCGTCGAGGCGCGTGCCGGCGGGCAGCGACGGCCCGTCCCAGACCGGCGTGGGCACCAGCGCGCCGCGCAGCGCGCACCAGGTGCGCCGCTCGCCGGCGGGTTGCGCGCGGCCCTGCGCGCCCGCGCGCGCCTCGGGCAGCGGGGGCGTCACGCCGATCGCGTCGACGCCGTAGTTCACCAGCTCGACGCCGGCGTCGGCGAGCGCGGTGCCCTGCCCGTACAGGCGCTCGTACTCGGCCGCGAACGCGGCCTCGAGCGCGACGAGCGCGCCGGCGTCGACCTCGTCCGGCACCCGGATTCGCACGTGGTGGACCTGGCGGCGGAAGCGCGCCTCGACCCAGCGCTCGAAGCGCCGGCGCGCCGGCGCGACGTCGGCGTCCGCCAGGCGCGCGTCGCCGTCGGCGTGCATGCGCGCGTAGATCGCCTCGATGCGCGCCGGGTCGGCCGGCAGCACGAGCGGGTCGGAGTGGCGCATGCTGAAGCGCACGTCCGACAGCGCCGAGCCGTACGCGGAGTGGACGGTCGCGAAGTACGGCACGACGATCTCGCGCATGCCGGCGTCGGCGCCGTAGGCGGCCGCGTGCGCGGGGCCCGCGCCGCCGTACGCCATCATGACGAAGTCGCGCAGGTCGTGGCCGCGCTCGAGCGTGCACTTGCGGATCAGGTCCGCCATCTGGCTGTCGATGACGCGGCGGATCCCGGCGGCCGCGGCGAGCACGTCGCCGTCGAAGAGCGGGTCCGCGACGCGCCGGCGGATCGCGTCGTGCGCGCGATCGACGTGCAGCTTCATCCGCCCGCCGAGGAAGCGCTCCGGGTTGTAGTAGCCGAGCACCAGGTCGGCGTCGGTGACCGTCGGCTCGGTGCCGCCCAGCCCGTAGCACGCGGGGCCGGGCGCCGCGGCGGCGCTGCGCGGCCCGACGCGCAGGCGCGCGCCGTCGACCCACGCGATCGAGCCGCCGCCCGCGCCGATCGACGCGAGGTCGACCATCGGCAGGCGCAGCTGGTACTGGTTGAGCACGGTCTCGCGGCTGTAGCCCCAGCGCCCGTTCTCGATCACCGCGACCTTGAACGTCGTGCCGCCGACGTCGGTCGCGATCACGTTCGGGCGCTCGAGCGTGGCGGCGATCGCGGCCGCGCCGACGACGCCCGCCGCCGGCCCCGACTCGATCGTGAAGATCGGCACGGTCTGCGCGGCGGTCGCGACGCCGCCGTTCGCCTGCACGACCAGCAGCCGCTGCGCGAGGCCCTCGTCGGCGAGCCTCGCCTCCAGGCGCCTCAGGTACGAGCGGATCACCGGCCCGACGTACGCGTTGAACAGCGCAGTCGCGCTGCGCTCGTACTCGCCGATCTCCGGGGCGACCTCGCTCGACGTCGTGACGAAGGCGCCGGGCATCGTCTCGCGCAGGATCTGCGCGGCGCGGCGCTCGTGCGCGTCGTTCTTGTGCGAGAACAGGAACGCGACCGCGACCGCCTCGACGCCCGCCCGCGCGAGCCGCGCGCCGGCGGCGCGCACCGCGTCCTCGTCGAGCGGCACGATCACGTCGCCGTGCGCGTCGATGCGCTCGGCGACCTCGACGATGTCGCGCTCGTCGACGATCGGGCGCGGCTTGGACGTCATCCGGTAGTGGTGCCGCTCGAACACCGACAGCCCCGCGACGCGCCCGGTGGCGCGCATGATCGTCAGCGTGTCGCCGAAGCCGCGCGTGGTCAGCACCGCGGTGCGCGCGCCGGTGAGCGCGAACACCGCGTTGCTCGACTGCGTCGTCGCGTGGACCATGCGCCGCGCGCGCGCGAGCAGCTCGCGCGCGGGCACGCCGGCGGACGCGGCCGCGTTCTCGAGGCCGTCGAAGACGCCGCGCTGGAGGTCGTCCGGCGTGGTCAGTGCCTTGCCGGCGAACGTCGCGCCGTCGTCCTCGTCGATGACGACCACGTCGGTGAACGTGCCGCCGATGTCGACTGCTACCGTGTACAACTGTGCTCTCCCGTTGCCTCGGCGCCTCCGCGCCGGCCTGCCGCCGGCGCGCCGCAGGTCGCGGCGCGGCGCGGCG
>Ga0268298_10003371_pt1 | contig 16417 bp, 19 predicted proteins | sample WWTPWeurt_MetaG_FD_194462 | JGI IMG/M metagenome (GOLD analysis project Ga0268298, IMG submission 194462) | Activated sludge microbial communities from WWTP in Nijmegen, Gelderland, Netherland - WWTP Weurt | ecosystem: Engineered > WWTP > Aerobic digester > Activated sludge | place... | reverse complement strand
CCGCCGGTGCCGGTGTGGGCCGACCAGTTGCGCGCCGCGCGCGGCCTGCCGGTGGAGGCCGCTGCCCGACCGGCCAAGCCGAAGGTGGATCCGGCCGTGCGCGAGGAGCAACGTCAGAAGGCCGCTGCTGCCGTCACGCCGGTGCTGGAGAAAGTGGAACAGGAAGTCAGCGAAGGGCACGGCAAGGCCAGCGCCGGTGCGGCGGCCGCTTTGCGCAACGCCTTCAAGGAGCATGGGCGCCATCTGGATTCGGCCCTGGAAGCGCGCGTGCATGCCGCGCTGGGCGCCGCCGGTGAACTCGAAGGCTGGCAGCGTTGGCGCGCCGATCAGCTGCGCGAAGAGCTCGTGGCCAAGGCGGAAGCGCTGCTGCAACGCAAGCCCAAGGTCAAAGTGAAGCCGGCGCGTGCGGGCGCGGCCACTGAAGTGGCCGCTGCGGAAACGGCGGACGCCGACGCCGCTTCGCCGACAACGGAACCGGCTTCACCTGCCTCCGATGCAGTTGCCACCGGCGCTGCGCTCGACAACGCGGTGCCTGAGATCGTCGAGAGCGCAGCACCAGAAGGCGAACCAGGCGTTGAGGTCGCCGCCGAAGAGGCTGCGGACACCCCTTCCGCGACCGAAGGCGCTGTGCCGGAGCTCGACAAGGACGCCGGGACCGATGCTGCTGTCGTTACGAGCGACGCGGCGCAGGGAAAGCGTGAACCTCTCCGCGCGGCCCGTCCCCCCAAGGGCGAGGACGCAGCGCCCGTGCCCGTCATGGGCGGTCGCAAGATGCAGGAAACGTTGCGCCAGCTGCGTGAGCAGTGGAAAACGGTGGACCAGGGCGGCGTGCCCAACCATGCCCTGTGGAAGCGTTTCGACGAAGCCTGCAACGAAGCGCACAAGGTGGTGGAAGTCTGGCTCGACAAGCTCAAGGCCGAGGCTGCGGCGCACAAGGCGCAGCGCATGGCGCTGATCGACGAGCTCAAGGCCTGGACGCAGCGCAATGTGGAGCGCACCGAGCCCCATGAATGGAAGGCGTTTTCGCGGGCGTTGCACCAGTTCTCTGATCGCTGGCGCGATGCCGGCCATCTCAGCGAGAAAGCCTTTGCCGAGCTGCAGCCGCTGTGGAAAGCCAGCATCCATGCCGCGGCCGCGCCATTGGAGGCCGCACAGAAGGAGAGTCTGGAGCGTCGCCATGCCATGATCGAGGAGGCCAAGGTACTGGGCGCCGCGCCGGTGCTGCGCATCGATGCGGTGAAGGCGTTGCAGCACCGCTGGCAGGCCGAGGCACAGAGCGTGCCTATGGAGCGCAAGTCCGAGCAGAAGTTGTGGGACGCGTTCCGCAAGCCGATCGACGATGCCTTCAACCGCAAGACACAGGAACGCGAAAAGGCCGACCAGGCGCTGGGCCAACGCGATCGCGTGGTGCTCGACGCCGCCAAGGCCCTGGAAGCGGCCAATGCCAGTGGCGATGCCCAGAAGATCAGGGCCGCAATGACGGCGCTGGACGCCGCCCTGCGCGGACAAGCCCAGGCCGCGGCCGTGGTGGCCCAGATGGCGCCTACGCCGGCAGAAATTGAACAAAAACAGGCCCTTCCCAGCGTCAACGGGTCAGAATCTGCTATCGAAACAGGAGAAATGCCTGCCTCGCCGACGACCGCCGAGACTGGCACGGATGGCGGATCCGAGGTGCAGGCTGCACCCGCAGACGCGGACGTGCAGGCCGCTGCTCCCGCCGAGCCGCCCAAGCCCGCGCCCAAGCGCGTGATTGCCATGCGGGGTGACGACCGGCCCGGCATGAAGAAGGCCGAGCCTGCGGCGGCGGGCCGTGGCGGCAAATTCGGCGACCGCAAGGACGGCCCGCGCGGCCCCGGCCGTCCGGGCGACAACAAATTCGAACCGCGCCGCGACGACCGCGGTCCCGGTGCACGCGGTCCGCGAGAGGATGATCGGGGTGGGCGCTTCGGCGGCCGGCCGGCGTTTGAAGATCGGGGCCCCCGTCTGGGCGACACCGCCTTCCGGGCCCAACGCGAGGCGCTGGAGCATGCCGAGGCTGCCTTGCGCAAGCTGGCCGCTCAGGCCCATGGCGAGGCTCTGACCAACCTGTTGGCAGCCTGGCAGCATCGCAAGGCTGACGAGGTGCCGGGCCAGCAGGAGCTGGGCAGAGCCGTCACGCCGGCGGTGCGCGGGGCCTGGGTGCAGGCCGTCGCGGGCGCGCCCAAGGGCGACGCTTCGGAAGCACTGCTGCGCCTGGAGATGGCTGCAGAACTGCCCACCCCTGCGGAACACCTGGATGCGCGGCGGGCCTTGCAGCTCAAGTTGCTGACCCGTCGCAATGACCCGACGCCCGCTCAGACCTGGGGCCAGGATGCCGCCGCCGTGCTGGCCAGCCCGTTCGACGCGACCCAGGCGCGACGGGTGCAGAACGTGCTGAAGGCGTTGCTGAAGGGGTGATCCGTTCCCGGTGTCGTGCACCTGAGAGGCCACGCACCGGCCATCAGGTGTGCGGGCCCGAATCCATCGGTCCCTGACGGACCGTTGGGACCGCGCCGGAATGTGCCGGGACGGAGCTTTCAATCGAAATCAACACGACCCCAGCGTCGCAAGGTCGTAGTCTGCTATCAAATCAGGATTGGCCGGACTTAAGAAAGCCTTCATCCCTGCGCGGCATCATGCCGGCATGACACTGATCACCCATCCTTCACGCCATCCGGCGACATTGATCGCGGCCCTGCTAGGGGCGGCGGCGGCACTCGGTCCGTTTAGCGCCCGTGCCTCCGACACCAGTGCGGCAACCCAACTGGAGCGTTGGCAGGTACAGGCCGCTGCGCCGGGCAGCGTCGAACGTGGCAAGGCCTTGTTCACCAGCAAGCACGGCGGCGACCTCAGTTGCGCGTCCTGCCATGGCACGCCGCCCACCAGCCAGGGCCGGCACGCCTCCACCGGCAAAGTGATCGAGGCGCTGGCACCAGCTTTCAACCCGTTGCGCTTTACAGACACCGCCAAGGTGGACAAGTGGTTTGCCCGCAACTGCAAGGACGTGCTTGCCCGCGAGTGCAACGCGCTCGAAAAAGCCGACGTGCTGGCTTACCTCGCCAACCTGAAGCCATGAAGACCTTTCAAGGAGAAACCCGATGAAACGCAGATGCAATGCGCTGCTGGCGGCGTTGGCCCTCATCGTGCCCATGGCCTGGGCCGATGGCGTGCCGGTTCCTCGCCAGGCGCTGCCGTCCTACGCGCAGGAGTGTGGCAGCTGCCACATGGCCTTTGCGCCCGCTTTGCTGCCCGCGCCTTCATGGCAACGGATCATGAATGGGTTGGGCCGGCACTACGGAACCGATGCGTCGCTGGACGCGGCGAGCGCCCAGAAGATCGGCGCTTGGCTGCAGGCCAACGCCGGCACCTACAAACGGGTGCGCGAGGAGCCACCGCAGGACCGCATGACCCAGTCCAACTGGTTCCTGCGCAAACACCGCGAGGTGGCACCGGACGTGTTTCGCCGCGCCAGCATCAAGAGTGCGGCCAACTGCACTGCCTGCCATGGCGGCGCCGATCAGGGCAATTTCAGCGAGCACGCCGTTCGCATTCCGAAGTGAGGACACCATGAACATGACGAGCACGACTTTTTCTTCGCCTGCAGCCCGACCGGCCACCCGTCGCACGGTGGATGCGCCCACGCGGGTGATGCACTGGCTGATGGCCTTGAGCTTCCTGGGCGCCTACCTCACGGCCGACGGCGAACGCTGGCGCCTGCTGCACGTGACCCTGGGCTACACGCTGGCGGGGTTGCTGTCGTTCCGGGTGGTCTGGGGCCTGATCGGGCCGCGTCACGCGCGGCTGTCGGCGCTGGGCCGCAAACTGCAGGCGATGCCGCAATGGCTGGCGGGACTGAGGTCCGGCACCATCAATGTACGGCTCGGTCAGAACCTGCTGCTGTCGCTCAGCGTCGTGATGCTGCTGGCGCTGATCGCACCGCTGACACTCAGCGGCTACGGCACCTACAACGAATGGGCGGGCGAATGGTTGGAGGACGTGCATGAATTTTTCGGCAACGCGCTGCTGGCCGTGGTTCTGGCCCACGTGGCCCTGATTGCGGCCCTGAGCCTTCTGCGCCGCAAGAACCAGGTCACCCCCATGCTGACGGGCCGGGTCGAGGGTTCCGGGCCCGATCTGCTGAAGAGCGATCACTATCCCGTGGCGGCCTTGTTGCTGGCCGCCGTGCTGGGATTCTGGGCCTGGCAGTGGCAGCAGGCGCCTGCGGTAGGTACTGGCGGGACTGGCCAGGGCGCGACCCTGTCCAGCGGCGGGCGTGACGCCCCGGCCCGCGATGGCGCGTACGATGGGCGACGCGCCCCCAAACACGGCGAACGGCACCACGACTGATCCAACACCATGCGCATTCTCCTGGCCGAAGACGATGAATTGCTGGGCTCCGGCATCAAGGCTGGCCTGACCCAAAAGGGCTTTCACGTGGACTGGGTCCGCGACGGCGTGGCCGCGGAGCGAGAACTGCTTACCGGCGAGCACCAGGCGGTGGTGCTGGACCTGGGCCTGCCACGCCAGGATGGCATGGACAGCCTGAAGGCGGCGCGCGCACGGCGCATCGCCACCCCGGTGCTGGTGCTGACCGCGCGTGATGCGGTTTCCGCCCGCATCGAAGGCCTGGACGCCGGCGCGGACGACTACCTGGTCAAGCCGGTGGACCTGCACGAACTCGCTGCGCGGCTGCGTGCGCTGGTGCGTCGCGCCCATGGCCAGACGCAGAGCCGGCTGACGGCGGGTCCCGTGACGCTGGATCCGGCCGCGCATCAGGTGTGGCTCGACGGCGCGCCCGTGGAACTGTCGGGGCGCGAATATGATTTGCTTCAGGTGTTCATGCTCAATGCCGGGCGCGTCCTGAGTCGCGAACAGATCGAGCAGCACCTTTACAAATGGGGGACCGAAGTGGCCAGCAACACGGTCGAAGTCCACATCTACAACCTGCGACGCAAGCTGCGGGCAGAATTGATCGAAACCGTGCGCGGCGTGGGCTATGTGCTGCGCCGTGACGGTTCCCCGGTTGGATGAGCCGTTCCACCGCGCCTGCGTCCGGAACCCGCCTGTCCCTGCAGGCGCGCCTGCTTGCCACGGTGCTCGGCGTCATGAGTGTGGTGTGGCTGGCGGTGGCCGCATCCACCTGGTATGACACCGGACATGAGCTCGACGAATTGCTGGACGCCCATCTGGCGCAAGCCGCCGCTTTGCTGGTGACGCAGCGTCTGGATGATCTGGAAGGCGACAACTTTCCGCCGCCGCCGACCTTGCACAAGTACCAGACCCGCGTGGCCATCCAGGTCTGGCATGAGGGAAGACTGGTCGTTCGTTCGACCAACGCTCCCGAAGCGTCACTGGCCAGCGGCGATGTGCCGGGCTTGCGCACTTCGATGGTCGAAGGGGACGCCTGGCGGGTGCTGACGACGCCCGGCCGCGAACCGGACGTGGTGATTCACGTCGGCGAACTGGAATCGGCGCGCCATCACATCCTCATGGCCAGCCTGCGCAGCATCGGCCTGCCCATGTTGCTCGCGCTGCCGCTGCTGGCTCTCGGCATCTGGTGGGCTGTGCGCGGGGCTGTGCGGCCGTTGCGCGCACTCGGGCAGGCGGTGGCGGCGCGCCGGCCGCAGGCGCTGCAACCCCTGTCAGTCCATGCCGTGCCGCGGGAGGTGGCGCCATTGGTGACAGCCCTCAATGGCCTGTTCGAGCGCATGACCGACTTGCTGGAGTCGGAGCGGCGATTCACGGCCGATGCGGCGCACGAACTGCGCACCCCGATCGCCGCCATCCGGATGCAGGTGCAGGTGGCTCAAGAAGCCCCATCGGACGCAGGGCGTGAACAGGCGCTGGCGGCCACATTGCAGGGGTGTGACCGTGCGGCGCGGCTGGTCGAGCAGCTGTTGCAACTGGCCCGCCTGGAGAGTGAAGCGTCTTATGGCGAGGGCCCGGTGCGACCGGGGCCTTCATCGGCGGACATGGCTGCCACCGCGCGCGCCCTGGTGGCCGAGTTCGAACGACAGGTGACGGCGCGTGGCCAGCGACTGGTCCTGGATGCCGCCGCCGCCGTGCCTTCTCCATTGCCGGCGGCGCTGGCACAGGTTCTGATGCGCAATCTGATCGACAACGCCGTGCGCTACAGCCCCGATGGTGCCCTGGTGCGGATTTCGGTCGGCTGCTCGCCTGAAGGGGGCGCGGGGCGGCTGGTGGTAGAGGATGGCGGCCCGGGGCTCACGCCCGATGCCATGGCGCGGCTGGGTGAGCGCTTCTTCCGTGTGGTCGGATCGCCACAGACTGGAAGTGGGTTGGGATGGTCCATCGTTCGCCGGCTGGCCCGCTTGTTTGAACTTGACCTTGTTGTGGATCGCAGTGCGGCACTGGGTGGACTGCGCGTGACGGTGTCCTGGAAGCAGGATGGGCGGGTGCACCAAGCTTGATGTTGGTCAATACTGGTGGAAAGGTTACGATATTCAATCGTGATACTTTTCACGGCACAGGAGCGGGCAATGCGCACAGACATGTTTCAGCAATCGCTGGAGGACCTCAACGGCTCGACCGCCGATATCGAGGCCTCCGCGCTCATTTCAACCGATGGTCTGATGATTGCCTCGGCCCTGCCCAACGGCATGGACGAGGACCGCATCGGTGCGATGTCCGCAGCCCTGCTCTCTCTTGGTGACCGCACCGCGCGCGAGCTGGCGCGTGGCAACCTGCAGCGGGTGCTGGTGCAGGGTGAACGTGGGTACGTGATCATGAGTTCAGCCGGCCCGGAAGCGGTGCTCACGGTGCTGGCCAAGCCGAACGCGAAGCTTGGCCTGATCTTTCTGGACATCAAGCGGGCCGCGGAGACGCTGTCCAAGCTGATCTGATGGAGGCCATGATGGGACTTCCCGATATGGCCCGGCCCGCGGAACCTTCCAGCGAGTCGCGCCTGACCTATACCGACGGCAGTTCGCGCACCGTCTACGCAACCGACGTGGAGAAGCCCTTCCCGGAGGGGCGCCTGATCGTTTCCCGCACCGATCTCAACGGCATCATCACGCACGCCAATGACGCCTTCGTCGAGATGAGCGGATGGGCCCGCGAAGAGTTGATCGGCGCGCCGCACCACATCCTGCGACACCCTGACATGCCGAAGATCGCATTCAAGGGTCTTTGGGACGACATCGCCGCTGGCAAGAAGTGGCACGGCTATGTCAAGAACCTGCGCAAGGATGGCGCTTTCTACTGGGTCTATGCCACGGCGGTGCCCAATATCCGCAACGGTGTGATCGTGGGCTACACCTCGGTGCGCCGCAAGCCCTCTCGCACGCGCATCAATGAACTGGTGCCGGTGTACGCGCAGTGGCTGGCTGAAGAAAAGGCCGCATCATGACCCTAAATTTCCTGATCGCCCCTGACTTTGCGCCCGAACGCTTCGCCGGCTGGCACATGCTCAACACCACGCTGCAACGGCGTTCCGGCATCGGACTGCATCTGCTGACGCCCGTCAGCGCGCACGAGCAGGCCGAGCTGCTTTCTGCCGGAAAGGCCGACCTCGTCTACGCCAACCCCTTCGACGCGACCGACATGATCCGCACGCAGGGCTATATCCCCTTCGCGCGGCCCGCCAAGCGGTACGACGAGATGGTCATCGCCACGGGCGCTGAATCCGGTCTGACCCATGTTGAGGACCTGAAGCCCGGTTGCCGCATTGCGCTGACCGAGAATCGGGACGTCAAACTGATCGGGCTGCGGCTGCTGGAGCCGGCCGATCTGACCGAAGCCACCATCCAGTGGGTTCCTGTGGACAGCTACCAGGCGGCGGCGCGACTGGCCATCAAGGGTGAGGTACAGGCCGCTTTTTTTCTTGCCGACGCCTACGCCTCACTGACCCGCATGTCGCGCAGTCAATTGCGGGTGCTGGTAGAGAGCGCCATCAGCGACATCTCGCATGTGGTGCTGGCCCACCCCCGAGTGGGCGAGAACCTGCCCGCCATCGAAAAGGCTCTGCTGGGCCTGGGCCAGGCGCCGGGTGACAACGAAGTGCTCGACGCACTGGGCCTGCCCAACGGTTTCGAGGCGATGAACCAGGAAGAGGCCGAGTTCATGATCGACCTCATGGATACCCTGCTCGACTGAGAGAGCCAGAAATGAGCGAATCACAGGCTCCGGTCCGGCAGGTTCGCATTGCGGTTCGCCAGCATGCGCGTCGCTTGCTGCGGGATCCGTCCGATGTGAGCGCGCATTTCGCGCGCCTTCATGCCGCGCTGGAGTTGCCTGGGGCGGAACCGGTCCAGGGCGCGCTGGCGGATCTGTTCGTCACGTTTGGCGAGCGTGAGGAATCGCTCAAGCGAACGGCGCTGCAGATGGCGCGTGACCGGCTTGCGGTCCACGCGGCACGTTGGTTCGAGGCACAGGCCGGCCTGTCGCGCCTGTCACGCATCACACCGCTGGCCACCCGCTGGAGTGTGCTGGCGCGCCCATCGGCCGACATTTCGACCCGTGCCCGCCGTTGCAGCACCGACGATTCGCGGGCGCTGGCCGAACAGGTCATGCAGGCGGTCGCGCAGGGCGATGCGCAGGCGCAGCAGGAGTTCCTTCACCACTGTGTGACTTGCCACGACAATCTGGCCTTCATGCTCGCGCGTCGCGCCCTGCTGCGCTTTGGCGGGTCGTTGCCAGCCGACTGGGAAGCCGTCAGCCAACAGCTTGAACAGGCCGGGACCACGCCATGAATGTGCTGGTCGCCGGGCTGTCGCCGCGTGACGAGGCCGCTTTCGGTTTCTTTCTGAGCCGTTCGATGAAGGGCTGGTCCTGGGCCAGCACGCCGGCCGGGCGCGGCACCGTATTGCCCAAGGCCGATCTGCTGGTGGCCGACCTGGTTGCGCTGGGACTGGCCCAGTGGTCGCAGGCCGCTGAGGCTGAGTTGCTGAGAGTGCTTCAGGGCAATTCGGCGGTGCTCCTGGTGCCATCGAACGACCAGACCTGGGCCACCATGAATCCGGTGACGGTGAAGCAGCATGCGCTCGTTTGGCTGCGGAAACCGTATGGCACCGAGGACATGCGCATGGCCCTCGAAAAGGCGGCGGCTGCGTGCCAGCAGGCCGCTGCGCCACCGCCTGCTGCCGCGAGAGCGAAGCCCGCGCCGAGAAGTCCCGGGGCTGTGCCCGGCGCGGCAACCCTGTCGGAGGGACCTGGTCCGGTCACGCCAACAGCGCCACCCGTCGCGCGATCGCCTCAGGAAAGGCCTGTGCTGCCGACCGTGAGTTTCCGTTCGCCAGCGAGTCTGCCCCAGGTGGTCAGCCACGATGCGAGCGACGAGGTTCCGGGTCTGTCGGCGCAGGACCTGCAAACCCGGCTCGCCGGCCTCCCGGATTCCGGGCGTCATCTGTTCCTTCGCAAGCTGGCGGCGATGCTGATGCAGAGGCAGCCATTCGAGGCGCGCTTCACGGTCCACAACTCCGTCATCTTCCATCCGGTCGATGGGTGGGTGGCGAGCAACACCCCCATGATGGTGATTGAACGGGTCTGCCAAAGTGACGCGCTTGCCGCCGCGGTGACGGTTCGGGAAATCGAAGGCTCCCAGGCCGAAGAGCGCGCGCACCGCTTGGGCATGCCCCTGCGCGAACTCGACACCTTCCTTTGGGAGCTGGCGACGGCATCGTTGGACAAGAAGAGCGGCGGCGCGGCCGGCTCCCGACTGCACTGAGGTTGCTTCGACCATGGCAATTTCGACTTCGATTGCTGGCAATGTGGCTTCGGCGGATGTTCGTCGCTTGCTACCCGTCGGCTTGGCATTCCTACAACCTCATTCTTGACAGGTACTTCGATGACGACCCCAGCATCCGAATGGTTCATGTTGACCCCTGCGGGCGCCCTGCATGCTTTTGCCCGTGCTGAGCCCGGCGAATCGGAACTGGCCTTGCAGGCTCTGCTGACCGGCGATCGGGCGCTCGATGCCGCGGCATGGAGCGAGCGCGCTCCCCAGGCGCCTGCCCTCGTTGCGCAGGCCATTCAGGAGGGTTGGGTGCAGGTATTGCACCGGCCGCTGCAAGGACCGGATGCGAAGCTGGACGACTTCCTGCAGCACGTGATTGCTTCTTTGTCCGGTGAGCGTCGGGCCGTGCTGGCTTCTGAAGGCGGCTTCTGCCTCGGTCGTTCCGGGATCGATCAGGACGAGGCCGATGCGCTGAGCGCCGCTGCGGCCGACTATTCGGACTTTGCCGCTCGGCAGGCGCGCCGTGGCTGGAGCGGTGCCAAAGGACTGGTGTCTTTTCACGTCGACGCCGACTTCCTGCTACCGACCTTTTCGTTCGTACCGCTCTGGGTTGATGGCGCGGGCTACTGGCTGATCGTGGCGGGTGAACCCCTGCTCAACAATCCGGCGCTGGTTGAACTCCTCTGGGGCGTCAAGGCCGCCGGTACGCGCTTCGCCGTACCCGCCGGCCTCTAGATTGGGCCTTCGGCCGGGCGGAAGAAGCTGGCGAGCAGGTTGTGAAGCCCCGGCGACTCGTCGGCGAGTCGCCGGGGATTGACGAAGTAGGCCTCAACGGCCACCGCGAAAAACTCGCTTGGGGCCTGCGCGGCGTACGGGTCCATCCAGGGCATCTCCACGAGACCAGCGAAACGCTGTGCAGCCGCGACGCGATCGCTGAATCGGTCGTATTCGGCCTGCAAGCGCGAAAGCCACAATGTGCGTGCCTGCGACGCGCTGGTGCTGCCGAGGAAGCCGGACGGCAAAGGCGGGCAACCGTCGGCTTCCCCGTCGCGCATGTCGATCTTGTGGGCAAACTCGTGGATGACGACGTTATAGCCTTCTTCGGCGGTTGCGCCGGCATTGGCCACGTCCGACCAGCTCAGCATCACCGGTCCGCCGTCCATCGCCTCGCCGGTCAACGCCTCGCGGTAGTGGTGCACCACGCCGGATTCATCGGTCACTTCGCGGCGCGCAAGCACCTCGCCGCGGTGTAGCACGATGCCGACGAAGTCGTCATACCACTGCAGGGCGGCCATCGGGGACGCGGCGGGTGTCAGCCAGACCAGCGGCAGGCACGCCTGCGCGGCAACCGCCAACGCCATGGAATCGGTGACGGCCAGACCGGCGGCACCGTGGAACTCCTTTTCCCGGAGAAAAGCCATTGACAGCTCGCGCAGGCGGCCGCGGGCCGCGGGATCGAGGGTCTCCAGAAAAGGATAGGCCGCCAAGGTCCCAAGCCAAAGCTCGTCTGCCAACCGCAACCCATCCGTCCGCGTTGCGGTCGGGCTGAACTTTTGACGAAGCCAGCTCAACATCAGCCGATTGCGATGCGTTCCAGTCCGGCGCTGGACAGGCGCAGAACCTCGGCGCGGGGCGGCTTGGCGCGCATGTCCCAGTCGCTAAGTACCACACGGCGCAGTGTGGGTCCGGTGCTGGCGCGGGCACCTTCTGGCTCGGGCAGGTCGTGGGCGCCCGGGCGATGGGTGTGGCCGTGGATCAGGGTGGTTGCGCCGGCGGCCTGCAACCAGCCTCGGGCGGCCGTGGCGTCGACGTCGGCGTAGTCCCCGGGATTGCCGGTCGACGCGCGGTTGCCATGCTCACGAATCTGACGCGCGATGGCTCTTCGTTCGGCCAGCGGTCGTGCCAGCATCGCCGATTGCCATACGGGGTCGCGCACGACTTGGCGAAACTGCTGGTAAGAAACATCGTCCAGACACAGCGCATCGCCATGGGACAGCAGCCACCGACTCCCGGCAAAGGCCAGAACGGTGGGGTCGGCAAGACCCCGCATGCGGCTGGCCTCAAGGAAGTCCGGGCCCAGCAGGAAGTCCCGGTTGCCCTGCATGAAGTGGATCTCACATCGCTCGGCTGCCTTTGCCAGAATCCCGGCGCAGTCCTGCTCGAAGCCAGGCGCGGCCGCGGCGTCGTCGCCGACCCAGACTTCGAACAGGTCACCGAGGATGATGATGGCCTGTGCCGGCGTGCTGGTCAGATAGTGCTTCCAGGTGTCGACCGTGGCCGGATCGCCGGCTTGCAGGTGCAGGTCGGAAATGAAATCGATCCGATGCCAGGTCGCCGGTGCGTGGAGCTCAGGCAACACCGGCGCAGGCGCGGTCACGGTGGATTCCGGGTCAGAGGGCGACAGCCTTCTCGATGACCACATCCGTCACCGGCACATCGGCATGTCCCATCTTGTTTCCGGTCTTGACCGCCTTGATCTTGTCAACCACATCGGTGCCTGCAATCACCTTGCCGAAGACGGCATAACCCCAACCCTGGGCGCTGGGTGCGGTGTGGTTGAGGAAGTCGTTTTTCGCCACATTGATGAAGAACTGCGAGGTGGCGGAGTGGGGCGCATTGGTTCGGGCCATCGCCACGGTGTACATGTCATTCTTGAGACCGTTGTTGGCCTCGTTTTCGATCTGTGGATCGGTGGCCTTTTGCTTCATGCCCGGCTCCATGCCGCCGCCCTGGATCATGAAGCCCGGAATCACCCGATGAAAGACGGTGTTGTCATAGTGGCCCTTGTTGACATAGCTCAGGAAGTTGGCCACCGACTTGGGTGCCTTGTCCGCGTCCAGTTCAAGCGTGATGACGCCGTAGTTGGCGATGTGGAGTTCGACTTGGGGTTTGTTCATTTATTTCACCAGGGTGGCTGAGTTGATGATGATCGGCGTCTTGGGGACGTCCGAAGGGAAGGGGCCACCCGCACCAGTGGGTGTGGCCTTGATGCTGTTGACGACGTCCATGCCGCTGACAACCTTGCCGAAGACGGTGTAGCCGTACAGCTGGGGTGCATTCATCAGTTGGGCGCGCGGCGTATTTTCATAGACGCGGCCCTGGTATTCGAAGCGGGGCACGGGGTCACCCGGCGGGATCGGCGTGGGGTCGAGGAAGGCATTGTCCTTCACGTTGATGAAGAACTGGGCGGTTGCCGAGTGGGGGTCGTTGGTGCGCGCCATGGCCACGGTGCCGACCACGTTCTTAGCCCCACCCTTGGCGAGTGCGTCGCGGCCTTCGTGCGTCACCGCAGCACGGGTTGGCTTTTGCACGTACTTGGCATCAAAGCCGCCGCCCTGAACCATGAAATTGTCGATCACGCGGTGGAAAATGGTGCCGTCGTAGTGCTTGTCCTTGACGTATTGCAGAAAGTTCTCAACGGTCTTGGGGGCCTTGTCCGGATACACCTCGATCACGAAGTCCCCTGCCGTGGTGGTGAACTTGACGCGCGGCGCGTCGGCACCGATGGCCGGGCCGGAAAGAATCAAAAGAATTGCACTCGCCAGCAGCGCGCGGCGGGTAGCCGCAATCCTGTGAATCGTCATCCAAGCACTCCTTCAAAGAATATCTTCCACTGGGTGCCCCTGCGCACCCAGTATTGCCGCTTCACCACTCCGGTCCGCGTGCCGGCGACCACCTCGCCGAAGGTGGCGACCATGATGTCGGAACTGTCGGTCCAACGCAGGTAAGACAGATCCTTGAGTTCGATGCCACGTCCCTTTGCGCTGGCCATTTCACTGCGAAGCGTGGGCGTCCACTCCTGCAGCGTCTTGGCAAAGCTGCGGAAATCCGGTGCATAGTAGCCCAGCACGCGGTTCAGGTCACCACTGGCCTTGGCGCCGCGCCAGGCCTGCAGGGCGTCTTCGAAGGTCTTGCTGTCGGCGCGCACGCTGTGGGGCGGGGCCCAATGCAGTTGCTGTGCAATCACAACCGGGGTGGTGCGAACCTCCACGGTGCGGATGATGCGCTCCAGATCGGGGTTGGCCAACACCACTCAGCCGTCGGACGCTTTGGGCGCGCGCGAGAACTGGCCTGGCGGCGTGCCGTGCAGCCAGATGCCTCCACCGGTTTTCCCCCGGCTGACGTCCAGCGGGGTGCGCTGGTCCCCCTCCAGGTTCTTCTCAATACCTGATTTCCCGATTGAGGTGTAGTAATCGGCAATCAGCTTCAGACCTTCGGCGGAGTTCTCGAAAAGGTAGAGCCGCGACTTGGAGGTGTCCACCGCGATGGCATGGCGGGTGCGGGGCGACAAGGCCAGGAATTGCGACTGAATGCTCCCGGGCCGCGGGCGCTCGCGCAGTGCTTTCAGCCGGATGCGGGACTCTTCGCGCAGGTCGGCCAGCATCGGGGCTGCTGTCTTTATAGCAGTCCACGATGGCGACTCGGTCGCCGCACCGTACGACTGCTGGTACTGTCTGGCCAGTACCAGCCTTGGATACCGAGCGAAGACCCGCATCACAGCGCGTCTGGAACAGAAGCGGCACGCCGCGCGGGAGCCGTGTAGATCCATTTCATCCGGCGCCCGAAGATTCCTTCACGATGACCCACCGATCACCGGATTTCACCAAGTCCAAGGTCTTGCGGCTCGATAAGTTGAGCGAGTCGGCGTAGTAGCTCGGGCGGAACTTGGCGATGGCCTTATTGCCATACAAATCAAGGTTCAAGGTGGACAGCTTGACCGAAATACACGACTTGCCAAAGACGTGTCTGCGATGGTCTTCTTCCCACATCTTTCGCGTCTGCTTGCCCGGTGGGTCGAGGTCGGTGCCGTACGCGGAGAGAAAACGGGCCATGTCCTAGGCAGACCAGGCTGCCGCCCATGCGATCACCGCGGTTTCGACGCCATTCTCAGCGTTTGAGGGCGCTGCCGGGGTGGGTGCCGTTGCCGGGGTAGTGCTGGCAGCTTTCGCTGCAGGTTTGACCGGCGTGGCGGCAGGTATCGCCGGAGGCAGCGACACGGTGGCCGGCCCCAGTGTGCTCGCGGACGGCGTGCCGGCTGGGGCGGTGGTTGGTGTCTGCGTGGCAGGCGTTACCGCCGGAGCAGTCGGACGCACACCTTTTGCACCCAACGCAAAAACGCCGCCGATCAGGGCCAGCTTGGGCTGGACGCCGGTGTTGCTGCTGTCCAGTTGCAAAGCCTTGCTGTAGGCCTGGCTGGCGAGCTTGGCGTAGACATCGCCGAGGTTCTCATGGGCCGTGGCATAGCTGGGGTTGGTGCGGATGGCCATTTCCAGAGCGGCACGGGCCTTGTCGTACTGTCCCTGGCTCGCGTACAGCACGGCCAGGTTGTTGTACGGCTCGGGCAATTCCGGGTAATCCTCGGTCAGCTTGACAAACGTGCCGATCGCATCCGTCGGCTTGCCGGACTCGGTCTGGATCACGCCCTTGAGGAAGCGCATCTGCGGGTCACGCGGTTTGGACACCAGGTACTGGTCGGCCTTGGTCAGCGCTTCGGCCAGCTTGCCGGAGCGCACGAGTTGATTTACATCGCTGTATTCGTCTGCGTAAGTCAGTGGCGCTGCCAATGCGGTTGCCAAGGCAACCAGGCGGAAGACCTGACGCACGCAGTGCGTGATGGCAGACGGGGCGTTCTTCATGGCGTCTTTTCTAAAATGCGCAATAGCGAGCCCAAGCGCGGGCTTTATACTGGCCTCGATTGTAGCTGAGGGGGTCAAGTTACGACCCCGCCACGAAAGCCACTTCGCCACACCGACTCCGCTGGAAAAAGCACGCTTTCCATGCCATTTCTGCTCCGCTGCCCGCATTGATCCCATGAGCCTTCGCATCTACAACACCTTGTCGCGTTCCCAGGAGGCGTTTCACCCGATCGAGCCCGGTCATGTGCGCATGTATGTCTGCGGCATCACCGTCTATGACCTGTGCCACATCGGCCATGCGCGTGCCAATGTGGTGTTTGACGTGGTGCAGCGCTGGCTCAAGGCCTCGGGCCTGCGGGTGACCTTCGTGCGCAACATCACCGACATCGAAGACAAGATCATTCGCCGCGCGGTGGAAAACGGCGAACCCATCAAGGCGCTGACCACACGCATGATTGCCGAAATGTACCGGGACTTCGACGCGCTGGGCATCGAACGTCCGACCCATGACCCCTGTGCCACCGATTACGTGCCGCAGATGCTGGCGATCGTGAAGCTGCTGCAGGACAAGGGGCTGGCCTACCGCACCGAGGCGGGCGACGTGAACTATGCGGTGCGCAAGTTCCCGGGCTACGGCAAGCTGTCGGGGAAATCGCTGGACGAACTGCATGCGGGCGAGCGCGTGGCGGTGCTCGACGGCAAGGAAGACCCGCTGGATTTCGTGCTCTGGAAGGCGGCCAAGGAAACCGAGCCCGAGGACGCCAAATGGGACAGCGCCTGGGGGAAGGGTCGTCCGGGCTGGCATATCGAATGCTCGGCTATGGCCTGCGCGACGTTGGGCGAGACCTTTGACATCCACGGCGGCGGCGCGGACCTGCAGTTCCCGCACCATGAGAACGAGATCGCGCAGAGTGAAGGCGCGCACGGCAAGCCCCTCGCGCGGTTCTGGATGCACAACGGCTTCGTGAACATCGACAACGAGAAGATGTCCAAGAGTCTCGGCAACTTTTTCACCATCCGTGAGGTGCTGGAAAAGTTCGACGCCGAAACCATCCGGTTCTTCATCGTG
>Ga0268298_10003370_pt1 | contig 16418 bp, 13 predicted proteins | sample WWTPWeurt_MetaG_FD_194462 | JGI IMG/M metagenome (GOLD analysis project Ga0268298, IMG submission 194462) | Activated sludge microbial communities from WWTP in Nijmegen, Gelderland, Netherland - WWTP Weurt | ecosystem: Engineered > WWTP > Aerobic digester > Activated sludge | place... | reverse complement strand
GGCTTTCGCATCTCACGAGCCTCTCGGTGCTTCCGCTGCGAGTGGCCATGTTCGGCTCGTTCGCCCTCTCTGCGCTGGGCTTTCTCGGCGGTGTGCTGGCCACGATTCGGGCGTTGGTCTCGGGCGGGGCGCCGCTCGGATGGCTGTCCTTGTTCTGCGCCATCACGTTCCTGTTCAGCGTGCTGTTCGCGTTCCTCGGCATCGTGAGCGCCTACCTCGGACGCATGTACGTGTCGCTCAACGAACGAGGGCTCGTCTACGTGCGGGAGCGGGGCCCGAACTCGGACGACGGCGGCGAGGGCGAGCCATGATCGCGCTCTCCGACATCGACCAGAAGCGCTTCGGGTTCCGCGTCGCGCGAGCCGAGCGTCTCGAGGCCGCCTCCGTAGCGGAAGCGCTGGCGTTCTGCCGACGCGAGGGCGTGCGCTTGCTCATCGCGAGAACGCCCTGCGACGAACTCGGCGCGGCACACTCCCTCGAGCGGGCCGGCGCTGCGCTGATGGACAGCCTGGTCCACTACGCGTGGAACGACGACCTGGGGCCTCTCCCCGACGACTCGTGTCCGATCCCGATCCGAGATGCCGTGCCCGAAGATCTGGACGCGGTGGTGGCGGTGGCAAGGGAGGCATTCGGCGACTACGCCTCGCACTATCACGCCGACCCGAGGCTCGACCGCGCGCGGGTCGCGGAGATTTATCCTTCCTGGGCCGCACGTTCGTGCAGCGAGGCCGGTGTCGCCGATCGCGTGCTCGTCGCGGATGACGGCGGCGTTGCGGGCTTCGCGACGCTGCGCCAGCGCCCGGCGGAGGTCGAGGGCGTGCTGTTCGCCGTGGCAGAGCGTGCTCGTGGTGTGGGCGTGTATCGAGCGTTCCTCGTGCAGACACTGCGTTTCGCTCGCAGCGTGTCGGCCCGGCGCGTCCTCGTGTCCACGCAGATCTCGAACCTCGCGGTGCAGCGGGCGTGGGTGAGACTCGGCTTCTTGCCCGTCGAAGCGCTCTACACGTTCCACCTCTGGCTCGAGGACGTCGCGTGAGGGAGTGGCTGGACGGCGCGCGAGGGTATCGCGCGTTCGGGCGGTTGATCGGCGCGGAGCGCGCCTACCGGATTTTCGCGCGAGAATACGTGCGAGCGGCGCCGGGGCAGCGAGTCCTCGACATCGGCTGTGGCACGGCGGAGCTCAGCGATTTCCTCGCCGACGCCGACTATCTGGGCCTCGATCCCAACGAGTCCTACCTGCGTGAGGCTCGGTCTCGGCATCCCGAGACCGAGCTCGTGCACGCGAGCTTCGCCGACTTCGACGCCGCACCCAGGAGCTTCCATCGCGTCGTCGCGAGCGGAGTGCTGCATCACTTGGACGACGACCAAGTGGACGCCCTCGTCCGCCTCGCGGCTCGACTGCTGCGGCCCGATGGCCGCTTCGTCACGCTGGATGGCGCTCGCTTACCGGGTCAGCCGCGAACGGTGCGCTGGCTCCTCGATCACGACCGCGGGCGTTTCGTGCGCAGTCAGGCTGCCTACGCCGCCATCGCAGAGCGATGGTTCACTCGGGTGAGCAGCATCACGCGCCGGGACCTACTACGGATCCCTTACCACCACGTCATCTTGGACTGCGAGCGACCGAGGGTTCGCGACCCGTGAACCCGACTTCGAGCCGAAAACCCGCCACCCCGTGCGTGCTCATTGGTTGCCCATCGGCGGGATGCCGTCCCCGCACGCGTGAATGTCTCCCGGGCAACGACGCGAGCGAGGCGAGCCCGCCGAAGGCGGCGGAGGGAGCGGTCGCACCAGCGAGCCGCGGGGGAGCAAGGCCAGCAAGGCCCCTCATTCTCAGTCGTGGCCTTTCCGCAACGCGACGACCATCCCCGCGATTTCGTTCGGGCCGGAGCGCTCGCGCCATTCACCGTCCCACAGCGTGACCTCGCAATCGACGGCGCCGCGTCGGACGCGCAGCGATGGCTTGCCTTCGTCGGGGATCCCCAACCGCGACGAACGTTCCCGGCAGAAACCTTTCGACTCGGCAGCGGAGGCAATGGCGTCGAGCTCCGACGCCGAGACCGTCACGTCGTACTCCTTGCCGACACCTTCACCGACCGGCTGGAAGCTGTAGTGACCACGCCCGTCTTGCCCGACCTCGAAGACCTCGGTCCCCCACAGGCCCTGGCTCACCGACCAGCGAACGGCCGGCCCGCTCGCTGCGTTGGAGGACGCTTCCGGATGTGTGCTCGGAGCGGAGGCGCAAGCGGCGAGCGCCACGCCCAGAGCGAGCCACCACCCACGCGCGGTCGCGAAGGTCGAGTTCGAACCGCGGGCGGCACGTCGCTCGGTCACGTTGCACCTCACCCGAGCCTACCGCGCAGAAGTGTCGACCGCCACGCGACGGAATGCCGTCACGACGGCGACCGAGCGGAGAGCGCCCGGATCAGACCCGCGAGCGTGGCGGCGACCCAGGCGTAGAGCGGCACGAGGGAAAGATGTCCGGAAAGGCCGAGCTTCATCCCGAGGTTCCAAGCCTGGCGCGCCGCGCCGGTCGGATTGTCCCGCATCTCGATGCTCTGCGTGGAGATGGCGAGCTCGCCGCGCCGGAAGCTCGGCCACACGAGCTCGGCGTAGGGTCGGCGAAGGTGCGTCGGCAGCTCCGGCTTCACGGCCGTCACGGCGAACTGCTGAGCCACCGAGTGGAGGGTGAGCCAGCCGAAGAGCACGACGCCCGCGAGACGCACCGAGAGCTGAGCGCTCGGCTGGCCCGGTCGAGGCAAGAGCCACGGCAGGACTCCACCGGCCAAGAGACTCGCGAAGGGAAGCATGGGGACGAGATAGCGCGGCCCGGATGCCCAACCGCCATCCCACGGTGGAATCGAGGCGTTCAGCCAGAGCAATGCGAGCACCGCCCAAACGCAGAGCAACGTCTCCAGAAGGTAGCGCCTCGCGAGCAGGAGCGCCCCGGGCAACGCGAACGCGAGCCACGGCGCGGTGTGGAAGAGGCCGCGGTATTCGCCGGTGAGGATGCCGGTCAGGGCTTCACCGTTCGGCCTGCCGATCCCCATGAACCAACCCGTGTGGGGCGTGGGCCAGATCGAGTAGTGGTACGGGAACCTGAGCGGGCCGCCGAACACGTAGCTGTGGTAGCCGAGCAAGAGCGCGCCGGCGGCAACGCCTCCGAGGATCAGCGCGCCGGCGCAACGCCGGTCGAGCACGAAGAGACCATAGGCCGCGAGCGGCGCGGCCACCAGCGCCGCGGGGTATTCCGTCACCACCGCGTAGCCCAGACAGGCTCCGGCGCCGAACGCTCGCGCCCACGTGGCAGCCTTCCCGAACCTCACCTCGACCAAGAGCGCGAACGCGATCACCAGCAGTGAGCCCGAGAGCTGGTTGCCGTAGAGCAGCGTCGAATAGGGCAGCGCCATGGTGCCGAGGCCGTAGGCGAGCGCGAGCACGAACGATGCCGGCGGAGGCACACCCAACGCGAAGGCGAGCCGCTCGAGGTAGGTAGCACCCAAAGCCGAGGGCAGCGACACCGCCAGCACGATGCAGAGCCACACGCCCACGGCGAGGAGATCGGGCGGCATCGGGTTCGGCCGCGCCGCGAGTCGATGGAAGACGGCATAGACCGGCACGCACAAGAAGGAAGCGCCCGGGGCCTTGTCGCAATAGTGATGCCCATCCTTGACCGAATCGTCCCCAGTGTTGTGGGCGTAGCGGTCGATGACGAAGCTGCCCTGCTCGACCAGCGCGCGCGTGAGGTCGAAGCGCGAGTTCTGGTTCCAGCCGCCCGCCTGGTAGAAGTAGGCGTAGACGCCGAACAGCGTCAGGAAGAGCAAGACGCGTGGTCGCGAGAGCATCCCACGGAGGCGTGCCGGGAACGTCCACGGCGGCAGCTCCTCGACGCGCTCCTCGGCACTCACGCTGGCGACGCTACCAGAGGGTTCGCGCCTCGGGGCCTTCGAACGCGGCCGAGGCAGTTTGCTGTCACGTGCTCAGGGAGGATTCGCGCGGAAGTAGTTGAGAAGGTGATCGCGGAACGCCGCCACCGAGGACCGCACGTGCCGAAACGGTGGACACACCACGAACAAACCACCGCTGCGGAAGACCACGCGAGGAAGCACCCGCACGAGCTCGCCTCGTTCGACGAGCTCCCGCGTGAGAAACGGTGGCAGGAGGCCGAGGCCGAGTCCCGCCGTCACCGCGGCGCGCACGAACAAGAGATCGTCGCCCACGACCGTGGCGCTGCTCGGGTCGACGGACAAGGGCGGCCCGATGCGCGCGTTCCGAAACGAAACCCAACTGTGCGTGCGCGCGACTTCCGGCGTCTTGGGCGTGCCTCGCCTGGACAGATAGCTCGGCGAACCATAGACATGCCGTTCGAGGTTCGCGATGCGCGTCGCAACCAGGGACGAGTCCTTCATCTTCGCATCCGCGCCACGAATGGCGAGGTCGATGCCGTCGACCACGAGGTCGATCTTCGCCCCGGTCACGCGAACGTCGACGCGCACTTGGGGATAGCGGGGCTGGAACGTCGCGAGCACCGCCGGCAGGAACAAGGTCGCGAAGTCGACGGGCGCCGTGACGCGGATCTCACCCGACGGAACGCCCCGACTCTCCGGCAACGTCTCGAGGGCCTCACGCAGCGCGGAAAGCCCAGGGCCGACACGGGAGCGCAAGCGCTCGCCGGCAGTCGTGAGCGCGACGTGACGCGTGGTGCGCGCGAAGAGCTGGACGCCGAGCGACTGCTCGAGGGCGGCGACGCCGCGGCTGACCGATGGCCCAGTGAGGCCGAGCTTTTTGGCCGCTGCCGAGAAGCTCGCGGTTTCGGCCACGGCCAGGAAATGGCCGAGGAGGTTCAGATCGATTCGTTCGCCATTCGCATGAGACATGTTCGAATCGTGCCACTACCGAATGAATCAGGGAACCCTCACATTCGCCTCACGAGAACCACGCGGGCTCGCTCGAGCCCAAGCAGGAGGCCCCATGAAACCCTTCCCCGTCGTCACTGGAACACTCTTCGTCGCCACGCTCGCCCTGAGCGCCGGGTGTGGGACCAGTACGGCTGCCCAAGGCAACGCCAGCACCGAAAACCCAAACGCCCAAACAGCGCGCGCGCTCTACGAAGAGCAGCAGAAGCTCGTCGACAGGAACCTCGCGACGTTCGACGACCTCGACTTCAACGTCTTCACCGGGCAGCGCTGGGAGGATCTGCACAAGAGCCACTCCAAGGAGGTCATCGTGCACTGGCCCGATGGGCACGTCACCCAGGGCATCGAGAAGCACATCGAAGATCTGAAGGGGATGTTCGTGTGGGCACCGGATACGCGCATCAAGGTGCACCCGATCCAGGTCGGACAGAAGGACTGGACCGCGGTCGTCGGAGTCATCGAAGGCACCTTCACGAACCCGATGCCCATCGGAGAAGGCAAGTCCCTGCCGCCCACCGGAAAAGCCTACAAGCTCACCATGGCGACGTTCTCGCATTGGACGAAAGACGGTCCCATGGACGAGGAGTACCTCTTCTGGGACAGCCAGGAGCTCACGAAGCAGATCGGCCTCGGCGCAGCGAATTGACTCGCCATGGATCGACGCACGGCGCTGAAAGCCTTGATCGCACTGCCGCTCCCGGCCGCCCTGGCCTGCTCCACCACGAGGAAACCGATGGACACCCGCGATTCGCCCTCCGCACCGCTCACCGGGATGCCCCGGATGCCAGTCCTATTCGCTGCCCACGGGGCCCCCATGATCCTCGACGACGTCGAGTGGATGGAGGCGTTTTCGCGATGGGCGGCAGCGATCCCGAAGCCCAAGGCCATACTCATGGTGTCGGCGCACTGGGAGCATCGCCCGGTGACGATCGGCGCCACGCGCAGCGTGCCCCTGATCTACGACTTCTCCGGGTTCCCCGCGCGCTACTACCAGACCCGATATCCGGCGCCGGGGGCGCCCGAGCTCGCCCTGCGAGTCCGAGAACTCTGCGGGGCGCGAGGCATTGCCGTCGCCGAAGATCCCGAACGCGGGCTCGACCATGGCGCGTACATCCCGCTCGTCGCGATGTACCCGAAGGCCGACATCCCCGTGTTGCAGGTCTCCATGCCGGGCCTCGACACCCAGAAGCTCTTCGCCCTCGGCGAAGCCCTCGCTCCCCTTCGCGACGAAGGCGTGTTGCTGTTCGGGAGCGGCTTCCTCACCCACAACATGCGCTACGCCTTTCGGCCGGGGATCCCAGACTGGGCTCGCGACTTCGACGCCTGGGCCGAAGACGCGCTCGCGCGCCTCGATCTCGACGCGCTCGTGGAGTTCCAGCGGCGTGCTCCGGCGGCCGACCTGGCGCTCCCGACGTGGGAGCACTACGCGCCGCTCTTGGTCACCGCGGGTGCAGTCGCGGGCGTGCGCCCGAAAGTGTCGTTTCCAATCACCGGCTTCTGGATGGAGGGCGCCTTCACCAAGCGGAGCGTGCAGTTCGGGTGAGCGCAGGTCAGTGTGCCAGCGCCACGTCAGTCGAGCGCGTGGGGTAGACCTTCGCCCAGTCGGGAGGCCAGTCGGCCCCCTCGTCGAGCTCCAGCGCGCGCACGACCACGGGCGCCGCCGCCTCGACCCCGAGCACGTTGATGCCGCGCTCGACGCTCGCTGCGTCGACCGAGAGCTCGAAGCTCGTGCTCCGCGCGACAGTGGGCACGACCACGCCGTTCCAGCGGAACACGGGCGCTTCGGCCTGGGCCGTGAGCTCGACGCGGGCGACGAGCCGTCCGCTGCGGTTCAGCGGCACGAAGAGCTCGCCCTGGCCGCCGGCCGCCTCGGCGCCATCGCTGCGGAGCTCGAACCCGCGGCCGAGAAACGCCAGGGAGCCGGGCTCCATGAAGCTCACGCGGTCGTGCTTTTTGGGCGGCAACAGCGGATTCGTGGTGGGCAAGCGCTCGTCGAGCAAGTAGGGACCGACGCTCCGGTCGTAGCGCGAGGCGGGAACGCCGTGCCGGAGCGCGAACCAGGCGTTGGCCGGAAACGAGAACGGGCTCGCGCGGCCTTCGAACAGGCGAAGCCCCGTGGCGATCCGCACCCGCTCGCCGAAGGGCACCGTGGTCTCCCACGAGAAGGCGTGGGCCTTGTGCGCGCGGAGGACTCCGAGCTGCAGAACCAGACCGGCGAACCCAACTCCGCAGGCGAGCCCGAGCCCGGCGCGCCGGAGGCGCCGGCTGCGAGCCAGCGCGTCGAGCAAGACCGCGAACGAGAGGACCCACACGGGGTAAGTGGCCAGGAAACGCCGACCGCCGAAGGCGCCTCCGCCCCACCAATCCCAGACCGCGCCGTTCACGAACGCGGTCGTGAAAAAGAGGCCGGCGAGCACGGCTCCGAGAACCCGGTCGCGCCGGAAAGCGAGGACGAGCCCGGGAAGCACGAACCACAGCAGCGGCGTGCTGGTGAAGAGCCCGTTGCGCGAGGAGAACAGCGTCTCGCTCGCGAGCGACGCCCCGAAACGCAAGAAGCCGCTGCCCTGTGGCACGACCCAAGCGCTGCCGTACATCCGCTTCCACAGCCAGAGTTGCGGCGAGAACACCAAGAGCGCGACGCCCGCGAGGACCGCGAAGCTCCGGACCACGCGCCATCGCGTTGCCGTGTCGCCGCGCCAGAGCTCGACCACCACTTGCAGCGCGGGCACGGCGAGGAAGACAGCGTGTTGCGGTCGCACCAGCGCGAGGGCGCCAGCGGTCGCGCCGAGCCAGGCCGACTGCTTCACGCTTCGCTCGCGTGGAGGCTCGACTTGCAGCAGCAATGCCGACGCCAAGCACGCCTCCAAGGCGTGGGGCATGGCCGGCGAGTAGAGCGCGTACCAGACGAGAGGGCTGCCGAAGAATGCCAGCAGACTGGCCGCGAACGCCCAATGCTCCGCTACGTAGCGTGCGCACCAGCGGAACGCGAACCAGAACGCCAAGAGCGCTGCGACGAAGCTGGTGAACAGCGTGGCACCTTGCTCCGCGCGCGTCGCGCCTTCGAGGTAGGTCGAGCCGCGCTGGCTCGGCCATACCTTCTCGATGGCGTGGCCGACCAGGAAGCCCGGCGTCCAGAACAAGGCCGGTCCGATCCCGAACGGGTTGTGGCGTGCTCCCGTGGCGGTGTAGCCGAAGCCGTACCAGTTGCCGAGCTCGCGGTAGTCGTCGTCGAGTTCGAGATCACCGTCGAGCACGGCCGAGCGAAGGTAGTGGTAGTAGTACCAGCCGTCCTCGCTGAGATGGGGCCCACGCCAGGGCCGCTCGCGAGCCTCGATGGGTTCTTGGGTGAAAAACACCGCGGCGAGCAACGAAAACAGCGCCAGCGTCGGGAGGACGTAGCGCCGGCGCGAGAGCGTCGCGCGCCAGGTCACGGTGTCCTGGCCCCGAGCGCTGCGACGCGCGCCCGCTCCTCGATGGCGAGCTCCTTTGGGCCGTAGCGCTCGTAGAGCTCGGCCAACGCGGAGTGCGCGGCGAGATCGTCGGTGATGTCGTAGACGTGGATCGAGTGGCCGAGCACCGCCACGGGGGTCCGCGCTTCGAGCCAGGCATAGGGCGCCGAGGCGCCGAAGAAGACTCCTTGCAGGTTCATCACGCTCACCGCCAGGAGCTCCCGGCCGCTCGCCCGCTCCGCTGGTCTTTGCCACGGCGCCGGGTGCGGACACGACGTCGGCGCGAGAAGATACTCCACTCCGTACGCACGGGGCTCGGCCGTGCCGAAGTACGACAGATAGAGCCGGCGGGGCGGTTCACGCTCGCGGAGCCAACGGCCGAGGGTCCCGATGTCTTGTCCCCAGTCGAGGTTCGAATCGGCGAGATACCGCCGGAGGCGGCTCGGCCCTCCGGCGAGATCGCTCGCGAACGCGAGATGGTGGGGCGAAATCCGAATCGCCGCGAGCACGTGCAGCGCCGCGACGAAAGCGAAGCCCCAGACTCGCGCTCTGTGAGCCGGCAAGGTGGCCAGCCGCGAAGCCAGCAAGATGAACAGCGGCCAAAGCGGCAATGCGTAGCGAACACCGATGTTGATGCGTGCGAAAAAGAGCGTAGCGAGCACGAGCACGAGCGGGACGAGCACGAAGAACACGGCGCGACCGAAGGGCGTACCGCGACGGAGCGCCACGACCGAGAGCAGACCGGCGAGCAGCGTCAGCGGAGGCATTTTGAGCGCCAGCGCGACCGGGAAATAGAGCGGGAACCCATCGCTCGCGATCCTGCCCATGAAGAACGCAGGGTGGCCGTGGCTCTGGTGCGCGAGCTGCGCGCGTACGCCCGCGAAGTACGCCCCCCAGCCCGCGCTGCCGAGCGCGACCCTCACCACGAAGAGCGCGAGCCCGGCGACGAGGAGCGCATTGCCGAGGGCGTGCCCGACCGCCCGCAGGCGGGACGGCGCAGCACGGTCGCTCTCCCACCAGACGCCTTGATCGCCGCTGATCGCCGCGTGCGCGACCAATCCAGCGAGTGCGGCGCCGAGGTACACCGGGCCGGAGTGTTTGGTGGCGAGCGCGAATCCTCCGAGCAGCCCGGCGGCCAGGAGGAACGACGCGCGCCGGGTCCGCGCGTATTCGTGGAGCACGAAGAACATGCCGGTCACGAACAGCGTGAGCGGCAGGTCGAGACCCATCAGCGAGCCGTGCGCCACGAGATTCGGGTCGAACGCCGCGAGCCCGACAGCCACCACGGCCGCACGCGGCCCGAACAGGCGCCAGGCAAAGGCGCCGATGGAGAACACCAGCGCGAGGGCGAGCAGCATCACTGGCGCGCGGCCGAGCCAGAGCAAGGTTTCGTGGGAGACACCGCTCGAATAGAACACGTCGCGCCCGAGCCCGAAGGCGCTCTCGCGCCGAGCCGCCCAGGCATCCAGGTCGACGTGCGGCTTCGCGAACGCCGCGACCGGGAGCGCCACCAAGACCTTGGCGAGAGGTGGGTGTTCGAGGTTCACGTCATCGCGACCGGTCTCGAGAATGCGAAGGCCCGCCGCGAGGTTCACTCCCTCGTCATAGGTTTGAGCGTTGGCTCGGGCGAAAGCCAGGCATTGGACCGCATAGGCCACGAGCAACGAGAGCACGGCGAGCCACACGGAGCGCCGCACACGTGGTTCGGGTGCGTCCACCTTCACCGCCATCGGTGCCGCAAGAGTACGCCCATCGCGACGAACCCGTCGTGCCACCTGACTTTCTTGCCGCTCGCCCGATCGCGCGCCCGGTAGCGCACGGGAGCCTCGACGATGGGCACGCCCATCCGACCGAGCTTGGCCGTGACTTCGGGACAGAACTCGAAGCGCTCGCACGTGAGCTTCATCTCGCGCAAGAGACGCGCGTCCACGAGCTTCGAGCAGGTGGCCTCGTCGCTGATCTCGAGACCGTAGAGCAGATTGGCCGTATGGGTGAGCACGCGGTTCGCGACGTAGTGGGATAGGCGCATGCCCTCGGGGACGCGCCGCGCGAGGAAGCGCGAGCCGTACACGGCAGGGTGCCCGGCCAGGAAGAGTCGGACCAACTCGACCGAATCGGCGACGTCGTATTCGAGGTCGGCATCCTGGATCAGCACGGCGTCACCGGTCGCGTGCTCTAGCAGGGTGCGAATGGCGTGCCCCTTGCCGCGGTTCGTCGCGTGCGAGAAGACTCGAAGCTCGGGTTCGCGCAGCGAGAGCTCGGCCAACACTTGGGCCGTGTGGTCCTTCGAACCATCGTCACAGACCAGGATCTCGCGCTCGCACCCGAGCTCCGAAAAACTCGACGCGAGCAGCTTGCGAAGCAGCTCGCCCACCGTCGCCTCCTCCTCAAAAACCGGCACGAGGATGGAGACACGCATGGGCTACCACGAGCGAAGGCGGGCCATTGTATGCTCGGCGCCAGCGATGAACAGGTCTTTGTCGGCGAGCGGACGCGCGACGGCCCAATTCCTCCGGCGTCACTTCGTGATCTTCGCCATCGCCGCTTGCTACCTGTACTGCTTTCCCTACTTCGCGAAGCTGCGCCACGCCAACGAGCTTCCGCGCATCTTGACGACCCTGGAGCTGGCCGAGCACGGCAGCTTCCGGCTCGACTCGCGGCTCGACGAGCTCGGCAGCCGAGCCGACATCTCCACGACCCCGTCCGGAGCCCACTATCAGAACAAGGCACCCGGACTCTCGCTCTTGGCGCTGCCGGTCTACTACCCGCTTCATCTCGCCTACCGCGCCGCGGGCCTGCGCCCGCCGATGATGCTCTCGACGTGGATCTTCCGCAGCTTGGTCATCACAGTGCCGGCCCTGGCCTTCTTGGGCGCGTTTCGGCGCGTCGCCGCGCGCTTCACCAGCGACGAGACGGCGCAAAACGCAGCGCTGGTGGCCTATGCGCTCGGCTCGATGGTGTTGCCCTTCGGCATTCTCTTCATGTCCCACGTGCTCGCCACCGTGCTCGTCGGCTTCGCTTTCGCCGTGGCCTTCTCGGCCACCCGCGAGCAGAGATATCGGGAGCCGCGTGCAGCGCTGGGAGTCGGCGCGCTTCTCGGCCTGTCGATGTTGGTCGAATACCAAGCGCTCTTCGCGGCGCTGTTGATCGCCGGGTATTTCGTGTGGGGCGCGGAGCGCCGCCTGCGCACGCTGCTCCTGATCTCGGTCGCGGTTCTGCCCTTCATCGGCGGGCTCGCCGCGTACCACGCGGCTGCCTTCGGCTCGCCGCTCCGCACCGGCTACGCCTACTCCGTGGATCCCACGAATCGCGTCGGCATCCTCGGCATCGTCGGCCCTTCCCAAGAGTCGCTGGCCCAGCTGTTCGTGCGCGTCTCCAATGGCTTGCTCCTGCTCTCGCCCTGGGTGGTGCTGTCGCTGGCGGGCCTGGTCCGCATCGCCCGCGACTCCGAGGCGCGCGCTCGGGTGGGTCGTGAGGCCGTCCTCGCCGGGCTCGTGATGCTGGTCTACGTCGGCTTCGTGGCATCACTGCACCCATCCTTCGGGCGCGCCGGTTGGTCCGTCGGGCCACGCTACGTCATGATCGCCATGCCGTTCGTGGCGTGGCTCTCCGCTGCGGGGCTCGATCTCTGTCTGAGATACACGCCGCTCCGCGTCCCCGCGCTGGCCTTCGTGCTCACCGGTGTCGCGATCCACGTCCTCGCGACGACGACCTACCCGCACTGGCCTTCGGAGTTCGAAAACCCCCTCTACGAAATCTCCCTCCGCCTGCTGAAAGAAGGACACGCACCCCACTCCCTCGGCACGCTGGTCGGACTCAGAGGTACGCTCTCGCTCCTGCCGCTCTACCTCGGAGTGAGCGCGCTCGTGCTGTATCTGCTCGCGAGCACGCGCAAATACCTGCTCGAGCTCGGACTCGCCGTACTGCTCGCGGGGTTCGCAGTCGCCCGCTACGATCGCCTCGGCGTGACGCCCCCGCACGCGGGCAACGCAACACGCGACTTCGTGCTGAGCACGCTGGAGCCGTGACGCGGGAGCGCGCTGTCAGGCGTCGATCGCCGCATCGATGGGCGCGTCGATGGGCGGCGGCGGCGCGTCGATGGGCGGAGCATCCACCAGCGCCGCGTCCACCGGGGGAGCGTCCACGAGCGCTGCGTCCACCGGGGGAGCGTCCACCAGGGTCGCGTCCACCGGGGGGCCGTCGGCCAGCGCATCCACCAGCGGCGCGTCCGTCGGCTCCGCATCGCTCTCTGCGTCGGCCAAGAGCCCATCGGTCTCGACGTCAGCCGGGGCGTCCGTGGCTTGGGCGTCGCTGGGTGCGTCCAGCGCAGCGTCGCTCCCGCTGTCGATCGGGCTGCCGCTGTCGACAGCCACGCACTTCCCGTTGTCACAGACCCGATCGCCCTTGCAGTCCGTGTCGCGGGAGCAGGCGGCGCCCTCTTCGTTGGACGAGCAGGCCACCGTGGCGGTCAGCACGTCGACGTAGACGATGGACAAGAGGAACGACACGACGATGGTGACTACTCGTGCACGACGAGCGCGGAGAGCGCGGGCGGAGTCGTTCGGAGCCATCGACGCACACGAAGGCTAGACCCGCGGCCCCGCGGACGCAAGAAGGGCGCTGGGCGCAAGTTCTTCGCGACGGGTCCTCGGACGACGATTCAGCGTCTTGGCAGCCAGAGCCACGCCGGCCGAACTCGGACTCCCGTCTTCATCGTCGGGCCATCGAGCGCCTCGGTCGGGACGTAGTTTTCCCGAATCACCGCAGGGACGTCGAGGCCGTCGCCCTCGTCGGTGACCACGGCCGCGTAGAAGTGCGCTCTCACGCGCTCGTCGAAACTGGACACTCCTCCCATGCTCGCGACGTCCGAGAGTCCCATTTGGTGCAAGTGGATGCTCCCATCGTGCTGGTGGGCAGAGTGCGGATGGGCGAGGACCAGTACTCGCCCGGGGATCCGCGCGAGGCGCAATCTGATCGCCAGCGCGCGCTCGTGATCCGCGGCACTCGGGACGCGAGAGCTCGGAGCATCGAACGCGGCCACGAGCCCGACCAGGACGGCGAAGCCGAGGGCGCGTTCGGCAGCACGGCCTCGACGCGCCAGGGACGCTGCGCCGAGGCTGGCGAAAAGCGCAGAGAACAAGGCGAACGGCAGGAACGCGTTCTTGTATGCCCACTGGGTCGAATGTCCGACGGCGCTCGCCAAGACCGCCGCGAGAAGGTGCACGCCGAAGTATCCGATGGCGGGCGCAGCGGGAGCTCCCAGCGCGCGGAGCCAGCTGGGAGACGCGTGGCGAAAACGCAAGAGTGCGAGTGCAGTGAGCGCGGGAGGGACGAGAAGCAGAACGCGCGGCGACTCGTAGGCGAGCTCGCGGAAGTACATGTGGGCGGGGTAGTCGAGGGTCAACGCGAGCACGACCCAGCAGCCCAGCACGTGCAACAGAGCGAGCACGACCAGCGGACCGCGTGACAGGTCGACCCAGGTGAACGCCAGGGGCAGGAGCAGGGAGAGCGGCGCGAGCACCAGCGCGTCGCGATAGAAGTAGAAGAAGAAGTTCTGCCAAAAGAACGCGTGGTGTTGGTGACCCGAGAGCACGTAGAACGAGAACCAGCCGCCGCTCCGCTGCTCGAGGAGCCAAGCGCCGAGTCCACCGCCGAGCAACGTCGTCGCGGCGTAGACGCGGGCGCGCGGGCGGTCCCAGAGGAGGAGGGAAAGGAGCGTGCCGGCCCCGACGAGCACCATGGTCTGCTTGGCGAAGACGGCGAGAACCGCCAGTCCGCCCGCCAGCGCCGCGCTGGTTCGCGAGGCTCCGTAGCGCGCGAGCACCACCGCACCGAACGCGAGGGCGAGAGCCAAGGCGTCGGCACGCGCTACGCTGGAGAACGTGCCGGTGAAGCGGTCGAACGAAGCGTAGAGTCCGACGCCGAGCAGCGCGTAGCGCAACCCGACCTCGCGCCGCACCACCCAGAAGAGAAGGCTGAGCGTCGCGACGCTGGCACAGACGGAGAGGCCGCGACCGGTGAGGTGACTCACTCCGAGCCCGAGTTTGCCCAAGAGCGCCAGGAGGGCTGGATAGAGCGGCGTGTAGAAGAACGCAGTGAAGTCGGCACTTGGCCGCGCGTAGATGGGCTGCCCGGCCAGCAGGCGAAGTGCGTGGCCGAGCTGCCCACCTTCCATCCATTCCACGTCGAATGGGTAGTGGAACCGCGTGAACGCGACCCAACACCAGAGCGCGAAGTGGAGCCCGCCGACCAGGATGCAGGCTTCGATGACGAAGCTCCGCGTATCGCGCGTCATCCCGGGCGCCTCAGGCGGTACACCAGGCGCTTTCGGCCGAGCTCTTCGGCGCGGCTCTTCTCCAAGAGCATCGTCACCCTCTGGTGCCCACCCCCGCGGGTCGGCGCATCGGCGACGACGCACTCGTAACCGGATGCGATCCAGTCCCAGCCGGCCCACGGCCCCGGCAGGGCGCACTCGTCCAAGAGGATGAACGTGGGCTTGCGCGACAACACGTAGTCGAGCCGAGCGAAGCGCTGATGACCTGGACGCACTCCGTTGTCGTGACCGTTTCGCGCGACCTCACGGTCAGCGAGCCCGAACAGGTCGACGTTGGGTAGCTCGGCGTAATAGGGCGCTGCTCCCGCGGCAGGCGATGCCATCACGTCACCCGGCCGCGAGTGCGTCTTCACGAAGTGCCCGACCTCCGCCCAAAGGTAGCCGTAGCGTTTGGTCCAGCCCATGGGTTCGATGAAGCTCAGCTTGCGCGCCGGCTCTTCCACGGAGAGAGCACGGCGACGCAACGTCCATTGGCCCAGACCGAAAGCCGGGGCCGCGAGCAAGATGCCGACGATCCAGGCGCGAGACGGCAGTTCGAAGCGCTGAACCAGCTCGATGGCGGAAGAAACCAGCGCCACGTAGAAGAGCGGCAGAAGCGGCACGAAGAAACGGAACAGATCGAGAAAGTCTCCGCCCGCCCAGATCACGTAGAGCACGAAGGGAACGCACACGAAGCGCGCAACTCGAACCACCGCGGGAGCTCCGGGCACGCACATGCCGGCGACGAGAGCGAGCGAGACCCCGAGCCCCATTTCGCTCACGAAGAACGAGGCATAGCCCGCGCCGTTGGCGAGGCGCGCCGCCAAGCTCGCAGACACCTTCGCCGCGTACGTGTTGGGCAGCAGCGCGCCGTAATAGGCGTAGCGCCAGCCTTCGAACAGGGCGAGCGGCAAGAGCGCGGAGGCGGCGAATGGCAAGAGCAACCGGCGTCGCTCGCGCGCGAAGGCCGCCCAGAGCCCGAGCGATAGTCCCACCAAGACGCCTTCGGGCCGGGTCAGCGTCGCCAGGGCGACCAAAGCGCCGGCCCACGCAGCTCGGCGCCGACTCCCGTCCTCGCCGGCCTTGGCAAACTCGGCCACCACGCCGGCGACGAGCGCAGCGAACAGCGAGGTTTCGAGCCCGCTCGAGGTCCAGGCGGCGATCGGCGTCGAACCGACCAGGAGAGCGAGGACCAAGATGCCGTGCGCGTAGCGGCGCGGCCGGGCGCGATTCCACAGGTGCCATGCGGCGATCACCAGGCAGATGGCGCTGATGTCCCCCATGAGCGAGAGAGCCTCCCGGCCCCGCATTCCAAAGCGGACCAAGACCGCGGACAGGAGCACCCAGCTCGGGTTGGTGTAACCCTCGACGCGTTCACCGAGGTTATAGACGGGCGCAGCATGGAGCGCGAGGTTCTGAGCGTGGCGCAACGCGATGTACGCGTCGTCGCATACCGCGTGGATGGATTGCGCGTGCACCACCAACGCCGCGACGAACACGGCCACGATGCCCACCCGCACTTTGCGCGGCCACTCACTGGGCTCCAAGATCGGGATCGCGAAGCGTGAGAGCCCGCCGAGGTCGTCGCCGTCCTGCATCGTGACCGTGATCGCCCGTCGTATAGCACGCACGCTCGAGCCTCCCCAGCTCTCGTCCGAGCCCACGCTCACGCCCGAGCCCACGCTCACGCCCGAGCCCCAGCTCTCGTCCGAGCCCACGCTCACGCTCGAGCCTCCCCAGCTCTCG
>Ga0268298_10003369_pt1 | contig 16423 bp, 11 predicted proteins | sample WWTPWeurt_MetaG_FD_194462 | JGI IMG/M metagenome (GOLD analysis project Ga0268298, IMG submission 194462) | Activated sludge microbial communities from WWTP in Nijmegen, Gelderland, Netherland - WWTP Weurt | ecosystem: Engineered > WWTP > Aerobic digester > Activated sludge | place... | reverse complement strand
CAGCAGGTGCATCGGCAGCATCGGAAGGAAGGGGATGAAGGCGCTGGCCAGCAGCACCGACAGCACGTTGCCGAAATTGGAGCTGGCCGTCATGCGGATGTACTTGAGCATGTTGACGAAGGTGCGCCGGCCCTCCAGCACGCCCTGGTCCAGCACCATGAGGTTCTTCTCCAGCAGAATGATGTCGGCGGCCTCCTTGGCAATGTCCACGGCCGTGTCCACCGAGATGCCGATGTCCGCGACATGCAGCGCCGCAGCGTCGTTGATGCCGTCGCCCATGTACCCGACCACATGGCCGTTGCCTTTGAGCAGGCGCACGATGCGTTCCTTGTGCGCGGGCGTCAGCTTCGCGAACACCGTGGTGGTCTCGGCTACGGCGGCGAGCCGGGCATCGTCCAGCGCCTCGATGTCCGAACCCAGCAGGACCGCGCCCGCAGCCAGGCCGACGTCGTGGCAGATCTTGGCAGTGACGGCTTCGTTGTCGCCGGTGAGAATCTTCACGGTGATGCCATGGCTGGCCAGCGCGGCCAGTGCCGGGGCCGTGGTTTCCTTGGGCGGATCGAGGAAGGCCACGTAGCCGACCAGCGTCAACGCCGATTCGTCAGCGACGCCATAGTCTGTTTTTTCAGGAGGAAGGTCCCTCACCGCAACGGCCACCACGCGCAGCCCCTGGGCGTTGAGCGCGCCGGTGAGCGACTGCTGCCGGGCGAGCAACTCCGGCGTCAATGGCTCGTTGGCCGTTGCGCGCTGCACCTGCGTGCACGCGGCCAGCACCTCCTCGACCGCACCCTTGCAGATCAGGAGATGGCGCTGGTCGCGCTCGGCCACCACCACCGACATGCGCCGGCGGCTGAAGTCGAAGGGCATCTCGTCCACCATCGCGTAGTCCTGGGCCACATTCATCTCGCGATGGACGTCCGCGTGCTTGAGCACAGCCACGTCGAGCAGGTTTTTCAGGCCGGTCTGGTAGTAGCTGTTCAGATAGGCCATCTTCAGCACCTGCGCCGACTCGTCGCCCCAGGCGTCGGGGTGCTGCGCCAGCACGATCCGGTCCTGCGTCAGCGTGCCTGTCTTGTCGGTGCACAGCACGTCCATCGCGCCGAAGTTCTGGATCGCGTCCAGCCGCTTCACGATCACCTTCTTGCGCGACAGGAATACCGCGCCGCGCGCCAGGGTCGAGGTCACGATCATCGGCAGCATTTCCGGCGTCATGCCCACGGCAATCGACAGCGCGAACAGCATCGCCTGCAGCCAGTCACCCTTGGTGAAGCCGTTGAGCAGCAGCACCAGCGGCACCATGATCGCCATGAAGCGGATCAGCAGCCAGCTGACGCGGTTCACCCCGGTCTGGAAGGAGGTCGGCGAGCGGTCGGTGCTGGAAACCCGCTGCGCCAGCGCGCCGAAATAGGTCTGCTTGCCGGTGGCCAGAACCACGGCGGTGGCCGAACCTGACACCACGTTGGTGCCCATGAACAGGATGTTGTCGAGCTCCAGCGGGTTGATCGTTTTCGCATCGCGCTGAGCGGGGAATTTCTCGACCGGCATGGATTCGCCGGTCATCGCGGACTGGCCGACGAACAGGTCCTTGGCCAAAAGCAGCCGCAGGTCGGCCGGAATCATGTCGCCGGCCGACAGCACCAGCACCTCACCGGGAACCAGCCGGCGGATGGGCACCTCGATCCGGCGCGGCCCGGCTGCGCTGGCGCCGGTTGCCTGGGCTGCCGCCGGGGCGTCGCCCTGGGCACGCCGCAGCACGGTGGCGGTGCTGCTCACCATGGACTTGAGCTTGTCGGCGGCCTCGTGGGATCGGCTTTCCTGCCAGAAACGCAGACCGGTAGAGAGCACGACCATGGTGGTGATGACGGTGGCGGCCTTGATGTCATCCGTCGCCCAGGAGATTGCAGCCAGCACGGTCAGCAGCAGGCTGAACGGGTTGCGGTAGCAGTGCCAGAGGTGCTGCCACCACGGCAGGGGTTTCTCGTGTTCGACCTCATTCGGGCCGGCGCGGCGCAATGCGGCGCGGGCTTCGGGTTCGGTCAGCCCGTCGGCGTGGCTGGCCAGCGATCGCAAGACGTCGGCGGGGTCGGCGCGGGCCGCCTCGGTCAGCGTCTTGCCGAGGACGTCCGGCATCTCCCGGCTGATCGGGGTGCCGGCCAGTGACTCCAGCATCGCCATGCGCCGGAACAGCCGGTGGATGGCCCGTGTGTGCAGGAAACGAGCGAAGAAGCCTGGATGTCTGGCGCGGTTCATGGATGGCCTGAAAGGGCCGGTCGGCCCGGTGGGGCCGCTTCATCTGCGGCCTTGTGCCCACCATACACCGACGGTATGAATCTGTCAGGGCCCTAGATCACACCGTCGAACATCATGACGTCGACCTCGTCGCCAGATGCCACGCTGCCCTGATCGTGGTGCAGCACGATCAGGCCGTTGCCCTGCACCATGGAACTCAGCACGCCCGAGCCCTGGTTGCCGGTGGTGCGCACTTGCAGCGTGCCGTCGGCCGCGGTGCTGACGGTGCCGCGCTGGTACTCGGTGCGGCCCGGCTTCTTGCGGATCGACTCCAGGCTTCGCGCCTTCAGCAGCGGCGATGGTGCCGAGGCGTTGCCCATCATGCGCAGCAAGGCGGGGCGCACTAAGGCCAGGAAGGTGACCATCACCGCCACCGGATTGCCGGGCAGCCCGAACAGGATGGCCGAAGAGGGAGATAAATTGCTATCGTTTGGATAGCTGTTTGCGACCATTTCACGCTGGGCTGATGCCAATTTGTTGCCTGAAATGCGTCCCACGGCCATCGGACGGCCCGGGCGCATGGCAATGCGCCAGAACGCGACGTCGCCCAACTGCTTCATCATGGTCTTGGTGAAGTCCGCCTCGCCCACGCTCACGCCGCCGCTGGTGATGATGGCGTCGGCCTGCTGCGCTGCCCGGGTGAAGGCCGCCTCCAGCAGCGCGGGCTCGTCGCGCACCACGCCCAGGTCGATCACCTCGCAGCCCAGGCGCGTCAGCAGCCCGAAGACCGTGTAGCGGTTGCTGTCGTACACCGCGCCTTCGCGCGGCGGCTCGCCCAGGCTCAGGATCTCATCGCCAGTCGAAAAATAGGCCACCTTGAGCCGGCGGAAGACCGGCACCGTCGCGATGCCCAGGCTGGCCAGCAGGCCGCAGGCCGCCGGCGACAGGCGCGTGCCTTGGGACAGGGCTGCGCGCCCGGCCATCAGGTCTTCGCCGAGTGTGCGGCGGTTGTCGCCACGCTGCAGCAGCTTTGCCGGGATGCTGACGCGGTCGCCCGCAACCGTGGTGAACTCCTGCGGCACCACCGTGTCCAGCCCGGTGGGCATGATGGCGCCGGTCATGATCTTCACGCACTCGCCCGGGCCCACGGCGCCCTGCCAGGCCTTGCCGGCGAAGGCGGTGCCGATAACTTTCAATGCCAGCGGTGCATCTTCGCGCAATTGCGCGCCATCAAAGGCAAAGCCGTCCATCGCCGAGTTGTCGTGCGGGGGCACGCTGATCGGTGAGACCACGTCCTGCGCCAGCACGCGGTCGAGCGCAGCAAAGATGCTGACCGTTTCGGTCTGCGTCACCGGTTCAACCAGGTTTGCGAGGAATGCATTCACGTCGCTGGCGCGCAGGGCCTGCGGGTCGTAGCCCTGCAGTTCCTCGCCGATCTGTTCAAGCGTCTTCATCGGGTTTCCAGCGAATGCAGTTCGGCCAGGGTGTTGGCGTTGAAGAAGGCCCGGGGATCGTCATTGGGCTGATCAAAAGGCACGGTCACGGTCTTGTGCAGCGCGGTCCATCGGTCGATCTTGCGCCCGCCCTCGTGGGTGAAGGCCACCAGGCTCTCCAGCAAATCGGCGCGCAGCAGGCAGAACACCGGCTGGGTGCGGATCTGGCCATCCTCCTCGCGGGCCGCTGCCATCGCGATGTCGGCGTTTTCGCGCCCCAGCGCATCGGCCAGGCGCACCGCAAGGTCGGGCGGAAACAGGGGCGTGTCGCAAGGCACGGTCATCAGGAAAGGGGTTTCGCAGCGCTCCAGTCCGGTCATGAAGCCGGCCAGCGGACCCGCGTAGTCGGGCAGCGAGTCGGGCCAGACCGGTGCGCCGAACGCCTCGTAGGCAGCCAGATTGCGGTTCGCGTTGATCATCACCTCGCCAATCAGGCCGCCTTGCTGCATCTGCAGGCGCAACAGCGTGTGCAGCGCCAGCGGGGTGCCATTGAACGTCTGCAGCCCCTTGTCCACTCCCCCCATGCGCGTGCCGCGGCCGCCGGCCAGGACCAGCGCGGTGATGTCGTGTGCGTTGATCATTCAATTCCCGCTTCTAAGATGTCGTGTGCACCATTGGCCGCTGCCCGTTCAACCACCGATGTAGCTCATCTCGACGCGACGCGTCGCCGGACCGGTGTCGGGTGTCAGCGTGCTGCGCAGTTCGGAATACCGGTCGCTGCGGCCCTGCCAGATGGCGCCTATGGCCGAGGCGATGTCCTCGTCGCTGGCGCCGCCGCGAATCAGCGCGCGCAGGTCGTAGCCCTGACCGGCGAAAAGGCACAGGTAGAGCTTGCCTTCGGTGGACAGGCGCGCCCGGTTGCAGTCGCGGCAGAAGGCCTGGGTCACGCTGCTGATCACACCGATCTCGCCCAGCGCCGGGTCGTGCCGGCCGCTGGCATCAGCGTAGCCCCAGCGCTCGGCGGTTTCTCCCGGGGCCGAGTGGTCGAGCTGCACCAGCGGCAGGTCGGCACGGATCATTTTCACCACGTCGGCGCTGGGCAGCACCTCGTCCATGCGCCAGCCGTTGGTGGCGCCCACGTCCATGTACTCGATGAAGCGCAGCACGATGCCGGTGCCGCGGAAATGCCGCGCCATCCGCAGGATCTCATGCTCGTTGGTGCCGCGCTTGACCACCATGTTGATCTTCAGGCTGTGGCCGGGCTCACCCGAACCCAGCCCTGCTGCGCGCGCGGCCTCGATGCCTTCCAGCACGTCGGCGACGGGAAAGTCCACGTCGTTCATCGCGCGGAACACCGCGTCGTCCAGCCCGTCCAGGCTCACGGTCACCCGCTTCAAGCCCGCCGCCTTCAGCGATCTCGCCTTGCGCGCCAGCAGGGAGCCGTTGGTGGTGAGCGTCAGGTCCAGCGGCTGGCCGTCCGGGGTGCGCAGCGCCGCCAGCTGCTCGATGAGCACCTCGATGTTCTTGCGCAGCAGCGGCTCGCCGCCGGTCAGACGGATCTTGCGCACGCCGTGGGCGACGAACAGTTTCGCCGTGCGGGTGATTTCCTCGAACGACAGCAGCGCGCCGTGTGGCAGGTAAGGGTAGTCCTTGTCGAACACCTCCTTGGGCATGCAGTAGTTGCAGCGGAAGTTGCAGCGGTCGGTGACGCTGATGCGCAAGTCGTTCAGGGGGCGGCCCAGCGCGTCGCTGAGGAGGCCGTCGGCAACGATGGGCTGCGCAGGCACGGGTGCCGTCAATGAGGCGATGCGCTGGTCGACCAGAGGGATGACGCGTTCGGACATGCGGACGATTATGCCGGGGCACTTGCCCCTGACCGGCGGGGGGATTTGCCCTGCCGACTCAGCGGGCGGGGGGCTTCAGCGCGACCTCGATCGCCTGAACCAGTTCGCGGCTTTGCGGTGTGACATTCGAGTCGAAGCTCTGCACCCGGCCGTCGGCACCGATCAGGTACTTGTGGAAGTTCCACTGCGGGGCCTTGCCCGAGATGCGCACCAGCTGGGCGTACAGCGGGTCGCGCCGGATCGGCACGGTGAGCTTTTCACCCACGGTGAAGGTCACGCCGTAGTTCACCTGGCAGAACTCGGCAATCTGCTGGTTGTTGCCGCGCTCTTGGGCGCCGAAGTCGTTCGCCGGCACACCGACGATGCGCAGGCCTTCACGGGCGTAGCGCTGGTTCAGCTTCTCCAGGCCTTCGTACTGCGGGGTGAAGCCGCAGGCGCTGGCGGTGTTGACCAGCAGCACCGCCTTGGCGTCGAGCCGGCACAGATCGATCGGCGCACCGCCGACGATCGGGTTGACCTTGTAGCTGTCGAGCCCGGCGCAGAAGCCGGCGGCCTGAGCGCCACCGGGTGCCAGCAGCAGCCAGGCGGCCAAGGGAAGGGCGAGGGTGGGTGCGCGGTTCATGCTGGCACTGTAGGGCACCGCCAGAAGCCCTGTCCGCAGGCGTGTCATACACAGCGCGCGCCGTCCACCTCGATGCAGACGCCGCTGATGAACGACGCCTCGTCGCTGGCCAGGTACAGCGCGGCGTTGGCCACGTCCAGCGACGTGGAAAAACGCCCCAGCGGAATGGTGGCGCGGAACTTCGCCATGCGTTCCTCGGTCAGTTCGCCGCCGGCAAACTCCGTGGCCAGCCCGGTGGTGGGGTTGAACACCGGGTTGATGCAGTTCACGCGGATGTTGTCCGGCCCCAGTTCGGCCGCCAGCGACTTGCTGGTGGTGATGACCGCGCCCTTGGAGCCGTTGTACCAGGTCAGGCCCGGGCGCGGGCGCACGCCGGCCGTGGACGCGATGTTGATGAAGCTGCCGCCGCCGTTGGCGCGAAACGCCGGCACGGCATGAATGGTGGACAGGTAGATGCTCTTCACGTTGACGGCGTAGCAGCGGTCGAATTCGTCCTCGCTGACTTCGAGCGCCGGGCGGTTGCGGTGCGTCCAGCCGGCGTTGTTGACCATCGCGTCGAGCTTGCCGTGGCGCTGCACAGCGGCGTTCACCAGCGCCTTGACCTCGGCTGATTTCGTCACGTCGGCCTTGAAGAAGGCCGCGTCGCCACCGGCGCGCAGGATTTCCTCGACGACCTTGTTGCCCAGCGCTTCGTTGATGTCATTGACGATGACGCGCGCGCCTTCGGCCGCCAGCCGCAATGCGATTCCCTCGCCAATGCCGCCGCCGGCGCCCGTGACAATGATGGATTTGTTCTTGACGCGCATGCTGGAATCTCCTGTTTGCTTCTGAAGTGATAGCTGTAAATGACCCATCCACGCTGGGAAAAGGCCAGTTTGATTCAAATTACTGCCCGGGAAGGCGCCAAAGGGTGTCTGGAAGCTCAGCCGTGCCTGATTGCCACGGTCTTCAGCGTCGTGAACCCCAACAGCGCCTCAAAACCCTTCTCGCGCCCGTAGCCCGAGGACTTCACGCCGCCAAAAGGCAGTTCCACGCCGCCGCCGGCGCCGTAGTTGTTGATGAAGACCTGGCCACTGCGCACGCGTTTGGCCATGCGGAACTGGCGCGCGCCGTCGCGCGTCCAGACGCCGGCGACCAGCCCGAACCTCGTGGCGTTGGCCAGTTCGACGGCATGGTCTTCATCGCGAAAGCTCATGGCCGACAGCACCGGGCCAAAGACTTCGTCCTGCGCCAAGCGGTGCGTCACCGGCACATCACGCAGCAGGGTGGGCGCCTGGTAGAAGCCGGTCTCGGGTGCCTCGTCGACGATCTGGCCTTGCGCCACCATCGGGATGCCGGCCACCTGAGCATCACTCAGAAAATCCCAGACGCGCTGCTGCTGGCTCTGGCGGATCAGCGGGCCGACGTCCAGATCCAGGATGGCCGGGCCCACACGCAGCTTCTCAAAGGCCTTTCCCAGGCGCTCCAGGAGGGGCTCGTAGATCAGCTCGTCGATCAGCACGCGCGAGCCGGCGCTGCAAGTCTGCCCGGCGTTCTGCACGATGGCGTTGATGACCATCGGAATGGCGGCGTCCAGGTCGGCATCGGCGAAGATGATCTGCGGGCTCTTGCCGCCGAGTTCCAGCGTGACCGGGCAGTGGCGTTCCGCCGCCACCTGCTGGATGATCGTGCCCACGCCGGGGCTGCCGGTGAAGCTGATGTGGTCGATTCCAGGGTGGCGCGCCAAGGCGTCGCCGACCTCATGGCCGTAGCCGGTGACGATGTTGATGGCGCCGGCGGGGAATCCCACCTCGGCCGCGAGTTGCGCCACGCGGATCAGACTCAGGCAGGCGTCTTCCGCGGGCTTGACCACGCTGACGTTGCCGGCGGCCAGCGCGCCGCCCACGCTGCGTCCGAAGATCTGCATCGGGTAGTTCCACGGAATGATGTGGCCGGTGACACCGTGCGGTTCGCGCCAGGTCAGCACGCTGTAGCCGTCCTGGTAGGGGATGGTCTCGCCGTGCAGCTTGTCGCAGGCGCCGGCGTAGTACTCGAAGTAGCGCACCAGTGCCAGCGCATCGGCCTTGGCTTGCTTGGTGGGTTTGCCGCAGTCGCGCTGCTCGATGGCCGCAAGTTCGTCGGCGTGCTCGGCCACCTTGGCGGAGAGCTTCATCAGCAATCGCCCGCGCTCGGCGGCGCTGACCTTGCGCCAGACGGCATCAAAACACTGGCGCGCGGCGTGGACCGCGTCATCGATGTCCTGGGCGTTGCTGCGCTGGATCTCGTCGAAAACCTGCCCGTCGGAGGGGTCGATCACCGGGATCGTGCGGCCGGACGAGGAGGGCGTGGAGGCGTTGGCGATGTAATTGAGCTGCATGGCTTCATTTTGACGCAATCCCGCCCGGTCGGCGGTGTGCCGGGTGACCACAACGGGTTAGCATGAGCGGCCGCCAGGTTTGCGGACTCTCTCATGAGCATGCCTTCCCCCCATTCGTCGCCAGATGGCCCGCCCGGACAACCCGTTGTCCTGAGCCGCTTGCCGGCCAGCATCTGGGCGCTGGGCTTTGTCAGCCTGCTGATGGACGTATCGTCCGAGATGGTGCACAGCCTGTTGCCGTTGTTCATGGTGGGCTCGCTCGGCGTGAGCGTGGCCGTGGTCGGGCTGATCGAGGGTCTGGCCGAGGCCACGGCCTTGATCACCAAGGTGTTCTCCGGCGTCATCAGCGACTATGTCGGCAAGCGCAAGGTGCTCGCGGTGATCGGCTACGGGCTGGGCGCGCTGACCAAGCCGCTGTTTGCGCTGGCCACTGGCCCGGGGCTGATATTTTCGGCGCGCATGCTGGACCGGGTCGGCAAGGGGATTCGCGGTGCGCCCCGGGATGCTCTGGTGGCCGATATCACGCCGCCCGAGCAGCGGGGCGCCGCATTCGGCCTGCGCCAGGCGCTGGACACGGTCGGGGCCTTCGTCGGCCCTTTGATGGCGGTGGGCCTGATGTTGCTGTGGGCCAATGACTACCGGGCGGTGTTCGCCGTCGCGGTGATCCCGGCGGCGCTGGCCGTGCTGCTGCTGGTGGTGGGTGTGCGTGAGCCGCAGCGCGCGCCGGGGGCGCCACGGGTCAACCCGATTTCACGCGCCAACCTCAAACGCCTGAGTCCGGCCTACTGGTGGGTGGTGGGAATCGGAGCGGTGTTCACATTGGCGCGCTTTTCTGAGGCGTTCCTGGTGCTGCGGGCGCAGCAGACCGGCGTGGCCGTGGCGCTGGTGCCCCTGGTGATGGTGGCGATGAACTTGGTGTACGCGGCCAGCGCCTATCCGTTCGGCAAGCTGTCAGACCGCATGTCGCACACGCGGCTGCTGCTGGCGGGCCTGGCGGTGCTGGTGGCGGCCGACGCCGTGCTGGCGGCCAGCACGCACTGGGCGGTGATGCTGGTGGGCGTGGGCCTCTGGGGCGTGCACATGGGCATGACGCAGGGCCTGCTGGCGGCCATGGTGGCCGACGTGGCACCGATCGACCTGCGGGGCACGGCCTACGGCTTTTTCAACCTGGTGAGCGGCCTGGCCATGCTGCTAGCGAGTGTGGTGGCGGGGGCGCTGTGGGAGGTGTTTGGCGCAGCGACCACCTTCGGCGCGGGCGCGACCTTCAGTGTGCTGGCGATGGCGGGCCTTCTGGTGCGCCACCGGCGGCTGCAGCCCGCCTGAATTCCCGGTAATCAGATCTCGATGCCGGGGCGGTAGTCGGCGTCCGGCACGACCTTCCAGCGTCCCACGAAGGCGGCCAGCAGCAGGGCGGCGCAACCGGCCAGGATCACCGTGCCCCAGGCCTGTGCCCAGCCATGGTCGTAGGCTCCAAACAGGCTGACCCGGAAAGCCTTCACCACCCAGGTAAACGGCAGCCAGTGGTGCACCGTCTGGAACAGGCCGCCGCTGAGTTCGACCGGGATCACGCCGCCGCCGGCGGCCAGCTGCAGGGTCAGCAGCAGCACCGCCAAGAGCTTGCTGGCCTCGCCGAACACGCGCAGCAGCGCGAACAACATGGCCAGGAACACCCACGACGCCACCACCATGGTGAGCAGCAGGTTGACGGACGAGGGCGCCTGCACGCCCAGGCCGAAGACCAGCATCAGGTAGGCCAGCGCGGTTTGGAGCACGGTGACGCTGGCAGGCACCACAAATTTTCCGACGGCCAGGGCCAGGCGCGGTTCATGGGCCAGGCTGGCCGGCACCAGGTTGAGGTTGAACAGATAGGCGGCCATGACCGCGCCGATCCACAGCGCCACGGCCACCATGTTGGGCGCGAATGCGCTGCCGTTGTTCGGCACGGGGGCGAGGTTCTCCAGTTCGGGTTCGACCGAATCGGCCAGTCCGCGCGCGCTGCCGTCGAGCTTGTCCATCGTCGCAGGAAGGGCGGCGTCGAGCAGCTTGATGCCGGCGTACAGATGGTCGGCCCCGCTGGCCAGGGTCTTTCCGCCCGCAGCGAAGGCGTCAAGCTTGTCGTCGGCGGGCAGGCGTGACGCCATCGTTCGCACACCGCCGCCCATGGCGGCCAGGCCATCGGTCAGGCTGGCAACGCCGGCGTCCAGCTGCGTGGCCCCTTGAACCAGCTGGCTGTTGGCATCCCGCGCGCGCCCCAGACCCTCGCCGAGCAGGCTGGCGCCTGCGGCGAGATCGCCGGCACCCTTGGCCACCGTGCTTCCGTAGAAAGGGATGTCGGCGCTCTGGGTCTGCAGCAGGCGTGCCCCGTCCGTCAGGCGTGCCGCGCCACCCTGCAACTGCTCCAGGCCGGCGCCCAGTTCACGCTGGCCGGCCAGCAATTGCCTGGAGCCCGAAGCCAGTGCCTTCAGGTCCCCATCGGCGGGCAGGCGGGTCTCCAGGGTGCGCACGCCGGAGGCGACCTGGCTGAATCCGCCGGAAACCTGAGCGGCGGCTGCACTGTACTGGCCTGCGCCCTGCGCCAGCGTCCTGGCGCCGTTGCGCACCTGCTCCATGCCCGACTTCAGCCGCGCCAGGCTTTGCTGCGATCCGAGCGCGGTGGACAGCACCAGCTCCCAGCGCTTTTCGTTCAGGGTTTCATTGACCTGATGACCCAGCTCTGCCGCAAATCTTCGGGCAAAGCCTGCCGACGAGTAGTTGTTGCCCTCGGACAGGATCACGCGGATTTTGCCGCCGCCCGCCACAGCGCCCGGCACGGCCTGCGCGCTGAAATCTGCGGGAATGATGACGGCAAAAGCCAATTGGCCCGAGGCCACGGCCTGGCGCGCCGCTTCGGCATCGGTACCGGTCTGCCAGCCAAACATGCGTTTGCCGATCAACACCGCGCCGAGCTGCGAGCCGACGTTGATGTCGTGGCCCTGGTAGTGGATGCCCGCGTCCAGATTGACCAGTGCCACCGGCAATGCGCTCGTCTTGGCGTTGGGATCCCAGACGCTGGAGAGGTAGATCAACGCGTAGATCGCCGGCACGATCGAAACGCCCAGCACCGCCAGCCGCAGCATGCGCGAACCCCGTACCAACGCCAGATCGGCGCGCACTGCGCGCAGGGCGACAAGGAAGAAATGGAGCATGAAGCGTGACCCGGGGTTCGCCCGAGTCTAGTACGTGCCTGCGCGAGGCTTCAGCTGCGCTGGCCGACCACGGAATAGCTCGGTGCGTTCTCGCGCAGCCAGTTCTCGGACAGCGTGCTGTGCTGCTGCGCGGGATGGAAGCCGTTCTGGAACCAGGCGCGCCAGGGCTTGATGCTAGCGCGGATCATGCCTTGCGGGCCAAACAGGAAACGGGCCGCGCTCGTCCACGTGCTCCAGCGCCACAGCGTGCCGTCGCGCTGCAGGTTGTTCAGCGTCTGGCGCAGCGTATCGAACAGGAAGATGACCGTGACGCGGCGCATCCATTTCAGCCGCCAGTGCTCGCTGCCGCCCAGCGCCTGGTAGAGGTCGAAGGCGGTGCATTTGTGTTCGGCTTCCTCGGCGCTGTGCCACAGCCACAGGGTCTTCAGGCGGGGCTCGGTGCCGTCGAGGCACTCGGGGTGGCTGAGCATCCATTCGGCGAACAGGGCGGTGAAGTGCTCGTTGGCCGCGGTGATGGCCAGCCCGTGGCGGGGGTCCAGGCTGGTGATCAGGGCCAGCCGCTTTCGCGCGCGCGGCTCCCAGTCATTGACCAGGCCATGCTGTTGAATCTGCTCGTTGAACAGGGCGTGAATGCGCCGGTGCGTGGCCTCCTGGCCGATGAAGCCCTGCGCCTCGTCCTTGAAACGTGCCTGCTGCTCGGGCGGCAGGGCCTTCAGGCCGGCGCGCACCGAGTCGATGAAGAACTGTTCGCCGATCGGAAAGCTCATCGACAGCGCCCCGAAGAAGGCACTGCGAAACGCGTCGCCGCCACACCAGTGGCGTTGCACGGGGGATTCGAGATCGATCAGCAGGCGGCGGACAACAAGGTCGGTCATGGGGTGTTTCGGGTCAGTTCAATCGGGGCCAAGGCTGGATGGTACTTTATCGTACCAAGTCTGGCCTGCAAGACCAGGCCCAAGCCAACAGCCAGAGCCCGGGCCCCGCGTGGCACATTACAGGTCCGACCCACGAAACGCGCACCGAGGCGCCATGCAAACCGAAGATTCGCCCGTTACCGACCACCGCACCCGCCTGCTGCAGGGACTTGCGCAATCCGTGGCGACCAAGGGCTATGCCGACACCACCATTGCCGACATCGTGCGTGAGGCGGGGGTGTCGCGCCGCACTTTCTACGAGCAGTTCGACGACAAGCCCTCGGCCCTGATTGCGCTGTACGAATCCGCCAGCCTTCGCGGCCTGCGCGTGCTGCGGGAATCCATAGACCCGGCCCGCGACTGGCAGACCCAGGTGGACCAGGCACTGAGCGCCTACCTGGGCAGCCTGGCGCAGAACCCGGTGCTGCTGCGCACGCTGTTCGTCGAGATTCTCGGCCTCGGGGCCACCGGCCTGGCCGCGCGGCGCCGCGTGCACGACCAGATGGCCGATTTCATGCTCGATGTGATCAATGCCGGGCGCGAACCCGCGCGCCTGGAGCGGCCGATGGCGCTGGCCGTGGTCGGCGGCATCCATGAGCTGGTGCTGCAGGCCATCGAGCAGGATCGGGCACAGGCCTTGCCGGACTTGTCGGCTGCCGCAGGGCGCCTGCTGTTGGCGGTAGTGCAGGGGCGGGCCGCCTGAGCGGAACCAGCCGCAATTTCAGCGTTTTAGTTGCCTTTTCCCAGCGTCAAATGGTCTTCGTTTGCTACGTTTATTGAAGCAATCTGCCGGCCCAACGTTCTTGAAAGGTTTCAACCGTGACCGCCTCTGCCACGTCCTCCACCGCTGACCGCCGCGGCCTGTTGTGCAGCCTGTTTGACGCGGCTGTCGCCGCGGCCCAGCCGGCCTTGTGCCTGCCACCGCACCTGCCGACCCGGCCCAAGGGCCGCACGATCGTCATCGGCGCGGGCAAGGCGTCGGCCGCGATGGCCCGCGCCCTGGAGGACCACTGGGACGGCCCGCTGGAGGGCCTGGTCATCACGCGCTACGGATACGAGGTGCCCTGTCAGCGCATTCAGATCGTGCAGGCCGCGCACCCGGTGCCCGATGCGGCCGGTCTGCGCGCCACGCAGCGCATCCAGGAACTCGTCAGCGGCCTCACGGCCGACGACCTGGTGATTGCGCTGATCTCCGGGGGCGGCTCCTCGCTGCTGGTGGCGCCGGGCGACGGCCTCACGCTGCAGGACAAGCAGGCCGTCAACACCGCGCTGCTGAAGAGCGGGGCGACGATCTCGGAGATGAACTGCGTGCGACGCCACCTGTCCGCGGTCAAGGGTGGGCGCCTGGCTGCCGCCTGCTACCCGGCGGTGGTGCTGACGCTGCTGATCTCCGATGTGCCGGGTGACAACCCGATCGACATCGCCTCTGGCCCCACCGTGGCCGACCCGACCACCTGCGCCAACGCGCGGGCCATCATCGACCGCTACCGCATCGAGCTGCCACCCGCCGTGCGCGCGCTGCTGCAGCGCGCAGAGGGCGAGAGCGTCAAGCCCGGCGATGCCAGGCTGGCGCGCGCCGAGACCCGCATGATCACCGCGCCCCAGATGGCGCTGGAAGCCGCTGCGCAGGTGGCGCGTGCGGCCGGTATCACGCCCTATATCCTGGGCGACAGCCTGGAGGGCGAGGCGCGCGACCTGGGCAAGGCGCTGGCCGGCATCGCGCGCCAGGTGGCGGTGCATGGCCAGCCGTTCCAGGCGCCGTGCGTGCTGTTGTCCGGCGGCGAGAGCACGGTGACCCTGCGTGGCCAGGGGCGGGGCGGGCGCAACGTCGAATTCCTGCTGGCGCTCGGCGTGGCGCTGGACGGATTGGCCGGCGTGTACGCGCTGGCCGGCGATACCGACGGCGTGGACGGGGCGGAAGAAATTGCCGGTGCGGTGCTGGCGCCCAACACGCTCGCGCGGGCCTGGGCGGCGGGTATCAACCCCGGCGCCAGCCTGGACGCCAACGACGGCCACGGCTTCTTCCAGGCGCTGGGCGATTCGGTGATCACCGGCCCGACGCTGACCAACGTGAACGATTTCCGGGCCATTCTGATCGAAGGTGGCGAAGGTGGCCCGGCGCAGCAGCCCTGAGGCCGCCTCACACATCAGAAGCCGGCCATCCCGGCGTGGGATGGTCAGTAACTGCTCCGGATTCAGAAGCAAAAAGACCCGCCGAAGCGGGTCTTTTTTTGTTGGGGCGCACGCGGCGCCCGGATTACTTCGCGGCCGAGGCAGCGGACGCTGCGGTGTCGGCCGCCGGCGCGGCAGCGGGTGCCGCGGCCGGAGCGGGGGCCGCGGGCGCCGGGGCGGTCACGGCCGGGGGCGTTGCGACCGCCGGGGCATGCGCGGCGGCCGCGTCGCCCGAATGGAACTTCACCACCAGCGGCACGATCAGCAGCGCCACGATGTTGATGATCTTGATCAGCGGGTTGACGGCGGGGCCGGCGGTGTCCTTGTAGGGGTCACCCACGGTGTCGCCGGTCACGGCGGCCTTGTGCGCCTCGCTGCCCTTGCCGCCGTGGTGGCCGTCTTCAATGTACTTCTTGGCGTTGTCCCAGGCGCCGCCGCCGGTACACATCGAGATCGCCACGAACAGGCCGGTCACGATGGTGCCCATGAGCAGGCCACCGAGCGCCTTCGGACCGAGGATCAGGCCGACCAGGATCGGCACCACCACCGGCAGCAGCGACGGGATCATCATTTCCTTGATCGCGGCCTTGGTCAGCATGTCCACGGCCACGCCGTATTCGGGCTTGGCCGTGCCTTCCATGATGCCCTTGATCTCGCGGAACTGGCGGCGCACTTCGACCACCACCGATCCCGCAGCGCGGCCGACGGCCTCCATGGCCATGGCGCCGAACAGGTAAGGGATCATGCCGCCGATGAACAGGCCCACGATCACCATCGGGTCGCTCAGGTCGAAGCTGATCGCGCGTCCGTAGCTTTCCAGCTTGTGGGTGTAGTCGGCGAACAGCACCAGTGCGGCCAGACCGGCCGAGCCGATGGCGTAGCCCTTGGTCACCGCCTTGGTGGTGTTGCCCACGGCATCCAGCGGGTCGGTGATGTCGCGCACGCTGGCGGGCATCTCGGCCATCTCGGCAATGCCGCCGGCGTTGTCGGTGATCGGGCCGTAGGCGTCCAGCGCCACGACGATGCCGGCCATGCTCAGCATGGAGGTGGCCGCCACGGCGATGCCGTACAGGCCGGCCAGCGAATAGGCGGCGATGATGGCGATGCAGACGAACAGCACGGGCCAGGCGGTGGAGCGCATGGACACGCCCAGGCCGGCGATGATGTTGGTGCCGTGACCGGTGGTGGAGGCCTGGGCGATGTGCTGCACCGGCGAGTACTGCGTGCCGGTGTAGAACTCGGTGATCCAGACCAGGGCGGCCGTCAGCACCAGGCCGACGGCGCAGGCGCCGAACAGCTTGATCTGGCTGCCGCTGGCGGTGATCGCGTTGTCGGGGATGATCCACATCGTCACGCCGTAGAAGGCGATCAGCGACAGCACGCCGGCCACGGCCAGGCCCTTGTACAGGGCGGGCATCACGTTGGTCATGCCCGGCGAGGCCTTGACGAAGAAACAGCCGATGATGGAGGCAATGATGGACACGCCGCCCAGCGCCAGCGGGTACATCACGGCGCTCATCGGGTTCGTGGCCACCAGCAGGGCGCCCAGCACCATGGTGGCGATCAGTGTCACGGCGTAGGTTTCGAACAGGTCGGCAGCCATGCCGGCGCAGTCGCCCACGTTGTCGCCCACGTTGTCGGCGATCACGGCGGGGTTGCGCGGATCGT
>Ga0268298_10003368_pt1 | contig 16432 bp, 16 predicted proteins | sample WWTPWeurt_MetaG_FD_194462 | JGI IMG/M metagenome (GOLD analysis project Ga0268298, IMG submission 194462) | Activated sludge microbial communities from WWTP in Nijmegen, Gelderland, Netherland - WWTP Weurt | ecosystem: Engineered > WWTP > Aerobic digester > Activated sludge | place... | reverse complement strand
TACCGGCTATTTTTCCGAGCGTATAGGGAGTGAGGTGCACCTTGTACCCGACACCGCCTGCCATCACTATCGCAAAATCATGACGAAGCGCCGCAATCGGACCCTCCAGAAGAGCAATCATACTGAAATTTCAATCTCTTGATAGAGACGCAAAATCTTGCGTCTCTACAGCACAATCTATCACGGAAGCCCTCCTCTTGCCAAAAAATCCCCCTTCTGATATAAAGGTGAGAGCGCACTGATAACACTTCGCACCTTTCCCAAACCAGAAAACGAAGCAACTCCCTCAATTCTTTATTCCTCATTCTTCATTCGTCATTCTCAATTCTATGCCCATCAAGAATTCCGCCAAGAAGTACATGCGCGTTACCGCGCGAAAGACCGCGCGAAACAAGGCCGTGAAAGGCGTTGTGAAGAGCGCTATCAAGAAGACTCGTGAAGCGGTGAAATCGAGCGACATAAAAACTGCGCAAGCGGAACTCAAGGTCGCGATCAAAAATCTCGACAAGGCGGTCGAGAAAAACATCATCAAGAAAAACACCGCCGCCCGCAAAAAGTCCCGTCTCAACACCCTCGTCAAAAAAGCGGCACTCGGAAAGTAGCTTCCGGCGAAACTCTCAATAGCTTTCAAAATAAAAACCCCAGCCATTCGGTTGGGGTTTTTGATACCGTTACAGTGTTTGCGATATTGATATTCAAAACTTTCTTCACATCTCTTTCTCAGCCTATAGCCTCTTCCTCTTCTGCGCCCGAAAGATATTTTCGCATCAGCGCAATAGCCAAGAAGAGCACGGTCATCGCCGCTATCGGAACGAAGTAAAATCGCTCAATGTCGGAAGCGACCAAAAAAGCAATGCCAAAAACAATCATTCGCCCAAACACTGTCGGGATTTCTCGAAGAATAATAAACTCCGCATCTTGATCGCCCTTCACTTTGCGATAAATCATCGCAAAGTACGATACCAAGAAAAGAGTCATCACAAAGGACGAGGCAACCGTAATGAGATACGCCGGAAGGGGTGTCTCGATAAAGAACCGAGCGCCCCATACGAGCGCGAGCAAAAACATGCTTGCCGAAAGAATCACAATCGTACTCTTCTGCTTATTCACGTACCGACCGACAAAAATCGTAAAGAGAGAACCTCCCAACGCTTCAAGTGACCCGACAATCCCCGGCGTCGCGAGCGACCCGATAAGAAGAAACACGACGATGCCCCAGAGCCATTCCGATTCTTCGACGATATTGTCAAACCCCTCGAGAAAGAACAGGAATTTCTTTCGCCAAAAAAGCTTGAGTGATCCGGACAATTTCATATCCACCTTGTCGTCGTCCTGAAGCGCCGTAAGCGGAATCGCGGAAACAAGAAGCCCGAGAAACGCAACCACAAAAGTCGCCCAAAATCCAGCCGAGACAACGAGAATCGCTCCCGCAAGCGGGCCCACCAAACCGAAAATCGTGGGAAGCGCAAAGAACAATGAGAAATCCTTCGCCATCGTTTCTCGATCCGTGTGTCTCATAAAGAGCACATTGAGCGGTACCCAATATACCATATTGGCAACACCACCAACCGCTGCTGCTACCCACACGAAAACACTTTCGCCGTTCCCAAAAAGGAGAATTCCGAGGAAGAGCATCTGAAGCGGGTAGTGCCACCGGAGCGTTTTTACCATGCCCCACTTCCGAAGCATCGGCACAATGAGAGCAAACACCGCACACAATCCAACACCATGATACACAGCAAAGAACATGATCGTCTCGCGCAGAGAAAATCCATGCGTCAGCAAAAATGCCGGCACATAAATACTCACAAACGAAAGTGCCACCGATCGAATCACGTGCGCCGCTTGCACGCGATAAATCATCCGACTTTTCAGCATAGAAAAGAACTGTTGCATGCTTGACATAGGATACACCCTCTTTTATTTGCAAGCGAAAATACCCCTGAACTCCCTAAAAACCTAGCACTTCTTCCTAAAACAGACAAGCCACGGAGAATCCTCAGGTTCTCGCATCAGTGCCAAAAACTTCACTCTCCCATCACAAATGCCATGAGTGCCTCTTCCGGGGCGCGGTCGCCGGATTTGGCTTCGCGGTCAAGGCGAGCAAGATGAGCAAAGGAATGCTCAAGCGAATCAAATGACGATCGTGAGGCGATATCAAGACATTTCCCGGCGGCAAAGGGGTGCATCCCGAGAAGCTTCGCCATTTCCCCGGCGTTTCGGATTCGCGCTTCCAAAAGCGCGCCCTTCGCGCGAATGATATTTCGCAATTGCCACGCACACATTCCGAGAAGCCCCAGTGCTTCCCCCTCTTTCATAAGGCGCGCAAAAAGAAGCGTTGCGTCTTTTTTCTTCCCGGCAAAAAGAAAATCAAGCGCCTGAAAAACGCTCTCATCCGGAAGAACGGAGGGAGAAAGAAGATGGATATCTTCCTCCCGGATGATCTCTCCCGCGCGGTACGCGGAGAGCTTCCGGAGTTCCGAATCAAGGAGAAACATATCAAGTTTCGCTTTTTCCCCTTGCCGCTTCGTCTCGACAAGACATGCTTCCGAGAGGCACTTTTTCGCGACGGGTTCAATGCCAATACCGCCAAGTTGTCTTACTCGCTCATCCATCCACCTGAAAATCGCCCCACCGACAAGAGGCGGAAATTCCTGCGACTTCACCCCTTTTTCCGAAAGCGCTTTCCAAAGCTTCTCGTTTTTTTTGGGTTGCCCGCTTTGGAAAAAAAGCACCACGCGATCGCCATCAGCAGAAAGCGCCGCGCCCTGTCCCTCGAGAAACTCCGCAAGCGCCCGACGGGTCTCAATGGGCGCGTCAAACACATTTCCGGCAATGACAAACTTTTTGGTGGCAAAGAGTCCTTGTTGCGCGAGACACGCGGAAAAATCCTTCACCTCCGCTCCATCCGAAAAATCAAACTCGAAAAAACCCGTTGATCCCGGGTTTTTTTCGAAAAAGGTTTGTTTAAGCGCGAGCCGTTTCTCTCGAATCCGAAACGCATCATCGCCAAAGAAGAAGAGAAGCATGGGAGTGAATAGAGAATTGGGAATGGGGAATGGAGAATCAAAGGTCTCTCCCTTGCTCCTTACTCTTAGGACTTCCTCACTTTGATGCAGTTCGAGGAAAAACCGAGCAACGCCTGCCTGCCGGTAGGCAGGGAGCAAGGTGTATGAGCTATACTCCGCGCGAGTAGCGCAGGTTTTGACGAAGAAATGCGCAAAGTGAGGAAGTCCTAATTCTTTGTTTTTGATTCTTGCTTTCGTATTTCACATTCTTCATTCCTCATTCAACATTCCTCATTCCATTTACGCTCCCGGTGTCCATTCCACTTTGAGTCCGGGGACGACGACATCCACCCAAATTTGTCCGGGAACAAAGGTGACTTCCTTACCTGAAGCGTCATAGAAGAAGAGCTTGCTCTCAATGCTCCCGCGATCTTTCTTCCACGTACCGCGAAATTCCTTGCCGTCCATATAATAACGCGCTTCACCTTCGCCCTTCGTATCAAACCACGGATCACCAATCTGAAGATTGTTGTATCGACCGGAAATATTTTTTGGACCGACTTTTTCCCACTCTTCGAGTCCGCTCCACGGATCTTGTGGGCGGTTGGAGTAATTTTCCTCCGCGAGAATCTGCTCGTTCTCGGCAACCATCACGACGATATTCTTGGGTGCGATACGCTGACGGTTGTTGCGATCCACATCGAGATTCCCGCCCCAAGTGCGGAGATAGCTATTCGTTTCCGGATCATAGGCGTATTCCGCCTTGGCGGATGTCGGATACCCGACGACGAGCGTCCCTCCCTTGGGGCGGACATCCCTCGATGACTCCGCGGCATGTCGATATCCCTCAAACTTCCCTTCCGTTCGATACCCAAAGTCCTTCGCGCACTCAAAAAGCTTTGCGCCTTTTGCGTATCCCGTATCTTCAACACGATTCAAACCATCCTGTCCCAATGGTTTTCGGTAACAACATTCCGGCGCTTTTTTCCCGCCCTGACCGTTACAATCAATATTCTCAATCACATTTTCATTCAATTTCTTGAGTGCGAACGCCGATCCGCCCCACCCGACAAACACCGCATCGAGTCCGCCCGCGAGCGCGATAAAATCGTGCCGCGTACTTCGCATCGAACCGATGTCCTCGGGGGTATTGCAAAGATAGACGCCAAGAAGTCGTGTTACCATCATATCAAATGCCGGCGTCGGAATTTCAAAGACCATATCCGCCTGTGAGAACCCGGCCGCCGGTCGTGCCTGCCGGTCCGCCGGTTGCATCACTGCTATGGGGCGGCGGTTCCAGTTGTCACAGGGAAGTCCCGTGATGGGACTTACCGGTCCCGAAGGCAAAGCCGCTTCTTCTTTCGGAGCTTCGTCTGTCGGCCTCGATATCTCAATGGGCGTCCGCTTCTCTTTTCCGGTGAACGGCCACACCCCGAACCCATACGCCACCCCGCCAAGAAGCGCGACAACCACCACAAACACGCCAAACTTTTTCCCCAAAGACATAAAAATTCAAGAAGAATTAAAGCCTCATAGAGAACACTCTATCACAAAACACCGTGAGTTGAAAATTGACAATGATAAAAAATCATGCTTTTATTTCCATACTACTTGTTCTTTTCCAGGAGAGAAAATGGAAGCAAAACGCATTCAAGAAGTCGCCGTAGTCATATGGACTTCTCTGCAGCAACAATCCTCCCAAAACCTCGTTACACCAGTCCCGAACGCGGATGCGATTGATTTTCTTCGTGCAAAACTTTCTTTGTCGATCTGTAAAGACCTTCAATCGATTGAAGAAATCGAACGGTACCTCTCGCGCGAAGAGAATAGGATTATGCGCGAATGGGCGTTAAACAAAATGAGCGCAGGAGATCTCGAATCAATACTGGCGTTTTCATCAGCAGTCGACTGACCCGAAGGAATATTATCCTTCGGGATTTTTTTCCCGAAGGATCCTGTCTACTTCCATATCAACTTCAGAGATATTCAACCTTCCTACAACGGAAAGCATTGGCGCACGTCCCCAATTATTGCTCAGATCTTGCTTGTGTGAAGTGTCTTTTCCAGTTTGAGCGCGAACAATATAAATATAATTTCCTCCTTTTTTTCTGTAGAAATTTTTATAATCAAGACTGTAATAGGCCATAAATCTCGCATCCTTTTCATCAAACTCGTCACGCTCATACCCAGCAACGTTCCATTCTTTTTTATCATCAATAACTTGAGGAGCTATTTCAAATTTTGAAACATGATACCCAAGCGTATATCCTTTCTCCTTCATTTTTGAAATTCTCTCTGCAATTACGACACGAAAAGATTTTTCCCCCAACAAAACCGTCTCCCTGAGAGATCTATAAAAATTCTCTCGAATCTCGAAAGGAACCGAAAGAAAACACTTCAAGTCCTCACTAGAAAGAGCGGCAAGTGCCCCTCCACATCTCGAATATCACTTTCCTCATATTCCGCATCATCCATACCTTCTCGAGAAATATCAAGCAATTTCTCTGCAATGAGACTATCAAAAATATTCTCCCGCATTTTAAAATTTTTTTCCCTATAAGAATTCTCCTGCAAGTTATTTCCCGAAATTTCAAAAGAGTTCATAAAAATTCATTTATTCAAATATCTCCCGGACCACTTCGTATTCCTCATCTTACACTTTGAATTTCCTCTATATCTCCCCCCAATTTTTCCCTACCGACACTTCGACGGTGAGAGGAACGGAGAGTGCATACACCGACTCCATCACTTCTTTCACTTCGTGCGCAAAAACAGGCGCCATACCTTCCTCGACTTCGAAAATGAGTTCGTCATGAATCTGAAGAAGCATGGTCGCCTTTCCAAGAAAGCGCTCGCGAATGAGTCGGTCGGCGGCAATCATCGCAAGCTTCACGATATCCGCCTCAAGTCCCTGGACCGGCATATTGATAGCCATCCGCTCCGCGGCGGCGGCGACCTGCCGATTATCGCTTTTGATTTCCGGAAGAAAGCGACGGCGACCGAGTTCGGTTTCGACATATCCTTTCTCGCGCGCAAATACTTTCATCGCTTCCATAAAGTTCCGGATGCCGGAAAAATGCTCGAGATACTCCGTGATAAATGTCGCCGCCTCTTCGCGAGTTATGCCTGCCGACTGCGAAAGTCCGTAGGAACCCATACCATAGAGGATGCCAAAATTAAACGCCTTAGCCTTTCGTCGCATTTCGTCCGTCACATTTTCCGGCGCGACTCCATAGACAAGAGACGCCGTCCGACGATGAATATCTTCGCCTCTCTGGAACGCCGCGATCATTTCCGGATCATTCGAAAGATGCGCCGCAACACGAAGCTCAATCTGCGAATAGTCGACACCCACAAAAAGTGTCCCCGGCGACACCTCGAAGGCGCTTCGGATTCGCTCTCCCCACGCGCTTCGGATCGGAATGTTTTGGAGGTTGGGATCGGACGAAGAGAGGCGCCCTGTCGCCGCGACCGCCTGCTGAAATGTCGTATGCAGTCTCGACTCGGCGTCAACAAGACGCGGCAAAACATCGAGATAGGTGGTCTTCAATTTGAATCGTTCACGATACTCCTCGACGAGCGCTACGATCGGATATTCTTTTTTGAGCTTTTCGAGTTCGGGCGAGGCGGTGGAGATACCCGTCTTGGTGCGCTTCAGATTCTCCGTCGGAATCTTGAGCTCCGCAAACAAGACTTCGGAAAGTTGTTTGGGTGAGCTTACATTGAATTCCCGTCCGGCGAGATCGTAAATTTCTTTTTGAATGGCGGCGATATCCCGCTCCATTTCCTGTGAAAGTCGCGTCAAAATGGAACCGTTCAGTCGAACGCCCGCGCGCTCCATACCGCGCAGGATCGGAAGGAGCGGCATTTCGATGTTCAAAAACACATCGAGCACGGTTTTTCCCGCAACCTGTTCCCTTGCAATGGCGTTCATCTTCGCAAGGAGCGCCGTATGGAGATCGAGGAGCTGTGCCGCCGAGACATCCGGATCGGAAGAAGTCGCCCTCTCAAGATATTCAAAGAGAAGTTCCGGAAGAGAGATCGCGCTCCCCGCGCCGATGAGATACCCGGCAATGAGACTATCGAAGTCGACACCGCGAAGCCCTATGCCGACCGCTTCAAGAAGCTTCATTGCCGCCTTGGCATCAAATGTCGTTTTCGGAAGCGCGCTTCCGAAAAATTCAGCAAAAAGCGCTCGGCTCTCGGCATCAAACGCAATACTCGCTCGCTCCACCTCTCCCTTTCGGAGAAGCGCGATATCACACTCAAAGGCGGTTGTCTGGAAGAGCGTTCCCGTTTCAGGAATAACCAGAAACGCAATACGTTCCGCGTCACGACAGCGCTCAAAAAATCGCTCCCGATCCTTGTGTTTCGTAAGAATCGAAACCCTCGAGAGCGATCCGGGATCGCCTTCTTTCTGCGATGTTGATTCGCTTCCCGGAATTTTTTTGACCAAGCTGAAAAATCCAAGCTCACGAAAGAGTGCCTCGACCGCTTTCCGATCGAAGTCCAGCATACGGCAGGCTGAAAGATCAAGCGTAACCGGTGCCGACGTATCAATGGTTCCGAGTTCTCGGGAGAGGAATGCCGACTCGCGCCCCGCTTCAAGTTTCTTTGTGACCGACGGCGAAAGAGTATTCAAATGCGCATACACATTTTCGAGCGTCCCGTATTGCTTCAGGAGTTCCGTCGCCCCCTTTTCCCCAATACCCGAGACGCCCGGAATATTGTCGGACTGGTCTCCGCGAAGCCCCTTGAATTCAATGAGTGTTTGAGGTGAAAATCCATATTTTGCGACCACGCCCGCTTCATCATAGAGCACCGTATCCTTCACTCCCTTCCGAAGCGCGAAGACATTTACCCGATCAGATACCAATTGAAGCGCGTCATTGTCGCCCGTTACGATAATCGTTCGAAGCGTCGAGTCCTTTTCTGTCGCCTGACGAGCAAGCGTCCCCACACAGTCGTCCGCCTCGAATCCTTCTTGCTCGTATAGGGGGATATTAAACGCGCGCACCAATTCCTTCACGCGAGGAATCTGCGCATAGAGTTCGTCGGGCGCTTTGACGCGCGTCGCCTTGTAGTCAGCGAATTTCTTGTGCCGAAACGTCGGTCCGGGAAGATCGAATGACGCCGCGATATAGTCGGGATGAAATTTTTCCAAAACCGAAAGCAGTGTAAGCGCGACACCATAAACCGCGTTCACGAGTTCCCCGGACTTCGACGTGAGTGGCGGAAGCGCGTGAAACGATCGGTGCACCAGCGCGTTCCCGTCGAGCAAAATGAGCGTTTTTTTATCTTCCATAGAACCAGCATACCACCAAGCGCGAGACAAGTTCAAATGTTCCCTTTCTCATCAGGAACATCTCTCGTCTGATCCGCTTGACAAAGTAGCGGAGAAGGGTATACTGTTCGCTTCGGAGGGTGGTTTCTTCCCCTTCGGAGCAGTTTAATAATTTAACAAGCACTCCTATGGTGCGAGTTTCCCTCCTTGCCGGGCCATATGCCGGGCAAGTGATCGAGGCGCCGTTTGGGTCCGTCACGCCGCAGGATATCCTCTGTGGTGTCGCACGCTACCGCTATCCGTGGACCACGGATTATACGGAAGCAACGGACGATGAGCGGAATCTCTGGGAGAGTCAGGAACTCTCCATGAAACTCGTGCGGGCGCTCGCGTCCGGAGCAACGGTCTCTTTCCTCGGGAAAGAATACCGAAGCAACGGTGTCGAAGGCGCCTTCGAGGTAGCCTCTCGGATCGAGGAATCCATACTCGATGCCGGAAAGGTTGCATATCTCGAATCCGAGTCTGACGACAGAGTCGCTCTCGGCGCACGCTAGAAGTTTTGCACGGACGCAACGTCGCACGCGCACGAATTCTAGAAAAGGCTAACCACTTCGGTTAGCCTTTTTCAATTTTCTGGCTTCTCTTGGGAAACTTTCGAAAAATAATACCATTTCTAAGAAACTCTTTCCTTTTGATTCGTTGATCGCGAAAAAGAATTTTTCTTATGTACCCTGCCTTATGCACCAACCTTCCATATCGTCATTCCCGAGAAATCGGGAATCCAGACACCACCTGCTAAACGTAAACACTCTACGAACAAAATTTGTAATATGCTTCCTGAAAGCTAGTGGAACCTGGATTCCCGCCTCCGCGGGAATGACAGGTAGAGAAAGAATTTTTTAGAAATGGTATAAAAAGTGAAATTTCGTAGTATTCACTGTGAAGAAAAGCACCTTAACAAATCATCTACTTGAAAAATTTTCCCACCCAGGCTGTAAACAATACAACAATTAGAGTCCAAATTCCAATACCAATTTTTCCCGACATTGACTTAAACCACAGATGAAAATTTTCTTTCTCAACCTCCTTGATAATCTTTTTTAAGGATTCTCTAGCCTGAATATCCCGATTGAGTAGCTCTTTCAGTATAGTCTCGATTTTCTTCTGGACAACTGTTTGATTTCCTGCAACTTCACAGAAGAGCCTTGCAAACTCTTCTGGTCTATCAGCCAACTTGTAAGCTCGATCCAACCTTTTCTCATCTTCTTCAGAGAGAGCTGGTATTATTTCGGTGTCCCGAGGGGTTTTAGCAGGTGCCATACCATTATTTATTCCTTACTGCCACTCTTTGACTTTTCCCTCTGACTAACTAGCCAAGAAATACCAACTTTAATAACTTCTGTAAGCATTTCATTCTCTTCTTCTGGAAGATCAAAACCCTCTTTTTTAAGGAAATTAGCTAAATCCCGCAGTTGAGAAACTGTCCCATTGGTAAATTGGGCACTGAAGTCTTCCACTTCCTTACCATCTCTCCCTACTCTTTTCTCAATTTTCCCTATGAGAGCCATATAATTTTCTTTATCACGGGTCGATTATATCACGCACTTTGATATGAAATCAATAGAATTCATAACATCAAGCCTTCTCCCCTCCCCCTCGACGGTAAAAGAAATTCGGATTGCCGTATCAGGGACGAGCCCCTTTGCGCGCTCGGGCCACTCAAGGAGAACAAGTCCCCCGGGATCGCTCGCCCACTCGAGGAATCCCTGCGCGCGAAGATCTTCTTCATATACACGATATGCGTCCGTGTGATAGACGCGCTCGATGCCGTTTCTTGGAAGAGCGAGATCGTATCGCTTCATAATGACAAAGGTCGGACTCGTGAAGGGTCCCGTTGCTCCAATGCCCGCAAGAAATCCCTGCGCAAAAGTCGTCTTCCCCGCGCCAAGTTCACCGCAGAGCGCAACGACTCCCGGCTTCATATTTTCCGCGAACTTTACTCCCAACTCACGAAGCTCCTCGGCGGATTGTGTATGAAATGTTTCGTGCATAAAAAAATCCCCTCAAGCGTACACTGCTCAAGGGGCTTGGCGCAAATCTGAACTTATGAGTGGCCGGGATCGATATAAGGTCTCGTCCGCCCCTCACCTGGAAGTGGAACTTGGGGATCTTCAGAAATTCCAGAAAAATAATGAACTCCAGAACAACAGAAGCAAACCTCATTCGGGTTCAGCATCGATAACTTTTTGCTACATTCGGAGCAGTGGCGATTCTCAGCATGGTATCTTTTTATCATTTCAACTTCTCGCTTTTATTTTACAGAAAAAACGTATATACCTCGAGCGGAAAGGTCGATGACAGCCTTTCCAGCCATTTCATCCCTATCATCTTGATCCATCAACGAAAAATCATCGTCCCCCAATTCATCCTCTTCATCCTCTCGACTTGGAGAACACACACATGTCAGACAGGATCCCGAGCAAAGAGCATTTACACAGACATTCTCTCTCATTTTCCTTCTCCTTCATTTTCCCCGAAAATCGGCTCGGGGATTACCGTCTGTTGAAACGACCATTTCCCTCTTTTGGACGCGAGCGCGACTCAAAAAGAGAGAAAAACCGTTCCAACAGCCGAAACGAAGGGTCTTTGTCGATGTATGATGTACGTTGTTAAGGAATACCAAGAGAGTACCAGGAGAGCCGTCGTTTGTCAATATGAACAGACAGCAAAAAAATCCGTAGCGTTTGACCGCTCGCCACTTCTTTGCTATTTTTGAGTGTCTCGAGGAAAAACGCGCTGATGAGTATACTCTTTTTGTTCTCATCTCCCTCCTCGCGCCACACGTTTCTCCCCATCTCCCCATCGCCCACTGAACATTCCTTAGAAGCTGTCCTGAAAGCTTCACAAAACTGAAAATTTGAACGTTTTTCTGGAGAAAATTGTTTTTTTGCGGCTTTCGAACGCAGTGGAAGACAAGCAAAAAAATAATTTTCTCCAGAAAAACAGACTTTTAAGACAAGCTCTTATTCAAACCCCTCCGCTATGTCCCTCACGCCCGAACTCCAGGTCAAAGAACTCCTTGAAAAATCCGAGTCCATTCTCATCCTCATTCCGGAAAACGCGCCGGGAGATGCCTTCGGCGCGGCGGCGGGAATCGGCGTCTTTCTCGAGCGTCTCGGAAAAACCGCGACCCTCGCCGGAGATGGCATTGAGAAAACCGCCGGCGCATTCGCCTTTCTTGATCCGCCCGCAAACATCGCCGCAACCATTTCGGGCGTCCGAGAGTTTATCCTTTCCTTCAGCACGAAACGAAACAACATTGTCTCCGTTCGTACCGAACGAGGCGAGAACGAATACAATATTTTCATCACTCCGGAAAAGGGGTCCATCGATCCTCGAGACTTTTCTTTCGTCCCGGCAAAATTTTCCTTTGACGCGGTTTTTGTCGTCGGTGCGCCCGACAAAGACGCGCTCGGATCAATTTCCGAGAACAACCCCGATATTTTCTATGAAGTTCCGGTTGTCGTCATCGATCATCACGCCGAAAACGACCGCTTCGGACAAATCAATATCGTCGATATCACCGCCTCGACAACGAGCGAGGTCGCCACGTCCCTCCTCGAAAAAATCGACCCGGCGAAACTCGACACCCATATTGCGGGACTCCTCTTGGGCGGCATCGTTTCCGGAACGGACAGTTTCCAGAAAAAAAACACGACTCCCGGCGCACTCCATATCGCCTCCCGACTGATGGATCGGGGCGCCAACCAGCACGACATCATTTTCCGACTCGTCAAAACTCAACCTCTCTCGCTTCTCAAGCTTTGGGGACGCGTGATGGCAAATCTCAAATGGAACGAAGAACGGAAACTTATGTGGGCGCGCGTCCTTCCCGAAGATATCGTGCAGTCTCGTTCGAGAGTCGAGGATCTCCCGCTCATTCTCGAAAAAATTCGAAGCCATTCTTCCGTCGGATCGCTCTTTATGATTCTTTTTTCCGAAAGTCCGAAAGAAACCCGAGTGCTTCTCAAAAATCATGGGAACGGAATCTTGGAGCATCTCGCTTCCGCTTTTCCGGACGCAAAATTAAAGAACGACATACTCGACATTCTCCTTCCTCATACCTCGCTCGATGAAGCCGAGATATTGCTTCTTGAAAAAATACCGTTCGAGCGAGAGCACTCCGTTGCGCAATGATTTCGAGAAAATCGCGAGAATTTTCCGTTTCATTCCGTGCTATACTGAAAGAACTATTTCTCTTCTTTTCGGTATATGGTCAAAGTCATTCCACGAAGCGGAGTCAATGAACTCCAAGACGAGCGCGAGAAAAAAACCGCGAAAATTCTTCGCACACTGAAGCGTTCCTCCGAAGAAAATGAAGCGGCGACCCTTGCGCATATCTCCCGACTTCCCTACGTCGATCTCCATATTTTTCCCATTGATACCGAACGCATCTCGGTTATTCCCGAAGGCGACGCAACCTCTCTCGGCATCGCTCTCTTTCAAAAAAAGGGGAAGGAAGTTCGCATCGCCATCATCGACCCCGGCAATCAGAAAGCACTCGACTATATACAAGCGCTCGAAGATCGCGAGGGCTGGATGGCAAAGCTCTATGTTGCTTCGCGCCCCTCGCTTGAACACGCCTGGAATGCCTACAAAAAGCCCCTCTTCCTCGATTTCCTCGACCACCTCAAAGTGCATCTCACTGACAAAGACTTGGAAAAGTTCGAACAAGATTTTGGCAACCTCCTCGCCCTTAAGAATCGCATCCTCGGAATCCCAACAACACAGATCCTTGAAACCGTCATGGTCGGAGCGATCAAACTCCGGTCAAGCGATATCCACCTTGAACCCGAAGAAAAAGACGAGATCCGACTCCGCTACCGCATCGACGGCGTCCTTCAGGATATCGGTCGCCTTCCGGGAAGCGTCTACCCTCTCCTTCTTTCTCGCGTCAAGATGCTCGGAAAAATGAAACTGAATGTTCGAGACAAATCCCAGGACGGTTCATTCTCACTGAAACTCGAGAGCCGCAACATCGACATCCGCGTTTCAAGTATTCCGGGAAACTACGGGGAGAGTCTTGTCATGCGCATCCTTGACGAAGAAACGGCGCTCGTCGATATCGAAACACTCGGCCTCCGCGGACTCGCCTACGAACAAGTCGAACGCGCCTTCCAAAGGCCGACCGGCATCATTCTGAATACCGGTCCCACGGGAAGCGGAAAGACGACAACACTCTACGCAATCCTTCGGAAACTCAACGATCCCGGAACAAAGATCATCACGATTGAAGATCCGATTGAGTACCGCATCGCAAACATTACCCAAACGCAAGTCTCGAAGAGTCGAAACTATACATTCGCCATGGGACTCCGCTCTATCGTCCGCCAAGATCCGGACGTCATCCTGGTTGGCGAAATCCGCGACGATGAGACGGCCAATATCGCCATAAACGCGGGGCTTACCGGGCATCTCGTCCTCTCAACGCTCCACACGAATAACGCCGCCGGAAGCGTCGCACGCCTCGTTGAAATGGGCGTCCGCCCCAACACGATCCCAAACGCGGTAAACGCTTTCATCGCTCAGCGCCTCGTCCGCATTCTCTGCCCAAAGTGCAAGGAATCTTACGAACCGGCGGAAGAAACCGTAAGCTCCCTCAAAGAAATCCTTTCCCTCATTTCTCCCAAGGCAAAGATGGATATTCCGAAAGAAATATCGACCCTCTGGAGAGCGAAGGGGTGCGCACACTGCAACGGCACCGGCTATCGCGGCCGAATGGGAATTTTTGAAGTCCTCACCATCAGTGAAGCGATCAGTGAAAAGATTTCCGGGCTCGCGAGCGAAAACGACATTATGCGCGAGGCGCTCGAAGAAGGTATGGTGACTATGGCGCAGGACGGAATGCTGAAGGCAATCGACGGCACCACATCCCTCGATGAAGTTTGGCGCGTAACGGGGCAAACGGAGTTCCTCAAAGAAATGTACGACGAGCTTATGGCGCACACCCTCGCCCGCGCCTTTCCGGTTCCCGACGCCATTATCAATGAAACGCAAAAAAACCTCGATTCGTTCGCTCATTTCCAAACACTCGTCGAAGGAACCGACCAACGAACCGCACTCAAATATATTTTTGCGGGCGCACTCCTCACCAATGCCAACGACATCCACATCGAGCCGCAGGAAACTTCGGTCGATATCCGCTTCCGAATCGACGGTATCCTGCAAACCGTGGCAACTATTCCCGCGAACGAATATCCTTCACTCTTGGGCGACATCAAACTTCTCTCGGGACTCAAGACCGAGGAACGCGCCGGCATCCGCGACAGCCGGTTTATGGTCAAAACCGAGGCGCCCCTTCCGGGAACACGCGAACAAAAATTCGACATCCGCGTCTCGATCATTTTGGGCGGCTTCGGCGAAACCGTCGTAATGCGACTTCTGAATCGCGGCGCGGTCGCACTCGACATTCATGGAATCGGCATCCGTACGGAAACGCTCAATCGAATTTTGGCAGGCGTCAAAAAACCGACCGGCATCATCTTGAATACCGGTCCCACGGGAAGCGGAAAAACGACGACACTCTACAGTCTCATCGATTTTGTGAAGACGCCCGAAATGAAAATCATCACTGTCGAAGATCCTATCGAATACCAGCTTTCCGGAATTTTACAAACGCAAGTGAATGAAGATGGCGGCTATACTTTTTCAAGCGCGCTTCGTTCGCTCCTCCGTCAAAACCCCAATATCGTGATGATCGGAGAAATCCGCGACGATGAAACCGCAACAATCGCCTTCCAAGCGGCGCTGACCGGTCACCTCGTCATCGCAACGCTCCATACCAATAACGCCGCCGGGAGTATCCCACGCCTTATCTCAATGGGCGTCCGTCCCGACGATATCGTCAATGCGGGCGGTACCTATATGGCGCAACGACTCGTCCGCCGCCTCTGCGACTGCAAGAAAAAAGCGCCCCTCGAAGGTGAGCTCCGCGAGACGGTTGAAAATGTTTTGAAACTCTTCAATGAGCGCTCCGGCATCACCGTTCCCGCAATTCCAAATGAACACTGGATCGCGGGAGGGTGCGAGAAGTGTAGCGGCACCGGCTACAAAAAGCGACTTGTCTTGAGCGAAGTCCTGGAAATCGACAAAGAAATTCAAAAACTCATTATGGCGGGCGCCCTCAATCTCGAACTCGAAGAAGAAGCCGTGAAACGAGGAATGATCACCATGCTGATGGACGGCGTCCTCCGCGCCATAGATGGTGAAACCTCCCTCGATGAAGTCCTCCGAGTCGTGCATTTGTAGAAAGTGTGAAAAAACTTCAAGAAAGTAAAAAGCCGGGCTTATGCTCGGCTTTTGAGTTTGAACTCAACTAATCCGGAAGAAACGCCCTAAGCGTTACTTCCAATAAATTTTTCTCCCCATATCCTTTGATAAAAGTTTCAGCATTATCGTCGTGATAAAAGGGGATCCGTGCGATTTCCTCGGTGGAGAACTCACCTTCTCGGAGCGCATATGCGAGCGCTTCCGACCAAAAGACATGATTCGGATAGGTCCCGCGATTCAAGTGGGCTTCGAAGCAAGCGCGACCGCTTCTCTTCAACTTCTTATCGAGGATTTCACGCACCCTGATTTCGGACAGAATTCCAACCGTGATCGCACAAGAGAGGAGCGTCTTCAATCGCTCATTCCAACCGATCGGACAGTATCGCCGATCGACATATTCAACTCGAGCACTCTCAAGTGACTCGAGAAGGTATTGCCGCATCAGCGTTTCAAATTCAAGAGAAGAGTAATTTTCTTTTTTTCGCTCCTCTCCCCCTTTATCCGAGGAATACTCCTTTGGATACAACCAGCCGCGAACCAATACCCCTGCTCCAATCCCAACAAGTAGAGCCACTGCCATTTCCACATTCATCACATCACCTCCGCCCCGCAGGGCTATGACAATACGACAATACAACTACCAACCATTCAGCCGGAATACAAAAAACATCCCCGCCGGTCTGTAGACGGGTCCTCGGAAATAAATCCCCGAGGGAACGCCCATTCTTTACACATCCCTTTGTTAAAGTGCTCCAAAAAAACTATTTACTAAAATAGAGAATATTCGAACTCTTGTCAAGAATATCAGGCA
>Ga0268298_10003367_pt1 | contig 16434 bp, 16 predicted proteins | sample WWTPWeurt_MetaG_FD_194462 | JGI IMG/M metagenome (GOLD analysis project Ga0268298, IMG submission 194462) | Activated sludge microbial communities from WWTP in Nijmegen, Gelderland, Netherland - WWTP Weurt | ecosystem: Engineered > WWTP > Aerobic digester > Activated sludge | place... | reverse complement strand
GCGTCACCATATACGCTCTCGGCTTGCTCACCTATGACGGTCGGTTATCAAGCCTCTATCTCTCTCCGAATCACCTCGCGATGCTTGTGGCTCCCGGGGTGGTTTTGGGTGCCTACTTCGCCAGTATTCATGCGGGTTGGCGCCGCGGAATAGCGATCATCTCTGCGGCGATCATCATCTTTACGCTCTGGGCGACACGTTCATATGCGTCCTGGGTGGCCGTCTCAGGTGCTCTTGCAGTTCTGGGCAGTCTATCCTGGCGAACCAGGCCGTCCTTTTCTCGGCTTGGGCTCGTGGCTATAGTCGCTATGACTGTCTTCGGGACAGTGTTTTTTTCTGAGCGAGGAACCGAGAAATGGCAGGCTCTCGTTTCCAATGATGAACGTTCATCATTTTCTTCCCGTCTCATTATCTGGCGCTCGGCAGTGAAGATTGCTAGCGATTCCTTCCCAATCGGTATCGGTACGGGACGGTTCCAAGAGGTATACCTGGCTGAGCAAGCAAACTTCCCCCGGTATCTTGAATGGGCTGTACCGACGCCACATAACCTATATCTTTTCTTCTTCCTCGAGGGCGGCCCCTTAGCGCTCCTTGGGTTTCTTGGCTCCGTATCGGTCATCGCGGCACGCGCACGGCATCTCCTGCGCGCCTCATATCGACCGCTCCTCGCTCTTGGGCTGGCACTTACCATGCTCTATCTCATATACGGGATTGTCGACACGCCGTATATGAAAAACGACCTTGCTTTGGCTGTCTGGGGAAGTCTCGGTTTTTGCCTCGCCGCGCTCCGGCTCAAAGCGTGATCCGATACAGTTTTCCAGAACTCCGTTCAACGAAGTAGAGATCGGTCTCGGTTGGAGAGAGGAAGATACTTGAGACATCGAATGTTTCAGTCATCTCATCCAGGGGAACGAGGCGCTCTTTCTTTCCAGTACGGATGTTCATTTTCCAAAAAGTGTCTGCTGTATGAATCGGCAGAGAGAAATAATCGTTTGGAAGCACGACGCTGTCCGCAAAAGACCCTGGCAGTGCGTAGAAGAAAGTTTCGCCGTCTTTCGACCAGGCTACCTTAGAAACAAGTGTTGGTGCGAGCAGGTTGCGATAGTTACCCCCGTTCTCGTCAGCGATGCCGATTGAAAGCATATTCCCTCCCTTTTTAGCTGTGCTCTGGACGAGGACCCGCCGGCCGTTTGGCGACCAGAGATAGTCAGCTCCGAATCGGCCCGTCAGGATTGTCCGCCGATTTTCGCCGCTGATACTGATGGTTTCGAGGGTGCCTTCACGATTTCCGTCAGTTTTTGGCCAGAATGAGACGAGGCTTGACTGCGGGACAGTGGCAATGTAGAAGTCCTCCTTCCCAAGATCGGTCAGTTTTTGCCAATTCGATCCATCGGGAAAGGAGATGTTCAGAGTTCGATCAGCGCTCACAGGATCTGTATACTGGTAAAAAATACGATCTCCAAGCACGGTCCAGGCAGGCCGTGAAACATCTTTTTTCAACGCTGTGACAACCTTGTTCCTGATGTCGGCGTGATACCAGCGATCGGCACCCTCGCTTTTTATGAGGAGGAGCGCTCCAAGCCGACTGGGTGACCAGACGATGCGCACTGGCATCCCAGGAAGATCGGCAATGTGAGTCATAACATGCTTCCCGTCATAATCCGCCTCCTTGATGGCGTTATCGCGCTGAGAATAGTAAAAAATCCCATTTTCACCGGCTGCAGGCTGAAACACATCCTCAGGGATGATCTGTTGGAATACGACGGATGTAGGCGCAACTTCTTCCTCAGAGGCTCGCTGCTGCTCTAACTCTGCTTTCCTTCCCTTGTCAGCAACCGGATCACTATTGTTATAGCGAAAGGAGAGGTTATAGACCGCAAGGAATGCAAGAACGATCAGGAAGAAAGACCCGGAAATGATGAAGAGCTTCTTCATGAGTTATGTTATGAGCGGGACTACGATTTTAGATGGAGAACTGGATATGGAAGTGAGGGGATCCGGACGGTTCGACGCAAGATGCGCGAACAGCGGCCTGCCAATTGGTTGGGGCACATATCTTGGCAATCCCGTAAGTTGCATACTGGGTCACGTTATCACGAAGAAAATTTCCAAGACAAGAGTCTTCTCGGAAATCGACAGATCCTCTCCCGGTGCCATGGGTCTCATGTCCAGTTTCGGTCCCGCCAGTAATAACGAGATTGCACCCCGAGGCATTACGAAGTGCATTGATACGGTTGACAACAGGGGCAGGTATCCCCTCCAGGCTGGTACAGCTCGCGTTGTTTTGATTGCTACAGTTTCCAGAGCTAGATACTGAGATACCGTTTGCTAGAGCGGCCATCGCCTCAGCGTGAGTATAGAGGCCGCTGCTGGTCGGCGGAGGAGTGGTCCCCCCTGTCGCATCCCCGGTCGTTGATGCTGGTGCTGTACTCGAGATCGGCCGGATGGAAACAGCCGTCAGGTTCAGGTTGACGAGGTTCGGATTGACGACATAGAGGAAGAGCCAGGCGACGAGTGCGAGGACGAGTCCGAGGATAGCGTCGAAGATGACAGTCTTGGCGCTCTCCATCCGTGACGTATTGCCGGCCGAAGTCAGATACATGAAGCCGCCGATAGTGAGCATGAAGACGACCGCGATCCCGACTGTCCAAAAGGCGAAGCGGTAGATATCCTCGAGGTATGTATTGAGTCGTCCGGCGCTATTGCTCGAGCCCGGGATCTGCTCAAGGAGTTGGTAATCACCGAGAAGCGGTCCAGTTACACTTCCTGGTACGGGTGCTACATTGGTTGAGCAGCAAACCTGATAGGCGCTCGAACAGACTGCTGATGGGACGACTGATTCGCCCGCGTTACAGCTCATGTTTCGGCAGGTTCCGGCGCAGGCCGGATAGGTTTCGTTTGTACAGCAGGACTGTCCGGCAACTGCGCAAGTCCCAGCCGCACTCCGTCGTTGAAAGGTCGAGCAGGTAGTTCCGACGCTCCCTACACACGTACCGCTACAGCTCGGGATAGCACAACACTGCTGTCCACTTGGGCAAGTTCCGGCCCGTGGTCCGGTTGTCCCACACGCGTAACGACACTCGCCGCCGCTAGAAACGCAGGTTTGAGCAGTACATGCCTGCGGTGTTGGAAGTGAGGCGCCGATTGGAACGCAGCAGACCCCAGTTGCGGTACAAGTAATATCCAGATAGGATCCAGCGGAATATTCTCCAGTTGGACAACTACCAGCATCAGAGGCGTATCTTCCGCCCATCGAAGTACATTGGCTGGCCGGATAAGACTGGGCAGATGTCATTTCTCCCCAACCCAAGAAGAGTGTGCCGAACGCGAAGGCAAAAAAGGCAAGACGTTTCGTCATAATTTTTTTCTTTTCCCCATTATACACCGCTTTCTCCTATATTGAGAATGAAAAACGCGCCAGATGCGGCGCGTTTCATTCTGACAGGAGTTGAAAGGGACCTAGAAGTCCCAAGAACCGTTCATACTCGACGACTGGGTGTAGTTCACAACGGTCGTCTCGAAGAAGTTTCCTTTGTCGCTATTCACGTCCTGCAGTCGGTCGAGGTGCTTGTAGGGGTTGTCGATCGCCTCGGGGTAGAGCGGGTCGATATTGAGCATCGCGAGCCGGCGATTGGCGAGCCACTTGGTGTAGCCAGCCGTCGTCTCGCCATTGATTCCAGGGATGCGGTCGCCGAGGATATGGGTGGACCAGGCGATTTCCTGTTCGACTGCGGTCTGCATCATCTCCACGATGAGCTTTTCATCATAGATGTCCGGGAATTCCCGCTTGATCTCGCGGATGAGGTTCGAGAAGATCGTCACGTGGGTCAGCTCGTCACGGCGGATATAGGCGATCATTCGGCCAGTCGCGAGCATCTTCATCCGGTCAGTCAGGGTATCGAAGAAGGCGAAACCATTGTAGAAGTAGATCGATTCGAGAAGGAAGTTGGCGACGACGCCGCGGAAGAAATTTCGGTCGGACGGCGCATCGATGAAGTCCTGATAGATCTGGCCGATGTACTTATTACGCTCAAGCAGGATTTTGTCCGTGCGCCAGAAGTAGTAGATCTCGTCGCGCTCCTTGGAATCCACGACAGACTCGAGGATAGTGGCATAGGATTGCGAGTGGATCGCTTCCTGATAAGCCTGGATTGAGAGGATGAGATTCACCTCGGGGCTCGTGACGTAGTCTGAGAAGTGCGGCAGGTTTACCGTCTGAAGCGAATCGAGGAAGGTGAGGAAGGAGATGACGCCTTTGTATGCGCGCTGTTCCTCGGGTGAGAGGTCAGTATGGAACATCCGGGCATCGTCTTTCAATCCTGAGACTTTCTCCGGGACCCAGAAGTTGCCGACCATCACCTGATAAAGCGACTTCGCCCACGAGTATTTGACCGCGTTCAGGTTGAAGAGTCCGGTCGTGGCGCCTTTGATGATGGTGCGGTGCTCGACCGCATCGTCGCCTTCGGGATTGAAGAGGCGGTTTCTTTCGATTGCAAGAGACATAGGATTCTGATGGATTAATACGGATTTAGGCTCTATAAAGCCATTTTATCCGCTGCAGGAGACGCAGCCGTCCTTCACTTCGCCAGAGAGACTCCGGACATAGTAGACGGTCTTGATCTCTTTTTCCCAGGCCTGGAGATAGTAGCCATAGAGCTGGGCCGGAGAAACCTTGGACGGATCGATCATCCACTCGAAGCTGATCGACTGATCGACCCATTTGTAGACGACAGCGATAAGATTGATAACGTCCGCCATGTCCATGTGGATATATTCCTTGTAGAACCAGAAGTTTTCCTTGGAGAGTTTCGGCGCGACGCGAATGGTTGGGGCGGAGAGGTTGGTCTCGACGAAGTAGCGCTTATAGATCGGGAGAAGCGCGGCGGTCGTGCCGACGACACCGGCCGTCGAGGTGTTTGGAGCTGGAGCGGTGTGATAGGCGAAGCGTACCCCGTGCGCCTTCATATCCGCGAAGAGGCTCTTCCAGTCACTCGCGAAAGGCGTGTTCTTCTCATACCAGGCCTGGTCGCGACCGAGGAGTCGGCCCTTCGAGTATTCGCTCCCCTGATAGAGCTCATAGGTCCCGCGTTCTTTGGCGAGATCGACCGAGGCACGGTAGGTGTGGTAAGCGTAGCGCTCGAAGAGGCGGTCAGTCTCTTGGCGCGCTTCCTCGGTGTCATAGGCGATTTTCCGGGTCGCGAGGTACTCGGCAAGGCCGAGATAGCCGACGCCGACCGAGCGGTAGCGTTCCGAAGTGCGCTTGGCTTCCTGGATCGGGTAGTAATTGAGCGTGATGACGTTGTCGAGGATTCGCATGAGGACCGGGAAGACGTCGGCGATCACCTTTGGCTCGTAGACGGTTGCGACGTTGACCGAAGCGAGATTGCAGACGACGAGATCACCCGGATCGTAGCGGAGCACGATCTTGCCATTCTCGATCGTCTCTTCGACGAATTTTGAAGCGGAGGTGTTCTGGCAGATCTCGGTGCAGAGCTGGGTCGAATAGATGTTTCCGGCGTGCTTGTTCGGATTGAGGCGGTTCACCGTGTCGCGGAAGAAGACATATGGCATGCCGGTCTCGACCGTCGTCTTCAGGAATTTCTTGAAGATCTCTTTGGCGTTGACGGATTTCTTTATCGTGAGCCGATCATCCTTTTCGAGCTCAAGATAGAAGGTCTCGAATTCATCACCAAAGTGATCCTGGAGGTTCTTGCCGTAAAGGCTCTTCACCTCGTGCGGATCGAAGAGCGTCCAATGTTCGTCCGCCTGGAGACGCTTCATGAAGAGATCGGGAATCGAAACAGCCGGGAAGATATCGAACGCTTTGGAGCGGATATCACCAGTCTCTGTCTGGAGGTCGAGGAAGTCATAGATGTCGAGGTGCCAGATGTCGAGCGTTACCGAGATGGCGCCGAGCCGGCTTCCGAGCTGATTCACCGCGATCGCGGTGTCATTGATCACCTTTATCCATGGGTTTACACCACCACTCATTCCCTTCACTCCACGGATCGCGCTTCCCCTGGCGCGGATATTGCCGAGATAGACGCCGACGCCGCCGCCGAACTTCGAGATCTGCGCCATGTTCTCGACGGCGTGGTAGATACCGCGAAGATCATCATCGACATTGATTTTGAAACAGCTCGAGAGCTGGTGATAGTTCGTTCGGGCATTGAGGAGGGTCGGAGTCGGGAGCGAGATGCGTTGCTTCGAGCAGTGTTCGTAGATCTTGAGCGCTAGGGCGAGTCGGTCCTCTTTCTTCTCCGGGATGGCGAGGAAGAGCGCGACTGACATATACATCTCCTGAGGGAGTTCGCGCACCACCTTATTCGGATTCAAGAGGTAACGCTTGATGAAGGAGACGATGGTCGTGTACTCGTAGCTCTCGTCGGTCTCCTTGGCGAGGTACTTGCCCGCTTCGAGGATATCAGCCTCGGAATAGTAGTCGTAGAACTCCTTATAGTAGAGTCCTTTCGTGATGTAGTCGTCGAAATGCGCTTTGTAGGCCGCTGCCGAATAGATATCCTTTTGGTCTATGCCGCGATTCTTGATCGCTTTCTTGTAGAGACCGCCGAGGAGGATGCGCGCCGCGATATTCTGCCAGGCAATATTCTCAACAGTCACGAGATCAACGCAGGTCTTCACGAGGAGCGCCTCAATGTCAGATGTCTTGATGTCGTCAACGAGGTTTTTCTTGAACGAGTCCATGAGGTCCTCGAAGTGGCAGGTCTCTTCGAAGCCCTTCGAAGCACGGTCGAAGACGACGCGCAGCTTGTTCACATCGAAGCGTTCCTTTGAGCCGTCCGCTTTGGTGACCTTCAGCGTTTTTTCTTCGAACTCACGAACCAACCGCTCGTGCCGCTCAGCACGTTCCTTCCGCCGTCCCTCACGATAGATGATGTAGCTCTTCGCGAGGTCGAAGTGATTCGCTCGGACGAGTTCGCGCTCGACGATGTCCTGTATGTCTTCGACCGTTGGGACTCGGTTCACGAAGATCTCCCCGTAGATATTGTTGAGATCCTTCACGACTTCGTCGGTGACAGTCGGGATAAAGGACTTGTCGGTCATCCCGATCGAATCGCAGGCGAGTTCGATCGCACGTTCGATGCGCTTACGGTCGAACGGGATGATTTCTCCATCGCGGCGGCGGATTTTCTCTACGGTCATAGGCTTTTGTATTGCGGGAATTGGGAGTGGTTAGGGTTGAGCGAGTGCTAGGCAGCGAGGCGTTCTTCGACGACTTTCCAATCGATCGCCTTCAGGAAGGAGGCGATGTAGTCGGCACGCCTGAGCCCGTAATCGATCATGAATGCATGCTCGAAGACATCCATGACGAGGAGAGGCGCGGTACCGACCAGATGGCCGAGGTCGTGCTCATTCACCCAGACGTTGTAGAGCTTGCCGGTCTCAGCATCCTCTGCGAGGACGACCCAGCCGATGCCACGCATGGCCCCGGTACCGACGAAGTTCTTCTCCCAGTTCTCGAGGCTGCCATAGGTGGTAGCCAGCTTGTCTTTGAGGATGCCGTCGGCGAGCGGAGCGGATTCCTTCGTCATGTTGCCGAAGTAGAGCTCATGCATGCGCATCCCATTCCATTCCCACCCGAAGCGGCGCTTGAATTCGGCGAATTCCGGCGTCGAGAGCTCGCCCTTTTCGGTGAGCGCTTTCAATTTGTCCGAGAGCGCGTTCGTGTTCTTCACGTAACCCTCGTAGAGGGCGAAGTGGTTGTTGAGGAGCGTGTCCGAGAACCCAGCGAGCCCGAGGAGATGCGAGTAGTTTTTTGCGCTGTAGGCCATAGGAGTGGGATCAGATCTTGCCGACGAGGTCGATACCGGGCTTTAGGGTCTTGCCGCCTTTCTTCCAGTTGGCCGGGCAGACTTCGCCGCCGTGCTCGCGGACGAAGATCGCTGCTTCGAGCTTGCGGAGGAGCTCATCGGCGCTCCGGCCGACATTGTTTGCGTGGACCTCGTAGGCCTGGAGGACGCCATCTGGATCGATCACGAACGAGCCGCGGAGCGCGAGTCCCTTGTCATCGCCTTCATGGATGAGTACTCCGAAGGCATCGGAGATGTCACCAGACGGATCGGCGACCATCGGATACCCGAGCGTCTTGATCGCTGGCGAGTGATCATGCCAAGCCTTGTGCGTGAACTTCGTGTCAGTCGAGACCGAGAGAACCTCAGCGCCGAGTTCCTGGAACTTCTTGTAATTCTTCTGCATCTCCTCGAGCTCGGTCGGGCAGATGAAGGTGAAGTCGGCCGGGTAGAAAAAGATGACGCTCCACTTGCCACGGAAATCCGAGAAGTGGGCCTTGTGGAACGACTCGTTCTGGTAGTAATCGAACTCAAGGTCTGGCACTTTGCTCCCGATCATTGGGAAGTATTCCGGCATCTCGTTCCCCTCCTTGGTATCGCAGCATCCTCCTCCGCAGCAGCCTTCTTGCTGGTACATAATAGTGATGAAAAATTGGTTAAAAAATGTGTTTTGCGACCTCGAAAATCGGAAGACGCTCCACCATGATAGAGATGTCAAATAGGGGTGTCAAATAACCTCCAAATCACGGGAGAAATCAGGCTTTCGTTATGAATAAAACGAGCATAAATACAACCTATAGTATTTATGTATGAATATGAAGTACAAGTAGGATTGACAGCAATCATCCCAGATGGCATGCTGACAGCCCCTCTCAGGGTATAACTCGTGGACAACGCCTGAAAGACGGAACGGATGCTGTGGAGTAACATGCAGAAGACACGATATGGAACAACGGAACACTCTCTTTGTAAAGGAAAAGCATAACGGGCAACGGCTCGATCTGTTCATTATGGAAGCGCTCGGGATAGCTACTCGCCCGCTCGTTCAGTCGCTCATCAAAGAGGGGGCGGTCCGGATCGATGGTAAAGCGACCGTGAGGCCTAGTCTTCGATTGAAGCCAGGTATGGCAATAGACATCTTCAGTCCTCATCCTGTAAAAAAGGCAAGCAAAGAGCCCCGGGCAGCTGCTCTCCCCACGCCGACGCTTGTCGCCGAAGAAGAGACCTTTCTTGTTCTATACAAGCCAGCCGGTATCGCGATGCATCCAGCCGGGAATTCCCGACAGATGACGGTTTCTGACTGGATATCCACGACTTATCCACAGATTGTAGGGATTGGAGAGGATGAAAAGCGTCCCGGGATGGTGCATCGGCTCGACAAGGATACCTCTGGTCTCATCCTGATAGCCAAGTCGAACACGGCATTTAAGGGCTTGAAGAGGCTTTTTCAGGAGCGGAAGGTTGAAAAGACGTATTTTGCACTAGTATACGGAAATATGCCTGAAGCAAGCGGAGAAATCGATTCTCCTATCGGTCGGGTAAAAGGCGGTGAAAAACGGGCTGTCCCGGCTGGAAAGCGTGAATTCGCTGGGGAACTCCGTGAGGCTAGTACGGAATACGCGTTACACACACGTTATACAGGGTATGATTTTCTTTCTGTTAAGCCAAAAACTGGTCGAACGCATCAGATCCGGGTCCACTTGTCCGCGATCGGCCACCCAATCGTCGGTGATCGACTGTATCGCTTCAAGGAACACCGCCGCGATCCTCTCAAGCCGCCCTTTCACCTCCTCCATGCCGGCGAGCTTCGTTTCCAGTTGGGCAAGCAAAAATACCGTTACGAAGCCCCGCTCCCCCGCTATTTTTCCGATACCCTAAAAATGCTTGACGCCGAAGCGGGAAGGGGCTATGATTGGAGCGCTTGAGTAAGCCTTCCTGTTCCTCCGTAGAAGGCTTCTTTTTTATCAGTAGCCCGTGTCTTGTCCGGGCGATTCTACAACCGTATATGCACCAGAAACTCGTCGAATTCAATAAGAATCTCCGTGCTGCGCGGACCGACCTTCCTCTCCTTCAGGCTGGTGATGTTGTGAAGGTGCGCCGCAAGATCAAGGAAGGTGAAAAGACTCGTATCCAGATGTTCCAGGGCATGGTTATTGCCATAAAGGGCGGCCAGAGCTCCTCGCCCATGGTGACGATCCGTAAAGTCTCATCTGGTATCGGGGTTGAAATTATCCTTCCCCTCCTTTCGTCTCAGATTGATTCAATCGAGCTTGTGAAGCGGACTAAGGCACGGCGTGGTAAACTGTACTTTGTTCGAACGAAATCAGCCAAGACCATCGGCAAGAAGCTGAAGGAGGTTCCGTTCGAGATCGGTCACGCTGGTAAGGAAGTACAGGACATCGTGAAGGAAGTGCAGGCGGCTACCAAAGCCGAGACCACCGAGGTCAAAGCGGAGGAGGCGAAGGCAGAGTAACGGTGCGATTATCGCGCCAACAAGCCCAGGTGGCGGAATTGGTATACGCGCTAGCTTGAGGTGCTAGTTCCCGCAAGGGATTGGAGGTTCGAGTCCTCTCTTGGGCACAAAAATGAAGAGGGCCCTCAAAAGCCCTTTTTATTTTGGTAGACTGGGTGTATGGGCAGTTAGCTCAGTTGGTTAGAGCACCTCGTTTACACCGAGGGGGTCAGAGGTTCGAGTCCTCTACTGCCCACAACCGGAAAGTCAGCGGAGAATTGCTTTTTTCGGTCGTTCAGGGATAATAGGTATGTTTCGCCGGGGTAGCTCAGTGGTAGAGCGAAGGACTGAAAATCCTTGCGTCGGCAGTTCAATTCTGCCCCCCGGCACAGGGTCATTCCCTATGTGGCTACAGGGACTGTAGCTCAGCGGTTAGAGCAGCGGGCTCAAGTGTCCTTTCATAAGTTGTGTTTTGGATTGTGGAGCTCTGCATGGCAGTTGTTGCAGAGCAGGGTGCACTTCCGAATTTCTCTCTCGATCTGAGACGACCTCCGATTGGAGAGAGATCGGATATCCAATTGAAAGTTTTTCTGTTCTGGATCAGCGTGGTGAAACGCGAGTGCGGACAAATTCTTTTTGTAACCGCATGCTGAACATTCACCGCCCATTCGTTCCACGAGTTCCTTCTTTCTTGCCCAGCCGCGTTCTTGTTGCGCAGCGTAGGATTGATGGACTTGGTTTTTACAAAAAACCGAACAGTACAGACTTTGTTTTCCGGATAGCAGGCGTGCACACACGACGCAGGTTATGGATTTATTCATAACCGAATGATAACATGATTTATATGGACAAGCAGGGCTGTTCAAGGAGCAATTCTTGAATGATAACTTGTCAAATTCGGGGAAATCTAAACGGTTGAATCCTTCAATCGCAGGACAATCCCGAGCCAAGCCTCGAATGTTCGAGGAAGGTGTAGAGACTAGACGGCAGGCCCCCCTCTCGTGGGGTGAAGGGATAGTCCAGCTCACAAATCGAAAGAGTTGCGAAAGCAATAGTGAGAAGCATAACCTGTTGGTCGATGGTTCGAATCCATCCAGTCCCACGTGTTGATCAGTTTCCAGTTTCGGGCCATATTGTTTTTGATGGAGAAAATCAGCGGGTATCGTATAGCGGCTATTATGTGACCTTGCCAAGGTCAAGATACGGGTTCGACTCCCGTTACCCGCTCTAAGGCAATCAAGACTCCCCTTGTGGGAGTTTTTGATTGCTTTCGAGGTAATGGAGGAGAACGGGAAGGGGTCGGGAAACGGAAGTTTCCCGTTTGGGGTGACCGAGTCTTCGAGGGCTAGAGGGCGGAAGCCCTATAGAACGCAGCGAAGCGAGTAGTGAGATTCTCCCCTTACCCGCTCAGTCAAAAATAAGGCTCACCAGAGCCTTGTTTTTTATTTCCCCTAAACGGAGTCGAACTTGGGGTGGACAAAAGTATAAAAATATGCTATCCTATTTTGTTTCAAGATAGTCTCTTGAGATTGCCCGTTATTCCCGGCATGTAGGGAATTTCTTTGACAACCGAAGAGGTCACATGAAAACTCTCTCGAAGCTGGCGCTCATCCTGTTCGTGGTGTGGATCGTCACGATCCCGCTCGAGTTCTGGTTCCGGGTCTTCGTGCTCGGCCGCCAGTACGAGACGGCGCCGTTCTACCAGTCGTTCTTCTACGTCCTCCTGCCGATCGCGATCATCGCGGCGGCTGGCTGGGCCATCTGGCGTATCGCCAAGGCGAAGTTCGACTTCTCCTGAACCCAACCACAACGACCAAGGAGTCTATCCATGAAGTCCATCCGTATCATTGCTCTCGCGCTCGCTGCCATCGCTGCGCTCCTGACCGGCTGCGGCGACCGGGCGTTCTCGAACGTCCAGACCATCTACACGAAGGACTGCGGCGTCAACTGGCAGCTCATCAAGGTCGGCGAGTCGATCCCGTACAAGCAGTTCAAGTGTGAGTACCACGTCACCGTGCCGGACTACCCGCTGCAGGGCGACACGCGCTTCAAGACCATGTTCAAAGGCCGCGTGCTGGCCGAGGTCGAGGTCGCCTACGACTACAGCATCTTCGATGCGATCGTCTTCGTCGGCGAAGCCAAGTACATCGGCAAGGCCAACACCGACGCGACCGACAAGTCGAACGCCTCCGGCCTCTACGAGGCCGCCGAGAACGCGGTCATCGACAAGCGCATCCGCGACATCGCGGCCGACATGCTCCTCAAGGAGGACATCGTCGACTTCTCCCAGGCCGAGTTCGAGGACAAGCTCCTCGCGGCGGTGAACGAAGTGCTGAAGTCCAAGGGCGTGAAGCTCAACTTCCTGTCCTTCGTGCCGATCCCCGAGGAACAGACCCGTCTCGCCATCGACATGCTGACGGCGTACAAGGTCTACGAATCGCGCGGCCTGGCAGAGTTCGGCCAGAAGCTCGCGATCGCGAAGGCTGGCGCCGCCCGCATCACCCTGACGGCTCCGCAGCCGAAGGCCGACGAGAAGAAGTGACCTACTTCAGCGGCAACGCCGCGTAAGGCATGAGGCCACGAATCCATAACGGAAACGTGGCCTTTTTCTTTTTATATGTAAAAAGTTCTAACCGTATCTACCAGCCAGCTCAGTTAAAAATGAGGCTCTAGAGAGCCTTGTTTTTTATACCGGGAATGTACGGTCGAACTGAGGTAGAATGAACGTATGGAAAAATTTCCATTATCATCCCCTGAAAAACCTGCTCTCTCTGAAGACGAGAAGAAGCGATTGGAGTTTTATCGTGTCTCAAAAGCAGGTATTGCTGAGACATACAAGACGAGCAAGGAAAGAGTTGAATACATAAAATCAACGCTCGAGGGAATTATGCCTTTGATTGAGAATAAAGAAGCTTTTCTCTCAAGGCTTGATGAGTGCGCTGATATAGAAGAAAAGGATCAATTTGTTGACGCCCTCTTTGAGCTTTTTAAACCTATTATCGATAAGAAGTTCGAGGATCCTGAGTCATTTCTTGCAGAAGGCGAGAAGAGGCCGGACTATATCGAAATAAATAAGGTCGTTTCGTATGAGATTTCAGAAAGCACAATATTTATTCATATTTATCTAAATGAAGTGCCTGAACAACGAAATGAAAACATTCTGACGAAATTCAAAGAGGCCATGCAAAAACTCGCACAAGTTGTCCAAAATCATCCAGAAATAAGTCTTATTGAAGGGAATTCCCTTATGATAGCGAGACGCCCTCGGGTGATTGAACGCTTTGGTTTTACGGTTGATAAAGAATCGACAGAGAGCAGTCTCAATCGTAGAGCTTATATCTCACGAGAGGATTTCTTAAAAAGGTATCTCAAGGGATAACCGTCTTGTAAGGGCTTACTTCAGTAAGCCAAATCCCAAAGGCTTACCCAAAGCACACTTCAGTTCGAACATCTCGGACGCACCCACTCAGGAAACTAAAAATCACTCCATATCGGGGTGATTTTTAGTTTTGTGGGAGTAGCGCGGGAGGAGAACGGGAAAGGGGTCGGGAAAACGGGAGTTTTCCTGTGGCGGAGAGCAGCGAGTCTCTCGAGCGTTGAGAACCGAGGGGTTCTCAAAGAGCCGAAGACGAGTGAGATTCTCCCGTTACCCGCTCCAAGTAGCAGATCGTCCCGTCCTGGGGCGGTTTTGTTTTTGGATTGATAGTGGGAAAAGTCAAGGGGAATAGTCGGTGATGGGCTACAATGGTGGTATGCAAAAAAACTCGGCGATATTTATCCAGGGAGTCTTCATGTTCGTCGCTATTGGTGCGTTCGCGTTTTTGCTATGGGAGCCGCATATCGAAGGGCGGAACGCAGAGGCGACGTTCTTCGAGATCTACTTCAAGGATCCGTTTCTCGCCTATGCGTATATCGCGTCCACTCCGTTTTTCATAGCACTCTATCAGGCATTCAAAATTTTTGGATACATTCGCCAGAGTCAGATGTTTTCTCGAGAAATCATAACGGCTCTCCGCGTGATACGATACTGTGCGTTGGTCATGATCGGCTTTGCCATTATAGGAGAAGTATTCATTTTTCAGATGGAGAGCGATGATCGGGCAGGCGGGGTTTTCATGGGACTCATCGTCATCCTTGGCTCGCTCGTAGTCTTTGCTACGGCAGCGATGCTCGAACGCAGAGCGAATGATCTACTGACATAAAGTTTCTCCGCATCTGATATGGCTAGGAATATGTTTGGTTTGAATCAAAAAGAGCGCTTGTTCTTTCGGAAGCTCTCGACGCCGGAGAAGATTCAGGATTATCTCGATACGCTCCCCTTCAACTTCGAGAAGTCGGGACTGACATTCTATTCCCCGCGCGTCATCCTGCGCGAAGGCAAGGCTCACTGCATCGAGGCGGCCTGTCTCGCTGCGACAGCACTCTGGTATCACGGTGAGGAGCCGCTCATCCTCGACCTGCGATCGCTCCGGTATGACTTTGATCACGTGGTGACCTTGTTCAAACGAAACGGCTACTGGGGCGCCCTGTCGAAGACGAATCACGGCGTACTCCGATACCGTGACCCGATCTATCGCACGGTCCGCGAGCTCGCCATCTCCTATTTTCACGAGTACTACCTGACGACAACGGGTCGGAAGACTTTGCGCGAATACTCGCGACCGTTCAATCTAAAACGTTTCGGGACCGATTGGGTGACGAGCGAAGAGAGTCTCATCGATATCGCCGAGGCGCTCGACCTGTCACGGCACTACCGGATCGTCCCGCCCGCGAATGAACGCCTCCTTCGCACAGTTTCCGCAATCGAGAAGAAAACTGGATCGCTCCCCGAGTGGCGGAAGACTGACCCGGGTACCTGAAGAGCGCGCTGGAGAAATAAAAAAGACGGCCTATCTTTTGGAGCCGTCTTTTTCTTTCCAATAGTATACACTATTTCCTGAATTCGTCCTTCATGTCGTTCGTGTATTCCTTCAAGAGCTTGGCGATTTTCGGACCGATGACGATGCTGCAGTAACCTTGGGACTGATTGCGATCATAATAGTCGCGATGGTAATCCTCGGCAGGGTAGAACTTGGTGAAGGGTATGATTTCGGTGACGATTTTGTCCGGATAGATTTTTTCATCGGTTATTTCCTGCACGACTCGTTCAGCGATTTCTTGTTCGTTTGCATCGGCATAGAAGATTGCCGAGCGATACTGCGTCCCGACATCGGCCCCCTGCTGATTCAAGGTCGTCGGATCATGCGTATGAAAAAAGATAGCGAGGAGCTTTTCGTACGCAATGACATTTGAATCGTACTCGATCTGGATCGCTTCGGCATGGCCAGTTGTTCCACTCGAGACTTCCTCGTAGGTAGGATTTTCCGTCTCGCCTCCGGCATACCCTGGCGTAACTGAGACGACTCCACGGAGGCGCTTGTAGATCGCTTCGGTGCACCAGAAACAGCCGCCAGCAAAAACCGCTCTTTGCATCATAGGATCATTCTTCATTCAGGATGGGCGGCAAGGGTTTTCCCTCAGGGACGAAGCGGAGCGATAGTGAATTCACGCAGTGTCGGGTATCTTTGGCCGTGAGGCGCTCCCCTTCGAATACATGTCCGAGATGGGCATCGCAGCGTGCGCAGCGGATCTCGGTCCGGCGACCGTCGGCATCGACGAGACGCTTCACGGCTCCCGGGAAGTCATCATCGAAGGCGGGCCAACCGCAACCAGCATCGAATTTCGTCCGCGCATCATAGAGCGGCGCATTGCAGCGCCGGCAGAGATAGGTGCCGGGAGCGAAGAACGAGTCGTACTCGCCGGAAAACGGCGCCTCGGTCCCTCCTTCGACAACGATGCGCACTTTATCATCAAGGGTGTTCCAAGCCATACGGCATCCAGTATACTCTGAAAATATTGCCCAGGATATGGTATACTGTGGGCACTATGAGCGAACATCCATTTGTACGGCCAAAGATCTGTGTTATAGATGATGATGCGGATCTTCGGGAGATCTATCTTCTCAATCTGAGTCGTGAGAACTTTGATGCAGTTCTGGCTGGTGATGGTGAGGAGGGTCTTGCAATGATTCGTCAGCACAGGCCAGACGCTATCATTCTGGATCTCCAGATGCCGAAAAAGAACGGTTTCGAGGTGCTCGATGAAATTTCGAGAGATGTGAAGCTGCGCGGC
>Ga0268298_10003366_pt1 | contig 16437 bp, 17 predicted proteins | sample WWTPWeurt_MetaG_FD_194462 | JGI IMG/M metagenome (GOLD analysis project Ga0268298, IMG submission 194462) | Activated sludge microbial communities from WWTP in Nijmegen, Gelderland, Netherland - WWTP Weurt | ecosystem: Engineered > WWTP > Aerobic digester > Activated sludge | place... | reverse complement strand
TATAACGGGCCCTTTTTCCTTGGGGATTCCGTTGAACAAATTGTTATTTCTGACTGCAGCCATCAATTGTGTTGCCGCCTCGGTGTATTGACCTCTTCTTGTATAATAGTCCGCCTGAATAACAGGAAGTTCGTTCCTTACTTTTTTGGGAAGATTCTTTTCATTCTTCAGTAAACTGATCATCTGTTCAGAACTGCTTACAGATCCAATTTCATTATTCACTTTTGCGATCCAGGCCATGGCCGTGAATTTATCTTTAGAGTCCTTGAATGTTCTTGCTACATACTCAAAGGATTCAAGTCCACTGAAGATCTCTCTTTTGTAGAATTGTGAGATGCCAATGTTGATCCAGCAATTGTCAATCCATTTGCCAGAACTTGGGATCACTTCGCCTTTTTTATCTTTGATGGCGTGACGTTGAATACAGTAGGAAGATTTTTTTATGGCCTTATCAAATTCAGGAAAAGTGGCTTTAGCCTTATCCATTGCAGGATAGATATAAACTGGAAGGATCTTTGTGAAATTGTCTTTGTTGTTCTTTTCGATCTTGTAGATTCCTTCGTTGATGTTCTCGCAGGCGTAATAATATCCATTGAAACGGGCGGTAACATTGTGATAGCCCCGGCCCACAAAAGTGTTTCTTTTTGTGCTGCAGGAGACAAACAGTGAACCAATTAAAAAAAGATATAAGCCCTGCTTCAGCATTGCTAATTTAGAACGCTGAAAGCAGGAAATTAGTATGTTTTGATGCGATTTTATACGAGAGAAATGTCAAATTGAACCAGGTCAACGAACTCTTGCACTCTTTCATCCACATCACTCTGAGCCAAACCAATGAGGCGTTCTGTTCCAAATCGCTCAACCGTGAAGCTGGCCATGGCACTGCCAAAAATGATGGCCCTTTTCATGTTATCAAAACTGATGTCCTTTGTTTTTGCCAAATAGCCAATGAAACCTCCTGCAAAACTATCCCCGGCACCCGTTGGATCATAGACATCCTCCAATGGAAGGGCAGGGGCAAAGAAAACCTCTTCGTTATTGAAGAGAAGCGCACCGTGCTCTCCTTTTTTGATGACAAGGACTTTCGGACCCATTTTAAGGATCTTCTGAGCAGCTTTTACCAAGCTGTACTCGCCGGACAGTTGTCTTGCTTCGGAGTCGTTGATTGTAAGCACATCGATCATGGCAATTGTCTTTAAAAGTTCATCCAAAGCAATATCCATCCAGAAATTCATGGTGTCGAGCACGATGAGTTTCGGACGTTTTGTAAGTTGTTTTATTACGCTTTGTTGCACTGCAGGAGCCAGATTCCCTAGCATAAGAAAATCAGTTTGCTTGTAGTTTTCAGGAACTACCGGCTTGAAATCGGCCAGCACATTCAATTGTGTATCTAAGGTATCGCGTGAATTAAGATCATTGTGGTATTTTCCACTCCAGAAGAAGGATTTCTCACCTTTTTTGATCTCAAGACCATCCAATTTCACTCCTTGTGACTTGAGTGTGTTCAAAAATTCATTCGGGAAGTCATCTCCGATGACCGAAACCAGCTGAATATCTTTATGAAAATAAGAGGCAGCCAAAGAAATATACGAGGCAGCACCACCTACAATTTTATCTGTTTTACCAAAGGGAGTTTCAATTGCATCAAAAGCAACGGTCCCGACAACTAAAAGGCTCATGTAAAAGGGTTTAAATTTTGCCTAAAGTTATTGTTTATTTCGAAAAATGGTGGTAATATTGCACCCCTAATCAGAAAAAATCACCCACTAAAGCTGTTCATTCAGCAGAAGGGGGTGAGTAGTTTCCTCCTTAGCTCAGCTGGTTAGAGCACGTGACTGTTAATCACGGGGTCCCTGGTTCGAGCCCAGGAGGGGGAGCTAAAAAGCAAAACGAGAGTTTTGCTTTTTTTATTTGTATATGTTCGTAGTTTACATTCTACATTCGCAGAAACTGGAGAAGTTTTATATTGGTACAACTGATGATTTCGATCGACGTTTCAAGGAACATAATTCGGAGGAGAAGCCGGATGCTTTCTCGTTAAGGGGAAGGCCATGGACAAAATTTCTTGTTATAGAGAGTTTAGGAAGTGAGCAAGCTTACAAGGTATTGTAAATTCGTTGGACAGAATCTCCATTCACCAAAATTCTGCAAGACAAAGTCTTTTTGTGCCTTCAAGTTTCTGACACTATTTCTTTTGATCAGTTTTTACTTTAATTCTTTTCGCTTCTTTAAGACTGTTATTAAGCATCCATTCAATTTGACCATTGACACTACGGAATTCATCTGCAGCCCATTTTTCAATGGCTTTCATTGTTTCTGAATCAATTCTCAATGCAAATGACTTTTTCTCGGACATTCCTTATTGATTTAAGGTTCCTGTATTAATTACAGGCTTTGTTTCACTATCACCACAAAGAACAACCATTAAATTACTAACCATAGTTGCTTTTTTATCTTCATCAAATTCAATAATTGCTTTATCGGCAAGTAGTTTTAAAGCACTTTCTACCATGCCAACAGCTCCTTCTACAATCTTATGACGAGCGGCAACAACTGCAGACGCTTGTTGTCTTCTCAACATCGAATGAGCAATTTCAGGTGCATAAGCTAAGTAGCCAATTCTTGACTCCACTACCTCAATTCCAGCAATCTCTAACCGTTCTGTTATTTCGCGCTCAAGTGCTTTGTTTATATCATCGAAATTAGTACTTAAAGTTACAGTTGCTTTTTCATCTTCAAAATGATCATAGGGAAAAGAACCAGCAAGTTTTCTAACCGCTGAATCTGTTTGAATTTTTATAAAATTTTCGTAATTGTCTACTTCAAATGTTGCCTTAAACGTGTCATTAACTTTCCATACTAAAATTACGCTAATCATAATTGGGTTTCCCATCTTGTCGTTTACTTTTATTTTTTCGCTCTCAAAGTTTCTCGCTCGTAATGACAAACTGGTTCTAGTATAAAGAGGGTTGATCCAAAAAAATCCACTTTCCTTGACGCTACCTTTATATTCTCCAAATAGCAATAAGACTTTGGAACTGTTCGGGCTTACAATAATAAAGCCCTTTGCTAAAATAACAAACATCAAGAATGATACAACTCCCAATATCATATTGGTGGAGATAAAGCCATAAATCATTAGCGCCGTTAATACTAATTGCGCTACAACTACCAAATAGCCATTTAATGCTGTTATAATTTTTTCTGTTTTCATACTGAATAATATTTAATTGATATCAAATTGATATCACAAAACTAATCAATAATTCGACACTAAAAACAATCGTTATAGCGAATTCAGTTATCTTCTTCAGCCTCTGCATTATAACAGAAGAAAACGATAGGAAATTTGTTTGAAATGGCCGAACTACTAAGGCAAACATCCGCAATTATTTCAGGTTAACAGTTAACTTCTTTCTTGAGATTATAAAAAAGCCAAGCCAGCTTGTGAAGCGATCCTCTTACCCATCCCTCATTTTCTCCGTTCACAAATATAGAATTCCGTAAATCATTTTTCCTTCCAAGTCCTGTAACGCTTCTTTCATTCCTTCATTACAATAAAAAAATCGTCTATGAAAAAGAAATTACTTTCATCCTTTTTCTTACTATGCAGCATAGTAATGAGAGCGCAAGAGCTTAAGCCAACAGATAAAATGGCATTGTTAAATGGAGTTGTTACAAATTTTAAAGGCAAGACGCTCGCCAATGAGATCATTGTGTTTGAGGATGACAAAACCAGGGCACGTTACAAGGCTCATACAGACGAGAGAGGTAAATTCAGCATGCTCATTCCTGTCAATGCACTTTATAGTTTGAAATACAAAAACTTTACAAGCGATGTGGAGTATACAAAAATGAGTGTGCCGGCTGATAAAGAGGCTATTTATGAGGTAGCCATCAAGATCGATCCTCCCAAGGAATTCATTCTTACCAATGTGTTCTTTGATACGGGAAAATCAAGTCTGAAACCTTCTTCGAATAAAGCATTGAATGATCTGGCCGAAGTTCTCAATTTGAAGAAAAAGATGGTGATAGAATTACAAGGACATACAGATGATGTGGGCTCGGCTGGTGATAATCTTCGGCTCTCGCAACAACGAGCAGAAGCAGTGAGAAATTATCTTCTTGCGAAAGGAATAAGTGCAGAGAGGATCAAAGCGACAGGCTATGGCGCTTTAATGCCAATTGCAGATAACGCAAGTGAAGAGGGGAGAGCGAAGAACAGAAGGACAGGGTTGAAAGTGATCAGTGATTAATTTCCCCAGCGATAACTTGGGTTTTCGATTCCTGCGAGGTCGATCACGCGATTGATCACCGTCATCACTGCTTCTTCGATGTTTTTCGGATTGCTGTAGAAAGACGGTGAGGCAGGACAGATGATGCCTCCTGCTTCTGTGATCGTTTTCATGTTGTTGATGTGAATCAGGCTTAAGGGTGTATCTCTTGTTACCAGGATCAGTTTTCTTCTTTCTTTTAAGATCACATCAGCTGCCCGCGTGATCAGATCATTGCTCATTCCTGAAGCGATCCTTGCCATTGTGCCCATGCTGCACGGGGCAATGATCATGCAGGTATATTTGGCTGAACCGGATGCAAAGGGAGCGTAAAAATCATTTTTTCCGAAAACTTTTACTCCTTCTGGGATAACTGGATCTTTTCCTAATTCATGATTCCATACTGTTTTAGCATTATCGCTTAACACCAATCCTATTTCATCAATGTGTTCACTTAATACAGAAAGTCTTTCTAACAAAAGCTTCGCATAAATACTTCCACTCGCACCGGTTACGGCGACAACGATCTTAATTTTGGACTGGCTCATTTTGTCTGGATTTAAATTTGAACTGATAAGAGAGAATGAAGGTGAGAACATTGTTGTACAAACCCTTGTTGAAGAATTGTGCCACTGCATTCGGGTAAAAGACGGTGCTTGCCAGAACGCCGTAACTCCTAATAGGGGAAATGGAATTGGAAGAGCGAACTTCGAAAATGAATTTCTCTTTGATCCTTTTTCCCAAACCTACATTGATCCCGTATTCATAGGTTTCAAATGGATAAACTCCGGTCCAGTCTCCTCGTTCGGTTTGTTCTGTGTAAGAAGCGAGATAAGCAATGGAGGGTCCACCTGAAACGAAATAATCTTTATTCAAAAGATAATTTGCGATCAAGGGCACTTCAATGTAATTCAGATTGACATAATAGTAACTGTAATCGTTCTTTACTGGATTTTGATTGTGTCGGGATCCTTTCTGTGTAAAAAGAAATCCGAGATCCAGTGAAAGCCGTTTGTTCATACGTGCACTGACAACAGCTCCGCCATAAATTCCTGCCTTGTCAAAACCACTGTAATTATCTCCATGAATTTGTGTGCCACTGAGTCCTAATCCGGTCTTTAGAGAAAAAACATTTTCTTTCTGTTCCTGAGAAAAAAGAGATATTGAAAAGAACAGAAGTGTACTAAAACAGAAAGAGACCAGGCCATTTTTTACTGATTCATTCTGAATATTTCTTCTGTTGTTCAATACTAGAATTTATAGCCAAATCCGATCGCGAAAGTAGAGATCACTTGTACCCTTGGACCAAAAATATCATTTTTATGATCGTATTTTCCATCTTGATTCCAATCACGCTTAATAATGATGTCATCATCATACAACAATTGAGAAATGATGTTAGCTGTAAAATATTTATTGATCTTGAAAGTAATGAGGTTGTTAAAGACCACGTCAATGTTTTCAGGGTTGTTGTTGTAGTTTGAGAAAAGATCGAGATAGGAATCAACATTCACATTTTTACCAATGTCTTTTTTGAATTTTAAAATGAATCGTCCACCAAACTCCATCCTTGTTCTTTTTCCTGGAGTCACAATTTTACCAGCTGTGTCTAATACTGCTTTCTCAACCCCAAATGCTCCGGCATCGGCAAGATACTGACGATTTACAAGTGTGATCTTACCGGCAATAGGAGCGAAAGTGGCTGAAAAATATTTCGTTGGTTTGAAATCAAGTCCCACTGCCAACTGAATATATCCGGGTGAACAAAAATCGGAAGTGGCTCTTCCTGCAATGGAATCGCCGATGTAATTGTAGCCGGGTGCCATTTGTGAACGAAAATCGGCTTGTGCGGCATAGAACCAATATTTATTGAAGGCATTTAAGTTGTATTTTGTTACTGCAAACAACTGATCGATGTTCTTCTTAAAGATTGTTGCTTCTCCGGGTTTGATAAGCCCATACTGCATATCAATTTTATTCAGCCAGTAGTTTTTTCCTTTACGGTATTCCGCCTGCGCATTAAGAATGGCATTGATGGCTACATTATCCTGACCCCCTCCTTGCCAGTTGCTCAAAGCTGTTTGACTGGCATTCAATCCAAGAAATCCTGTAGTTTTCCAGGATGTGTCTTTTGGTGCTATTTTTTTTAAGGAATCTGTTTGTCCGTTATAATGACCAATAATTAAAATAAGAAGTGTTGTGATCTTAAGTTTCATAGAACTAATTATATGTTTTTATTATGTTGTAAAGTGTGTCTCGCTCAACAGGTACTCTGTTCACGTTTTTTATCAGGTCAACTAATTGTTCGGTACTGAGTTTTGGATTTTGTTCTTCTGCTCCGGCCATGCTATAGATCTTTGTTGTGTCATCAATAGTTCCATCTAAATCATCTGTTCCAAAGTTCAATGAAAGCTGAGCTGTATTTCTTCCTATCATGGCCCAGTAAGCCTTGATGTGATCGAAATTGTCAAGATAAATTCTTGCAATTGCATAATTACGAAGATCTTCGATCACGCTTACTTCAGGCACATTCGACATTTCATTTTCCTTGTTTCTGAATTTTAATGGGATGAATGCATTGAATCCTTTTGTTCTGTCTTGTAATTGACGAAGTCTTTCCATGTGGTCTACTCTGTGCTCAAATGTTTCGATGTGACCGTATAACATGGTTGCATTGGAATGCCCTCCCATATTATGCCAGACTTCATGTAAGCTCAGCCATTCTTCCGCGCTGCATTTACCTCCTGCAATTTTATCTCTGATGTCTTTGTCAAATATTTCAGCACCTCCTCCGGGCATACTTCCCAACCCTGCGTCTTTCATTAGGCGCATTCCTTCTTCGTAGGTAAGTTTGGCTTTTTTGAAAATATAGTGATATTCAACAGGGGTGAGTGCTTTGATGTGAAGGTCGGGACGGTGGGCTTTGATCTTCTGAAAAAGTTCGGTGTAGAATGCAAGATCCTGCTTAGGGACTACACCTCCTGTAATGTGAACTTCCGAAACTGGATTTCCATCATATTTTTTAATGATGTCCATGATCTGATCGACTGATAATTCCCAACCCTGTTCGCGATTTTTGATCAGACGGGAATAGGAACAAAAAGAGCAAGAGTAAACGCAGATGTTGGTAGGTTCAACATGAAAATTATGATTGAAGTAAACAAAATTGCCGTTCTTTTTCTCGCGTACATGATTTGCAAGCATTCCTAAAAATCCAAGTTCACCGTGCTTGTATAAATAAACGCCTTCATCAAATGTGATACGTTCATTGCTCAGTACTTTTGATGCGATCCTTTTTAATTCAGCGGCAGAAGTTCCGTTTATTTTTTGAAAGATACCTGAAGGGCTTGAAATCATACTACGAAATTAAGTAAATGGCCTGATATAAAATAAAAAAAACCCCCACGTAAGTGGAGGTTTTTCGCTGATCGAATGATCATTATTTTTTTTCTTCTGCAGAAGCTTCAGTTGTACTTTCCGCTTTTTTCTTGCAGCAGGCTTTTGCTTCTCCTTTTTTGCAATCTTCTTTCTTCTCACCAGCACAAGCTTTTCCTTCACCTTTTTTGCAGCATTCTTTTTTCTTTTTGTCCTTATCGTCACCTTTTACGTTGGCAACTGCAGTGCTTGCAAGTAATCCTGCGAAGGCTGCTAATAATAATACTTTTTTCATTTGTTTTGAGTTTAAACTAGTTTGTACAAATGTACAGAAATTGCTTGGCTATAAATGTTAAAATACTTAAAGATTTTACGACTTATCGAAGGTCTACAACGTCCAGAACAACGAGTATACCGAAAAGCCACCAAAGCAGGACAAAATGAAGTAAAAGATCTATCCAGAAATTAAGTGTAATGTCTCCGTCATGCAGATAAATTGCGATCAATGCAATTATTGGAAAAAGACACATGATCACCAAAAGAACTTTCATGACATCACCGTCATTTGATTTTTTTGGTTTGGTTTTAGAATGATCGTTCAATAATGGATCTATTGTTTTTAAATGATAATTGCTCTGATCTGTAAATTTGGATGCAGCTGTTGCCACCGGCTCAGATTTTTTGGAATTTGTTTTTACTTCCGAATTGATCTTGCTAAATGCGATAGCTTGGAGTGACGTAGCTGAAACTTCTTTCGTGTTCTGTGAACTTTGTTCCAGCAAATTATTTTTTGTAGCCAGTTTTTCGGCTTTCATTTCTTTTTGTTCGCTATGCTGAACTGGATTATTGATCTTGGAAGAATGTGCAATGTAATATCCTTTGTTATACCTTCTTTTCATCACGCCGTATTTTCCGGCACAGGAAGCTAAAAAAACGAGAGCCAATAAGGCAATTGAGATTCTTTTCATCATAATTTTTGTTTTGTGTAAGGCTAAATTAGATAAAAAATCAATCTACTTTTCTATTGTTCAAAAAAAGCAGTAAGTGGATAATGATCCGTTAAGGTTTCTGCATTTCGTTTGAATTTCAGGCATTTTAGTTCTTTGCTGTGTAGTATGTAATCGATCCTGAATTGAGGCCATTTGCCTGCGTAAGTCCTTCCAATGCCCGTTCCTTTTTCTAAAAATGCATCTTCTAGTTCGTCGCTCACAGTTTCATAAGCATAAGAAGAAGCGGTGTCATTGAAATCGCCACATAAGATGATCTTGTACCTGCATTTCTTCATGTGATCTTTTACGATCTGCGCCTGTTTTGCTCTCTTGGTAAAGGCTCTTTTTAATCTTCGTAATATGCTCTTGCTTTTTTCCAGTTCATTTTCAGCATCTTTTTCGCTGATCACGTCCTCCAGAAATTTATTGTCATCGTCACTGAAGCTGATCGATTGAAAATGCACATTGTAAATTCTAATTGTATCTGTTTTGATCACAACATCCGTGAAAATGCAAGAGTTATTTGAGATCGTTTTGAATTTGATGAGTCCTCTGTTAATGATGGGGTATTTGGAAAAAGTGGCAATTCCCCAATGATCAGTGGAATCTTGTGTATAAGCGTATTCAATATGGTTTTCGGGTAAGTGAAAGTATTTGGTAACACTGTCAATATTGTTCACGTCTTTTTTGTTTTCTGAGGTGTAAAATTCCTGCAGACAAAGAATTCCCGGATCATTTTCCAAAAGATAAGAATAGATCTGAGGTCTTGTTTTTTTACTGTGTTTCCAGTTGTACTGATCAAACAACATGCAATTGTAGGAGGTTACTTTTATCAAACCAGCCTTATTCACTGCTTTATCCTTGCTGAGGTTAAAATAGCGGAAGGAGGTTGGTGTAGCCAGGATCAAAGCAAAGCAACCCAGAAAGAAAGTATGTTTCAACTGAAAGATCCAGAAGATAATGAAGACAATATTGATCAGAAAAAGAAAAGGAAAGGAAAGACCAAAAAATGCAGGTAGCCAGAATAGGACAGGGGAGATGTACTTTGCTGAAACAGAAAATAAAAGACAAAGGATGAAGAAGTAATTGATCCAAAGTATAAATCTGTTGAATCTGGACAATTTCTGATCTTGTCTGAATTCTGCAAATCTTCTGAGATCTGAAAACGATATTTTATTGAATATTGAAATGATCAGCGTAAGGAAGCAAGTGCATCCTCAATATAAGTATAGGAACTCAAGATCTCAGGTTTTCCGTCAACGATAGCCACATCATGTTCAAAGTGTGCTGAAGGCATTCCGTCTGCTGTTACTATTGTCCAGCCGTCCTTCAGTTGCTTGATCTCTTTTCTTCCCATATTGATCATGGGTTCGATGGCGAAGACCATTCCTTCTTTTAATTTCGGTCCATCACCTCTTTTTCCGTAATTAGGAACTTCGGGTTCTTCATGCAGATTCTTACCCAGTCCATGTCCTACCAATTCTCTCACAACCCCAAATCCATTCTTCTCTGCATGTTGTTGTATCGCATAACTGATATCTCCCACGCGATTCCCACTTACCATTTGCGCAATGCCTAGGTAAAGACATTCTTTTGTTACATCGATCAACTTCTGTAACTCAGGTTTGATCTGTCCTACTGCAAATGTGTATGCATGATCACCGAAGAAACCATTTTTCTTAACGCCACAATCCACAGAAATAATGTCTCCCTCTTTCAAAGGTGTATTCGTTGGAATGCCATGTACAACACTTTCGTTGATGGAAATGCAAAGTGTTGCCGGAAAATCTGGCGCTCCACTTCCACTTTTATATCCTTTGAACGCAGGTACGCCTCCGTTATCACGAATGTACTGCTCTGCAAGTTTATCAAGAAATAAAGGGGTCACGCCCGGTTTTACTTCTTTGGCAACAAGTCCTAATGTGCGTGAAACCATTAAGGCAGATTCACGCATTAGTTCTATTTCTTCTCTGTTCTTTAAAAAGATCATTTTCCGAAAAGTTTTTTAAAGATCCCCTTACCTTCAGATCCTTTGTAATTGTGATGGGCATCCGGATTGGTAAGTTGATGAAGGAAAGCCTCACCATCAGGATGCAATTGCTGCCAGATCTCACTCCATCCTAAAAATCCTCCCACATTTCTGTCATCGATAAAAATATCCGCATTTATTTTTCTTGAAATGGTATCGTCCATCACTTCTTCCGGGTAATTTTTATTCACAGCATAGAATTCCACTCCGTTCTTGCGGCAGAATTCTACTGCTTCTTCCAGTGGTTGTCCTGCGCGAAAGGTCCATAAGATCAAACGATGGCCTTTTTTCTGCAATTCTTTAATTGTTGCGAATGCAAAAAGCATTTCTTTCCCTATAGCAGGATACTTGTGTTCTACAATTGTTCCGTCAAAATCAATTGCAATGATCTTACCGTCGTTATTGAGTAAAGTTGCCATATTATAGATTTTTTACTGACTTCACACTTAGGTCTTCATTCAACTCGTACAGTCTTGGCTGTGCAGTTCCAATTTCAAATTCCAGGATCTGTGCCGGACTTAATTTTTCTAAATACATGATCAATGCTCTTAAGCTATTTCCATGTGCTGTGATGATCACGTTCTTTCCTGCTTTTAATTTTGGAGCGATTTCTTTTTCAAAATACGGGATCACTCTTGCAGCAGTGTCTTTCAAACTTTCTCCATTGGGAGGAGCAATATCATAACTGCGTCTCCAGATCTTTACCTGGTCATCCCCATATTTTTTTGCAGTTTCTGCTTTATCTAGTCCTTGAAGATCTCCATACATTCTTTCATTCAATGCTTGATGATAAACAGGTGTGATCTGCGCATGACCGGCTGCATCCAATGCAATGGTGAGGGTTTTTTGTGCGCGTATTAAAGCGGAAGAATAAGCATGATCGAATTTATAACCGGTGATCTTTTCACCTGCCGCCCTTGCTTCTTCAATCCCTTTTGGTGTAAGATCGACATCTACCCAGCCCGTGAATTTGTTTTCGAGGTTCCAGGCGCTTTGTCCGTGACGAAAAATTAGTAATTGTGCCATAATTTGTATGGCATAAATATAAGATTTAATTGGAAGGGAATCTTCTCAAATTATTGTAATTTTTTGAATGGAATTCCTTTAGTTTGATACTGAAGTAAATGAACACACACATCTGAAACCCAGCCACGATTCGGTTCCTGAATAGGAAATATTCTTACCGGCTCTGCATTCTTCGAATAAATGTCTCCAGCCGCCTCCCTTGCATACGCCTTCTTCGTCAATCATTTCAGCTACATTGCCGAAGAGATTGTATATGCCAAAGCGATTCTTGCTGTAAGAATTAACAGGTGCAGTTACATCAGCGGGATTATTCGGAGTTCTGGCAGCATCTAAACTATCTGCAGCGTAACGATGGTTGAATAAGATACATCCTTTTTTGTCTCTTGGATAAGCATTCATAAATCCGGACCCGTCACAACTTATCTCTTCCCACTCGCTTTTGCTTGGTAAACGGTACGTGATCTTTAATTCCTTTTTGTATTTGATGGAGTAGAACTCCTTCACTTTTTCTGTTCTCCATTTACAAAAAGCAAGGGCCTGTTTGTAACTCACTCCAACCACCGGGTAATTTTTGTAGGCAGGGTGACGATAGTAATACAGAACGTATGGTTCATTGTAGGAATTCTTTTTTCTCCAGACCAACGTGTCAGGAAGTGCTGCTAAATGCTCGGCTGAAAATTTGCCATACTTTATCTTCATAGACATTTCGTATTCATGCCAAGTTGCATTGGTGATCTCAGTTTCATCCACAAAGAAATTCTCGGTTATTTGTATTGTACCGGGCGGTATGAACTTTTTGGTTCGATTGAATGTGAAGGATAGAAAAATTAATGAAGAAAGTAAAAATAGATTTCGAAAAAGTTTAGTGCTCATACTTCGTCTAATAAAATTATATTTCTAATGCTTTGCGTAAGTCAGCCATGTTATCGGAACTTTCGGTGATCTCTACGGCTTTAAATTTGTTGGAGGAAGCGCTAATACTTTCGGCTGCATCCTCTTTTTTCACAAAGTAGATCTTGTTCTTAGCAAACACGACGAAGCTGATGCTTGCGTTTTCATCGTATTGAATACCTCCGAAATTTTCTTTAGGGAAAGTGTAAACCATGTTCTTTGTATGGTTGATCATGAAGATACTGGAAGGAAAAATAGGTTTTTCTTTTTCATTTAAAGTGAAGACAGGTGCAATAGGCTTGCTTTTAGCTTCGAAATGAGGACAATCGGAATTATAGATTCCGAATTTAGCCACTCCAAAAATCCTTGTTGTTTTGTCCTGATCTCCCATGTTTGAGAAGTCTTTATTCATTTGATCGAGCTTGTTCCTTTCGCGTTCAATCAGTGCCTTTTCATATTCTGCTTTCTTCTTCGCTTGTTCTGCAACATAGGCTTGTTGCTTTTGTTCCATTTCTTTGCGCAAAGCAATTTCGGTGTTCTCTCTTTTCTGAAGAGAAGCTTGATAAACTTCGAATTTTTCCTGGTAATAAGATTGAGCTTTTGCAAGATCATTGCCCGTCATTACGGGATAAACGATGAGCTTTTCAACTCGTTGATTGTAACGCAAGGTGAGTAAGTAGTTAACACCTTTTTTAGGACCTTCTGAGATCTTAATGTCATGCCAGGTGATCTCATTCATATCAGGACTATAATTCTTATTCTCATCTCCTAATTCAAAGACAAAATTTCCGAATGCTTTCAACTCAGGAAAGTCGCTGGTACTGGCATCAATGTTAAAGGTTTGCTTGCCACTTGCTTTTCTGGGCTTTAAAGGTTCTTTAGGTTTGGGCAGGGCAGAAGCGCGATTGGTATAGACGACTTTCATACTGTCGATCTTTTTCGGGATGATCACTTCTATTTCGCGTTTAAGTGTTTCCAGCTTCTTCGTATTTTTTGCCTTCGAATTCTCAGCTCCCAATTCGTCCTTCGTTGTTCGTCCTTCGTTATTCAGGTCATCTCTTCTTAAATACTTCCAGTTTCTTTCCGTGGTGTCTAAGTAGTATTGGTTGAAACGATCCTGAGGATTGGCAGAGGCAAATTCAACTTTCACTTCTTCTTTTATGAATACGGGTTCTCCATTCTGCGTTCCGAGAATATCGAACATGCCAGCGCTTTCGAGATTGTATTTTTTTCCGGCACTGTCATAGGCCATTGGAATTCCGCCTGCAATGATGTCTGCTTTATTGTGAAATTCACGATAGGAAATAGTTACCTCTCCTACAATTTCTTTTCCGTTTTTGTCAACGAAAGCTTTTTTAGGGATCTTGATCTTGGAGGAAGAAGGGTGTTTTAATTCAGCGCCTTTTGCATTATCCACTTTGTAATTCGTGTAGGCGATATTCAGTTTTTCAGAAGGAGGAGATATAAATCGTGAAAGGTCTTGCTTCCTGCTTCCTGTTTCTTGTTTGTTATTGTTATTCGTTGTTTGAGCGTTCTGAGTAGTTATTGTTTCATTCGATTTATCTTTAGTGTTATTGAAAAGTGAGAGATAGGTGACGGTACACACAATAGTGGCGCCGGCTATAACGGTGGCGTACCGGACCTTTTTGCTCTTCCACCAACTCTTGTCGTGTTTGGCTTTATCAATACTTTGTTCTTTGAACTGCTTGACCAGTTTTTCGAAATCTTTGTGTTTATTGATCTCTTCATCACTTACTTTAGGACGATCAATATTGAATTTTGGTTCCATTATGTTTTGAGTTTACTCAATTGCTTTTTTAATTTTTCGATGATCCTGTACATACGTACTTTGGCGTTCACTTCGGTAATGTCCATTATCTCTGCTATATCTTTGAATGCTCTTTTTTCGAAAAAGCGAAGTTCCACCATTTGTAATTCTTCTTCTTTCAATTCCTGAATCAATTTTTTTATAGCAGGAATGTATTCTTCAAAGAAAGGTTCTTCGTTCTCTTCGCAGATATAACGAAGGTCGCTGATATCGGCATTGATCGCTCTCTTGTCTTTGGTAGAACGAAACAATTGCATCATTTCGTTATGTGCAATACGATAAAGCCAGCTTGCGAACGGAACACCTTTGAATTGATAATTGCTAAGATTGGTGAGTGCTTTTAAGAACACCTGACCGGTAAGGTCAAAAGCAGTGTCCTTGTCATCCATTCGCTGGTAGAGGTAATTGAAAATTTGTTTGTAGTACTTATCGTAGAGTGGGGCAAAACGTTGAGGATTGAGTTTTGCTGCTTCAATGATCATCAGCTCTTCGTTCAATTGTTCGCCGGTGTGATGATAATGGGGATTTATGTTTGCAGCTTTTAAACTCATTTTAGAGTTATAAGGCAAACATAGTCCCGAGGTTACGCCAGGATTTCAAAAAACGTTACCTATATAACTAAGTACCTGAGCCTCAGTTACAATATTTATTGATATATTGAGTGAATCTTTGTTAATCATGGGTGAAATGCACTTTTGGATGAGTGAACGGAACGCTTTTGGATCGATTTGGAATGATTAGTGCGGTATTTTTAATGATCGAATCTCTGTTATTACTAATTCAAAACGCCATTTGTTGAATACTTGAGACCAGATATGAAGTTCATCAGGTCACATCGCAATATTATTAATTAACTTGGTATTATAAAATACATACATGAAAAAACTATTTACATTTTCGTTTCTTCTTCTCACTTTTATTTTAAGATCACAATGTCCTTGGAATTTCACTTTGACCAGTCCATCCAATTTTATTGGAACATGTGTTAACACAGTTGTAATTGTTCAAGCCTCAAATAATAATACGAACAATGTGAACTATTCATGGAGTGGTCCTAGTGTTTCTCCCAATACGGGTTCATTGGTGAACATTAATTTTGGTGGTACATATACAGTGATTGCAAGCGATGCTGTAACATCTTGTTCTATAACAAAGACTTTTACAACAGGTATTGCTCCGCCGGTCACTTTCACTGTATTTCCTATCAATGGCTCCTATACAATTAATTGCTTCAACAGTTCTTTGAGTTTTTCTGCAGGAACTAATTATACTTTCGGTACTTTAAATTATACCTGGTCTGCTCCGGGATTCACGGCAAATACAAACACAATTTCAGTGAATGCACCTCTATCAATAACTGTTACGGGCTCTGATCCTTCAACAGGATGCATGAGCTGGCAAAACTTTCCGGTTTCCATTTTCACTACTGCACCAACTAATACAGTGAATCCTACTTCACAAGCTATCACATGTGGAAGTGGAGGTCCTGTTACTTTTACAGGAACAACAAATAATCCAACTGTTAATATTCAACATGAATGGTACAGCCCTATTAATCCTCTTCCTGGCGGAGTACCAATTGCCACTTCCAATAATACAATTTGTCTTCTGTCGGGATCTTTATCACCGGGAGTTTATACATTACAAACAAGAAATTTGGTGAATGGATGTACAGTTCAGAAAACAGTAACGGTTACTTCACTTTCTGCCTGGCCAACATTCAGCTTAGCAAGCCCGACAAATTATTCTATTGGTTGCAACCCATTGAATCAAACTACAATATCGATTGTCAATCCGGTGTCAACTCAAACTCCACCTTCTACTTGCAGTTATACTTTTCTTCCTCCCTCTTTCGTAGGGGTGGTAACACCTAGCGTTGTGTTGGGAGGAAACACATCAACTGTAACAAACATGCCTGGCACATGGACTGTGATCGTTCAAGATAATGGAAACTGGTGCAGAACGTCAATTCCGGTTCCTATTACAATTAACACCGTTGCACCTAATGTTTCTGCCACAATGTTA
>Ga0268298_10003364_pt1 | contig 16438 bp, 16 predicted proteins | sample WWTPWeurt_MetaG_FD_194462 | JGI IMG/M metagenome (GOLD analysis project Ga0268298, IMG submission 194462) | Activated sludge microbial communities from WWTP in Nijmegen, Gelderland, Netherland - WWTP Weurt | ecosystem: Engineered > WWTP > Aerobic digester > Activated sludge | place... | reverse complement strand
TCGGTGAAGTAGAACCGCTCGCGAAATTTGTGTCAAAAAACACCGCTTCCGGAGAAACGGCACATTTGATTGGAATGCGAAGTTATCGCAAGCGCTTCCACAAAGCGCTCGCGTACCCGCTTCACGTTGAAGGAAAGACGCTCCTTCGGTGGGAAGAAGAAGGCTTCCCCGACGGCTCGGGACCGGTCTTTCTCATTCGTAAGAAAACGAAAAGCTACGACGAGGCGACGGAAATAGATGGGCGCCCGATTTTTGACCGGATGACGAGCGGTCGCGTGAGCGTCTTCTTGATGCGAAAGGGGACAACAGAATGATGAATGGGGAATGGGGGGATGGAGAAGAAATAAAAAGTAGCGAGTATACGCGACCGCGCATGCTCGCTACTTTTTTGAGTACTTTGAAGACGAAGAATGAAAAGAAATTTTCTTAAGAGTTCTTTTTCCTTCTAAAGATAGAGAGGATGTTCTCAGTATCCTTTGTCGTGAGGACGCCAAAGGAAAAGAGGAGCGCGAGGTATCCAGCGCCCAGGAAGGTTGTCGGGAGAACGAAGAGGATTGAGCTTGATGGAAGAAGTGTCGCGCTTGCAAAGAGAAGTGCGCCGGCAAGGAGCGTTTTCAATATGCCGGAAAAAGAAAAGGGGAGTGTGACGAAACGCCGAGTGAAAATGAGGAGCGCGAGTGTTACGATGGTCGTGGTCGCGGTCGTCGCCCACGCGGCTCCGAGCGTGCCCATCAAGGGAATGAGGAATGTGACGAGGAGGGCATTCCCGAGTGTTCCGAGGCCGGCGAGTGTCGCGACGAGTTTGGCGTATCCCAAGCCGATCATTCCCATCGCAACAGTATAAAAGACGGTGAGGAAAGAGAGTCCCAAGACGAGAATGCGGAAAATCGGCACGGCTTCTTGGTAAGCGCCTCCGAAGAAGAGCGTCATAACCGGTTCCGCGTAGGAAAAGAGAATGATGAAAAGCGGCAAGAGAATAATCCCCGCGTATCGAAGGGCGCTCCCCAAGAGGCGAGACACCTTCTCCGGATCGCCGTCCTTTTTCAACTTGGCGAGCGCGGGGAGGAGGACGATGGAGAGGGCGTAGAAGAGGTACGAAGGGAGACGCGCGAGGGTGGTTGCCGCGTTGTAGTAGCCGGTTTGCGCGTCGTCGGCTATCAGGGCTTTGACGAGGTAAAGGTCGATTGAGATGAAAATTTCATAAAACAAAAGAAAGAGTGTGATGGGCCAGGCGGAAGAGAGGAGAATTTTCCAGGGGAAGGTACGCGTTTCTTGATTGTGCTCGGCATTCTTGAAGGGGGTGGAAGTTTTCCGATCGAAGACTATGCCGAGAAGGAAGGTGATGAAAGGTACGAGGATATAGCCGGCGATCGCGCCGTATATTTTGAAGAGAAATACGAATGGCACAATGAGCGCGACGCGGAGGATGGCGCGCGCCATTTTGAGGATCGCCTGATAGTGGAAGAGGTGGATGCCGGTAAAGTAGTAGAAATAGAACGACGAGGCGGCAAAGGCGGGAATGATGAGGGAAGAGAATTGGAAGAGTGGCGTGAGCGAGGGATCGCCCAAGAGATACGCAATGAGTGGCGCCGCAAAAAAGAAGAGCGCCGTTACGCCGGCAATAAGGAAGAATTGGAGCCTGGCGCCGGTTCGTTTGATGACACCGACCATCCCCGGATCTTTCTCGAAGTATTCACTTAGGAAGCGCGACATCGCGGTTGGGATGCCGTTCCCGATAAGAATAATCACGGTCGTGGTGAGTGTCACGACGAGTCCGTAGCGCCCATACTCCGCCGGCCCCAAAACTCGCCCCGCGACCGAATGGATCACGTAGCCGGAAATATTGAAGAGGATTTCGGCGACGGTGAGAAAGAGGAGTGGCTTGGAGAGGGTTGACATAAGTATTTTTCCGTTGTACTGTTTGGGTAGTTGTTTTTCCAAATTCCCTCAACTCCCAATGAGGAGATATCCAATGAAGACTTTCACTAAAGTAGCAGTTTTCGTGGTCCTGGTTTTGGCGCTGTCGCCATTTGCCGGGTTCTGGATTGTAGCGCTCGTAGGTGCGGGGTTGGTGTTACTCCCTGTCGGAGCGCTTCTTGTGGCTCTCTTTCCGAAGAAAACGGAGTGGCTCTTGAATACCGTCCAAGAAAATCGGCACTATCTTATTCCCGCTGGCTAAAGCCAGCGAATAATCTCTTTTGAAATGGCGTCTTTCTCTTTCGAAGCATCGATGGTTTTTAACCACGATGCTTCTTTTTTTTGCTCCAAAAGTTCAAATTTTTTTTGGAGATATTCCAATCCCTGTTCCGGCACGCGGTCGCGTTTGAGGATGTCTTCCGGGGTGACGCGGAGGTAGAAGGCGAGGTCGGGGCGGGGAATGAGGGATAGGAGTACTCCTCCTCCCTCCGCAACCACCCCTCTCCCCTCCACGGGAGGGGAATTATTACCACCCCGCCCTTTGGGCACCCCTCCACGGGAGGGGAAAGTACCATGCCCTTTGGGCACCCCTCCACTGGAGGGGAAGGAGAGGAAGAGGATGTTGAGGAGGGTGTCGTGGAAATAACGGTCGGAGAGGAGGAAGTCGACGCCGTTTCGCTCGAGTCTTTTTTTGAACGATCGAAAACGGAGAATATCAATGAGGAGAAAAACTTTGCGAAGGAGGAGGGAAAAGAAAGAGGCGCGAGTGATGGCTCTTTCTTTGCCGGGTTCGAAGGATTTCCGCCCCTTGAGGTATCGCGCGATTCTATTTGCCAGTGAAAATTCGATCGCGTGAAATACGGCGACTCTTTTGCCTTCCTGTTCGAGGCGCGTTTTCAAGAGATTGAGTTGAGTGGATTTTCCCGATCCATCGAGCCCAGAGAATACGATGAGTTTCATGATGAAATATAAGCACCAAATTCAAAATTACAAGCTCCAAATAAATCTCAAATTCCAATTTTTAGAACAAAACAATTTTTTTAGATGCCTCATTTAAATACTTGAGATTTGGCATTTATTTGGAACTTGAAATTTTGGATTTGGAATCTTTTTTTGATTTTCACTCCCCGATGATTTGGAGAGCGACTTCGCGCGGGCGGGCGCGGTCGAGTTCGAGGGCGAAGACTCTCTGCCAGCGACCGAATTGGAGCTTGGAGTCGACGATGTTGAGGATTTGCGAGGGGGAAAGGAGAAGCGCTTTGCAATGCGAATGACCATTTTGACATTCGCCGTCGCACATATTGACGGTGCGGATTTCAAAGTTGTCATGATCGTATTCGAGAGTCTCGGGGGCGACGCGTTCGAGCATTTTTTTCATATCGCCAATGAGGAGCGGCTCCGCTTCATTGACGATAATCGCCATCGTCGTGTGAAGGCTTTGGATATTTACGATGCCATTTTTGATGCCGCACGTTTTGATCGCGGAAAGAACATCATCCGTAATGTCGATAAATTCAAGCGTTGCTTTCGTCGCGAGCTTGATCACGTGATTCATGATTTTCATAGTATTGTAGATAGGGACGAACAATCACTCACCCTGTATGAATAGATCAATTATTTTCTGAATGCCGATAGCAGAAAGCGGAAAGCTGGAACCTAGTACATTATGACAGCAATCGGTTGCAGGCGGGCGACGGGGGTGGCGATGGCGTTTTCTTGGACACTTGCTATAACGTCCTCGGCGCGTTTGTAGTGGGAGGCGTCTTGTTCTATTACCTTCGAGGATTTCCCATTGTACAACCGAACACCTTTGGTTTCAAGTTTCCATTTGAGCTCGGTTTTGTTTTCGGGAATGACGGAATCGGTTTTCTCCTTGGACTTTCCGGCGCCATGGTTACAGGAATAGAATCCGGAAGTATTCTCGTCTGTCCCGACGGCGAGGTAGGCTTCGGTGGACATCGAAGTGGGGATGAAGGCGGGTTCGCCCGTCTCGCGAAAGACCGGGTGATCGCTCATACGAGAGGGTCCATAGGCGCGGCTGGTGCCATTTCGGTGTACCCACACGTTTTCTCCATAGTGCTCTTCCTTGGAGACCAAGATATGCGGCATATCGTAGAGGAGTTCGAACGCGGGATCGCGGTGGAGCGTTTTCTTGATGGTCTCACTTATGTTGTGCGCGATGACGGCGCGATTCGCGTGGGCGAAATTGGAACAGGCGTTCCGCGCTCTCATATAGAGCTCGCCATCCTCGCCCTCGCCGAGAAAGGTGATGAGGGGTTCTTTCTTTCCGAAGTCGGACTCGCGGATTTTTTGCGCGATAGCATTGATTGTCTTCCGATGCGGTGTGTTCCAGAAAAAACGGCCGATATTCATCATGACGGCGGTCGAAAAGTGCTCACGCTTTTTCGCTGTGTACATATACATCGTGTACTGCCCCAAGATGCCCGAGCCGCAGTGGATCATAAAGAGGTAGTCGCCGTTTTTGACACCAAGCTTCTTGGCTTTTTCTTCATCTTCAATCCCGGTTACTTTCATCAGGTCGAGGAAGTGATTGCCGGCGGCGCCCAGGATGCCGGCGCGGAATTGAGCGAAGAAAAGAAAGAGTGGCGGAATGGCACCAAAGATATCGCGGCGGGACATTTCTTTCCCGAAGAAGTTTCCGCGGTCGAGTGAATTTTCCGCTTCGAATTTTGTCGCGATGCCGAGATGATCGATGAGCGGCGCGATGCCTTTGCGGCAGATATCGACGATGACGTGAAAGGGGAGATAGGTACCGAGGTATGCTTTGGTGGGGACATTGGGGACGAGCGCCTCGAAAAGCCGGTGGATGTCTTCGGATGTCGTATTCGATTCGTTCAAGTTCGTCCGGACGAGTCGCATCCCACACGCCGGATCGGAGTCGTTTACCTGCGGCAAAATGTATCGCTCCGAAGCAATCGTCGTGCCGGTCGCGTTCTTTCGCCCGGGCTTGGAGTGCACGTCCGCCATCGCCGCGATGTGATGGAAACACGCGTCATTTGACGCGACGCTCTCGAGTTGTTCGAGGGTCGCCTCATTTGGCATGAGCGCCTCCTGCACATGAAACACCACCGGCACTTTCATGCGGTCCGTCTTCATCTCGCGGCGGTAGGGGGTAGTTTCGGTAATTACTCTTGACATATTTCTAAATTTATGCAATACTCCTTTTGGTGCCGGCAGTGATCGGCGTGTACCTTGAGAATTTGGAGATTTCCATGAATGCTGTTAAGGCTGGTTATCTGAGTATGTGGCTAGAGAAGGGCAATCTTCTTGTTGTGAGATTCCCAAGGAACGGACCATATATCGAATCGATCTCGCTTTTTTCTGGTTCGCGTCGTATTACCGATTGGCGCAATTCGTGTTCGTACGGTGAGGACGAGTATATGGGGTTATCACTATGGGAAGCCTTGCATGGAGACGAAAAGGACGTGGCTATGGAGAGGGAAGTTGTGTTTGCTTTTGTTCAGCTTCCTCCCGGTCAAAAATTCTGGATACGTGTGAATTATGGCGGATATCCGGAAAGTGATTGGGATTTCTCTGCTACAATCTCAGAATTTAGCTTTTACTGCTTAGCATTCTGCACACAGTACCTCTCTTTAAAGCTGAAGTGCAGCGTGGACATCCGCTTTTATGACCAGGATTACTGGGAATCTTCTGATAGGAAGAAACTTTCGTGCATCCCGCCCTGTTTAAGAAAGCCGCTATAAGCATCCATATATCTCTCCGCAGTCTCTCTGAGGTTAAATGACCTTTCTACAAACGCTCTCGCATCCGTGCTGAGGGCGTTTCTTTTTGTCTCGTCATGGCGGAGGCTCTCGATCGCACGCCAGAGAGCATCCCCGTCTCCTCGGGGAATAGTAACAGAAATATTGGGGTTTGAAAACTCTCTGAAGAGCGGGAGGTCGGAGAGGATGACGGGTTTTCCGGATGCGTAGGCTTCGAGGATGGCGAGAGGGATATCGAATTTGCCATGCATATCGGCGACCGGGAAGGTGATGATGTCGGCGACGGAGTAGAGCGCGGCGACATCGAAGACGGTGTCGCTAAAGCGGATGTGTTCGAGGATGCCGGCTTCGCGGAATTTTTGTTGAATTGCTTCTTTTTTCTTCCGGTCCGCGTCGTTTTTGACACGGAGGGCGAAGAGGAATTTGAAAGGGGAGGAAGGGGTTGAATGGAGGGAATGGGATGAAAGAGAGAAACGGCGAACCAACATATCAACAATCATATCGGTTGCGCCCAGGCGGGCGTATTCACCGACGTAGGAGACGACGAAATCGTCGGGGGAGAGGTTGAGTTTTTTGAGGGTTTCGGGATTCTTGGGGCGCGGCGCGAATCGTTCGAGATCGATGCCCGGATATATTCTTTCGACATTTGAGAATCCCGCTTCTTCGAGTTTTTGCCTGGAATGATCCGTGTAGGTGATGAGGCGGTCGGCGAAGAACATCTGTTTCCAGTCGTTCGCGTCCCAGCGTTCTTCGCGGAGGGTCGCAATGGTTTGGATGGTCTTCGGGCGTTTCCACGTGAAGTTTTTGAGGAGAAAGGAATTGAAAGGAGTCGGTGTGAAGAGGTAGTGGACAATATCGAAGCGGTGACTCTGAGTGAAAAGAAACATCGCGAGGCGCATTTTGGCTTTAAGGTCAAAGTGTCCGCTCCCAAAAATCGGGTGTTGGACGCAGTTTGCCCCCAGCTCCTCGAGCGTTTCATCAGTCGTCAAGAGGTGAAACTCAAGTTCGGGATCTCGAATACTCTTTGCCAAAAAATACGCGAAATTCTTCGACGCCTCATCCCATGGCGGGACGAGCGGGCGTGTCGCGAGGAGGATTTTAATCGGCATTGACATATATATAAATATATTCTATAATAGTTTTGGTTTTCTATCCTCAACTGACTGTGCTTGAGGGGGTTTTCCATGAATAGTACCGGATGGCTGGTTCTTTACTATCTTGTGTTACTTGTCCACTACCCCGGATTAGCATACCTCTTTTTTTTCGTAGTTCCTCGATTTTTAGGAATCGGATTTTTTAAGGCAGCTTGTCTGTGGTTTGTAGTGTGGCTTTGTTCAGGCCTAATTTTTAATGGCTGTATCTTCACTTATTTGGAGGAATACTGTGAGCTAAAAGCCGGGGTGAGGACTGAAATAGCCTACAACTTTAAAGAAAGCTTTGCCTATAAAGTCGTCTGGAGTTCCTTTGGTTGTCGCTAGTTTTTTGAAGAGATCTGTTTTGCGGGTCTCTTTTTTTATCGTTTGCTTTTTCGATTGCTTTATATTTTCCTCTATCTCTTATAAATCTCCTTCCTCTTGGTTATATCTTTGCTGGTTTTGTTTATCTCTCCTTCCGTCCACACATTCACGCGGGCGGATTTTTTGTCGGGATTCCGGATGAGGATGGTTTGACCGTTCGCGCCGCTTATGGTGAAGGAAGTCGATTCGACGAGTGTGTCACCCACTGTGACTTCGTAGAAAAACGTTTTGGTCGTGCCGAAGTTTGAAACGGAGAAACTCGCGTCGGTCGGTTCCTGCGAGGCAAAGGAGAGCGACCACCAGTCGTGATTCGCCGGATCGGCAAGGTATGATTCGCGGAAAGCGAGCGCGACAAAGGCGATGAGGAGGGAGAGGGCAAGGATGAGGAGGATATTTTTTTCTTTCATACAAGGAATATTAAAAAAATTCCAAATTCAAAATTTCAAGTTCCAAATAAATCTCAAATCTCAATTTTCGAAACAAAATCATTTTTTCAAGCGTCTCTTTTGAATATTTGTTATTTGGTGCTTATTTGGAACTTGAAATTTTGAATTTGGTGCTTTTCTTATTGAGCCATTTTGTATACCGCGATATCGTCCGAAATATAGAGGAGGGACATTTCTTTAGCCTTGTTGAATTGGGCGCCGTCTACGTGGGGATTGACGACGACGGTATCAACGCCGGTGCTGTCAAAACAGGCTTTTCCTTTGGGGGTGTTGGGGGCGGAAATCATAAGGAGCGTGCACTGTTCGCGGAGGGTCACCTCGTCAGTGTAGCGGCGCAGATATCCGCGCGAGAGCGGATAGGAATAGTCGCGCATAAAGGAAAGCTTCATCCAGGAGTCGGCGACGATATAGTTGTGATCCTTGAGTATCCATTCGTCCGGCGCGGTTCTCGCGGCGAGCCATCGGGAGGCGACAAATGTTTGAACGGCGTTTTTCGCGTTCGACTCTTTCGGGAGCGTACTCGCATTGTCAAAAAATCCGCCGGTAACGGTTGCTATGAGAAGAAGCATAAACGACCACTGGAGAATACTCGTGCTCCCTCCGAGCGGTGTTGATTCAACTCCTTTTTGTTTTTGCAGGAAAAGCGCGGCAAGCGCGTATGCCGAGAGGATGGCCGCCGGAAAGGTCGCGTAGGTGCCGATGCGGTTTGAAGGGATATCGAGGAAGACGAGGTGAGGGAAGAGCGCCATAACGATAAGTCCCACGCTCCAGCCTAAAAGCACGGAGGCTCCGAGCGTTTTCCGTAGGGGCGAGAGAAGGAGGAGCGCGATACCGACCAGTTCGAGTCCGAGGCGCGCGCCGCCGACACTCTGCGCGAGCTGGTCGAAGGTGATCCCTTCGCGGGTTGATTTGGAGGGGCTCCCGAGCGCGGTGTCGATCGCTTCGATATCGAGATAGGTCGGCGTATAGACAAAGAGGATGACGATAACGAGAAAAATAATCGCAAGAATCGGCGCCGGCGAAATGAACAGCGCGAGCCAGTCTCGTATTTTTGAGAAGGCGTCTTTTCGATTGAGCGCGACAAAAACGATGAGGACAGAGAGCGTGATGTATAAAAAGATCAGCATTGAGAGATGATGCGTGAAGGCGAGCGTGCCCGTGAGGAGAAGCGCGAGCATGAGAAACGCGGCGCTTTTTTCTCGAAACGCGCGCAGGAGCGCGAGGATGATCGCGGGAATGAGGAGGTTTCCAAGGAGATTTCCGACGACGCCGCCCGAGACATATTTGGCTTCAGGCGAGGAAAGCGCCCAGAGAGGGCCGACACAGAGAAGTATGAGAATCATCCCTCGACGCGCGAGCGTTGCAGTCGTGAACACCTCGCTAAAGAGGTGATAGGTGAGAATCGAAAGCGTGAGAATTGTCAGGATATTTGCCGCGAGAAGGAAGAGCGAGGGAAAAGCGGAAGCGACATCGAGACCGGAGACGAGCGAGATGGCCGCGAAGGGGAGGTGTTCGCCGACGACGAAGTCATCAATCGGCTCGGGCGCCGTGAGCGTGTTCGATTCGTCTTTGAAGGCGATATTGATCTTCTCGTATTCCGGAACGGTTCCCTCGATCGCTATTTTCTTCGCCCAGAACATATGGTGTCCCAAGTCAGTTGAGGTGGGGAGAATGCCATCCCAGAGATACACTGACTTGATACATATCGTGAGTACGATCAGTCCGATGAAGAGGATGCTTTCTTTTTTCGAAAACGAAAGACCGTGAATCCATTCGGGAAGTGAGAGTGAAAGCTTTGGGCGTTTCACGGAGTGGACCAAGATGGAAAGGGAAATCACGGAAACGATGCCGACGAGCCCGAGGAGGGAAATACGGGAAATCGGTATGCCGACCTTTGAGAGGAAGAGCATACCGAAATCGAGTATCGAGAGACCGAGGGCGAAAGAGAAAATCGCGAATTCAAAAATGGAAAACTTCCGCAATCCGCTTCGGAAAAGCACGAGAAACAACAAACTACCCGGAACAAAAAAAAGTCCGACGAGCGCAAGGAGAAAATTCAGGATGTTTAGAGATGTATCAATCATGTTCTTTTTGTTTCTTGAGATCCCGTTCGCCGGTCGTGCGGGAGACAGTGTCTTGTATGATGCCGGCGTAGCAGGCGGAGATGGTCGCCCAATCGAAATGTCGCGCCGTGTAGACCCGCGCCCGTTCGCCAAAAGCTTTTCGTTCTTCGGGATTCGAGAGGAGGTGCTCTATTTTTTTGCGCCAGTCTTCGACATTTTCCGGCTCGGCAAAAATCCCGTTTTTCCCGTCGGCAAAGGCGTCTTTGAGACCCTCGAGGCGCGAGACGATGACGGGGATGCCGCAGGATGATGCCTCGATCGGAGTTATGCCGAATCCTTCGACATCGCCCGGAATATGGATATTGGGCTGGACGAAAATATCGCAGGTGTTCATCAGAATATCGCGCGCGCGGTCGCTCACATAGCCCAAGAGTTTCACGCGCTCAAAGTTCCGGGTTTCTTCGATGGCGGAGCGGATATTGTCGCGATCGGGACCGTCTCCTGCAACCACATAGAGCACGGCGTTTGGAAGCGTCGGGAGGACGTTTCGGATAAACCACGCGACCCCTTTGCGTCGCGCGAGCCGTCCCGATGTAAGGAGAACTGTAACATCTTTCTTGAGGTCTCCGAGGATGCCTTCGAGATCTTTTCGACTGAAATTGGGATTGTGGTGTGCCGAGGGGTCAATGCCGTTGGGGACGAATTCGAAATTTTCCTTGGGGATGCCGTGCGCGACGCCGAGCGAGATCGTTTCATTGCCGACCGCGATGAGGCGGTCGAGTTTGGGGAGGAAAACGCGTACCCAGAGAAATTGGTAGAGAAAAAACGGATACGTGATGTCGAGTCCGTGAACAACCGAGAGAACTGCCTTTTTGGGATAACAAATTTTTGCCGCCCAGCCGATCACCGAGAGGACGCCGTCGCCCAAGAGGATAGCGTCGAATCGTCGGGCGCAGAGGAGTGTCCGAATGAGCGCGTACGGCAAAAAAAATGGCAGGAATTTCTTCCCGAAACGATTAACGATCGTTGTGACTGCGCCGTGCTTTTTGAGCCACGCCGAAAGCGCGTAGTTTTGATTCTCGATCCCGCCCACGACCGGCGGATAGGCGCGAGAAATGAAGAGGATGCGGAGCATAGCAGTGAGTAGTCAGTAGCGAGTAGTGAGTAGCGAGTAATTCCGCTTGCATCGCTACGCGAAGCGTTGCGGGCAGGGAGTAAGGAGCGGGTTTGTCCGATTGTTTCCCGATGTATCGGGTTGTTGTCAGTTGTCAGTTGTTTGTTTTTTCGTAGCGCATTTTCTTGGCGAGGTACATTTGTTCTTCAATGAGGCGGCGGTTGGATTTGACCATATCGGCGAGGAGCGCGAAGACGACGAATTGGAGACCGATCACGAAGGAAAGGGCGGAGAAGAAGAGGTAGTTGCGGTAGGGAGAAATTTTGAAATCCTGGAAATAGAGACCGAGGAAAACGAGGAAGAGGGCGAGGGCGACGCCGATCAGGGTAAAGCCCGGAATGCCGAAAAATTTCATCGGGCGCACATCGCGGATAGCGCGAACGATAATGCGCGAACTTTGCCGGATATACCGCGAGATGCTTTTGGTCATTTTTGATTTTCGCTCGGCAAAATACGTGACCGTGACCGGAACCCAGACAATCTTCATTCCTTTGCCGATCGCGTCGATGATGACTTCCTGGGTATAGGTGAAGTTTTCGAGGAGATTGAGTCGGAGGAGCGCCTCGCGGTTGTAGGCGCGGAAACCGCAGGTCAAATCCTGTATCGGCGTTTTGAGGAAACCGGAAATGAGGCGCGCGGCGAGGCGATTGAGACTGTCCTTGACGAGGGGTATGTTTTTTGCCTCGTGCTCTCCAAATCGGTCGGCGCTCACGATGTCGGCCGTGTTTGAGAGAAGGGGAGTAAGGAGCTTCCCGATGTCATGGGGATCAAACTGTCCGTCGGCGTCGATGTTCACCATGATGTCGGCGTTCGCTTCAAGCGCCGCCTCGACCGAGGTGCGAAACGCTTTGCCGAGTCCCATATTGCGCGGGTGTGTCACGACGCGATCAGCGCCAGCTTCTTGCGCGACTCGCCCGGTATGATCGCTTGATCCGTCGTCCACGACATGAACGACAACCTCGCCAACTCCTTCGAACGAACGCGGAATGCGTCGTATTGTTTCGCCTATTTTCTCCGCCTCATTAAAGGCAGGAATATTGATGACTAATTTCATAAAGATGCACATTATCTTATGGCTACAGGTTTTTGTTGTCTCTTATTCCATCTAAAAGAGACGTAAAATCTTGCGTCTCTACAGGTTACACGTTATTTCTTTTTTATGAGTTTCATAAATTCGAAACAGGCGACGGGGCATTTGGCATTTTCGGCGCCTTCTTTTTGGATGGTTTTTTGGCATTCGATCGCGACGCCGAAACAGCGACTCTGGCTTTTCTTTACATAGTCCCAGTCTATTTGATAGTCAAAGAAATTCAAAAGGAAACTCCCGATAACCGTGAGCCCGACAATCCAGATGGCGAGACGAATAAGGTGAAACATACGAGAGAAGTGGGTAGTTCGTAGTTTGTAGTGAGTATGCTCGATACTTTCTGCTTGATGCTTACTTCTATCTCCCGATTCCTTTGTAGATTATTCCCGATTTTCGAAACAGGTTTTTGTCAAAGGCGTTTTTGCCGTCGATGAAAACTCGCACCTTGTGTTTTTTGAGCAGGGCGGGGGTAATGGTGTCTTTGAACTCTCGGTGATCGGTCGCGAGGATAAGGGCGGTGGACTTCTTGAGAAGGGCATCGAGGGATTTCGCGCTTGATCGATCGAGAATATGCGGATCGTACACCTCAACCTTGGCGGAGTGTTTCTTGAGGTGTTCGATAATCCGGACGGAGGGCGATTCGCGCACATCGTCGATGTTTGCCTTGTAGGCGAGTCCCAAGACGCCGACGGTCGTGCCATTCATCGGAAGCTTCACCTGATTGAGCGCGTCTTGGAGGAGCTCTACGGTATAGTCCGGCATACCGTTATTGATTTCACGGGCGAGGCGCAGGAACTTGTGGTCGAAGCCGGCTTTTTTCGCGCGCTCTATCAAATAGTACGGATCGACAGGGATGCAGTGACCGCCCACGCCGCAGGAAGGGAAGTGTGCGAGGAAGGAGAAGGGTTTGGTCGCGGCGCCACGGATCACGTCTTTCACATCGATACCGAGCGCGTCAAACGAACGCGCAAGCTCGTTTACAAACGCGATATTGATATCGCGGAAGGAATTTTCAACCACCTTGACCGCCTCCGCCTCGCGGATGGATTTCATCGGGCGGATTTCGCCGTCGACAATGGAGCGGTAAAATGCGAGCGCGCGCCGGAGTCCGGTCGCGTCGAGGGCGCCGACGACACGGGGGATATTGGTGACGTTCCACACGTCGTCCCCGGGATTGATGCGTTCGGGGCAGTGGGCGAGGAAGACGTCTTTCCCGATTCTCTGACCCGCGCGTTCAAGAATAGGCACGACGACTTCTTCGGAAACGCCGGGATTGACGGTTGATTCGAGGACAACGAGCGCGCCTTTTTTGAGGTTGGCGGCGACGGTTTCCATCGCGCCGATAACCGGCGAAAGATCGGGAGCGTACACCTCATCAACCGGTGTCGGAACGCAGACGAGGACGATGTCGGCCTTCTTGAGCGACTTCGGATCGGATGATGCGAGAACGGGGTGTTTCGGAAGATTTTCCTCGAGAAAGCGATCTTCAATGGGGCTTTTCCCTGTGTTGATGCATGCGTTTTTCTTTTCATCCAGATCAAATCCGAATACGTCATATCCGCGTTCTTTGGCACGAACGGCAAGCGGCAGTCCCACGTATCCCAAACCGACGATGCAGACCGTTTCTTTTTGAAGGGGAGTTTCTTTCATAGGAACAGAGAATTATGAGTAATGATCTATGCCTCCTTATCTTGCATTGTACGAAAAAAAGCCGCAAAAGTCGAGGACGAACAAAAGGGAAGTGTTTGGGATAAAAATATCACGTCCGGAATCCTCAAAAGCCGCCGTTGATTCCAGTCTTGACAAAATAATGGATTATGCGCTACTATGCGTAGACTCAATTTTATTAACAGGCGTTTCGCCCTCCACTATGAATCAGTCAAAAACAATGACCGCGACGCTCGTTGCGGGAAAGCGCGCGAAGAATGTCGTGTCTCTGCGAAAAAATCCCGGTTCTCTCGGGGGCTTTTATACGACGGCGTTTCGAAAGTTTCTTCACTCGGTTTCGCCGCGAGCGCTTGCTATCGCCTCGGCGCGGTATGGCGCGGGTGGTAAAAAACCGATGACGCTTGAGGAAATCGGTCAGACCTATGGCATTACGCGTGAGCGTGTTCGACAGATCATTTCAGTACTTCTTGAGAATGTTCGCGCAAAGCGGTATCCGGCGGCGCTCGAAGAAGTTTCAAAAAAAATAGAATGGACGCTCAAAAAGAGGAGTGGTATACTCGAAAAGGAGGCGTTCTTTTCCGCGATCGCAAAAGATGATGCGAAAGAGCAGGGAGCGGTTCGTTTTTTCTTGGCGGTGCTGCCCGAGCGTTTTCGAAAGTTTGAAAGTGACGTTCTGGTTCCATCAATCGCGCTCGCGTCGTTTTCGTATGAGGCGTGGCGAACGGTCAATGAGAACGCCAAGCACCTCTTTGTCGAAAACGGCGCCTCGCTTGCCGAAGCGGAGCTTCTCAAACGACTCGGAAAAATTCCGGCGCTCAAAGCCTATAGCCAAGAAACGCTCCTTGATTTTCTTGCCGTGTCTCGAGAGTGCCGAAGGAACCCTTTTGGGCAATGGGGACTTCCCGAATGGAGCGATATTTGCCCGCGGGGAACACGAGAACGGGCGTATTTGATTGTCCGAAATGAGAAAAAACCGCTTCACTTCCGGGATATCGCGGTCAAAATCGACCGTTCGGGATTGCAGAAGCCGGGAAAGACGACCCACCCGCAAACGGTGCACAACGAGCTTATCAAAGACAAGCGCTTCGTGTTGGTGGGGCGAGGAACTTACGCGCTCGTTGAGTGGGGATATCGGCGCGGAACCGTTCGGGAGGTGATCGAAGAAATTCTTCGCGAACAAAAAAAGCCGATTGATCGCGAAACCTTGATTGCCGAGGTTCTCAAGATTCGAGATGTGAAAGAAGCGACGGTTGTGATCAATTTGAACGCGTTTTTTACGCGAGGGAAAGACGGGGCATATACGCTCCCGGAAACAAAAAAATAACAGTATCGTATTTGGCGGGATAGCGGTCGGGGGATTTTCAACGAATGATCTCTCATGGGCACCCTTTTTTTCAAAAGTTTGACTGACATGGCGGAGGCGCTCTCCAATATCTGGGGCGTTATGGGAGAGGCGTGGTTTGTTGTCCTTCCGCCGACCCTGTATTTTATTTTCAAACTGCTCTGGATGGATCACATCCAGAACCAATATATCGGAAGCGTCAAAACCGTGCTCCTCGAAATTATCCCGCCGCGCGATATCGAGAAGAGTCCCAAGGTGATGGAGACGATTTTTGACGGTATCGCCGGTGTCGACAAAACGCCGACAACGGTAGAAGCCTTTGTTCAGGGGTACCTCCCTCCACTTATCAGTCTCGAGTTGGCGGGTGACGGGGTGACGGGGGGACACATATACGTGCGGACACCGGTCGCGTTTCGAAACCTTATCGAGGCGTATTTTTACGCGCAGTATTCGAATGTGGAAATTGTCGAGGTGCCGGATTACGTGGATGACATCCCAAAGGGCGCGCCCAACAAGGAATGGGATCTTTTTGGTGCTGATGTCGAGTTTACCAAGCCGGACCCTTATCCGATCAAGACCTACCACTACTATGAAGAGGACGTGACCGGTAAAATGATCGATCCTCTGGCGGGACTCCTCGAGACATTCGGGAAACTGCCGCCCGGGCAAAAATTGTGGTTTCAAATGATTATCACGCCGCTCAAGCCGACTTTTTACAATACCGGAAAGGAGCTCCTCAATGAAATCATCGGTCGCGCCGTGAAGGCAAAGCCAACCTCGGTTCTTGGGGACATCACTTCCGGTGTCGGGGAAATCGTAACCAATATACCGAAGGCGTTTTTCGGACCGGTTGAATTCGCCACCGCCAAAGAAGAAGAAAAAAAGAAAGACTTCCTCGAATATCAATTGACGCCGATTGAAAAAGAAGTGGTAAAAGCGCTCGAGGCGAATATCGGACGCAATGTGTTTAGCTGTCGTTTGCGTGTGATCTATCTCGGAAAGAAGAAAGGATTTGACAAGTCTTTTGTCTCGTCGTTTTTCGGCGCGCTCAAGCAGTTCAACGATTTCAACTTAAACGGCTTTAAACCGAATGACGCGTCGAAAACGTATGCCAATTACTTGTTTACGACTTCTCGTCTCCGGTATCGCCAGCGGAAACTCTTGCGTCGCTACAAATTTCGCGATCCCGATTCTCCGGTGCCAATGCTCGCTTTGAGTACCGCCGAACTCGCGACGCTTTTCCATATTCCGGATATGAATGTCATTGCGCCGTCACTCACCCGCGTCACATCCAAACAAGCCTCCGCCCCCGCCAACTTGCCCATACGACCGTAAAAATGCAAAAACAATGCAAAAAAGAAAATATGCGGATACGGAAATTTTTGATGTTTAGTGTTTCATTTTTCATTTTACTTTTTTCATTTTGAATTTCTCCCCCTATGTCCGACGTGACCTATTTTGCAAAAACGAATTTTCGAAAC
>Ga0268298_10003363_pt1 | contig 16443 bp, 13 predicted proteins | sample WWTPWeurt_MetaG_FD_194462 | JGI IMG/M metagenome (GOLD analysis project Ga0268298, IMG submission 194462) | Activated sludge microbial communities from WWTP in Nijmegen, Gelderland, Netherland - WWTP Weurt | ecosystem: Engineered > WWTP > Aerobic digester > Activated sludge | place... | reverse complement strand
GAGGCCGGTGAAGTGTTCAAGCGCGCCTCCGAATACATATAACGAGCGTGCCAGCCGCGCCATTGAGCGAATATATTTAGAATGATGAGCAATTCCAGCCCCAACGACAGCGATCTCTACATAAAGACGGAACAGTTGATTCACTTTCGACTGGCATTTTCTGTCGTCAGTCTGGTCGTGGCCGTTTGTATTTCCTGGCTGGCGCGCGAAGAATTGGAAATTTATCCGGTTGTCGCGATCATTCTCTTTGTTGTTTTCTATTCGGCTATTTTGCTTGGTGTTTTGAACACCGGAGTGGCCGGCTCGGAGCGCATACTGAAGCGCATCAACGCCTGTTTGCTCGGCTTTGACGTGCTCAGTTTGACAGGGCTTGTTCATTTCACAAGAGGAGTCGAGTCGGAAGTCTATTTGCTCTACCTGCTGCCGATTCTTCTTTCCAGCTATACGTTTCAACGGCGCGGAATTTTCACTACGGCACTCTTCGTCTCTATTTCCTACACTTCTCTGCTTCTCATCGAGAACGCCGCATTCCTGCCATTTCTCGTCGAGAGTCAATCTGATTCAGGGCTGGCTGCCGCTTACTCGCACCGCCTGTGGGGGCGCATCGTGGCGCGCTCGACCATGCTCGTAGCCGTGGCATTTGTCTGGGCGCGATTCTGCCAGTACATGAGCGGCGTCGCGCAGCAGGGTGCAAACAGGCTTCGTGAGCAGCTGGAAAATAATACTCGCTTGATGAACGAGCTGGAGGAGAAGGCTCGTCGCGAAAAAATGATCAACACCATCAACTCGGCGCTGCGCAGCACGCTCAATCTGAATCAGATTTTTGCTACAGCCGTTGATGAGCTTGCCCAGGCGCTCAAGGCTCCGGATTGCGCGATTGTCTGTCAGGGTAAAAAATTCGGCGACCCCCCTCTTATAGTCGAAGCTCAAATAGATTCACCTCTCATTGCCGGAGAAAGAGAGGGGATTGGAGACGGCGAAGAGGACGATGACGCTTTTGTGCCGCGCGAGGAGACCGGACGCTTTGACCGTACATTGTGCGAATTTGTTCTTGCCCATAAATCTACTTATGAAAGACGCGAGGATTCCGATGGAAAGCTGATGAAGACTTTCCTCTTCTTCGATCCGGTTCGTGATCCGGCCTTTGCTCCGATTGCCAATTCTGAGAGCCTGATCCAGATGAGTTCTCTCATTGTCCAGCCGATGATGTACGGTGAAGAGTCCAAAGGGGTCATTCTCATTTCAGACCGAGATACTCACAGGGCCTGGACGCCGGTTGAATTAGAACTGGTCAAATCGGTAGCAGGGCAGGTCGCAGTGGCTGTAGAGCACGGCGAGCTGGTCGAGGAGTTGTCTCTGAAAAATGAGGATCTCTGGAATAAAAATCTCAATCTCGATGCGAAAAACCTCGAACTGCGCGCCATTCAATCGCAGCTGATTCACCAGGAGAAAATGGCTTCACTGGGGCGTCTTGTTGCCGGTATTGCACACGAGCTCAATAATCCGATTAACTTCGTCCATGGCAATTTGCCTTACTTGAGAGAGTATTTCGAAGATTTGAAGAAACTCATTGCCGCGCTCGATGGATTGAGCGGTGACAACAAACCGGCTGTCGATCAGCTCAAAGATACGATGCGTTACGACTTTCTTATAACCGACCTGGACAATATCATTGCCGATTTGAATGAGGGCGCCGAGCGCATTCGCTACATAATCCGCAATTTGAGAAGCTTTAGCCGCCTTGACGAAGCGGAGCTGAAGGAGGGTTCGGTGCGCGAGGGTATCGAATCGACCCTGAAAATTCTCAGCCAATATTACGGGCGCGACAAAATTCCTGTAGAGACCGATTTTGCTGACCTGCCGCCCATTCTTTGCTATCCCGGCCAGTTGAATCAGGTCTGGATGAACCTGCTTTCCAATGCCGCAGAGGCTGTCCTCGGGCTGCCCTCCCCTCTTGTAACAGTCAGAACAGTTAAGGAGGGAGAGCAGGTAAAGGTGACAGTATCGGACAACGGCAGCGGTATTCCGCCTGACGTTCAGAGTAAAATCTTCGAGCCTTTCTATACTACTAAGCCGGTCGGGCAGGGCACAGGGCTGGGTTTGTCCATCTGCCATTCGATAATGCAGCGTCATGGGGGTGAAATTTGGTGCGAATCAAAACCAAACGAAGGCACCAGCTTCATTCTCAAAATTCCTATCTATTCCAGTGCAGCCGATCTGGCGCAGGTCCGTAACGGCGGCGACGGGGACGGGATTTTTGAACCGGCTCTAAACCCGGCAATGGAGCCCGATTAAAATCTACTTTCACTTATTTGCGAATGTTGATATAAACTTGAGGAATGGCAATGCGTCACAAGATACTGCTCGTCGATGACGAAGAGGCGAATGTCCGCCTCCTCAAGCGCGTACTCAGCGATGAGTACGACACTGTCGAGGCTTTGAGCGGTCAAGATGGGCTCAATCTACTGCGTGAGCATGACATCAGCCTGATTATCACCGACCAGCGCATGCCGGGCATGACCGGCGTACAGCTACTGAAAGAATCGCTGGCTATTCGTCCCGAAGCTATGCGCATTCTTCTGACGGGCTACACCGACGTCCAGGCTCTTATCGATGCCATCAATAGCGGTCATGTTTACAAATACGTGCCCAAGCCGTGGGATAGAGACGAGCTTCGAGTCACTGTTCGAAGGGCAATTGAAACTTACGAGTTAAAACAGCGCAACACGCAACTGGTTCAAGATTTGACAGGTGCGCTCAGCCAGCTCGAGGAGGTATCCCTCGGTACGATCCGCGCTCTGGCAGATGCACTTGACGCCAAGTGCGACTACACATCAGGGCATAGCCTGCGAGTTTCGCAATATGCATTGCTGATCGGTAAAAATATGGGCTTGACCCCGGAAGAGCTGCGTGACCTCGAACTGGGCGGCATTCTTCATGACATCGGCAAGATTGGTGTGCCTGAGTCTATTTTATGGAAACCGGCCAAGCTGACCGCCGAAGAGACAGCAATCATGGCTGAGCATCCGGTTAAGTCGGCGCAAATTATTGGCGACCTGCCAAGCTTGGAAAAGGCCAAGCGTTTCGTCAAACACCATCACGAGTTCATGGATGGCTCCGGGTATCCTGATCACCTTGTGGGAGACGATATTCCCCTGGGCGCCCGCATAATTCTCGTCGCTGATGCGTATGATGCCATGACCAGCGACAGACCATACCGCAAAGCGATAGGGCATGAGCGCGCTATTCAAGAACTGAAGAAATGCGCCGGCAAGCAATTCGATCCGAAAATCGTCGAAGTTCTGGTACGGGTTCTTGGCGAAGGCGCCGAGCCTAATCCGCACGAACTGCCGGCGAGTCATCTCGGTGTGCAGCTTGCTTCAATAGATCCCAAACAGACTGGGCGACAGTTTCTGCGTGAAGCTGAACGGCTGGCGCGCCAGGATAAAGAAAACTCGCCTGCCCCATTGTAGTTGCAGCTGCGTTCTGAGCTTGAGTTGAGTCCCCTTTTGCGGCGTCTTGCTCTAATTTTTCCTTTCTCAAGACCACAAAATGATCCACGCCCGAAGGCACCAACACATCTTCGTTGGTCGGTCCGAATAGAGCGACGGTGGGTTTGTTCAGGGCGATAGACAGATGCATTGGCGCTGAATCCACGCAGACAATCAAGTCGCAAATATCAATCAAGCCAACCAGGTCCTTCAGGCTGCGCGTGTGCCCGTATGTCGATATGACTCTTGAGTCCGGTTTCAGATGAGCGCGGATTTGCTCAATGGCTTCTTTATCATCCGGGCCACCGGCAAGTATGACGTCTACGTCCTTATCTTTTTCGATGAGCTCGGCAAGCTTGCACCAATTCTCAGGAGACCAGGTCTTGTTCAAGCCTTTGAGAATGGCGAGGCGACTGGTGCCTGGATGAAATAGAACACGTTTGCGATTTTTTCTCTCCGCTTTCTCGTCCGATCCAACTTCTTTTGAAAGTTCCGCAAGCAGGCTTTCCATCGAGCCCTGCTCTTGCTGTCCAGCCTTTATTCGTGGTATCGCCGGCAGTGCGGCGGCTGCGCCCGGCAATTTGAGGATCAGATCGTGATACATCTTGCCCGCGTACTGGTATCGATTGAGAGGCATCGGATCCGTTAGTAAGTAACGCGCCAGCCTGTTGGAGTTGTAGCCTATACGTCTGGGTATTCCTGACAAAAAGAGTAAGCCTGATACCATCGGCGAGCTGCCCGATGAAACGACGAGGTCGTATTTGCCGGAGCGCACGATCGTAATGAGCTGAATAAAATCCGCCGCTCGCAATGGACGTTTTTTGATGTCAAATGTGACGACTTCGTCAACCAAATCGGTAATTACACCAATTCCTGCCGAGCGAGGCTCGACCAGTAACGTGATCCGTGCCTGAGGATAAGATGCACGAATTCCTTCTAACGTAGGCAGGAAGAGCACTTCGTCGCCTATGCCGCCGAAGTTGATTGTGAGAATTTTTCTTGGTGTATTCGTCAAGTAGCTGTATCTCAGGCACAGTGACCGCGCGACGAATATAATAAGGCAGTTGGCATCTCAGGATTCGGCTTTGCGGTCCCCAAATTGGTCTCTCATAATTATTTTGGCGGCTCTGGTCGGAGTGATCGCCGGTTATATCTACACGCTGGTTGCGAAGCCTCAATTGCTGCCTCCCGTGCTGCGCTTTGGCGCTTTGCACGAGCCGATGACAATTCTTGTACTGGGTACTGATGTTGTCTATTCGGACCGAGGGCGCAATTTGAAGGCTGATAAAGATGCTTTCACCGGGCGCTCTGACACGATCATGGTCTGCAGGCTGGACCCTTACAGAAATTCACTGGGGGTACTATCGATACCCAGAGATACCCAAGTGCGTATAAGTGGATATGGCACGCAGAAGATCAATGCAGCAAATGCCTTGGGCGGACCGTATCTCGCGCAGACCACAGTCAGTCAGTTTTTAGGCATTCCAATCGATCATTACATCGTGCTCAACGTGCACGGGCTTGTCGATCTGGTCAATGAATTGGGCGGCATCACCATCGACATTCCGAAGAAGATGCAATATATGGATTGGACGGCCAAGCTCAAGATCGACCTCGAGCCAGGTGTGCACACGCTTACCGGCAATCAGGCCATGGGATTCGTGAGATTCCGTCACGATGCACTTGGCGACATTGGGCGCGTGCAGCGTCAGGAATTGTTCATGCGTGCGGTTCTCGATAGAGCGATGAGACCCGAGTCCTGGAGCCATATTCCGCGCTTGCTTGAAATCGCCCAAAGATACATCAATACCGACATGAGTGCGGGTGATTTGATGATGCTGGCTCAGTATGCGCGCGGCGTGCCCAAGGCGAACCAGTTTATGGCGATGATGCCCGGTACATTCTCCGGCTCAGGCGACTGGGATGTGTCTAAAAGCGATGTTCGCCGAATGGTAGCAAGATTGACCGGCTCTGCCTTCGTAACAGCTGATAAGGATGAGATGCGCATCGCTGTGGAGAATGCCAGCGCTACAAAAGGACTGGGTAATAAACTTGCCAAATTGCTGCGCGAGAGAGGCTATCGGCACGTTTTCGTAAGAGCCAGCAATGATGAGCGTCCAACCAGTTTGAAACGGACGAGAATAATCGCCCAGAAGGGCAATCCGGAGGATGCTGAGGTAGTGAAGGCTGATTTGCAGTCGCATGGAGATATTGTTACTGCCTCGGTCGGCGATATTGAAAGCTCAGTCACGATTATGGTCGGTGACGATCTTGCTCCTGTGCTGGCTGACTAGATAGATCCCCCGATTGTGTGAAACGGCTGATGAAAACTGCCTCCAGGATAGTTTTGCTCTGCTGAAACGGAATATTTGGCTGAACCGTCAGTGGTGACGTCAATTGTTAGCTGCGTGTTAGATCTCGCAAGATATCGATGTTGCCTCGTTTGTAGATGTGAAGCGCTTCTTCATTATTTTCCACTACATTGCAATCGTAAAAGTTTTCTCTTACAAAAATGGCATCCGCTTAATATCGCCAGTGGGGAAATCCCCACTGCCACAGCCTTTGCGGTTTTGCGGTTACGGAAATTGTTCAGAGAATATTATGATTCCTCTTGAAATACTCCCGTCAACGTACGATGACGTGGTGTACAGTATTGGAGTCGGCGATTCATTGCGCCGCGCCCCTCCCAATTTTTCTTCCTCAAATCAACTAAGTTTCGGGCGAACTAGAAAGGCAGGCATCACATGATTCATTACGTATATGCAACTCGCGGAGGCTATCTCTACCAGGTGGGTCGTCATAATCACAAGCCTGCTGTAGAGAACGCTGGAGAATTCGTACTCTCCGTCCCCGAGAAAACATCACAAGCTCAAATTGACACTCTTGCTCACCGTCAATTCATGGAACACCTCCGCAGACCAAGAAAAGTAGAGCACAACAGACATAACTCCGAGCGCGAACTCGCCTCCGTCAAATAACAGTCAGCCTGCCTGATAGAAGAAAAAAATACTGAACCGCCCGCCCTGAAACAGAGCGGGCGTTTTCTTTCTGGCTTTGAGTTATCTTCCGGTTTTCTCTGATTGTGGCACTAAATATGGTGTCACTCTCGGACTGGGCTGTTGGTGTGCTCCTTCTCAGTCAGAGTCGATTTGACGACACTCTCAAAACTTTCCTTCCGGATACGGAGCAATAATTTGGCGAACCTTATGGGTGATAGGCGATAAACCGAAAAACCATACTTATGGGGCGTTCGGCTACCCCAGTGTCGTGATGTGCCCGAAGGGCTCTAATGTCAAGATTAAAGTATCGGCTCAATCTCCTAAACCCAAGCTGGGTCTGTTACCAGGATTTTTCCTGTGGGCAGTCTTAAAATGACATAATAGACTGGGTAATATATAGGTAGATGAGTATCGCGGTATGCCGGTCTGGCGCCAAACTGGGTTTGACTAACTGGGCAAAGTCAAAGACAAGCGAATAAAGGAAGGGATGGAAATGCGTTCACGTCAAAGAAATCGGGCTTCGGGTTTTACTCTTATTGAATTGCTCGTGGTCGTAATTATCATCGGGATTCTGGCAGCTATCGCGCTCCCGAACTTCATTGGCGCCCAGGATAAGGCTCGTGAAGCATCAGTCAAGGCCAATATGCGTACCGCTCAAATTGCCGCTGAAACTTATGCCACCGACAAAGCAGGAATATATCCCCCTACTGCGACCGATGCAGAATGGCAAACTTATTATCCTGGTGGAAGCAGTGACGGTGTTACTAAAGGAAATCCCCCACCTAATCCATTTACGAACCAAGGGGAGTGGCCGATTGCAGGGAATGCAGGATCAGATATTGCAGCTGAGCGTGCAAAAGATCCAAAGACAGTAAGTGTTGGGCAACCTGGTAATGTTGCGTTTACTCCAGTCTCGACCCCGGGAGCGACCGGGGGCGGGTTCAATTCTTACGCGATTCTAGGCGCTGGAAAATCGGGAAAAGCGCTCGTAGGCACTAAAGCTGGAACAACGCTTGTTCTATCTAATCAATAAACTTTTCTCTTGAAGCAGCACTGGAGTGTTTCTTTCAATGGAAAAAGTGATTGCTGTTCTTCTAATTCTTATTACGGGGGCAGCATCAGTTTTGGCGCGTGTCGGTTTAATTTGTGTCGCCGAGAGCTTTTCACTTGTAGAGACAAAGACTGTTGAGTCTAAGTTTCTAAAACCAGAGACCGTCAAAATGTTCTGTCTGGGGCACGAGCAGCTCGCGGCCGACCTCTATTGGTTGCGTTTCATTCAGTACATCGGAGATGGAAATGCTCGCAGAACCGACAAATACGAGAATGCGTACGATTATCTTGATCTAGTAACTTCGCTCGACCCGCGCTTTACTCAGCCCTATTGGTTTGCCGCCTTCACCGTCGGCGCAGAGATGAAGCGGCCGGACCTCGCCCAAAAGCTGATTGAGCGCGGAATACAAGCCAATCAAGATAACTGGTATCTGCCTTTTATCGCCGGTATCAACCAATATTTGTTTGCGCATAACGAAGATGCTGCTGCGAAATACTACAGATTAGCCGCCAAGTTTCCCGATGCGCCCAAATGGTTAGGTCGGCAAGCCGAAATTCTTCAGGCGAAAATTCCCTCTCTTGTGAAAGAAGTGAACACCTGGGACACGATTTATCGAAATAGCGCCGACCCGCTGGTGAAAGAGCGCGCCAAAGAGCGTCTCGCAACGACGTGGATGCGTATTTTTAAAACTTCACCGACAGAAGAGATTCGAAAGCGGGCGAGAAAAGCGTTGGCAGAGCTCGATGTGGAAGTACGCTAAGGGCAGCTGTCTGGCGCCAGATGCTAAGATCAGACCGTAGGTATAGGAGAGGCGAGCCGTGAAATTCGGAGAATTTGAGCTTTCAATTGTTAGAGAGTGCACATTCAAGCTCGATGGCGGCGCGATGTTCGGTGTCGTGCCGAAGACACTTTGGAATAAATTGTCGCCGGCCGATGAGCAAAATCGCGTCGAAATGCATTGCAATCTGCTCCTGATTGAGACGCCGAACGCGAAAGTTCTCGTGGAAACAGGCATGGGCGATCGCTGGAGCCAGAAAGAAGGGGAGCGTTACGGTTTGAAATCGCTGACCACGCCCGGCAGGATGCTTGAATCAGTTGGAGTCGCCAATGAAGAAATCGATTTCGTGATCATTTCGCATTTGCACTTTGATCATGCCGGCGGCGCGACCATGCTGAAAGACGGAAAGCTCGTGCCGACTTTTCCAAATGCCAAGTACATTGCTCAGAAAGGCGAGTATGAATTTGCATACAAAGCAAATGCGCGCGCCAAAGCGAGCTACAGATTCGAAGATTTTGAACCATTGAAAGAGGCGGGAGTTCTCACACTGGTCGATGGTGACTATGAAGTCACTCCTGGCGTGGAAGTTCGCGTAACCGGTGGACACACAAGCCATCACCAGATCGTTTATTTTGAATCCGGGTCAGAAAGAGGCGTCTACTTCGCAGATATTCTGCCGACGAAGAGCCATGTTTCGCCGCCCTGGGTAATGGGATATGACCATTATCCTCTGGCCAGCTGCGACTTGAAAAATGAATGGCTGACCAAGGCTGCTGGCGGAAATTGGCTGGTTGTCTTCGATCATGAACTCGGCACACCCTGGGGTAGAGTCAAACTGGTGGACGGCAAGAAGTTTGAATTCGAAGCACTTCCTGTAGAAACGCTCGAACCAAAACGAAAAGCGGCGGCTGTATAGAGCGATTCGCTCTATTTGCGCCCGGCTGCATATTTGTTGTGCAGTTGACCGCAAGCGGCGTCGATGTCTGTGCCGCGCTCAAGTCTCACTGTAACTGTTTTGCCGGTTCGTCCGGCAAGCGTTTTGAAGCGCAGCTGCGATTCACGCGTGGGGCGATCGTAGAGCGCTTCTCCCATGGGATTTAGCGTCGGATTGAAAGGGATCAAGTTGATGTTGCAGTGCAGATCTTTGACGAGTTCTGCAAGATGAATAGCTTGTTCCGGTCGATCGGTTACATCTTTGAGAAGCACATACTCAATCGTTACGCGGCGATTGGTTGTGTCCACGTATTCGTGCATGGCTTCCATGACTTCGTGGATTGGATATTTTCTGGTGATGGGAACGATTTCCTCTCGTGTCTCCACATCTGGTGCGTGCAAAGAGAGCGCAAGTGTAATAGGAAGGTTTGCTTTCGCCAATTGCTTGATACCAGGTACGATACCGGATGTGGATACGGTAATGTGGCGAGCTCCAATGCCTACCGTTGTAATCAGCCGTTTTACAGAGTCGATCACTTCGTCCGTATTGAGCAGTGGTTCGCCCTGGCCCATATAAACAACATTGCCGACTCGTTTCCCAGACTCACGCTGAATGCTCATGATCTGGTCGATGATTTCTTGTGCTGTCAGATTTCTTTTGAAGCCTAGATATCCAGTCGCACAAAAAGTGCAACCAACCGCACATCCGACCTGACTGGAGACGCAAGCCGTCAGAGAAGGTCGATCTTGAAATGCCATTAAGACAGACTCGACCATTTTGCCGTCCGGAAGCTGAAAAAGGTATTTGCGGGTTTCGTCGCTGCTGACTTGTAAATGAGCCAGATGCAACAATCCCACCTCAGCGACTTCAGAAAGTTTTTTTCTGAGGTCTGCCGATAGATCGGTCATTTCGTCGAAAGACTTGGCCCATTTGCTGTAAATCCAGCTATGTATTTGTTTTGCACGAAATTTAGGCAAGCCGTGTTTCTTGACAAAGTCCTCGAGCTCGTCAAGCGTTAATCCCGAAAGTGAGGGCAGGCGCCCATATTTCGTTAGTTCGATTGAGGAGGTCTCGTTTTCTGTGCTCACAATTTGGCTCGAAGATAGACAGGGTCATGGTTTTGGCCAGGCAGCCGGCCTTGTGCGCCCGCTCTTATTTTGAGTTTCGACCTGAAACTTACGAATTGCGGCGACGTCAACATAATAACAGCGCACATGACATCTGCGGGGGTCTGGAGGCTTTTGGCAACAGAATGTGTCCAATACTTAGGAGAAGGTTCAAGCTCGTGGATGTCATAAGGGCCGATGATACAATCAGAAACTAATTAGATCTGTGCCGAACGCCCACGGGCCGGGCTTGGCGAGGATTTTTCTCCAAAGCGATGGGATTTAAATAATCGCTGGAAACCGGCTCTGACTGTTCATTTAGGTAAGATCGTTTTTTGCAAACGTGGGAGTGAATATCGAATGTCGGAATCCTGGGAAGAGCGTACGCGAACCTGGCTGAAAGGACTTTTTGGAGACTCGAATGAGAAGCGCGTGAAGGCGCTGCAAGGCTATGTGGACAAAACCAATAGCTTTGAGCCGGCCATGCAGAAGCTCACCGACGAAGAGCTGAAGGGCAAAACGGCTGAGTTTCGCCGCCGCATCGACGAGGCGCTGAAAAACGTTCCGGACGTCAAGTTGATTCCTGATGATGCGCCGAAAATGCCCGGTCAATTCCGCACGCAGAAAGACAAAGTTCTCGATGAAGTGCTGGAAAAGATGTTGCCCGAAGCCTTTGCCGTTGTTCGCGAGGCCGGTCGCCGCGTTCTCAATATGCGTCACTTCGATGTTCAGCTCATGGGTGGTGCCGCTCTTCACTTCAACAAGATTTCCGAGATGCGTACCGGTGAAGGTAAGACACTGGTTGCAACTCTGCCTGTGTATTTGAATGCACTGACTGGGCGCGGCGTACACGTCGTCACCGTCAACGATTACCTGGCAAGGCGGGACGCCGAGTGGATGGGGCAAATTTACAAGTTTCTCGGTTTGACCGTCGGCTTGATTTATTCCCACCAGCCTGACGAAGAGAAGTATGCCGCTTATCGCTGTGACATCAGCTATGGCACCAACCACGAATTCGGTTTTGATTATTTGCGCGACAACATGCGCAAGTCGCTCGATCAGCTGGTACAACGCCCCTATTACTTTGCCGTCGTCGATGAAGTCGATAACATCCTTATCGACGAAGCGCGGACTCCACTGATTATTTCCGGCTTCCCCACCGAATCTTTTCAAGAAGTCTATGTGTCTTGCGCAAAAGTTGCGCCCATGCTGGAACGTGGTCAGAGCAAAGAAGACGAAGATTGCGATTATTGGGTAGACGAGAAAGGGCACAGCATTCTTCTGACCGAGCGTGGACAAGATAGAGCCGAGCAATTCCTCGGTGTCACCGACTTGTTCGACATGCACTTCAATTATCACCACCACATTGTGCAGGCGCTGAAAGCCAAAGAGCTGTACAAGCTCGACGTCAATTACGTAATTCGTCCGAACGAAGAAGGCAAAATGGAAGCCGTAATCGTCGACGAATTTACGGGACGCATGATGCAGGGGCGCCGCTGGAGCGATGGTCTCCACCAGGCAGTCGAGGCAAAAGAAGGCATTCCAATTCAAGAAGAAACGCTCACTTATGCGTCCATAACCTATCAAAACCTCTTCCGTCTATATCCCAAGCTTTCCGGTATGACCGGTACGGCGATGACCGAGGCTGCTGAGTTCAACAAGATCTACAACCTCGATGTAGTGGCGATTCCGACGAATAAATTTGCAGTCAGAGTCGACGAGTCCGACGTTATCTACAAGACTGAATTGCAGAAATATATTTCGGTTATCGAAGAAATCGTCGAGTGCCACGAGCAGGGTCGTCCCGTTCTTGTCGGTACTGTCAGTATCGAGAAGTCTGAGCTGGTGGCTGAATTGTTGAGCAAGCCTCAGCAGATGGGCGAAGTGCTTCTGAAGAAAATTCAGAAGGTCATGGATTCGATCAAGAAGAACAATCTGTCCGGGGAGAATATTGACGCGCTCAAGAAGCTTTTCGAGCGCCCGGCGGCGATTGATACTTCCAAGATGGAAGAAACATGCAAGTTGCTCGAGAAAGAATTTGCCAAAAAAGAAGATTTCCTCGAACGCATTTATTCGGCACTGCGCACAGCGCGAGTTGTATCGGCTGTCAGAAAGGGCATTCCGCACCATGTGCTCAACGCCAAGCATCACGAGAAAGAAGCGATGATTGTCGCTCAGGCTGGACGAAAAGGCGCAGTTACGATTGCCACCAACATGGCTGGTCGCGGTACCGACATTTTGCTGGGCGGAAATCCAGAGTATCAAGCCAAAGAGAAGCTCCTGAAGGACAGTGCCAACTTGAGCGAAGAAGAGTTCGACGCTCGAGTAAAAGCATTGAAGGAAAAGCTCAAGGTCGAAACGGATAAAGAGCACGACGAAGTAATTAAGCTTGGCGGACTGCACATCATCGGGACTGAACGCCACGAAGCGCGGCGTATCGACAACCAGTTGAGAGGTCGTGCCGGCCGTCAGGGAGACCCTGGTTCAACACGCTTCTTCCTCTCGCTTGAAGACCAGTTGATGCGGATTTTCGGTGGCGACAAGATTGCTCGCTTGATGGAACTTATTCGCGCTGACGAAGAGATGCCTATCGAGTCAGGCATGGTCTCCAAATCCATTGAAAATGCGCAGAAGAAAGTAGAAGCGCACCATTTTGACATGAGAAAACACGTTCTTCAGTACGACGATGTTCTCAATACTCAGCGTGAAGTCATCTATCGTGAAAGAAGAAGATTGCTCGAGCGCGCTGATCTGCGCCAGCAGGTGACGGACATGCTGCAAGAGCACTTGGATCTGCTTCTGGGCAGCTATATCGACTCCGACGCTCCTCCGGAATTTTGGGAAGAGGAAGGTCTTCCGCAAGTGGTCGCCTTGCTGAAGAATGACATTCCGCTCCTGGAAGAACTCAAGGATAAGGAGTTGCACGGACTCTCTTACGATGATTTGCGCGATGAGCTGTGGAAGCAAATCAAAATGGCTTACGAAGTGCGCGAGCAGCATATTGGTGTAGACCATATGCGTGAAATGGAACGGCAGATTTTGCTGAACACAATCGATGGAAAGTGGGTAGATTACCTGCACAACATCGATCTGCTGCGCGAAGGTATTCACTTGCGTGGATACGGACAGCGTGATCCTCTGCAAGAGTACAAACGCGAAGCTTTTGATATGTTCAATCGCTTGTTGAAGTCCATCAAGGAAGAGTCAATTCAACTTATATTCAGAGCGCAGCCTGTGATCATGGATATGGATGATCTCGAAGGCATGATCCTCAATGAATTGAAGAGTCTCGGACAGGAAGGTGACGAATTGCCAGACCTAGACCAACAGCAATTTGCTGATCTGGTCAGCGGGATAATTTCAGGAAAGAGCCCTGAAGAGCTTGGATTAATCGGCAAAACCGACGACGAAGACGATATCGATTCTGCTGCTGAAGAAAACCTCCATGACGTGATGGAACACCTCGGCGAGGTTGATGCCAATCTCGGTAACCTGGACGAAGGCAAGCCTTCTGATGGTGGTGCAGGTGAGAGCGTCAACGGAGAGGGTAAAGATTCCGAAAAAAAGACTGAAGTGAAGTCGGAATCAGGTTCGCGCAAATCTAAAAAAGCGTAGAATCAATCGCTCGAAAATCCAAGAAAAATCATGCGTATCCTCTCCTTCGATACAACAAACAACTGCGTCAGCATTGCCTTGCTCGACGGCGAGAATGTCGTCGGCGAAAGACTTTTTGTTTCCTCTGGCACTCAGAGGCAGGAGTCTGTGACTCTGCTATTGCCGGCTGTCGACGAAATGCTCGAGCAAGCAGGTTGGAGAAAATCCACTCTCGATTTGCTCGTCGTCGGTATTGGTCCAGGCAGTTTCACCGGAATTCGAATAGCTGTCGTGACAGCACGTACACTCGCTCAGGCGCTCAATTTGCCTCTTGCCGGCGTTTCCTTGCTGGACTGTTATGCCGCAAAAATAGCAGAAGCCGAAAATGATCTCGCGGAATTTTCCATCATCCTTTCAGGTGGTCGCGGTCACTTCTATTTTTCGGCGTATGAGAAAGAGTGTTTGGCAGAGTCCGCGGAAAATAGCACTGTGACCGCTTCTATGAGGGAAATGGTGACGCCTCAGCACGGCACGCTGCCCGACATGAAAATTGCCCTTTCGTGCAGCAAGAACTGGTTTGTCGATTCTTCTTTACTGGAATCACTGGCGTCAACGAATGGAATAGTTTTGAAAGAACTGCCCGAGTTGGTCAATATCGCCAAGTTTCAGGGCGTGCTCGCCCATCGCCGAGTTTCGCTGCGTAAATCTGCTGGGACCGATTCTCTTGATTCCTCCTCACTTTCGGAGGAAAATGTGCCCGGCGTCCTTAATGGAATTGCAAAAGAGTCTCTGCTTAACGAATATCCCTATCGCATTGTAGAACCTCTCTACCTGCGGGGGGCGTCCGTTACGCTCAAAGGAAGCGATGGCAAAGCGACAGCGGTTAATTGAGCTGAGGCAGCTCCAGAAGACTGATTTAGACGAGGTGATGGAAATTGAGCCTGTCGCTTTCGGCAATCATCATTGGTCGCGTCAGTCTTTCGAGAACGAGCTGACCAATCGCCTGGGCTACTATTACGCTGCCATAGATGCCGAGACCAAGCAGCTGGTCGGGTATTCGGGATACTGGCTGATTGCCGGTGATGAAGCGCATATAACCACTCTGGCGGTTCATCAAGATTACAGAAGGAAAAGAATTGGCGAAGTTCTGCTGATCAACAATATTCTGACCTGCAGGCAAAATGGCGCCAAGTGGCTCACTCTTGAGGTTCGTGTCTCGAATGAAAAGGCTCAGAATCTCTATTTTAAATTTGGTTTCAAGAACCTCGGAGTCCGCCCGCATTACTACCAAGACAACAGTGAAGACGCGCTTATGCTATGGACCGAGAATATTCTAAGACCGGAATATCTGGACCTTTTAAATGAACGCATCGATGCGGTAAAGAGAGTGGTCAAGGTTGAATGGATGGCTCCTGTAGAGTTCGAAAGCCCTTATGCCCGAGCGGATGAATTTCCGGTTGCTGAAGAGCGGCCAGTGTAAATGACGCTTGACTATAGCCTTAGATAGAGGCGACAATAGGGCGTCAGAGCTTTAGTGGTGCAAGAGCACGAAGTATATACAGCGGGATATCCCGCACTTTTGCCATTCGTCATAGTCATCCCATGACCTGGCGTGGAAACACTGAGAACGAACACGTGCAGCTCGTAGTATTACCGCCAAAAGAAAGAATTCAGACGCGACGCCCGGTTCGCAAGTCGATTGTCGGCCAGATCATTTTGGTCATGCTGGGCATCGAGTTGCTCTTCACTGCCACGTTTACATGCCTGGAAGTGCCTGTGCCTACCGGCAAGAACATACGCGCTTCAATCGATAGAGAGATAGCCGTTATTCAGGCGAGCATTCCGGAGCAAGTAAAGGAAAAGGTCGCGAAGTATATTCCGGCGATAAACAATATTCCTCAAGTACAGGCTCCTGCTGAGATTCGCTATTCGATTTACACCCCTCAAACGCCTGTTGCAATTTTTGTCGGATACACGCTGGGCTGGCCGATTGGCACAATTGCTTGTGCCAGTTTCCTTCTGCTCGGTCTTTTCGGGCCTGTATTCAATTTCCATCCATTCGCCAGCGGCGGCGGTGTGAATTATTATCTCGAGCCTGGTTTTGGCTATCTTCTGGGCATGATTGCCGCCACCTGGGCGGTCGGCTACATCACAAGAAATGCGCGAACGTCTTTGAATCAGGCATTGGCGGTCGTAGCCGGGCTTGCTTGCGTACATGTGGTGGGACTGGCATATTTGCTGGGAACTTGTGTAGTATTGGCTGTTATTGAAGGTATTGGCGTACAACCGGGTTGGCAGCAATGGCTGTTTCAGGAATTTCGCAATCTAAGCTGGTATCAATTGCCGTACGATGCGCTCTTTGGGGTCTTAGCCGTGGGGGCGGGATTCCCGCTCAGGTGGCTGTCTGGGCGATTGATCGCGCCAGACATAGGAGCCAGAAAAGACTCCGTGAAGCAGAGAGAGTACAAAGACATGCTGGAATATTAGAAG